>ERZ773138.2627-NODE-2627-length-13178-cov-37.397013_pt1 | contig 13178 bp, 7 predicted proteins | sample MGYA00511114_ERZ773138 | MGnify/ENA primary metagenome ERZ773138 (study PRJEB29015, sample SAMEA2737805) | human gut metagenome | biome: human gut; feature: human-associated habitat; material: faeces | place: China | collected 2012 ...
CATTGGTATATTGCGCTGAGGCTGTGGATAATCAGAACGAGCCAGTGCTCCGTGCTGTCATGGCTAAGAAGCCTGCTTTCTCGCTGGTAGATAACTACGGCATCGAGAACACAGAGACTAAGGGCGCTCCAGCCTTCTCAGTAAAGGCTATCCAGACCTCTTCTCAGGTGCTCGACCAGGCTGCTGACGGCACCGTTTCTGTCAAGAACCAGAAGCTCACCCTGATTCCTTACTATGCCTGGAATCATCGTGGTGCCAACCAGATGAATGTCTGGTTCTATCAGAACTTGAATGTTTTGGATAAGTAATAAGCAGTTTTATAAAATAAGAAAGCCTGGCAACCGTCATAGCCAGGCTTTCTTGTTAATATAGGTTAATCCCATTAAGAAAAACACTTCTTTTCCGTTTATGTTGTAGTTTTGAACAAATAAAACAAAAGAGAGCAAATGACAGAGAATGAATTCATCCATATCGTTCCGCAGTTGCGGCAGATAACCTTGCAGATCAGTCAAGGTTATGGTGTTGGCTGCGATGAGGCTGAGGATATCGCACAGGATGCGATGCTCAAGCTCTGGGCCATCAAGGATGATATTCAGTCTGCTGCTCATGCCAAAGGTTCGATGGGTTGCATCGCCAAGCATCTTTGCATCGACTTCTTTCGCAAGCGGAAGATGATTTCGATAGATGCCCAGCCTTTCGATAAGTCGCCTAGCCACTACGCGCCGCCCGATGTGGAAGTGGAAAACTCGGAGAATGAACAGTGGCTCCAAAAACGCCTCAAGGCTCTGCCTTCCAACCAATATCAGGTGCTTTATCTGCGACAGGTAGAGAAGAAAAGCTCTGAGGAAATAGCGCAAATCGTGGGCATCACTCCTGAATCTGTATCTGTCTTGCTTTCGAGGGCAAGAAAGCAAATGCTGCAGGAAATCAGAAAAAGATGTCGATAGCCCTTATATATAAATAGGTATAATCAATAAAGGAGGAAACTGGATATGAACGAAAAAGAAAAGGACATACGACTGTTGCTCGACCGATTTATGGCTGGTGAGACTTCTCTGGAAGAGGAGGCTCTGCTAGGGGAGTGGTTTCGTCAGCATCCCGATGTGAGCGATGACTTGAAGGAATATCAGCTGATGTTTGGATATTTCGACGAGGGTATGCCTCTTGACCATGAGGCGGAGGAGCATGTAGAAAATGCTCATCCAAAGGATAAGGCACGAATGCACCGCCTATGGTTGTCGCTTAGCATGGCTGCATCCGTCGCCCTGCTGATAGGGTTTGCTATTCCTTGGGTAGGGCGACAGACAGGGCATCAGACAGGGCATCAGGATGATTCAAAGATGGCTCAACTCGATGTCAGAACGACTCAGGAGGATGTTGATTCTGCTGTTGTCCACGAGGAGAAATCGACAGATGCCGATCTCTCCATACCTGAAAAGATAAAAAAGTCGGGTGATTCCGTATCTCCCAAGACAAGGAAGCACAAGCCAGGGAAATATCGTCAGCATAAGTTTACTCCAGCTCCTCCAAAGCTTTGGATAGCCCAGAGTATTGCTACCGATTCTTTGTTGGCAGAGCCGGAAAAGCTTACCGATGAGCATCTCTGGGAGATGGAGGCACAGCAGAACGAAATGTTCTTCAAGCTCTATCTCGTCGATGCTCTTCTGACTCAGTCGCTCAATGCCGATGTTGCCAGTGCCTCGTTCGAAAGCGAGGAGAATGTGCACGATGAGGACCATGTGAGTGATGGTCAGGAGGTTTATTAACAAGAAACAATTAAAAAGAAGAAGAATATGAAAACAACTTTTAAATTAGCATTTGTGGCTTGCCTGATGATGCTCTCTTCGGCTTGCCATGCCCAGAAGCCTATACCGGCTATCGAACAGGCTTTTGATAAATTCGTACAGGATTTGTCGCAAGACGACCTCGTTACTTCTTCCACGATGAATACCTACAATATAGGTATGATGAAGGGATTTGAGTTCGCTATTCCTGAGAGAAAGCAGAAAATGGTGGATACCTTTCAAAAGGCTTTATTGAGCAATAGTCGCCTCGCTTATATTAGTTTTACCAAGAAAGCGGGCTCTCTCAGTCTTGAAACGAATCGGGTGGGGTATGGCAATGATAATTCCATGACTTACGAGTTTGGTACTCACAAGGACCGCAACTATAACCTGCAGTATTTCCGCGACAGCAAGGATTCTACCATGCGATATGTTTATGCCTTGGTATGGTATCCGGGAAAGGATGATATGGTATTGGGCAGTGTCTATAAGTTTTATTCCAAGAATCCGCAAGCTTATAAGGTGTCATTATCTTATAAGATGAAAGCAGTTCAAGGTTTGGATTCTCTTGTTTCCCTAGGCAGCATCAAGTATAACAGGAATCTGGCTCGCAGTTATGACTTGGAGATGACTCCGCCAAAGGATGCAGCAGAGTTTATGGTGCAACTCAACACGCTCCGTGCTGCCTTTAAGAATGCCAATGACCAATACCCTTATTTGGGAGATCAGGTAACTCGACGTACCCTCCAGACGGGTGTAGCCAACAAGATTGTCAAGCTCTGTAAGGGCTATGGCAAGTTGCTGAATGCCGATGAGAAGAAATTCTGCGCCACTTCGCTGAATAAGATGAAGAAGGATACAGACGATGAGTATCTGCAGAGCCTTCTGGAACTGACAGCCAATTCTTTGAGGAAGTAGTCAATTCTGGAGGTATAAACTGAGGAAAAAGTGAAACTCTCTCTCTTAAAATACCGCTTCGTAGAAACGAGGTAAGAATAAAGCCTTCTATCGTCAGATTGCCGTTGCAATCGATGATAGAAGGCTTCTTATTTAATAACTAAAAACTAATCCCATCCAGGATTCTGCTTCAAGGCACCCTGTGACAAGTCGATTTCCTTCAGAGGAATAGCCCACAGGTAATCGCGGTTAGGATTGAACTTGCGAGTCTCTATCAGAATCTTCTTTCCGTCAGGATCGATGCCATAAACAGGCTTGGTAACATCCTTCTCCGTAGTTCTGTAGCTGCGGGTGTCGAAGAGATGGATTCCCTCGAATGCCAGTTCCAGACGGCGCTCCAGGCGGATGGCATCGCGCATCTGATCCTTGCTGAGACCCTCTTCCAAACCAGGAAGGTTCACACGCTTGCGAATCTGGTTCACTGCATTATAAACCTTGGCATCTGGAGCAGAAAGGTTCTCATTGCGAGCCTCGGCATAAGTGAGAAGCACCTCAGCATAGCGGATGTAGATGAAGTTGGTCCAGTCGTAATTCGGGATTCCATAGTTATCTGGATTGATGTACTTGCGCATGCAGTATCCCGTACGAGTATGGTTACCATCACCCATCGAATTATTATTGAATGTCATCGGACCGCAGGTGGTTCCTGGCCAGAAGATAGAGTAAGCCAATCGTGGATCGCGGTTCTCGAATGGCTTGGCTGGGTCGTAGAGTGGAGATTCTGCGATAGATTTACCATCGGTACATGGATAAGCATCCACCATATCCTGTGTAGGAGACAATGCCTCCCAACCACCAAAGTCAACTGGTGAGAAGAACAGGCCGATTACGCTACCCTCGTTGCCATTCTTAGGATTCTCGACATACTCGCGGTCGAAGAGAATCTCGTTGCAGGTTTCTGCTACAGGCTGGAACAGGTCGCCGTAGTTAGGGTACAGACCAAACTTTCCGGTCTGCATCACCTGCTCAGCTGCAGCTTCAGCCACATCGTACTTGTGGTTGTAGAAAGCCATACGGGCCTTCAGGGCGTAGCAAGCACCGGCACTAGCCTTACCATGGTCGGCTGCAGTACGGATTTCTGGCAGATTAGGAGCCGCCTTATCCAGCAGCTTCACCACGTAATCGTAGGTCTCATCTGCAGAACTGCGGGCTGGAAGAGGCTCGTTCAACTGCAGCGGATGATCCAGGATAGGCACGCCACCCATATACTTCCACAGGTTGTGGTAAGCGAAAGCCTCAAGGAACTGCACCTCGGCAGTGAGCTGCGCCTTTGCCTTCTCGTTCATGGAAACTTCTCCGATGTGCTCGTAGAAAATCTGGCAGCGGCGGATGGTTTCATAAGCTGCTTGCCAGAGCTGCAGGAAGTGAGGGTTGCTGGATACGGCAGTACCCGCAGACAACACACCCTGCTCGGCACCCACATGCACTGGGATGGCATTGTCGGTATAGCAGTCGGTCATAATCGTATGATTCTCAGGCTCTATCAGATAGAGGTAGATACCTGTTGCATATTTGGTTGCATCATCCGCAGTCTTCCAGAAAGATACGTCAGACAGCTGGTCTTTTGGGTTTCTCTCCAGGAAGCTATCGTTGCAAGAACTCAATCCCAGACCGCAGGCAAGGATCAGTCCACTCAAAAAGTGATATTTCAATTTCATAATCTACTCGTTTTTAAAAGGTTACATTAACTCCGAATGAATAATTTCTTGTAAGAGGATAGTAGTTACCTGATACTGCCTCCGGATCTACGCCGTCGAAGCTGGTGATGGTAAACAGGTTGTCGATACTACTGTATATTCTCAATCGGCTAATGCCATATTTAGATGTCAGCTGCTTAGGAAGGGTATAACCCACCTGCAGGTTTCTCAACTTGGCATAAGATGCATCCTGAACCCAGAAGCTGGAAGTTACTCGGTTCTGGGAATCCTTCATTGACAAGCGTGGGTAAGCGGCATTCGGATTAGGATTGCTCTCGGTCCAGCGGTTCATGTGAATATCGGTCACCTTACCGCCATTGTAGAATGCATATCTGATTTCTGGCACTGGCATACCCTTTACGTCGGCTGCACCCTGGAGCAAGGCACTCATGTCGAAGTCCTTGTACTGAACAGAGAAGTTCAGACCGAAGTTGATCTTTGGGAAGTAAGAACCCAATACCTTACGGTCGCGGCTATCTACTGTACCGGAACCATCCAGGTCGCGATACTTCAAATCACCTGGCTTTGGAGTACCGGTAGCCTGAGGAACATGAGCCTTTACGTCAGCTTCATCCTTGAAGATGCCATCGCATACGTAGCCATAGTAAGCCCACAATGGGTCGCCTACCGACTGTCCTGGAGTATCACCACCCTTCAGGTCGAGAATCTTGGTAGATACACGGCTGAAGTTAGCGCCTACATTGTAGGTCCAGTCGCCGATGCGGTTGTTATGACCTACCTGCACCTCGAAACCGGAGTTGCGAACCTTTCCGGCATTCTGCATTGGAGCGCCTACACCCAAGGTGTAAGGGATAGGAAGCTTCAGGAGGATGTCGCGGGTTTCCTTATGGAAATAGTCGAAGCCGAAGGTCAGCTTGTTGCCCAGGAAGGTAGCATCGATACCGAAGTCATACTGGCTGGTCTTCTCCCAGGTCAGGTCTCGGTTAGCCATAGTGCTGGCGATAGAGATACCTGGATACAGGGTGTTGCCGAAGCTATAGTCGTAGCCATACTCGTAGGTGGTTTGGTAAGGATAGTTAGAGCTGACGGTATCCTGGTTACCCAAGAGACCCCATGAACCGCGGAGCTTCAGGTTATCTACCCAAGAAACATTAAACCAGGATTCCTCAGAGATTCTCCATCCTACAGAGAATGAAGGGAAGGCACCGAAGCGCTTGTTCTTTGGGAAGCGTGATGTTCCGTCATAGCGCAGGTTTGCCTCGAACAGGTAACGGTCATCGTATGAATAGTTCAGACGGCCGAATACGGAACGCAGAGAGTATTCTGTCTCTGTACCGTAAGTGGTCTGAGTGGTCACTTCACCGGCATTGATCTGGTCGAGTGTATTTGAGTTAGGCAGGTTCTTTCGTGATGCCTGCAGGTAGCGCATCTGGTTGTAAATCTGAGAGTAACCCAGCAATGCGCCTATGGTATGCTTACCGAAGGTCTTGTTGTAGTCCAAGTATGCCTGGAGGTTCAGTTCCACCTTCTTGGCATCATACTCGGTCAGCTGGTTCTGGGTTGTCTTGACAGGAGTATCTGAATCTGCTGTGTAGAAACTCTGGGTATATAAATGGGTAGGATTATCCAGCAGGTTGAATGTGGTGGCAGCAATACCACGCAACTTCAAGCCGTCGATGATGTCGAGATCCATTCCCAGGCTACCCTGGAAGTTGTTGTTGATCTGCTTGCTGGTTCCGCCGTTTCGGGCAGAAGCTACAGAGTTATGCTCGTTCTTGAACAGGGCATAGTTGCCGTTCTTGAACTGGATAGGAGTAACCGGAGTCTCGCGGAATGCGTAGTGCATCAGGTTGTCGATGCCTTCTGCTGGAGCAGTCATCACGCTGCGATATACTGCCATGTTGGTAGTAACCTTCAGGCGCTTGTTGATGTAAGCCTCCAGGTTGGCACGTACATTGAACTTGTTGTAGTTGGTATTCTCTATCAAACCGTCCTTGTCGTGGTAGTTGAAAGCCAGAGAGTAGGTAATCTTGTCGCTACCGCCCTTGATGCTCAGGTGATGGTTGTGGAAGAGGCCGTTCTCGCTCAGCAAGGTACCCAACCAGTCGGAGTTGGCATAATGATCCGGGTCAGAACTATCCTTGAATTTCTTCAGGGCTTCCTGACTGTAAGGCTCGTTCAATCCGTCGTTTCTGTATGCTTCGTTCATCAGGGTTGCATAGTCGTAAGAATCGAGGAACTTAGGCATTCGGGTTGCACTCTGCCAACCTACGTATCCGTCGTAGGAAACGATGGCGCGGCCACGTGAACCCTTCTTGGTGGTAATCAGAATCACACCGTTTGCCGCACGCACACCATAGATGGCAGAAGCCGCAGCATCCTTCAGGATAGAGATGTTCTCGATATCGTTAGGATCCACGCTGCTCATGGTAGATTCCACACCGTCGATGACAACCATAGCACTGGCATTACCCATGGTTCCGAGACCACGGACACGCAGCAGACCGCCGTCAGCACCCGGCTGACCGCTGTTCTGGATAACGGTTACACCCGGCATCTGACCAGCCAGCATGTTGGTTACGTTGGCGCTGGTACGGTTGACCAGCTTATCTGATGAAATGGTGGCAATGGCACCTGTGAGGTTTACTTTCTTCTGGGTACCATAACCTACAACAACGATTTCTTCGATAGCTTCGGTATCTTCCTTCAATTCGATGTTGTACTCATTGGTAGAGCCTACGGTTACCAGGATGTCTTTGAAACCGATATAGGAAATCTTGAGTTTTACACCCGGACGTACATTCAGAGTGAAATGACCGTCCAAATCGGTGATGGCAGCATTGGTTGTACCCACTTCGAGCACGGTTGCACCAATTACAGGCGCACCATGGCTATCGGTTATGGTACCCGAAATCTGCTTGCCTTTCTGCTGGGTAGCCAGTTCAGTTGCAGTAGATGCATTTGAAGGCATAGGAAAAGCGATTCCACCCAAAAAGAACATACACGCACACAGAGAATAGCTTCTGAGAAGCCTTAAATTCTCCTTCTGTTTTTTCTTCTCGTTCTTCATATCATAAAGTTTAGAGTTTTTAGAGCCCCTTTTTATTGGGACTGCAAAATTGTTATATTATAGATAGGTAAAATTTGAACCAGTGAGGGCTGATCATACCAAGTCGTTTAGAGATGTAGGTCTGTCCTTCGTGGTTTTTAATTTTGTTTAAGTGGGGGCAAATATACACAAAACTTTCGTTCTTTTTGCATTTTTATGTAGAAAAAGTCTTTGAATTGTCTATATTTAACGTTTGGTAACATTAAAGTGTCAAGGAAACCCACTTCTGGCAGATAAGCTTGCAGCTATTATCCGTAAAATGAATAAACTATTCGTATTTATAGTGTTGTGTGATGATGTCTTGTCGGTGCACAGGATACCTATATATATAAGGTGGAATCCGAAGCATTTGAGCGACAGTCGTCACCTCTGGGTGCCTATTTCCTAGGAAAATGGTGCTCCAGTGTTGAAAAAATGATAAAAAACATGGTCGCTCTGCTCGTTTCTTAATTATTTTAATTACATTTGCAGCATGAAATGATAATACTGCAATCATCGTTTAACAGAATTCAACAAACAAACAAAATTGCAACTATCTATGATTCATATATAAGAGTATCATGATTACCCTTCTTCTGGCTTTGGTTCCGTTTATGGGAATCAGTGCAGCAAAGAAGAAGGCACAACAGCAGAGCGACCGCCAATATTGGTGCTCGCTTGCCTATAAGATGGCTCAGCCTGTGCTGGAGAATATGGCTAAGGGCGAGCTGCAGAAGAACATGCTATCGGTTTCTGCGGAAACAGCCGTTCAGGAAGACGGCAAGGTGGGCTATGTTCAGCCAATCGGCGAAAGAGCCATCCCGGGACAGACCGTAGATGCCAATTCCCAGGCAAACTTCGGTGTGGGAGCAATGCTTCTCGCCGCTTGTGAATATGATAAATATCTTAATACAAAACTATAATAGTAATGAATAAAAGACTGTTCGTAACTTTGAGTATGGCAGGATTGGTAATGGTAGCCTTTGGTGCAAGAAAACCGAAGACTGCCATTAAGTCGTCTGCAAAGACGGTAGCCATCCAGCAGCCTACTTTCACAGAGTGGCACGACCTCCAAGTGAATGAAATCAATCGTTTGCCTCTGCACACAATGCACTTCGCTTACGATCCTAACGACTTCCCTGGAACAGGTGCTGAGTATCTTGACAAGAAGAAGAGTATGAACTACCTGTCGCTTGAGGGCACATGGAAGTTCAACTGGGTAGCCAATGCAGATGAGCGCCCTACGGATTTCTACAAGACTGACCTTGATGACTCAAAATGGAACAACATCCAGATGCCAGGCAACTGGGAGATGTTGGGCTATGGTCAGCCAGAGTACGTAAACGTGGGCTTCGCATGGCGTGGCCACTTCGACCAGCAGCCACCAGCTGTTCCTACCAAGGACAACCACGTGGGTTCCTATCGCCGTGAAATCAATATCCCATCCAACTGGGATGGCAAGCGCGTCATCGCTCACTTCGGTAGTGTAACCTCCAACATCTATCTCTATGTAAACGGAAAGTTTGCCGGATATGCAGAGGATAGCAAGGTTGCCGCTGAGTTTGATATCACTCCATTCCTGAAGAAGGGCAAGAACCTCATCGCCTTCCAGACATTCCGCTGGTGTGACGGTTCATGGTGTGAGGATCAGGACTTCTGGCGTCTGAGCGGTCCGGCACGTGAGAACTATCTCTATGCCCGCTCTAAGGATCATCGTCTGCTCGATGTCCGTGTAGAGACAGAGTTGAAGAACAACTATAAGGATGGTTTCCTCAACATCACAGCCAAGGTGCAGGGAAATACCCTGGCATACTTCGGTCTTTACGACCCAGATGGCAAGGAGGTAATCGTTACAGGTACCGATAATGTAAGGAATGGTGTGGCTAAGTATCAGCTCCGTGTGAAGAATGTTCGCAAGTGGAGTGCTGAGACTCCTAACCTCTATACCCTCGTTGTATCTCCTATCCAGAATGGCGGTATGTATCTGCCATACGAGATTGTACAGGTAAAGGTAGGTTTCCGCAAGGTGGAGATCAAGAACAAGCAGTTCCTGGTCAATGGCCAGCCTGTTCTCCTGAAGGGTGCCAACCGTCATGAGATTGATCCGGACGAGGGCTACAACTTAAGTGAGCAGCGCATGATTCAGGACATCATGATGATGAAGCGCATGAACATCAATGCCGTTCGTACCTGCCACTACCCAGACGATCCTCGCTGGTATGATCTCTGCGACAAGTACGGATTGTATGTTGTGGCTGAGGCTAACCAGGAGAGCCATGGTTTCCAGTATGGCGACGATGCGGCTGCCAAGAAGCCTGAGTTTGCCAAGCAGATCATGGAGCGCAACCAGCATAATGTGTCTATGTTCTACAACCATCCTTCCATCGTAACATGGAGCATGGGTAACGAGACCGTGATGGGCGACAACTTCCTGCAGGCTTACAAGTGGATCAAGAGCCAGGACAAGACCCGCCCTGTTCAGTACGAGCAGGCTCGCCGTGGCGAGGGTACAGATATCTTCTGCCCTATGTACTATCCTGTTGCTGCTTCTGAGAAGTATGCCAAGGATCCAAACAGTCCGATGCCGCTCATCCAGTGTGAGTACAATCACACCATGGGTAACTCTGGCGGTAACCTGAGCGATTACTGGGATCTGATTCGCAAGTATCCTATCCTCCAGGGTGGTTTCGACTGGGACTTTGTTGATCAGGCATTGCACCGCAATATCGTGAAGCCTATGAGCATCCTGCCTTACAAGATGAACAATGAGGAGCTTCGCAAGATAGAATATTGCTACGGTGGTGATTACAACAAGTATGATCCTAGCGACAATAACTTCAACTGTAATGGTATCATCGGTCCAGACCGTCAGATGAACCCTCATGCTTACGAGGTGGCTTATCAGTACCAGAACATCTGGGCCAAGATGGTGAATGCCGAGACTGGCGAGGTAAGCGTACACAATGAGAACTTCTTCCGCGACCTGAGCAACTATGCCCTGGCATGGAGCCTCGAAGAGGATGGCGTAGAGACTCAGAATGGCACCATCGCCGACCTCGATGTACCTGCACAGCAGACCAAGAACTTCACCATCCCTTACGACAAGAGCAAGATCAAGGGCAAGGAGGTATTCCTCAACATCGACTTCCGTCTGAAGGAGGCTGAACCATTGCTCACAGCTGGTCAGGTGATGGCTTATGCCCAGCTGCCGGTAGTTACCAAGCAGGCTTGCTCTGGCGACTGCAGCAAGATGCTGGCTCAGGGACATGGCAAGAAGAAGATGAAGCTGGCTGCCAAGAAGAACAATGTGGTAGCTGTTACCACCCCTAACCTCACCTTCAAGATCGACCGTTCTACCGGTCTTATCTCTGAGTATGCTTACAATGGCAAGTCACTGCTCGGCGAGGGAGGTACCCTGAAGCCAAACTTCTGGCGTGCTCCTACCGACAACGATATGGGTGCAGGCCTCCAGAAGAAGTTCCAGGCTTGGAAGAACCCTCAGATGAACCTGAAGAACATCGACGTGAAGAAGGATAAGAAGACCAACTCTGTAACTATCCTCACATCATTCGATATGCCGGAGGTTCAGGGTCAGATGGATATCACCTACGTAGTATTCGCCAATACTGGTGCCGTGAAGGTAACAGAAGACTTCAAGGCTACAGAGGGTGCTAAGGTTAGCGATATGTTCCGATTCGGTATGCTGATGCAGATGCCATACACCATGGAGAAGAGCAACTACTACGGTCGTGGTCCTATCGAGAACTACTCAGACCGCAAGGACTGCATGCGCATCGGTGTTTACACAGATGATGCCGACAATCAGTACTTCCCATACATCCGTCCACAGGAGAGTGGTACCAAGAGCGATATCCGCTGGTGGAAGCAGACCGATGCCACAGGCTTGGGCTTGCAGGTGAAGAGCTGCACTCCATTCTATGCCAGCGCTATCCACTTCGATACCGAGGAGCTCGACGATGGCGACGACAAGGAGCAGCGTCACAGCTTCGACCTGAAGAAGTCTAAGTTCACCAACCTCTTCCTCGATTCTGCCCACATGGGTGTAGGCGGCGAGAACTCTTGGGGTGCTTGGCCTTTGGAGAAGTATCGTGTACATTATGGCAACAAGACCTTCACATTTACTCTCATTCCACAGGGTAAATAGTAGAAAAACAGCGATTTGAGCGAAAATCCAATATATTATATCAGAAAATCCACCTCATTTGGGGTGGATTTTTTGTATCTTTGCACCAGTAATTGTGTATATGATAAACGTATCAATATAGAAAAGAAAATTTCAACCTAAAAAAAGACAATAACAAAGCAATATGAGAAAAGCTAAAATTTTCGCAGCAATGCTGATGGCGATGTCTTCGCTCGGAGCTTTCGCACAGCATCAGTTTATGGTTCAGGCCAACAAGCCTGGAGTAGAAATCCAGCCTACCATGTATGGTATCTTCTTCGAGGATATCAACTTCGGTGCCGATGGTGGTCTCTATGCAGAGATGGTGGAAAACCGTTCTTTCGAGTTTCCACAGCGCCTGATGGGATGGAATACATTCGGTAATGTAACCCTCAACGACGTGAAGCCAGCCTTCGACCGCAACCCTCATTATGTAACTCTCGAGAGTGCCGGTGCGCGTGAGAAGCAGACCGGTTTGGAGAACCGCGGTTTCTTCGGTATGGGCTTGAAGAAGGATATGAAGTACGATTTCACCGTTTATGGCCGTCTTCATCTCATCGATGGCAAGCAGGGCAAGATCCGTGTAGAGCTGGTCAATTCCAAGAATGATGTCATTGCCAAGCAGGTCATCAACATCACCAACAACAAGTGGCAGAAGCTTACAGCTACCCTGACATCTCCTCAGACCGATGCCAAGGGATTGATGCGCGTATATCTGGAGAAAGGTTCCGAGAGCGTAGATCTCGACCACATCTCTCTCTTCCCAGAAGACAACTGGAATGGTCTCCGTGCCGATCTCGTACAGGATCTCGCCGACCTGAAGCCAGGCATCTTCCGTTTCCCTGGTGGATGTATCGTAGAGGGAACCGACCTCGATACCCGTTACGAGTGGAAGAACTCCGTGGGTGCTCCCGAGAACCGTCCTCTGAACGAGAACCGCTGGAGAGATACCTTCCCACATCGCCTTTTCCCTAACTACTATCAGTCTTTGGGCTTGGGCTTCTACGAGTACTTCCTCCTTTCTGAGAAGATTGGTGCAGAGCCATTGCCAATTCTCTCTGTAGGTTTGGCTTGCCAGTATCAGAACGATGATAAGGATCCTAATGCGCATGTAGCTGTCAAGGATCTTCAGAGCTATATCGACGATGCACTCGACCTCATCGAGTTCGCCAATGGTCCTGTTACCTCCAAGTGGGGTAAGCTCCGTGCCGATATGGGCCATCCGGCACCATTCAACCTGAAGCAGATTGGTATCGGTAACGAGCAGTGGGGACCTATGTACCCTGAGCGCCTGCAGAAGTTCATGGAGCAGATCCATGCCAAGTATCCTAAGATCAAGATCTGCGGTTCATCTGGTCCATCTGCTGATGGAAAGGACTTCGATTACGGTTGGGAGCAGATGCGCAAGTTGGGCGTAGATATGGTAGATGAGCATTACTACAAGAGCCCTGAGTGGTTCCGCAGCAATGCCAGCCGTTACGACAAGTACGACCGCAAGGGTCCTAAGG
>ERZ773138.2636-NODE-2636-length-13119-cov-4.307103_pt1 | contig 13119 bp, 8 predicted proteins | sample MGYA00511114_ERZ773138 | MGnify/ENA primary metagenome ERZ773138 (study PRJEB29015, sample SAMEA2737805) | human gut metagenome | biome: human gut; feature: human-associated habitat; material: faeces | place: China | collected 2012 ...
ACGGGCTTGCGCCCAAGCTTTGTTTTTTGTGTCACCCAGTTGATAACGGGTTTCAGGATAAAGGCAATAAGAAACGCTACCAGAAAGGGCATCAGGAACGGCAGCGCATACTTCAGCACGGCATAGGCCAGCCCGAGGATGATGCAGTAAAACAGGACCCTGATGATAAAGGCCCGCATCTTTTCGATTTGCAAGCGCCCACCTCCATGTCCGGCTGCGCAGCGCGTGCCGGTGATTGGGCACCGTGAAAAATATACAGCACCCATAATGTTTTATTATACCCCTGTCCGTGCGGAAAATATAGGATATCCGCAAAAGTTTACGTTTTTTTCAAAAAGTGCGCAAAAAGCTCATGCAGCGGGAATATCCTCCACAAGTACCACGGCGGCTTCCCGTACCGCACCGCCGTGCAGGTACTGCACCGTCACCGTGTCTCCGGGCGAGTGCCCGGACAGAGCGGTCTTTACGTCGGTCATCGTTTCAATGGCAAGCCCGTCGATGGAGAGAAGGTAATCGCCGTTCGTCAGGCCCGTTTTGCCGCCGTTGTTCACATATACGCCCAGCCGTCCGGTGCCTGCGAAAATCGCAGAGCGGTAGGATGTCAGCTCCACCAGCTCCATGCCCAGCGACGGCCTGCCGCTGACATAGCCCTGGGTGATGAGCTGCTCGATGACGGGACGCGCTGTGTCGATGGGAATGGCGAAGCCAAGGCCCTCCACGTCCGAGCCGGAGGATTTGGAGTTCACCACGCCCACCAGACGCGCCTGCGCGTCGAACAGTCCGCCGCCGGAGTTGCCGGGGTTGACGGCTGCGTTGGTCTGCAGCAGCGTCATATGCTCTCCGTCAATGCTGATCACCCGGTCCTTGGCGCTGATGATACCGTCCGTTACCGTGCCGCCCAAACGGCCCAGCGGGTTACCGATGGCAACCACGGGCTGGCCCACCACAAGGTCTGCCGGGGTGCCCAGTGTGGCGGGAATGAGCCCCTGTGCCTGTACGCGGATAACAGCGAGGTCGGTCTTGGCGTCGGTGGCCACCAAAGCGGCACCCGACCATTCGCCGCCCAGACCGATGCCCTGCACGAAACGGCACAGGCACAGCGCGGCGACAGCCACAATGCCCCACTGGCTGTAAGTCGGCAGGCAGCCGATCAGGAACGTGGCGATGCCCATGGTCAACAGCGAAACCACCAGCGTGGTCTTGCGGCCCATGCGGTCGCCGAAATGGCCGAACACCAAGGATCCGAGCGGACGTGCGATGAACGCGATGGCGAAGGTCAGCAGGCTGGCCAGCAGCGCGACGGTCGGATTGGTGGTGTCTCCGAAGAACACCTTCGGGAAATAATTCGCAGCGGCGGTGCCGTATGCGTAAAAGTCGTAGAACTCGATGGCGGTGCCGACCATGGATGCTGCGATCACGGTTTTGACCGAATCGCGGACCATCGCCTGCGCTTTGCCAGCGGCCGCTTCGACTGTACTCATTGATGTACTCCCTGTACGTCCTGCTACCGGCTCCCAACTTCCGCCGATAACGATGTTGTTTGTAGTTTTTCTGTTTTCTGTTGTGCGCTATGCCGGCCGGCTTCAAAAGGTTTTCGCTGCGTCTGCCTTGTGGGCTGCAACAAAAAGACCCCGCATCATGCAGGGCCATCAACGTGTGTGTTACGCGCGCCTCAAACCCTGCCTTCGTTGGCGAGGGATTGAAGCCGCTATGCTCGAATCAGTCCGCCAACGAAAGCGGAATAATAATTCGTGCGGACAGCAGTACGCGTGCAACCATTCCGTTCATCTTGGCGAACCTCCTTTCGCAAAATCTTTTCCCCGGGCGGGATTTCCGCTCGAACTAAGCCGTAAACATAGGCGCGTCCATCTCCCCTATCCACTAAAGGTTCACTATGTGGACGCGCCGTTTCGCTTTATTTTCCAATCATTGGCGATCTAGCACCGTCATAGTCGCCGTCATTGTTGCGATTTCAACCGCAATGTCAGCAGACCCGCCAACAGCATCGAAACAGTGGCGACAGCGAAGATCAGCACGGTGGCACCGGTCGCCACAATCACCGCGGCGCAGGCAGCGACGCCCAGTATCGTGCCGAACGTATTGGCCAGACTATAAGCGGCAAGCGATCGGCCCACGGAACGCACATCCGGCAGCATCGCAAGATCCAAGCTTTGGCTGGCGCCATCGAACACCACGTATGCGAAGCCGGCAAGCAGGGCGTACAGCGCAACCGCCAGGAAACCGTCGTCCATCAGCAACGGCAGCAGCGCAGCGACCATGAACAACACGGCGGACGCGACGGCCGGAATACGCAGATCGCCAAACAGGCTGACGACACGGCCAAGCAGCAACGCCGCAATCAAAGCACCGACAAACGTGCAGATGGCCATGACCACAACCACCGATCCGGCACCGGCAATGCCGAACAAACCGGCCTCATCGGTATTGCCGACGATATTCGGCGCCAGATACCACTGATATACGGCGATTCCGGCTGTGGCCGCAACGGCGAACATGCGGGCCGCGAATGCCACAGAAAACTTCGGCGCGTTCTGCGGCGGACGGTATTGCGAGAAGAAATCGCCTTTCTCAACATCCCTACGCGGCAGGTAGCTGCTGGCCCCTTCGAACGGCAATATCAACAGCGTAACGACGGCCGCGACGACAAGCCAACCCGCGAATACCAGCATCGCGAAACCCGTAGTGCCATCCCAACCTTCGCCACCGGCATGCGGCGTCAGCGCAACAGCCACGGCGACGCCGACCAGCTGGCCAAGCGCCAGCCCCTTGCCGTGCCACGAATCGGCGCGGTCGCGGAACTTGTCAGGCACACGTTCGCCGAACGCGGCGGCGAACGGTATGGCCGCCATCGCATACGCGGCCTGCGTGGCCAGCCAGAAGAACACGGCCCACGGGAGAAAATCACATGCGGAAAGAATCGCCATGCAGATAGCCGCCAATACGCTGCCGCTGACGATCCATGGCGTACGGCGCCCGAACCGGCAGTAGGAATGGTCGGAACCGACGGCGATGCATGCGTTCAGCAGGAACGTCATGATGGCACCTGCGATGACGAGCATCGCCAAATCCGTGACGCGGTTGATTCCCGACAAACGGCTGACGGTTTGCGGAATGAGCACCGTGTTGAACGCCGCCATCGGAGCGGACAGCAGCATTGAGCCAAGCGCAAAACCCGCAACGAGCCGGTTGGCCTGCATTGCGGTCGGCCTGGTGCCGTCCGGAGCGGTCATCGGGTCGCGCAGGTCGAGGAAGGACGATTCGAGGTTCGGCACAGCCACGTCAAGATGCGCGGCCGCGGTTAGGGGCGCTCCACCTTCCGATGCGATGCGCGCGGCCTGGGTTTCCGGACGCTCGTTGGACGCTTCCGGAATACGCGGATGCTGCTGCACCGACAGCCGGCGCATGGCCGCCTTCGCTTCGGGAGTCAGGGTCTTCTCATAATCGGGGCGATCGTCGATGCCCGGGCGGATGAACACCTGGCCGGGCAGCGGCTGCGGTTTGAATTCGTTATTCTGATTGTCTTCGGTCATATCTGCTGTTTTCTTGGCTTATCGCGTTTTCTGCTTGTCGCGTTTCATGTGCTTCGATACTCCACGCATGCGCCCGCCCGCTACGAGCGACACATACGAAAATCGCCCGGACGCATTGCTTCAGCGCATTCGGGCGATTCTTCAACGCAACTTACGATACCAACACGTGCGGCCACTGCCGTCCGCCCGACGGACCGGGTGCGACGGACCGGGTGCGCGACCGCAAGGTGGAACGCAATCGCAAGGCCGTACGTAATCGCAAGAAAATACGTAATCGCAAGAAATTTTCCGTCAGGCGACGACAGGCGGATTGGCGATCAGATCATCCGAACGGTGGTCTCCCGCGGAATCCTCCCATTCCAACATGGCGACCGGCGTAGTGTTGTCCACACCGAGACCGCGCTTCGGCTCGAACGTCAGCGTGGCCTGGCTGGTTTCGCCGCGCCAGGTGAAGCTGATGGACGTGTCGTCATCGGTGGTGTACGAGAACGTGCCGTCGAACGCGTCGAGCTCGTTGCGGAACTTCGCGAGCGCGTTCAGCGCCTTGACCACCGGACGCTTGAGATTCTCGTCGATTTCCGCGGTGGAATAGTAATGGCGGTTGATGTCGCGGCCGTTGTTCGTCTTGCGCAACAGCTCCATGTCGTTCCTGCCGGCAAGCGCGCCGACATAGTAGACCTGCGGCACGCCCGGCAGGAAGAACTGCACCGCGCGGGCGGCGATGTAGTGCTGGTCGTTGCACCCGAGCGCCGAATAGTAGGTGCTGTTGACCTGGTAGAGGTCGAGATTGGATGCGGCGGCGCCAGTGGCTGCCTGGGATTCGCCGTGGGTGTTGGCGTGGATGGTGTTGACGAGGTTGTCCACGTCCTCATCCGGCACCAGGCCCTTGAGCGAGCGGTCGAGCTGGTCGGAGCCGATGTCGATCACGCCGATGCCGTCGTGCGTGTCGAGCACGGTGACGGCGTTGTTCGGGCGTATGTCGGTCCAGTGGGCGACGGGCTCGACGTGGCCGGTGCTCAGCGCGTGCAGCAGCAGCGGAGGCAGGGCGAAGTCGTAGACGCGGTCCACCTTGGATGCGATTTCGACCTGCTTCTTGTAGTAGGAGTGCACTTCGATGAGGATTTCCAGACCGCGCTTGACGCCTTCCTCACGCAGACGGGAGATCAGCTTGAAGGTCTTCGGGGTCATGAAGCAGCTGGTGCCGGCTTCCTTGGCGCCATAGCCGACGGCGTCGAGGCGGATGTAGCTGACGTGAGAGGCGGCCATCTGGTCGAAAATCGACATGAGGTATTCCCAACCCTTGTCGGAATCGGTGTCGATGTCCACCTGCTGCGGGGTGAAGCTCACCCAGACCAAGCGCGTCTTGCCGGCGAACTTGTAGTGGGTGAACGGCAGGCCCGGACGCGGACGGTAGATGCCGGCCAGGTCCTCTTCGGTGGCGCCGTTCGGGAACACGGAGCTCATGGTGAGGAACATCGGATAGTATTCGGACTCCTCGCCCTTGGCCAGCACGTCCTGGAACTGCTTGGATTCCCAACTCATGTGGTTGACGATGGCGTCGACCATGATGTCGTGGGTCTTGGAGAGTTCGGCGACGTCGTCCCAGCTGCCGAGACGTTCGTCGACCTTGGTGTGATCGATCGGGTCGAAGCCTGCGTCGGCGCCGTCGAACGGGGTGAAGAACGGCAGGATGTGAACGCCGTCGTACACGCCGTCGAAGCGGGTGCGCAGAATGTCGGTCATCGACTTGATGGTGCCGTCGCCAAGGCGGTCGGCGTAAGTGATGAGCTGCACCTTGTTTTTCATGGAGCCTCCTTCGGTTCCAAAAAGTCGTTGCGAGATTCTTTGCGGGAGTCCTTACGGCCATTCCCACGGTTGTGTCGAACCGGTTCGATATTACCGCAAAATGGGGCTCGACACCAAAACCGCAACCGGTGTTCGGGCGTGTCGAACCGGCTTTCGGCCGAATCGCGGCGCATGTCTCCGGCGCCCGATTCGAAAGCGACGGACATGCGGGGGCAGCCGCGAGCGCAGGGCCTTCAGCCTTGGGCACAGGATTCCAGCTGCGGGCGCAGGACTTCAGCTGCGGGCGCAGTCCGTAAGCTGGCCGACCTGCTTAAAGTAGCGGTCGGGTTCGAGGCCGTCGACGGTCGCCACGTTCGTCATATGCACGCCGTCGAGGCCGCCGTATTCGACGATCACGTCCAGCACGCGCTCCTGCCACGTCGGCTCAAGATACGGGTCGACGGCACTGCGACCCAACGCGCGCATCGCACAGACAAGCGCGTGCGCGCCCCAATTCGACGTGCCGGCCACCACCAGCTGGTCGGTCGGCACCGTGCAGGCGATGTTCTCGCCGTGGTCGACCACCCCTTCGATGGCGTAGTCCTCCACACGGCCCATGCCGATCTCGTTGCCGCCGTCGCCCACGCCGATCGTGTGCAGGCCGAGCAGCGTGAGCTGGCTCAGCGGCGCGGTCCATTCGGTGATGTCGATGCCGCGCATGTTGTGCGGGCTGCCGTCGCGCGCCGGGCCGACGCGTTCGATGTAGACGAGCGTATCGATATGTTCGGTTTTGGCAAGGTCGATGACGCCGTTGAGCCAGGCGTCAAAACCGCCCTTGGGATTGGCATTCGGCGCGATCAGCACGTGGTCGTCCGGCAGGAAACCCAATGCGGACGGGCGAATCACCGGCGCGCAGCATTCGTCGCTGACCAGCCATGCGTCGCCGCCAATCGCACGCAACGCCATGCATACTTCCAGCGCACCCAACGGGCCGTCCGTTTCCGCAGCGGGTTGCGCGGCCTTCGGAATGTAGAAGCCGGTGACCACCAGCGCGCGGGCAGGCCGACCTTCCTTGCTGCCCGACAAGTGGCGTGCGGCTCGGAACAAATCGCCACGCGAATACGTCATCAACGTTTCGGAACCGCGTCCGACGTCGGCTCCCGCCATGCGTGCGATACGCGCGATTTTCGGATAATACCGCCAATCCAGCATGCTCATGTTGCATTCCTTCCGTGGTCTGGGTTTTGTTTTTGCGATTGCGATGCGTTGCGTGTAAGGGGCGTGCGGTTCACCCGACGGCCGGCAGCCGTGTCAGCCGGCCGCCGCGTTAACTGATGGCGCCGAGGGGGTCGCCGTATTGCGCGGTGTCGCCGACCTGCGCCGATCGGTGCAGTATGCCGGCAACGGGGGCGGTGATTTCGGTTTCCATCTTCATCGCCTCGAGTACGACGATCGGCTCGTTTTCCTCAACGTGCGCGCCGTCATCGGCGAGCCAGCGGACGACCGTGCCGGTGATGGTCGATTCGATAGGGGTGTCTTGGGTGCTTGCGATATCCGAGTTTGCGGCGGTCTGCGTGCCCGATCCTGCTGGAACGGACTTTTGATAGGCGTTCAGCAGGGCTTGGATGACCGATTCGCCAGAATCGGACGTGAGGGCAGGGTCCCCCGTTGTGCCGGCTCCAGCCAATCCAGCCAGCCCCGCGCCCAGCGCGGCGACGGAGGCGAGCGAAGCGGGCAGGCCCAATCGCACGCGTTTGCCATCGACCTCGACCCAGCTTTCCACCGGTTCAGGCGCTGCGGCCCGGCGACCCGGTTTGCCGTCGGCCAGCGTGCGCACGTCCACGGAAGGCAGGAATTCCTCTTCGATCCAGCGCGTGTAGACGCCGAAATCGCCGTCCGTCGCCACGAAAGCTGGCTGTTCGAGCACGGCCTGGTCGAATTTGCGGACCGTTGGCACGCCGGCAATCGCCAGCTCATCCAATGCGTGGCGGGCGCGCGTCAGACAGGCCGAACGCGACGGCGCGGAGACGATCAGTTTGGCGATCATCGAATCGAACTGCCCCGGAATCGCGCCGCCTTGCGCAACGCCGGAATCGAAGCGGATGCCCGGTCCGGTCGGCACGTTCAGCCGCTCGACGATGCCGGGGAACGGTACGAAACCAAGGGATGGATCCTCCGCGTTGATGCGGAACTCGATCGCATGCCCATGCGGAACGGGGGTGCCGTGTTCCAAGCCGGGAATGTCGGTGACATGCGCGCCTTCGGCGATCGCCAGCTGAGCGGCCACCAGATCGACGCCCGTCACCTCTTCTGTGACGGGGTGTTCGACCTGAATGCGCGTGTTGACTTCCATGAACGACATCGTGCCGTCCGGATCGACCAGAAACTCAACGGTTCCGGCGCTTTCGTAGTGCGCACGGGAGCAGATGGCGACGGCCGCGTCTTCCAGCGCCCGGGTGGTTTCAGGGGGTAGGAACGGCGCTGGTGCCTCTTCGATGAGTTTCTGATTGCGGCGCTGCAGCGAGCAGTCGCGCGTGCCGACGGCCACAACGTTGCCCGCGCCGTCGCCGAGGATCTGCACTTCGACGTGGCGCGGGCGGGCGAGGAATCGTTCGATGAAGCAGTCGCCGTTGCCGAACGCCAGCTCGGCCTCGTGCGTGGCGGATACGAACGCCTCGCGCACGTCTTCCAGCCGGTGCACCACTTTCAGACCTCGACCGCCACCCCCGTAGACGGCTTTGATGGCCAGTGGCAGGCCGTGTTCCTTGGCGAACGTGATGACTTCGGCGGGGTCGTGCACCGGTTCCGTGGTGCCGGGGGCCATGGGCGCGCCGACTTCGGCCGCGATGCGGCGCGCTTCGACTTTCGAGCCGAGCGCGCAGATGGTGGCGGGCTGCGGACCGATCCACGTCATGCCGGCGTCGATGACCGCCTGCGCGAATTCCGCGTTTTCGGCAAGGAAACCGTACCCGGGGTGGACGGCGTCGACATGCGCCTTGTGCGCGGTTTTCACGATGGCCGCGATGTTGAGATACGTGCTTTGCGCGTCGGATCCGCCCAGTGCGTAGGCCTCGTCGGCGGCGTGCACGAACAGCGCGTCCGCGTCGTGGTCGGCATAGGCGGCGATGGCGATGCGGCCGGTGTCATGGCAGGCGTGGATGACGCGCATGGCGATTTCGCCACGGTTGGCGACGGGGATGGGAGCGCCGTTGCGGATGGTGCAGTCGATGCGGATGGCATTATCGAACCTCCTTGGTGGGGTACGCAGGTTGCGGAGTAGACGTGGCATGGGCGGAAACGACGTGGAAGCGGACGCATGCGCCTGGTGGCAACTGCCCGGCCACGTCCAACGATTCCGGTTCAAGCACGGCGATTACCGGATATCCGCCGGTTACAGGCTGGTCGCGCAGAAAAATGACCGGTTGTCCGCTGGTCGGCACTTCGATTGCGCCGGATGGCGTGGCCTCGCTGGCCAGTTCGCGCGTGTCGGTGCGTTCCACGGGTGCCGCTCCCGAAAGTCGCAGGCCAACACGGTTCGACTGCGCGGTCACTGTCCACGTTTGCGTCAGGAATGCGGACAGGCCGGCTGCGGTGAACCAGTCGTCGCGCGGTCCCAATCGCACGTATAAATCCGTAGGTCTGCCGGGTTTCGGCAGGTCGGTCGGCCATGGCTGCGGCAGGCCGACGCCGGCATCGCACGCCGTGGACGCGGTACGTATGGCGAGCCGCTGTTTGGCTGCGATCGGGCGCGGGCCGATGCCGCTCATCGTGTCCGTTGCAGCCGAACCGAGGGTTGTCGCGACGCCGAAACCGCCGCGTACGGCCACATAATCGCGCAGGCCGCTGGTCGGCGGGGCGATTGACAGCACGTCCCCGTCACGCAGCAGAACCGGTTGTTGCATGGCGATTGTGGTGCGGTCGGCGGCATCGTTCGATGCGTTCAAGACGGTCCGGCCACTGCATCCACCGGGGGAATTTGGGGTGAACGTGCCGTTTGAGCCGCCTTGACTATCTTGCGATTGCCGGCTTCCGGTAATCGTCACATCCGCCGAAGCGCCCGTCACCGCCACGACCACACTGCCGATGGCACGCATGCGCACGCCACCACCGGTGATTTCCAACACGGGGGTATTAGCGGGGTTGCCGACCAGTGCGTTGGCCAAGTGGGAAGACGTGCGATCGGCGGCGCCGGAACCGGTCACGCCCATGTTCGCGGCGACACGGCCATCATCTTGGAAGGTGGTGAGCAGGCCCGAGCGGAGGACTTCGAGAGCCGGAGTCGAGGCCGAGACGGACATGGAATCTGGCGCCTGCGAAACTTGAACGGAATCGGACACAGAGGCAGAAACAGAAGCCGAACCGCCGGAAACGGCGTCACGCACGGGCGTAAAACGCACGGTGTCGCCGGGCTGCAACAGCGCGGGCGGGTCGGCCCGCTCGTCCCACATCGGCGTTTCCGTGTGGCCCAGCAACTGCCAGCCGCCCGAGCTGACGCGCGGATACACGCCGGAAAACGTGCCGGCAAGCCCCACCGCGCCCGCGGGCACGCTCAGCCGTGGCACTTTGCGGCGTGGCACATCGAATATCGGGTCGCCGCCGGTCAGGTATGCGAAACCGGGCGCGAAGCCGACGAACGCCACGGACCAGGCGGTATCGCAATGCCGGCGCACAACCTCGTCAACGGAGATGCCCAGCAGGTCGGCTACGTCCGCCATATCCTCGCCATCGTAAATCACCGGAATTTCAACGATTCGGGAATGCCGTTCCATGTCGGCGGCAACGTTCAGCGCGCGAATCGCGGCGGTCAGTTCGACACGCGACGAAAGCAGCGGATCGAAGGCGACGTAGACGGTGCGCGCAGCGGGAATGAGTTGTTTCACGCCGGCGAAAACGGAGGTCGTGCTCGGCTGTGCGGCCCGCTCGGGCGATTCCGCAGTTTGTTCCACGGCATGTTTCACGGCGCTCTGCAACGCGGCGAACACCCGCAGGGTCTCGTCCAAATCGGCGAGCTCCACGAGTATGCCGTCCGCGCCACAGGTCAGGAATCGCATGTCGCCACCGCCTTAATCCCGCGCGGCCGATGCGGCTGCGTCGCCTGCGAACGCGCGTATCGCAACGCCTTCCGACTCCAAGCGGGCGCGGACGGCACGCGCCATCGCCACAGCCGAGGGCGAATCGCCATGCACACAGACGGAATCGGCGTTGAGCGGCACCACGGTGCCGTCGATTGCCACCACCTCATGCTCGCACACCATGCGCAGCACGCGCGCCGCCACTTCGGCCGGATCGGCGATCACTGCATCCGGCAAGCGGCGCGACACCAGCGTGCCGTCCGCGTTGTACGCGCGGTCGGCGAACGCCTCGTGGAACACACGAAGCCCGGCCTGCGCGGCCAGGCGGCCGACCACGGCGCCCGGCTGCGTCAGTATCGCCAGCGATGCGTCCACGCTGCGGATAGCCTCGACCACGGCGGCGGCCTGCGATTCGTCGCGGACGATTCGGTTGTACAGCGCGCCATGAGGTTTCACGTACCGCACCTGCGCGCCGACCGACCGCGCCATGCCTTCCAACGCGGCGATCTGGTACATCACGTCCGCCTTGAGTTCGTCGGGGGACTCGTCCACATAGCGGCGCCCGAATCCGGCCAGGTCGCGGTACGCCACATGCGCCCCGACCATTACCCCCCGCGACGCCGCGTATGACAACGTTCTCAGCATGACGGACGGGTCGCCCGCATGGAAGCCGCACGCCACGTTCGCGCTGGAAACCACGTCGAGCAGCGCCTCGTCGTCGCCCAATTTCCAGCGTCCGAAGCTTTCGCCCATATCGCTGTTCATATCGATTCGCATAGCCGTCTGCTTTCCGTCTGTTTCCTGCACAGCCATCGTTTCCATTCCTTCCGTCGCCTTTCCGTCGTTCTACCGTCGCAGCGTTCTTCAGCCGCGACGTCCCTTCTGCCGCAGTCGCCGCAGCACGCATCTCATGCCGCGCCCCGCAACCTGCCGCTCGGCCTCACACCATGTATTCCAAATCGCGTTTGCTGGTGATGAACATGTGCCCCGGCGCGTGCGTGATCGCGAATTCCGGCTTGGACGCCATCACCGCGGCCTGCGGGGTCACGCCGCACGCCCAGAACACCGGCACATCGCCCGGCTCCAACACGGGGGCATCGCCATAGTCGGGATGCATGATGTCGTCGACGCCGATCGCAGACGGCTCGCCCACACATACGGGGGCACCGTGCACGGACGGGTAATAGCCGGAAATCCGGCATGCGTCGGCCACCTGCGTAGATGGAATGCCACGCATCGACACGACCATCGTCGAATGGAACGCGCCGGCCGGACGGCACTCGATCGACGTGTCGTACATCGGCACGTTGCGGCCTGCCGTGATGTGCCGCACCGGCACGCCCGCCTCCATCAGCGGAAACTCGAATGTGAAACTGCAGCCAATCACAAACGTGACCAAATCGGATTGCCAATACTCGCGAATATCGGGCACTTCGGCTACCAGTTCGCCACGCTTCCACACGCGGTACAACGGCACGTCGGTACGGATGTCGGCGCCCGGCGCGGTGACGAGTGCGGTGACGCCCGGCTCCATCACTTCCAGCAGCGGGCAGGGTTTGGGATTGCGCTGCGCGAACAGCAGAAAATCGAATGCCTGCTCCTTGGGCAGAATCATCAGATTCGCCTGCGCGTAGCCTTGCGCGATGCCGCAGGTCGGGCGGACCAGGCCGTCACGGAACGCGGCGCGCGCCTGTTCGGGCGTGCTCGCCGCGCCAAGTTCGGTTGTTCCCATATCGGACATCCCATCCACCATTGCGCTCACCTTTCCCGTCGGCCGCCGTCCGGCCTTTTCCGAACGAACTGCCGACGAACCCCGAAATCAGATTCCGCAGAAACGGACGTTCAGAGTCGCTTTCCCTCACCTTGGTCGCCGAACGTTACGGAAGCCGCGCGATTCATGACGCGTATGTTTCCGCATTGCAAATTGGCGGTGCCAAGTGGAAACAAACCATGGTTAGGTTGGACGCCGAAGACGCACGCGAACGCTGACGCAACACAACAGCGCAACAGCAATAAAGCGGCAATCAAAAGACGCGGAGCGCGGAAGAGAGGTTCCCATGAGTTCGATCGTTCTGGCAGTCGGTAACGGCAAGACGCTATTCGGAGGCGCAGGCGTGGCGCCCGACGCGGATCTGGTTCGTTTCGTCGATCCGGAAAGCCCCATCATCAACGCGTTCGATTTGTGCGCACTGCGTGGCGACGGCATTTTCGAAGCGACCACGGTATGGAAGGGTTTCCCGGTTTCGTTGGAGAACCATCTGAAGCGTCTCGCCAATTCCGCCCGCCTGGTGGACATGCCCGAGCCGAACATTCCCGCGCTCACCCGCGCGGTCCAGCTGGTCATCGACCAGTATGACGATCCGGAACCCGGTCCGATGCTGCGCATCATCGTCTCCCGTGGTCTCGATCCGGACACCGGCGTGGGCAAGGCGGCCGACCGCACGCCGACCGTCTACATCTTCCTTGACGCGAAGGGCACGCTGCATTCGCTGGAGCCGATCACCATGGCTTCGATGACGCGCGGCTACCCGTCGGACATCACCGCACGCGCCCCGTGGCTGCTCAACGGCGCGAAGACGCTCAGCTATGCGATCAGCCAGTCCGAGCATCGGCTGTGCGACCGTCGCGGCATCGGCGATTCGATCCAGTACACGACCGACGGGTTCACGCTCGAATGCCCGAATTCGTCGATCGTCGGCCAGTACGGCGAT
>ERZ773138.2644-NODE-2644-length-13091-cov-3.862381_pt1 | contig 13091 bp, 6 predicted proteins | sample MGYA00511114_ERZ773138 | MGnify/ENA primary metagenome ERZ773138 (study PRJEB29015, sample SAMEA2737805) | human gut metagenome | biome: human gut; feature: human-associated habitat; material: faeces | place: China | collected 2012 ...
GTAATGAATGGCCCGATGGGTCTTCAGATCCCAAATCAGATAATTGACGGCATGAAATATCATTTCGTGCAATTGGTTATTCATATAAAATGACCCTGTCCCTCGATAGATGTGATATTCCACACAACCGAACTTCTCGGTCAACCAGACCCGTTCAATTCCGCTGGAATAACCTTCCCGTTGGGCTTTGTCAACCACTTTCTGATAGCAGGTGTAAGGCCCTCCGTTATCTATCAGTTTCTGCGGAATCGTTTTTTTGCCTGTTTTAACCAACAGCGAAGGCACCAGTTTTCCCTGCGAAAAAGCGTACAGAGTATCCGACAAAACGGCTGTGACCATAAGAGTCGCGTCGTTTTTACCGAAAGAGGGTCTCGCCACGTCGGATGCTATTTCACTCATGACACGAAAAGGCAATGCGTAAGAACGGAACGCATAGTTCCGTTCTTTGAAAACCGCATATTCATTGGGATAATCATTGGCATTCCTGAATTGAACGACTACATGCTTATCGTCGGCTTTGCATAAATCCGCAATAAAATCCAACTCTTTATCGCAATCGACCTTCTCGATCAAATCGCCGTCGAAAGCATAACGGAAAATTTTGTGCAGCAAAGCATCGTAAATACCTACGAATTCCCGTTCTTTATCCACATAAAAAGCGTCGATACTCAACTGTTCTTTGGGGCCTCTTCCTTTTTGCCCGATCCGATTTCGGAATACTCCCGCGGAATCGAAGACGAAAACATGCTGATCATCCTGAATAAAGATAAGATCCTTACAAATAGCAACTTTTTTGATCTGCCCGATAAGGCAGCTATCGCTGGTTTCAAGCTTTACGAAACGCCATTTATGCGGAACGCTGTCTTTCAGAAAAGGATTTTTAACAGGACATTCTGCTACATCAATAACGCTGACCTCCAATAAGCCTGTTTTTACTGAATCATTACATCCGAGTAAAAACAGGCTCACGATGATAAGAAATTGTTTCATTAATTTATGAATTATAATTCCTGTATTACACTCAAATGTGATTTAGCACAGCAGTTATTGTCTTTAGAAGGACATATCCCATAACGCACTGTCTTAGTAACACCGACTTCTCCACCTCCAGAGATGGGAAAATCTATTCCTCCAATAGTAACGACAATTGTTCCACCTGTACTTAAGGAAGTAGTTACTCTCGTGGGCTCGGAATAATTTTCCACGGCATCACGCACGTATGTAAAGATATCACAATCATCCACCCCTTCATCTCCACTCAACGCTTCGACATTGGCAAGCAGCAGATCCGAAGAAGCGGAATTGCCCTGAAAATAAACGGTCGCAGAAAAAGCGACAACGCCGGCAGCCATAACGGCAAAGAGTAAATTCTTTTTCATTTTTGTAAAATTTAAGATTATTGAATAAGGTAAAATATCGTATTTATACTATCAAATATAGCATCGAAATATTTCTTGAACAATATTTTGTCAACAAAAATCGCATAAAAGGCTTTTTCTATCAAGAAAAAAGCCTTTTATGCGATTTACACTCAGTCTCTTCGACGGAATATTTTTAACCCGACACTTAAAACAATACGGATCAACAACATACCGTTTTTAATCGCCGCTCACAAACATCGCCCGTTACACGATCTGCTGCGTCCGCTGGATGACCATGTCCTGCCACTCTTTGCAGAGCGTCGTGAAACGGGCCGACCATCCGGCTACGCGCACCGGTAGGTTCGGGTACTTCTCCGGGTGCATCTGCGCGTCGATCAGCGTCGCCGAATCGACTACGTCGATGTGCATGTAGAAACCGCCCTTCTCGCGGAACGTCTTGGCCAGCGCGACCAGCGCGGCGATCCCGCGTCGGCGCTGCTCGAGGTGCTCGACAGCGAGCAGAACAGCGCCTTCCGCGACCACTATCTCGAAATCCCGGTCGATCTCAGCCGCGTCATGTTCCTCATGACCGCCAACACGACCGAGACCATTCCACGCCCGCTGCTTGACCGCATGGAGGTCATCGAGCTTCCCAGCTATACGGACGAGGAGAAGCTACATATCGCTGTGGACTATCTGCTGCCCAAGCAGAAAAAAGCGAACGGCATTGCGCCCGCCGCGCTGCGCGTGGACGAGGGGGCGCTGCGGACGGTCATCGCGCGCTACACGCGCGAGAGCGGTGTGCGCAGTCTGGAGCGTGAGCTCGGCAGACTTTGCCGCAAGGCGGCAATGGCTTTTGCCACAACGGATGTAAAGCGTATTTCCATTACGGCAGAGAATGTGGAAAGCTATCTCGGCACGCCGCGTTATACGCGCGACGAGGCGGCAAAGACCGATCTGGTCGGCGTGGTCAACGGTCTTGCGTGGACGCAGGTCGGCGGCGAGATCCTGCCGGTCGAGGTCGGCGTGATGGACGGCAGCGGCAAGCTGGAGCTGACCGGCAACCTCGGCGAGGTCATGCAGGAGAGCTGCAAGGCCGCTATGTCCTGCCTGCGCCAGCGCGCGGCGGAGCTGGGCATTCCGACGGACTTCTATAAGACGAAGGATATTCACATCCACTTCCCCGAGGGGGCGGTCCCCAAGGACGGGCCGAGCGCGGGCATTGCCATCACGACGGCGCTGCTCTCGGCGCTGACGGACCGCCCGGTGCGCCACGACGTCGCCATGACCGGCGAGGTCACGCTGCGCGGGCGCGTCATGCCCATCGGCGGGCTGCGGGAGAAGACCATGGGCGCGCTGCGCGCCGGCATCCGCACCGTCATCCTTCCGAAGGAGAATGAAAAGGACCTCGACGAGATCGACCCGAACGTGCGCGCAAAGCTGCGCTTTGTGCCGGTGGAGACGGTGGACGCCGTGTTCGCCGAAGCGCTGGTCTATCCCGAGGCGGCTCCCGCCGCGCGGCTCGACACCGTGCTGCCGGGGGCTGCGGAGGGCGGCAAGCTGCCCGCGCTGCGGGTCTGAAAATCAACAGAAGCGGAGTGACCCCTTATGGCGATCAACTTCAACAAGGCGGAATTTATCCTGAGCGCGACCGTGCCCGCGCAGTTCGTCCATGACGGACTGCCGCAGGTCGCGTTCGCGGGACGCTCGAACGTCGGCAAATCGAGCGTCATCAACCGCGTGGTGAACCGCAAAAATTTTGCCCGCGTCGGCGCGAGTCCCGGCAAAACGACGCAGATCAACTACTTCAAAATCGACGGCAGGCTCTACCTCGTCGATCTGCCCGGCTACGGCTACGCGAAGGTCTCCAAGGCCGAGCGCGACCGCTGGGGCCGCCTGATGGAGAACTACTTCCGGAGCGCGGGGCTTATTGACCTCGGCGTGCTGATCGTCGATGCCCGCCACAAGCCGACAGCGGACGACGTGACGATGCGCGAGTGGTTCCGGGGAAGCGGCTGCCCGATGGTGGTCGTGGCGAACAAGCTCGACAAGCTCAAAAGGAGCGAGATCGAGCCGAACCTCGCGCTCATCCGCGAGACGCTTGACCTCGGGCCGGACGATGTGCTCGTGCCGTTTTCCGCCGAGAAGGGCGAGGGCAAGGACGCGCTTATCACCGCCCTTGCCGGGCATCTCAAACGATAAAAGGAAGGTCTTCCCGCGGAGGCGCAGGGGAGACCTTCTGAATTTGAAGAAAGGGTCATGCATGGAGAGAAAGAATTACCGCATCATTGCGTTGGATATGGACGGAACGCTCCTGACATCGGACAAGACCATTGTCCCGGACACTGTGCGCGATATCCGCGCGGCAAGCGAGCGCGGCATTCATGTGGTGTACTGCACGGGCCGCGCCGTGCCGGAGCTGAAGCTGTATTTTGATATGGTGCCGATGATGCGCTACGCTGTGTGCAGCACGGGCGCGCTTGTCTATGACCGCGTGGAAAAGCACTGCATTGACCGCCGCCCGGTCAAATCGGAAATGGCAGCTGCGTTGGCGGAGACTGCAAAACGGTATCACGCGATGCCGCATATCCTCACGGACGACGAGACCATTGTTGCCGCAGACGATGTAACGCATATGAAGGACTTTCACGCGGGGATCTATCAGCCTATGTTTGAGAGGATCACGCGCAAGGTCGCTGATATGGCTGAGGAGGCACGGCATCTTACATCCATCGGCAAGGTGAACATTTACTTCCGCTCATCGGAGGATTGCCATGCGTGTTATGAGGAGCTCAGGACACTTCCCTTGTCCTTTGCAATGCCGGAGGAGACTACATTGGAGATGACGGCGCAGGGCGTCACGAAGGGCAGCGGTCTGAAGGCACTTGCGGACTATCTGCATATCCCGATGGCGCAGACCGTCGGCATCGGCGACTCCGATAACGACCGCGCGATGCTGCATGACGTGGGGCTTTCCGTGGCGATGGGCAACGCACAGGCGGATATCAAAGCGCAGTGCGATCTGATCACAGAGGACAACGACCACAACGGCGTAGGCGAGGCGATCCGCCGCATTCTGGAGCTTTGACGCAGGCGCGCAAGGAGAAAAAAAGAGGACGGCATTGCATTCCGCAGGCGCGGCGTGCAATGCCATTTTTTACAGTTTCTTAACTTCCTCTTCTTATTTCTTAACTTTCACTTTGCTTTTGGGAAAACTATACTGAAATTACCGATTCATACGTTGCATTCGCACAGACAATTTTCCGGCAGAAAGAGGTCCTTTCATGAATACATATCGCGCAGGCATCGACATTGGCTCCACCACCGTGAAGGTCGTCCTTCTGGACGAGGAGGGAAAGCTGCTCTTCGGCGAGTACCGGCGGCATTGCGCGCACACGCAGGAGGCGCTTTCGGCGCTTCTGCGCGAAGCGCGCGAGCGGGTGGGGGACTGTGCCCTGCGGGCGAAGATCACCGGCTCGGGCGCCATCAATCTCGCCAAGGCGCTCGGCATCCCATTCGTGCAGGAGGTCGTGGCTGTCGCGGACGCGCTGCGGCGCGAGGCTCCGCAGACCGATGTGGCCATCGAGCTCGGCGGCGAGGACGCGAAGATCATCTATTTCGGTACCTCGCTTGAGGAGCGCATGAACGGCGTCTGCGCCGGCGGCACCGGCTCGTTCATCGACCAGATGGCGGCGCTTTTGCAGACCGACGCCGCGGGCCTTGACCGCGAGGCGGAGAAGTATCAGCAGATCTATCCCATCGCCGCGCGCTGCGGCGTGTTTGCCAAGACGGATATCCAGCCTCTCATCAACGAGGGGGCGACCAAGGCGGACCTTGCCGCATCCATCTTTCAGGCAGTCGTCAACCAGACCATCTCGGGCCTTGCCTGCGGCAAGCCGATCCGCGGCCACGTCGCGTTCCTCGGCGGACCGCTGCACTTCCTGCCGCAGCTCAAGGCGGCGTTCATTCGCACGCTGAAGCTCACGGACGAGACCGCCATCGACCCGCCGAACTCGCATCTTTTCGCCGCGATGGGTGCGGCGCTTGACGAAACGGCGTGTGAGGCGCTGCCCATTGCCTCGCTCATTGACCGGCTTACGAGCGGCGTGGAGATGGCCTTCGAGCTCCACCGCCTGCCGGCGCTGTTTGCCTCGCAGGGGGACTATGACGCTTTCTGCGCGCGCCACGCGCGGGCGGTGGTGGAGAAGGGAGACCTGGCAAGCTATACGGGCGGCTGCTTCCTCGGTGTGGACGCCGGCTCGACCACGACAAAGCTCGCGCTCATCGGCGAACGCGGCGAGCTGCTGTGGTCGTACTACGCGAACAATCAGGGCAGCCCCATCGAGACGGCGAAGCGCGCCGTCTCCGCGCTCGCGCGCGAGCTGCCGGAGGGCGCGCACATCCTGCGCGAGTGCTCGACCGGCTACGGCGAGGCGCTGCTGAAGGCGGCCTTTTCGCTCGACGAGGGCGAGGTCGAGACCATCGCTCACTGCACCGCCGCCGCCTTCTTTGATCCGCAGGTGGACTGCGTGCTGGACATCGGCGGGCAGGACATGAAGTGCATCAAGCTGCACAACGGCAGCGTGGACAATGTGCTGCTCAACGAGGCGTGCTCGTCCGGCTGCGGCTCGTTCATCGAGAACTTTGCCGCCTCGCTCGGCTACAGCGCCGAGGGCTTTGCCAAGGAAGCGCTGTTCGCGCCGCACCCGGTCGATCTCGGCACGCGCTGCACGGTATTCATGAACTCCAACGTCAAGCAGGCGCAGAAGGAGGGCGCGGGCGTGCCGGATATTTCGGCGGGTCTTGCCTATTCCGTCATCAAAAACGCGCTCTATAAGGTCATCAAGCTCGCCGACCCGAGCGAGCTTGGCGCGCACGTTGTCGTGCAGGGCGGCACCTTCTACAACAAGGCTGTGCTGCGCGCGTTTGAGAGAATCTCCGGCGCGGAGGCAGTCTGTCCCGACATTTCGGGACTCATGGGGGCGTTCGGCGCGGCGCTGATCGCCCGCAGCCACTACCATGGGCAGGAGACCGCGATGCTTCCGCTCACGGAAATCGAAACGCTGGAGTACAAGACGCAGACGCTGCGCTGCGGCGGCTGCTCCAACCGCTGTATGCTGACGGTCACGCGCTTCCCCGGCGGGCGGCGCTACACCACCGGCAACCGCTGCGAGAAGGGCGCGGGCAATACGGACGCGCACGAAAAGGGCGCGGACCTTTTCGCCTACAAGCGCGAGCGGCTGTTCCGCTATCCGCCGCTTGCGGCCGAGGCTGCGCCGCGCGGTGAGCTCGGCATCCCGCGTGTGCTGAATATGTACGAGAACTACCCCTTCTGGGCGACATTTTTCAAGGCCCTCGGCTTCCGCGTGATCCTCTCGCCGCTCTCCGACCGCAGGCTCTACGAGCGCGGCATGGAGTCCATTCCGTCCGAGTCCGAGTGCTATCCCGCGAAGCTCGCCCACGGCCATGTGCAATGGCTCATCGACGAGGGCGTGCATACCATCTTCCATCCCTGCGTGTTCTTCGAGCATCAGGAAACGCCGGACGCGCAGAATCATTTCAACTGCCCCATCGTGGTGTCCTACCCCGAGAATCTGAAGAACAACGTGGAGGCGGCCGCCGACGGCGAGGTGGAGTATCTCAAGCCCTTCCTTGCCTTCACGAGCGAGAAGACGGTCGCCGACCGCATGGCGCGCTTCTGCCGCGAGCAGTGGGGAATACCGGAGAAGGAAACGCGGCAGGCGGTTTCCCTTGCCTGGGCCGAGCAGCAAAGGGCCAAGGAGGATATTCGCGCCGAGGGCGCGCGTGTACTCAAAAAAATGCGGCAGGAGGGACGCTGCGGTGTCGTTCTCGCGGGGCGGCCCTACCATCTTGATCCTGAGATCAACCACGGCATCCCCGAGCTGATCGCCTCCTACGGCCTTGACGTGCTGACCGAGGACAGCCTGCCCATCGACTTCACGCCCGAGCGCCCGCTGCGCGCGAACGACCAGCGGGTATACCATTCACGCCTCTACACGGCGGCGGAATTCGTGCGCCGGTGCGACGGTCTCGAGCTCATTCAGCTCAACTCGTTCGGCTGCGGCCTTGACGCGGTGACCACCGACCAGGTCTCCGAAATTCTCGAGGGCAGCAACAAGCTCTACACTGTTCTCAAGATCGACGAGGTCAACAACCTCGGCGCGGTGCGTATCCGTATCCGCAGCCTGCTCGCCGCCATGAGCATCCGGCGCGAGAAGGGCATTTACGCGCACCCGCAGAGCGCGGCTTATCACCGCGCGGCCTTCACGAAAAAAATGCGCGACGAGAAGTGGACGCTGCTCGCGCCCCAGATGAGCCCCATTCACTTTGATGTTCTCGAGCCGGTGTTCGCCAAGCACGGCTACAACGTGGTACTGCTCAAGAACGACGACCGAAAGGCCATCGACATGGGGCTCAAGTACGTCAACAACGACGCCTGCTTCCCGTCCATCACGGTGGTCGGCCAGCTTATGGAGGCGGTGACCTCGGGCCGCTATGACACCGATCACCTTGCCCTCATGATGACGCAGACGGGCGGCTGCTGCCGCGCGAGCAACTACGTCGGCTTCATCCGCCGCGCGCTGGAAAAGGCGGGCTACGGTCACATTCCGGTCGTCTCCGTCAATCTCAACGGCATGGAGAAGAACGAGGGCTTCACGCTCTCCAAGGGCCTCATTATGGACGCGGTCCACGCGCTGGTCTACGGCGACCTCTTCATGCGCTGCCTCTATCATGTGCGCCCCTATGAGCTGGAAAAGGGCAGCGCCGAGGCGATCCATCAGAAGTGGAAGGAGATCTGCGTCGATTCGCTCGTGAACCCCAAAACGAAGTGGCGCTATGCCGACGTCTGCCGCGGCATCGTGGCGGACTTTGACGCGCTGCCCATCGACGAGACGCTGCGCAAGCCGCGTGTCGGCATCGTGGGCGAAATTCTGGTGAAGTATATGCCGCTCGCGAACAACCATTTGGTCGAGCTGCTGGAGGCCGAGGGGGCCGAGGCCGTCGTGCCCGACCTGCTGGACTTCTTTAACTACAGCATTTACGGGCGTGACTTCCGCCATAAGAACCTCGGCACCTCGTGGAAGGATTCCGTGGTCGCCAAGGCCGGCGTGGAGATGCTCCGCCGTCTCCGTGCGCCCGCGCTCGAGGCACTGGAGAAAAGCCGCCGCTTTGAGGCGCCCATGCCCATTGAGGATGTTGCCAAGCTCGCCGAGCCGTTCCTCGCCATCGGCAACCAGTACGGCGAGGGCTGGTTCCTCACCGGCGAAATGGCGGAGCTGCTCACCTCCGGCACACCGAACATCGTCTGCATCCAGCCGTTCGCGTGCCTGCCGAACCATGTGGTCGGCAAGGGCGTCATCAAGGCGCTGCGCAAGTCGTACCCGTGGGCGAACATCGTTGCCGTGGACTACGACCCCGGCGCGAGCGAGGTCAATCAGCTCAATCGCATCAAGCTGATGCTTTCCTCCGCGCGCCGCGCGATGCACAGCGGTGCGGCGCAGGACGCGGAAGCGCTGCCGATAGCCCGCTGAGCACCGGATGCAGCAGAAAAAAATGACCGCTCTCCGACGGGAGAACGGTCATTTTTTGCGCGGTGCGTGAAGTGCGTGCCGTATTCCTTGCAATTCCCGTGTATGCGTGGTAGAATCAATGCACTAATCGAAACGGAGACTATTATGAGCATTCTTTTTGAAAACTGCGATCTTCTGCTGCGCGGGGAAGACGGCGTGTACTCGACGCTGCACGGCTTCCTCGGCGTGCGCGGCGATACCATCGACTACATCGGCACGGAAAAACCGACGGGGGAGTATGAGGAGCACAAAAGCATGGAGCATAAGCTGCTCATGCCCGGCCTCATTAACTGCCACAATCACTCGCCCATGGTGCTGCTGCGCGGCGTAGGCAGCGGCCTGCCTTTGCGTGAGTGGCTGTTCGACAAGGTCTTTCCCATCGAGGACCGGTTGGTGCCCGAGGACATCGCAGCGGGCAGCCGTCTTGCCATCCTCGAGATGCTGGCGAGCGGCACGACGAGCTTTTCCGATATGTATTTTTTCCCCACCGAGACGGTCGCCGCCGTTGCGGAAGCGGGCATGAAGGCAAACATCAGCCGCTGCGTGCAGTGCTTTGATGAAAACCAGACCGTGGAGCAGAACACGCAGATCCCACAGTCGGTGGAGCTGTTTGAGAAGTACCACAACGCCGAAAACGGGCGCATCCGCATCGACTTTTCCATTCATGCGGAGTATACCTGCAAGCCGCACATCGTCCGCGCCTACAGCGAGCTCTGCATGGCACATGGTGGGCGGATGCACATTCATCTTTCCGAAACGCAGCGTGAGGTGGATGAGTGCATCGCGCGCTATGGCAAGTCCCCTGTCGCGTGGTTCGAGGAGCTGGGGACGCTGGACAGCCCCACCGCCGCGGCGCATTGCGTCGCCGTGAGCGACGAGGATATTGCCATTCTGAAGCGCTACGGCGTGAATGTTATCCATAATCCTACAAGCAATCTCAAACTCGGCAGCGGCTTTGCGCCGGTGCGGAATCTGATGGATGCGGGCATCAACCTCGCCCTCGGCACGGACGGCGCGGCGAGCAACAACAACCTGGATATGTTTGAGGAAATGCACCTGGCCGATATCATGCCCTGCGGCTACCGCCACGACCCGACGGAGGTCAGCTCTGCCGAGGTGCTGGACATGGCAACGGTCAACGGTGCAAGACTACAGGGGCGCAGCGATACCGGCGTGTTGGCGGTGGGGAAGAAGGCGGATATTATTGCGCTCGATCTGGACAAGCCCCACCTCTATCCGAACTTCGATACCCCCGCGCTGCTGACCTGCGCGGCCCACTCGTCCGACGTCTGCATGACGATGGTGGACGGGAGGATCTTATATGAAAACGGCGAATACAAGACGCTCGACCGCGAGAAGGTATTTTACGAGGCCCGCGCGGCGGTCAAGCGGCTTTATGCGTAAGGAGGAGAACGATGCAGAGAGCGGATCACGATCTGGCATTTATGCTGCAATATGAAAACATCGCATGGTACGAGGACGGTAAAGTAAAAATACTTGACCGACGTATCTATCCCGCGAGGGTCGAATTTGTCACCTGCGGCACACATCAGGAGGTCGCGCAGGCCATCACCGACATGGTGACGCAGAGCGCGGGACCGTACACCGCCGTGCCGATGGGCATGGCGCTCGCGGCGCACGAGTGCCGCGATAAGACCGCCGCGGAGCAGATGGAATATCTGCGGAAGGCGGCGCACACCATTTCCCATGCGCGGCCCACGACGGTCAAGCGCATGGCGCTTTTGTGCGACCTCTGTCTTGCCGAGGCGGAACGCGCCCTCGCCGCAGGCGAGGACACGGCGCAGGCCATCGTGAACAAAACGGTCGAGCTGAACAACACCCGCTACGAGCGCGTGGCGAAGATCGGTAAGTACCTTGTCGATCTGTTCCCCGAGAACGGCACGGTGATGACGCACTGCTTTGCCGAGACGATCGTCGGCATGATGCTGCGCGAATGCAGCGAGAGAGGGAAGCATATCCGCATCTTCTGCCCCGAGACGCGCCCCTATTTTCAGGGTGCGCGCCTGACCGCAACGGTCTGCCGCGACATGGGCTTTGATGTAACGGTCATCTCCGACAATATGCCGGCCTTTGTCATGCAGCGCGAGGGCGTGGACGTGTTCACCACCGCCGCCGACGCCATCTGCTGCGACGGCCATGTGGTCAACAAGGTCGGCACGTTCCAGAATGCCATCGTCGCCAAGTACATGGGCATCCCGTACTTCGTCACCGGCGCGCCCGACCAGGGGCATCCGACCGTGGACACGGTGCACATCGAGATGCGTGACCCGAACTTCACCCTGCAGGCCATGGGCGTGCGCACGGCGGCGGAGGGCGTGAAGGGCTACTATCCCGCCTTTGATATCACGCCGCCGCATCTGGTCTCCGGCGTGGTGACCGACCTCGGCATCTATTCGCCCTACGATCTGCACCGCTATTTCACCGACGGGCACATCGACGAGCACAACCTTGTGGTGTGAGGAGGAGACGATGAAAACGATCACAGAGCTGCGGCAGGAGATCGTGGACCGTTCCCTGCAGGCTTTTCATGAGGGACTGTTTTCCGGCACGAGCGGGAATATGAGCTGCTATCTGCGCGAGGAAGACCTCATGCTCATCACACCGACCTCGGTGCGCTACGACGTGATGCGCGCGGAGGATATTGTGGCCCTGCGGCTCGACGGCACGGTGGTCGAGGGACATTTGAAGCCCTCGAGCGAGTGGCGGATGCACACGGCGGTGTACGAAATCTGCCCCGATGTGAACGCTGTGTTCCATACCCATTCGCCCTATGCCACGGCCTTTGCCGTGAACCACCAGACCATCCCAGCCGTGCTGATCGAGGCGCTGGTGTTCCTCGGCGGCGACATCCGCTGCGCGGACTACGCGACGCCCGGCACAAAGGAGGTCGGGCTGAACGCGGTCCCGGCGCTTGAGGGACGCAGGGGCTGCACGCTCGCGAACCACGGCGTGCTCGCCGTGGGCGGCGACCTCGCGCAGGCGTATCTCAACGCCGAGTATATCGAGGATGTGGCGAAGATCTACACCATCGCCCGCTCCGTCGGCACACCGGTGGAGCTGAAAAGTCTATAAAAAGCAGGAGAGCCGTTCCGTTTGGAACGGCTCTCCTGACAGTCTGTCGGCGGGGAGAGGGATCCCGCCCTTTTGCTTTTTTGGGGCAGCGCTGCGCAGACGCAGTTGCGCGGTGCTGCCTTAGAGCTCAGGCCCCTGATTTCTCTTTACTGCCGCGACTGTCTCCTGCGGCGCAAAATAGCGGGATAACGGACGGTAGAGCAGCGCGGTGATGACGAGACAGAGCACCATGTCGATGAACACATAGCTGCCGTTGTAGACGGCGGAATAGAGGTAGGGGTTGGTGAAGGTCGTATTAAAGACCTCGGTCGGCTCATAGATGCGGTAGATGGTCACGCCACTGATGAAGTGGACGATAAAGCGGCACACACAGCCGACGACCGTGCCGACGAAGACGCCGCCCTTCTGCTTGCGGAACAGGCAGGCTACGCCCAGCACGCCGAAGGCGAGCACATAGTCGAGCAGCATCGAGGTCGGGCCCCAGGCGTAAGCGCCGTCGAAAATGAGCTGCAGAAGGCCGTAAGCGAAGGAGGCGAGAAAGCTCTCCTTGCAGCCCCAGCGGGCACAGTAGAGGAAGATCGGCAGCATACCGATGCACACGCTGCCGCCCTGCGGCAGAGGCTCGGTGCCGAAATAGGCGCAGATCGCCTCGTAATAGATACGTGCGGCGCGGGCGCATCCGGCCTCTCCCGTCCAGTTTTCCACATCGCTGTAATTGGTCAGAAAACACTGCTCCACCAGCACGGCGGGGCAGTAGGGCCTTTCCACGATGCCGAAGCTCTTTTGCTCGCGTATCTTGGTGTCGGTGCTGTCTACGATGCGTTTGCTCTTTCCGTTGTAATAGGCGAAACGAATGCCGTTTTCTCCGCGCAGGCGGTGCCCGGCGCCGCCCATTTTCTGCGCGATGCATTGGGCAAAGCGCATGGATTCTTCCGAGTAGGTGCGCCCGGGCGGCGTGGGGAAGCATTCAAAGCCGTGGGACTGTCCCGTGCTTTCGTCGCTGTTGGCATGAACGCTCAGAAGCAGGGAAGCGCCGGCGTCGGTC
>ERZ773138.2646-NODE-2646-length-13082-cov-8.418362_pt1 | contig 13082 bp, 9 predicted proteins | sample MGYA00511114_ERZ773138 | MGnify/ENA primary metagenome ERZ773138 (study PRJEB29015, sample SAMEA2737805) | human gut metagenome | biome: human gut; feature: human-associated habitat; material: faeces | place: China | collected 2012 ...
GTCGGCATCCTTGAGCAATTCCAAAAGAGCCGTCATGGAGATGGTGGGTTCGCCTGCGGCGGGTACAGCCTGCTGGCTGGGGGTGTCGGGCTTGGCATAGAAGCCGTTTTCAAACTTCTTGCCAAACTCCACACGGGAGGACTGCTGGATATGGGCGGCGCACGAGACAGTCATAGCGATTGAACTGAATGGAAAATGTTGTGATTGTGCTACAAATTTTCAGAAGATTTATATACAGACACACAAACTATTGGAAATTTATGGACGAACGAAATAAATTGAGATTAAATTACGTTATTCCAATAAAGACATTTGAAATTGTGTCCTTTTCAAACAATCGGTAGGAGGTGTACTTATGTTAGAGCGGTTTTTCAAATCACAAATTGCAACAGTTTCTGATCCTTACCAATGCAACTGCATCACGGATGCGTTGGCGGCTGCAGGAATCAAGTTTTATTGCAAAACGAAAGATGCCAATCGGCGTAATGCGTTCGATCAGGCAAGGATCGGAATGCTGGGTATAAAACCGAAGTATATCACAGAAGTATTTGTGGACAAAGAAAATGCAGAAATGGCATTACATATCGTACACACCTTGCCCAATCAAGAGAATTTTTGAAAAAGCTATTGACTGTCCCCTTGGGGGTGGGCTTATCATACCAGTGGAGGTGATAATATGCTTATCAATGAAGTCTGCAAGAGATGTGGCCTTACCAAAAAGGCGATTGAGTATTATGAGGAACAAGGCTTAACTCGCCCTCAAATTATGGAAAATGGTTACAGGGTGTTTTCAGAGGATGATGTCATCCAATTAAACAAGATCGCAGTTTTACGCGGGCTTGGAATATCAGTATCGGACATTAAAACGGTTTTGGCAGAGAATGACTATTTATCCTTTCAAACTATATGCGACAAGAAAGAACTGGAAATTTCGGATATACAAGCGAAACAACAATTACTCCACATGCTTGCGAGAAACCAGAATTGGGAGGATGCCCGGGCGCAATTGAGCCAGCTCGAAACGAAGCGCTCTATTCTTTCAAGATTGCTTGACCGTTTTCCGGGATATTTCGGGAAATTTATCAGTCTCCATTTTGCACCGTACCTGAATGAGAGGGTTGCAACAGACGAACAGCAAGATGCATTTGAAACGATAATTGATTTTTTAGACGGTGTGAATATTGTTATCCCGGATGATTTGAAAGAATATCTCGACGATGCTGCAAAAACCATTGATCTTGTTGACGTGTCAAAAAAAGCTGCTGCAAGTGTTGCTGCTGCAATACAAGACCCTGAACAATATCTGAAAGATAATAGGGAGATGTTTGAGCGGTATAAGGAAGTCAAAGCATCTGACGCGTACAAAAACACTCCGGGTTACAGACTTCAAGAACTATTCGCACAGTTAAATCGAGAAAACGGGTACAATGATGTCTTTATCCCTGCTATGCGGCGATTGAGCAGTTCTTATCGTGAATACTATGAAAAGCTATTGAAAGCAAACGAAGTTTTCTTAAAAAGTTATCGCGGAGTTCGTTTTTAATGCAAGCGTAGATCTGCTTTCGCAGCTTGTCCAGCTCGGTCTGGTAGACGGTCTGGGTGGGCTGTTGCCCTTTGGCGGCAAGTTTGGCGTTGGCATGGTCGAGGCGGCGTTGTCCGCGCCGCTGCGCCCAATACTCGCGCTCCGAAACATGGTCGCCTTGGGCTTCCAGCAGATTGATCTGGTTCAGGTCGGCTTGCTCGCACATCTCCATGACAGCGACACGAAGGTGCCGGAGCATGGCAGAAGTGCAGCGGTGCTTCTTGCCCGCTTCCCAGTCGCACGGCTTGTCCATGAAGGGCTGCCGTTCCACGGTGCGGACACGCAAGCTGCCGATGACGATGTGGACGTGGATGTTTCCCGCACTGTTGTGACCGTCCGGGTGGGTGCAGACGATGGCGGGATGACCGGGGAAATTTTCCTTGCAGAACTGCAAGCCAAGGGCTTGCGCCCGCTCCATGGTCAGGCCGTTCTCTACTGCGTCCTTCGGGTCGAAGCTGATGATATAATGGTGGGTCTTCACGTCCTCCCGCCCGCCGTTCTTGCCGTACTTGCGATTGGCAATCAGGCAGGCCATAGCAAACGAAGATTCGCCGCACTCAAGGGTGTCGAGCAGGTACGAATCCCGCAGCTTGGGTCTGCCCTTCTCGTCCAGAATGGGCAGACCGGTGTACTCGTTGTGCTGAAAGGTGAGATAGCTTTCGGCGGCGGCATAGTTAGAGTTTTTCGAGGTCAAATGCTTGATGGTTGCCATACAGTTCACCAACCGTTTCTTCGGCTTTCAGCCGAAAGTTCGTGAGTGCGGACAGTTCCTCCAGAATTTGCGCCCGGAGCTGCTCGGTGTCTTTGCCGCCGGAGTTGAAGTGCCGTGCAAGCTGGTTGAGGTTGCTGCCTACCTTGCTGCACTGGGCAGACAAGGCAGCAAGCGCCGCCAGTGCATCCTCGCCGCCCTGCGCCACCACAACGGTGTGCTTGACGTTCACGCCGTACAGGACGCGGCGGACGAGTTCGGATTGGGTGAGGTGGAGTTCTTTGCAGGCGTATGCGATCCGCAGTTTTTCTTCTGCGGTCACTCTGACTTTGATGATGTGTGTCTTTCGTTTTCGCGGCGTGTCATTGCGGTTCTTCTTTGCGTGTGCGTTCGGACTTTTCATTTCAGCCATATTCGACCTCCTGTGAAAATGATAGATGCCCGCTCCGGGATGGAGAGGGCTATGTAATGCGACACGCCGCTTTTGCGCTGAAACCAGCGCAACGCTGGAGCAGGGTTTGGGGAAGGCACTCCCCAACAAGTGACAGACCATGTGACAGAACATTTTCAAGCATTGAAAATTTGTGGCCACAGGTCGATACTTGCTTTCGCCCTTTCCGTGCAACACTGAAAATTTCAGAAGTCGAACCGCAATGCACGTTGAAAATTTTGCAGAGCAAAACGTGTGAAAAGGCAAAGCCCCTGCTCATGGTCACCGTTCACACCGAACGCAGTTCCTGCCCCTGTTTTGCAGCGGCGTTGTCCGGCTCGCCCACAGAAAGTGTGAGGTCATGGCGCAGTATCTCGTTCAGACGGCTTATGTAAGATTCAAGGTACAGTATGAAGAAAGCCGGGCGCAGTGCAGACACTACAACCTGCTTCTTTCAAGCACAAGAATAACACTTTGCGGTTGTGTAGTCAACAACTAAAAACAAATTTTAGAAGATTGAACAACTACATAAGATTTTATTTGTGAAAAAGAAAAATACCGCCCATGCAGCGCAGCGATGATTTTGTCGGGTGAAACAGCGGCAAAATGAATCGGGTGTGTTGCGGGGCGGTATCGGAACTCCACACAGCGTCTTAAACAAAAGAAAATGCGAGCGACGTCAGTGACGGCACTCGCACAAAAGATTACTCTTTTTAATATCAATGATATTATATGTGAACTAATTCAACTTGTCAACAACTTTTTTCAGAAATTCAAAAGAAGTTGCTATCAATTTGTTTCCTTCTGGACCTTCAAAATAATCTATATGCCTTTGCATTCGACCGTTTACGAATTCAGTGAGTTGCTTTATCCGACGTTTTTTGACGGAAGGGCTAACAATTTTGTTATAAGCATATAGCAAGCAGACAATTTCAAACATCGGACGGCTTGTCAATTTGCTGCGGCGTTCACCAGCTGAGATATTGTCGAGTGATGCAATAAAGGCCGAGATCTCAGGTGATGGCCTTGTTGTGCTCGTGCGAGACAGCGCATTGAGCAAACAGTTATTATGCGCGCAAGCATTGCGCAAACTTTTGACCGGATTCAAAACTCTTTGGGGTAACAGTGGTGTAAACTGTGGATTTCGTTCTGCATAAAAACGGTACATACGCAAAAATTCGCCAAATCCAATCAGTTCTTCCAGAACCCACATTGGACAATCAACGTCATAAATACGTGTTGATAGATACGCCTGCGGACTCTGTGCCGGAAAAACAGAACATACTGCAAAATACTTTTCAATTAGTTCGCCTGTAAAGGAGGCGTCTGTTTTTCGTTCGATAGCTGCCAAAATCTCCGGGTATTGTGCAAGAAAATCACGGACGATTGCATAACCGTCTTCACTCGGATTCTCTTCTAATTCACGCAGAAGCGAAACTTTCAAATCATGCTCTACATCAATGCACATTTGCAGAAGAAGCTCCCTTAGGTAAAAATCCAGTGTAGACAGCTCAGTCAAATATGCAAACTCAAGATGGATGTATTTTCCTGCATTTGGGCCAGCAATATGTTTGGGGTAATTTTTTCGATAAGATGCTGTGCGCAGATAATTGTTTCTCTGTGAAAAACATTCTACGGCCTGTTCTTCTGAAATGAGATGAAATTGGATACCTTTTTCATCATGGAGCATCTGAACAAGTTCTTCCGCAGTCTTTTTCGGTTTCATTTTAGAATTTTCGATTATGCTCACATCCTGTTCAATCGTTCTTTTTCAGTTGCCCCATCAATTCCTGAAAACTTTCCAGAGCACTCTGCAAATTTTCAATAATATCTGCGGCAAATTCGTCCGGCGCAGGGAGATTATCTAAATCAGCAAGTGATTTGTCCTTCAGCCAGAAAATATCCAGACTGGTTTTATCACGTTCCAGAATTTCATCTACCGTGAATCTGCGCCAGCGGCCTTCTGGATTTTCCTGTGACCATGTTTCTGTGCGTTCGTGGCGGTTTTCCGGATGATAGCATTGAATGAAATCCTGCAAGTCAGCATCCGTCATGGGATGCTGACGAAGCGTAAAGTGAACATTTGTGCGAAAATCGTAGATCCAGACTTCCTTTGTCTGACGCTCTGGGCTGGCGGGACGCTTATCGAAGAAAATCACATTTGCCTTTACACCCGGCTTGTAAAAAATGCCAGTTGGCAGACGGAGAATGGTGTGCAGATCCGTGGTGTCCAACAGCTTTTTACGGATGATCTCGCCTGCACCACCCTCAAACAGAACGTTATCCGGTACAACAACGGCCGCCTTTCCGGTCGGCTTCAGAATCGTATTGATATGCTGGATAAAGTTGAGCTGTTTATTTGAGCTGGTCGTCCAGAAATCCTGCCGGTTGTAGACCAGATCCTCTTCTTCCTGCTCCTCTTCTTCATTGGTGAAGGTGATGGAGGACTTTTTACCGAACGGCGGGTTCGTCAGTACATAGTCTACACGATAACCCGGGTCAGACAGCAGCGCATCCCCACGCATGACGGGGACTTTGCCGTACAGGTCGCCGATGTTGTGCAGATACAGATTCATCAGACAGAGTTTGAAGGTTGCGACCACAAGTTCAGTTCCATAGAACGTTTCGTTTTTCAGGAATTCTTTCTCTGTGCGGTCGAGTGCATAGTTCTTTGGGTCAGCCAAGAACGCCTGTGCAGCAAGGAAAAAGCCGCCGCTTCCACAGCAGGGGTCAGCAATCGTCTTTTTCGGTTCCGGGCGCAGACAGGCCACCATTGCTTTGATGAGCGGGCGGGGTGTAAAATACTGCCCTGCACCACTTTTTACGTCCTCGGCGTTCTTTTGCAGCAAACCTTCGTAGATCTCGCCCTTCACATCGGAGGACATGGACACCCAGTTTTCCTTGTCGATCATCTGCACCACGCGGTACAGGATGGAAACATTGCTGATTTTGTTGACGGCCCCTTTGAAGATCTGCCCTAAAATGCCGCCCTCATCGCCCAGCCGTTCCAGTATAGCGCGGTACTGATTTTCCAGCTCTGCGCCCTTAAGCGTGTTCATATCCGACCAAGTGTAACCTTTAGGGATGCCGGTTTCTCGCTTATACGGCGGGCGGGAGTATTCATCGGACATTTTCAGGAAAATCAGGTAAGTAAGCTGTTCGAGATAATCGCCGTATGATACGCCGTCATCCCGCAGCGGATTGCAAAGTCCCCATACTTTGGAGACGATATTAGAAGATTGTTCGCTCATTCAGATTCCTCAGTTGTATTAAATTGTTTTGTATTTTGGGCAATTGCCCGAATACTTTCTTTCATTCGTTTTAGTTCAGCAGTTTGATTTTTCATTTCTTTTAGAAGCTTTTCTTCATCGCTTTCAAAAGAGAAAATCGTTGCATAGTGTTCCGTATCAATATCGAACTCACTTTGATCTTTTACGCCATGATCCTCATAATGAATGGTTCCAGTTGCTGGCACTTTTTTACAATGCCCCTTCAAACGCCTGTTTCAAAATACTCTGCCGCATTGCATCCGCCTGTACAAGAACAGTGTCAACTGATTTTTCAATTTCGTGATAAACAGATAGTTTCATCTCAATCTCTGCAACTGTTTTTTCCTGCTTTTCAATAGAAGATAGTGGAACGCAAAGTTTTGATATCTCTTGAGAATTGATATTATTGACCCCACTTGTTGATTTAGCTACACTTTCAATATAGCGTCTAGCATCAGGAGATGACAAGTAATACAATAAATATTTGGGCAGGAGTTTTTCTTTATTGAGAATACGAAGTCTCATCAAATATCCGGCATATGTTTTATCTGTATCACATTTACGAATAATGGCAGATGAACCCACAAGGGAAATGCTTCCGTTAGAGCGAATAATTAAAATATCTCCATTTTTCAAACTAAGTTGTTCAAGTTCTTTCTCATTGAATTCTGCGTATTTCAGATCAGAAGAATCAACCCTTCCATTCTTCGTATCAATATTAGGTATTCGAAGGACTGCAGTAGAGTTTGCTGTACATGGATAATCGCATTTTTTAGATGTTCCGTAGCGTGGCTTTTCAATAGCATCTCCAAGACGTATAATGTTTTCTTTTTCTTGAAAAGCATCTTTCAGCACAGCCTGTCGATACACCTCTAACTGTTCTTTTGTAGTTTTGAGCGTATCAACAGCCTTGTCAAGCTTCGAGAAAAGTTCTTCAATGCGGGCAACAATGCGGGATTGTTCATCACTAGGAATGTTCGGAATAGGAATTTTTCTCATCTGTGCTTGAGTTAATTTTAGACGAGTTGTTCCTGAGACATATTTTTTATAGTTGAAATAATTTAGATAATAACAAAGGAACTCGTTGTTCGTTTTGGAACGGAGAATGTGTGCATGGTTATTAACCCATGTTTTTCCATGGATAATATATGCTTTTTCAGCGTATGGATTAAGAAACGGAGCACCGTCTTCACCTAAAAGAATGTATTCGCCATCCGTTAAAAAGGAGTCAATCCATCCAACTTGCCCCGTCGCACCATAATATGGGAAAAGTTCATCCAAAGGCTTTCCTTTATTAAGATTTAGTCGTTCTTTACTATTAACTGGTTTTCGATATGAATCCAATATATCGGCTGCTTGTTCAAGAGGAATATAATTATACATTTGTTTTTTAATTTCTTTCTTGCAATTCTACAATAGGACTGTGATAATTCAATTTAACACCATACGCACTTTTTAAGGGTGAAAGTAGCGATTCATCTATATTTTGAACGAGATTCTCATGTTCAGCTTCCCCCACAACGATAGTATAAAGAAACACTTTCGGCTTGTTAAAAGAGGAATTGTAATCGGTCTTGATTTCAATGCTATACTTTCCTATATCCCAGAAAAACTCCCTTTCAACAAATCTTTTTGCTTCTGCATATTCTGGAAATTTTGTGTATTTTTCATATGCAACCTGATAATCAGGAGTGGTTAACTGTATTTCAGCTACTTTGTTGAAGAGTACCGTAGTATTTTTTCGAAAGGCTTTTCCAAATGCATCAAACGCATCAGAAAATTCTGTGAATGTACATACCATACTATTTGATTCTATCCTAAACGGATGTGCACATTCAGTTGTATTTACATACGTTCCTACCATGCTTTGATTCACTGGAGAAATAAATGTTCCCCATGATAGATTTAATACTCGATCATCTTTCTGACGAACGATTTTTATTGCGATATTTTTTACGGATACCGGTTTTACATTCGCCTCGTATACACCATCGATCCGAATGTACGAGCCACTTTGATTAAAATACAAATATGTGCGACCTGCTGGTAAAAATTTCAATTTTGGTTGTTGAATCCATGTTTTGTAAACAGTTTTTATAAGAGGCAAAATAAGAGCCAATACTGATAAACAAAGAGCCAAAAACTCATAAAAGGTCATCGGAGTATTAAAATTGAACGTCATATTTTCCTCCTTACGCTACCAATTCCTCATTCAATTCGTCCAAAATCTCCTGATACTTTTCCCCGAACACCCGATAGAACCCACCCAAGCCGCCTTTGCTGTCAAACGGCGTATACTCCAAGTCCTCCGGCAGAATGCTCAGCGATGTGATGATATGCTCCTTGATCAGCCGCAGCCATTCCATCTGCTCAGCGGTAAAGTGAACCGCACCGGTATTGCGGCGGAAAGTCCACTGTTTGAAGTTGTAGTTTACCCGGTCGGCAAAAGGCGAGAGGGTATCCGTATAGCCCATCTGAAAACGGATAATAGAAATCAGGTCGGTCAGCTGAGCGAGTGTGCCTTTCTTTACCTTGTCAGGCTGCTTGATGGCATAACAATCCCACAGACGCTCGACCGTGATGCCCTTTGCTTTGAGTTTTTGATACAGTTCCGTCAGTTTTTTCAGTACCATCGGACGTTTTTTATACGTTTCATTGTAGATGATGCGCAGGGCAATGATCTCATCTTTATTTTCCTCGATGAAATCCTTGAATGTAGAAATCACCCGGTCTGCCGTTTCCTCCTGATTGGTATCATAACCAGCAAAGAGTACTTTGTCCAGATTAACGCTGTCGATGATCTGGTCATGGCTGCGGCGGACATTTTCAATAAAATCGCGCACTTCCGGCTTCTGGAAAGGTGCAACGGCCTGTTTGATGAGCTCTTTCTGGGTCTGTGCAAGCTGTTCCGGTGCGGGCGTAAGCACGCCGCTTTCTGCTTGTGCTTTGGCCTGAATGACATCTTCATCAAAGGCATTCAGCAGATTCTCCGCAACCTGCTCTGCGGTCTGCCCTACGGTTTCTTTGAACTGCTTGTGTTCGCTGCGTTCCATCCTGCGGCAGAGACGAATCACACGGTTTGCAAGAGAAGTCAAGGTGTCCTCATCCCGCGCACCGAGTGCAATGTTCATCATCAGTTCCTTCATGGAAACCGCTGGCTTGCGTTCCAGCGTGCGGGTCTCGGTCTTTTTGGATTTGGTTACACCCACTGCATCCACGATCACAAAATGATCTTTGTTTTCCGTAGCAGAAGGTGTTACCTTTTGTAAATCATCCTTGCTCAGCGTGCGGGTGCCGCGGCCTTTCATCTGCTCGAAGTAATTGCTACTGCGCACATCCCGCATGAACAGCAGGCACTCGATGGGCTTTACATCCGTACCGGTCGCGATCATATCCACAGTAACGGCTATACGCGGGTTATAGTCGTTTCGGAACGAGCTGAGAACGGCTTCCGGATTCTGCGCACTGTAAGTAATCTTTCTGCAAAAATCGTTTCCTTCGCCGAATTCTTCCCGGACGATCTGAACAATATCGTCTGCATGGCTGTCTGTTTTGGCAAAAATCAGCGTTTTGGGGACTTCTTTCCGGTAGGGGAACAACGTAGTATGGAGTGCTTCTTTGAAGGTGCGAATCACAGCACGGATCTGGCTTGGATTTACGACATCCTTATCCAACTTGGACTGTGTGTAGAACACATCCTCGTCCGTCTGCTCCCAGCGTTTTGCGCGCGTCAGGCGGTTACGCCGCTCGATCAACTGCTTCAGGATGGTTGCACCATTTTTCGTCACATCGGTTTCAATCAGGTAAATGTCCTCGCCAACGTTAACGCCGTCCAGAACGGCCTGCTCTCGCGTATATTCGCTGACAAAATTTTCATTGAAGTAGCCGATGGTTCGCTTATCCGGCGTAGCGGTCAGGCCGATGATAAACGCATCAAAATAGGAAAGCACTTGACTCCATACATTGTAAATAGAACGATGGCATTCATCTACAATGATACAGTCAAAGAACTCCGGCGGAATTTTGGCATTGTAGACGACCTCTTTTGGTGCTTTGCTTTCGGCGGTGACATATTCCGCAAAGGGAATCTCTTCTGCCTGTTCGTCCAGTTCTTCCCCTTTTAGAATGGAATACATCCGCTGGATCGTACTGATGCAGACCTGTACATCCCCGGAAATATAAGAGTTTTTTAACCGGCGTACACCATACAATTCCGAAAAGCTGCGAGGATCGTCATTGGGCTTGTAGGCCATGAACTCGCGCTCGGCCTGTTCACCAAGGCTGCGGGTATCTACCAGAAAAAGGATGCGATTCATTCTGCCGTATTTCAACAGCCGATAGGCGGCAGTAATGGCTGTAAAGGTCTTGCCTGCGCCGGTTGCCATCTGCACAAGAGCACGCGGCCGATTTTCTGAAAACGAAGTGTCCAGACCATGAATTGCACTGATTTGACATTTGCGGAAGCCCGATTCCTCCAGCTGCGGGATACGCTTCAGATTGTTGCGCACAGTATCCGGTTCAGCAAGCCAGCGTTTCAACGTCTCCGGGCGGTGGAACGAGAATACCTTGCGCGAACGATATTTAAGATCTGCGTAATCGGTAAAACGCACCAATTCGCCAGTGGCTTCGTAGGCAAACCGAACCTTGTACTCCCGCTTTACCCATTTGAACTGGCTATTTGCATAGCGGCTGGACTGCGTTTCCACGTCTGTCAGCGCTTGACCTTCTTCGTCCTTCTTTGCCTCTACAACACCAACTGGCGCTCCCTCAATGAAAAGTGCATAATCCACCGGACCGGTATTAGTAGGGAACTCGCGCACTGCAACACCGGAAGCAACCGTCAGATTTAGTTGTTTCAGATCCTGAATTGTCCAGCCACTTTGCCGCAATCTGTTATCGATTTGTTCCCGCGCTCTTGCTTCCGGAGTCATAACGATGCACCTGCCTTTGCTATCTTAGAGCAAACTGTTGATACCTCTATTTTATAAGATGCAACACAATATTACAAGTGTTTCCTTTTTATAAATTTCAAGGCGATATACTTCATGAGAATTTTTCAAAGTACTTGAAAATACGTAAAATTCATGGTATAAATTATACGAAACAATTGCTGCTTAGTATCTGCTGCTCAACAATATCTAAATGGGAGGTGCCTGCCATGACCGCCGTAATCTACGCCCGCTATTCCAGCGATAACCAGCGTGAGGAATCCATCGAAGGCCAGATTCGTGAATGTACGGCTTATGCCGAGAAAAACGGTATCACCGTGGTCAAGCACTACATTGACCGCGCCCTTTCCGCCAAAACCGATAACCGCCCGGATTTCCAGCAGATGATCAAGGACAGCGAAAAGCGGTTGTTTGACATCGTGCTGGTCTGGAAACTCGACCGCTTTGCCCGCAACCGCTATGATTCGGCCCACTATGAGTACCAGTTGGAGCGGAATCATGTCAAGCTGGTGTCTGCCACGGAGCCCATCTCTGACAGCCCTGCGGGTATCATGGTCAAGAGTATGCTCACCGGCATGGCTGAATACTACTCGGCAGAACTTTCTGAAAAAGTTGTGCGCGGCATGACCGAGAATGTTCTGAAGGGCAAATATAATGGTGGAACGATTCCCATCGGCTATACAGTGGACGAGGAGAAGTTCTTTCAAATCGACCCTTTGAAAGCTCCCTTTGTGGTAGAAGCCTTTCAGCGGTATAACGATGGTGCGACCATGAAGGAACTGATGAACTGGCTGAACGACAGTGGCGTGACCACCAACCGTAACCAGAAGTTCACCTATAACAGTATTCAAACTTTGTTGACGAATCGCCGCTATATCGGAGAGAACCGTTTTAAGGACATTGTGATGCCAGACAGCATCCCGGTTATCATTGAGAAAGAACTGTTCGACAGTGTGCAGGACAAAATTGCCAAGAACCGCCGCGCTCCGGCTCGGCACAAAGCGGAGGACGATTATTTACTGACGACCAAGCTGTTCTGTGGAATGTGCGGTGCGATGATGTTCGGGGAGTGCGGAACGAGCCGGAATAAGAACGTCCACCACTATTATAAGTGTGCCAATGCCAAACGCACCAAGACCTGCAAGAAAAAGACCGTCCGTAAAGAGTGGCTGGAGGATTTGGTAGTCAACGAGACCATGAAGATGATTCGTGACGATGACTGTATCCGGTCTATCGTGGATGCGGTGATGATTCTTCAGGAACAGGAGAACACGGTGCTGCCTCTGCTGGAGAAGCAGATGAAAGACATTGAACGGGGCATTGAGAATCTTCTAAATGCGATTCAAGAGGGCATCCTGACCAGCTCGACCAAAGGACGCTTGGAAAAATTGGAAGCTCAGCAGAAGGAACTGGAGATCCGCCCATTACAGCGTATTTCCTTTTTCAACGACCTCTACCGCAGCGGTTTTGAGGCAGTTGTGATCGACAAGGGACAGGAAAATCATATGTCCATGTCGCTGTTCAGCATCATCGAGAAACCAAAGGATACATCCGAGATCGTGATGAACCCGTCCCTGGTCCGTTCTGCAAATCAGTTCTATCAGGCACTGGTACAGCACCAGGCATTCCCACAGATGCAGGATCTGATGTGCAAAGAGCTTTACGGTGCGCGTCTGCTGGTTCCGGTTGCTGACCCGCAGAAGACGACGGCAGTGCCGGTTCTGACCACTGGAAAGGGTGTACGCTATTACCCGGCATTTACGGATTTAGTAGAATTTGGCAAATTTGACCGTAAACATCAGTTTGGAGCAATGGAAGTCCGCTTCCGCGATCTGAAAAAATATCTGGATTACGTGAATGGAATCGTGGTAAATCCGTTTGGATTTGCACTCCGTCTGGACGGCGAGAAGCTGGATCGGATTGAGAAAGAGAATATGAAGCTGAAGGTTGTAAAATAAATGCTGCTGTGACCGTGACCGGTAATGAATAGATGTCAGCATAATAAACTGTGGTGAAAAGGCTGTCTCCCATCAGAATGTATCATATAGATGCATCTGCCGAGAGACAGCCTTTTTGATTATTCGGTTCTCCTGTTTTTTTCATATAAATGTAGTAATCCCTTCATCAACAGCGCCCCATCATA
>ERZ773138.2649-NODE-2649-length-13076-cov-3.310729_pt1 | contig 13076 bp, 8 predicted proteins | sample MGYA00511114_ERZ773138 | MGnify/ENA primary metagenome ERZ773138 (study PRJEB29015, sample SAMEA2737805) | human gut metagenome | biome: human gut; feature: human-associated habitat; material: faeces | place: China | collected 2012 ...
CAGTCGCTTCGGGAGATGGTAGTAAAAGAGCTGCCGCAATTTACGGTGATGCACGATTGGTGGCTGTATCTGATCGCTACATGCTTTGGCGAGATTTATTATGACGAGACCCCATATATCTGTTATCGCCAGCATCAGGGAAATGTTTTGGGAACAAAGACAAGAAAAATGGATGAATGGAAAATGCGGCTTAAAAGGTTTCGCGGAAATCGTGGCAATATCAGTCATCAGCTGGAGGAATTTATACGGATTTTTGGTGACATGGGCGCAGAGAATGAAAATATGCGGCTGGCAGAGAGATTTCTGAAGGTACGGAAATCCTTTTGGGCAAGAAAGCGTTTCCTGAGAGATACAGAGCTTTATCGCCAGCGCAGGGAGGATGACAGAATATTTCATATTATATTGCTGCTGGGAAATTATTAGTGAATGAGATCAAGGGGGAGGAAAGGATCTGCTCATGAACATATGGAGAAAACTAGGTGGTTTCTGTAAGGATTATGGAATATGGTATACTGCCAGAAAAGTTGTGTACCGCTGCTATATCAAGTATTATCTGGGGAGAAAATACTGTCCACTTACCATATCGGAGACGGATAGACGGACACAGGAGCAGTGGAAGCCTGACAGGAAAATTAAGATCAGTATCGTTGTTCCCCTGTATAATACGAGAGAGGATTTCTTTCGGCAGATGCTGGATTCTGTTAGAAACCAGACCTATGGAAACTGGGAGCTTTGTCTGGCAGATGCCAGCGATCATGAGGAGTGCAGCCGGATGCTGCAGCAGCTTGCACAGGAGGCTCAAAAGAAAGACGGCAGAATCCGTTATCAGCGGCTGATGATCAATGAGGGAATTTCAGAAAATACCAACCGTGCGATAGAGATGAGCACAGGAGAATATATTGCACTGCTGGATCATGATGATATTCTTCATCCATCGGCATTGTATGATGTGATGCAGGCGATCAATTATCATCAGGGGGAATTTATTTATACGGATGAGCTGTCTTTTGACGGAACACCGGATCGGGTGCAAAATATTCATTTTAAGCCGGACTTTTCGCCGGAGAGTTTTCGGAGCAATAATTATATTTGTCATTTCTCTGTTTTTTCCCGTCGCCTTCTGGAAAAAGCAGGAGGCTTTCGAAAGGAATATGACGGGAGTCAGGATTATGATATGCTGCTTCGCCTGACGGATGAGGCAGATAATATCTATCATGTGCCGAAGGTGCGGTATTACTGGAGGATTCATGAGGGATCGGTGGCCTCTTCCACGGCAGCAAAGCCATATACTGTTGAGGCGGGAAGGAGAGCGTTAGAGGCGCATCTCCTGCGTAGAAAGATTCCTGGCAAAGTCAGCAGTGCGGAAGGATATGGACCCTTTTACCGGTTGCATTATGAAATACCGGAAACGACAAAGGTTCTCGTTATGGCAGAAACGGAGGTGATCGCCCGAGATCTGGAACACAGCTTAAAAGAACTGCCTTATGAGATTGAGATTCGTGCGGTCAATCAGCCGCGTTTTGAGGTAGATGAAAAAAGATTTGATGTGATCGTGCTGGTAAGAGAAGGTTATCAGCCGGAGCAGGCGGGAGCAGAATGGATGCAGGAGCTTTTGTCCTGTCTTGTCCCGAGGGAGAATATGGTGGCAGCTCCGATAGTCTATGATAACCGGGGAAGAGTTTATCATGCCGGATATGGTTACAGCGCAGCCAGACCGGAGCAGATCTACAGCCTGTACCGGGGGGTACCCCGCAGGGATCCGTCTTATATGAACCGCCTGGCATTTCGGCAGAATGTTTCTCTGGCAGGAGGAGCTGTTCTGGCTGTGAAGGAAGAGGTATACAGTGACTGGGTAGAGGAAAATCTGGAAGTTGGAACCAAGAAGTGGAATGGCTGGGGAGCATTTTCGGATCAAACCTGGTTTTCTCTGTGCCTGAAGGCAAAAAAGAGATGGGGGGACTGTATTTATACACCGTATGTTTCTTTTGTCAAAAAGCCGGGAATGATGGATAGGAAAAGAACAACTGTACAGCAGCGGGAACAATGGAGGATGTTTTTTGCTATGTGGGACCGGATGTTTAAAAAAGAAGATCCTCACGGTAATCCGGGAATGGAAGTGTTTGGAAAGTTTTATTTCTTAGGAAACAATCGCAATACTTTACATCTGTAATTAAGTGCGCTAGAATATAATGTGGCGGAAGGGAGAATGAAATGAAGTATGATTATCTGATAGTTGGGGCAGGTCTGTTTGGTGCTGTATTTGCCAGAGAAATGACAAATATGGGGAGAAAGTGCCTTGTGATCGACAAAAGGAAACATATCGCAGGAAATATTTATACAGAAGAGATAGACGGGATTTATGTACATCGTTATGGTGCTCACATTTTTCATACATCGGATAAAAAGATTTGGGAGTATGTGAATCGTTATACAGAGTTCAACCAGTATATCAATTCTCCGGTGGCAGTTTATGGGGATGAGCTTTATAATCTTCCATTTAATATGAATACCTTCAGCAAAATGTGGGGGATCAAGACGCCGGCAGAGGCGAAGGAGATCATAGAACGTCAGATCCGGAAGGCGGGAATCAAAGAACCGGCCAATCTGGAGGAGCAGGCAATCCGTCTGGTGGGAACCGATGTATATGAAAAGCTGATCAAGGGGTATACCCAGAAGCAGTGGGGCAGGAAGTGTACTGAGCTTCCGGCGTTTATTATTAAACGGCTTCCTCTGCGGTTCATATAATAAATTATATAGCTTTCTGCGGTTTACCTATGACAATAATTATTTTAATGATCGTTATCAGGGAATTCCGGTAGATGGCTATACAAAAATGGTAGAGAAAATGCTGGAAGGGATTGAGGTGCGTCTGGAGACAGATTATTTTCAGGTGCGCAATGAGATTGATGCGGATACAACGGTATATACGGGACCGATTGATGAATATTTTGGTTACACTCTGGGACATTTGCAGTATCGTTCTCTTCGTTTTGAGACCGAGAAGTTAGACTGTGAGAATTATCAGGGGAATGCAGTTGTAAATTATACGGCAGCAGATGTTCCATATACCAGAATCATCGAACATAAACATTTTACTTTTGGAAAGCAGCCGGTAACGGTGATCACCAGAGAGTATTCCTCTGAATGGAAACCGGGGGAGGAACCGTATTATCCGGTGAATGATTCCAAAAACACGGAGTTATATCGTAAGTATCAGGAGCTTGCAGAGCAGGAGCAGGGCCTGATCTTTGGGGGAAGATTAGGACAATATCAGTATTTTGATATGGATAAGGTGATTGCATCTGCTTTGTCTTGCGTGGAGTCACAGAAGAAATAAAGGGGGATCTGTGGCTGGAGAAGAGAGATAACAAAAGAGATGGGGCGATAGCGGATCAGAGAAAGGCAGGGAATGATAATGAAATCCGTTATGAAGCGTATGATGGTAATGGTAGTGATCGTAGCAGTTCTGGTTGTCCAGATGCCGGGAGAAGCAACCGCAGCGGCAAGACCGATGGAAATGGCATTAAACTACACGACAGTGCTGGTGAAACTCCATGGAAAACAGACATTAAAGGTTTCATCTATTGCACCGGGAGGAGCGAGTAAAGCGGTAAAGTATGAGATTGCCAATCGGAAAATTGCTTCTGTGACCAAAAAAGGAGTGGTAAAAGGAAAGAAGACTGGTGTCACAACAATCCGTGTGACCTCGAAAAAAAATAAATCATTAAAAAAATTAGTTAAGGTGATCGTAGCGCAGTTTGTACCAACAAAGGTGAAAATGTCAACGGTTTCTGTCAAAATGAAAGTGGATCAGAAAAAATCGTTAAAAGCAACAGTCACACCGAAAAAGGTGCTTTCTTCTAATAAAAAAGGAGTCTGGATCAGCTCAGATACGGACATTGTATCGGTGTCCTCCAAGGGAGTGATGACAGCCAGGCAGGAAGGACAGGCTGTTGTTACATTTACAACGATCAATGGAAAAAAGGCAGTCTGTACAGTGACGGTAAGCAGGGATTCTGTTGTCCGGCCGGTACCGGAACCAACGCAGCCGTCTGTTACATCCGGAGGAGCGATAGCGATTCCTGTTTCCGGATCTGCCATTGGTGTGGATGTTGCAAGTGGCAGCACATTTATATTGTAATATGTTTTAGCACTCTTTTTTAAAGAGTGCTAAATTTGTCTTGACATTTTTTTAAAATCGTAATAAGATATCTACCAGAATGGTTGTTAGCAGTCGATACGAGTGATTGCTAATTATTCCGCTGGCAGATATTTTTTTAGTATATGTATAATAAAGTGAATTTAGGAGGTTGTTATTATGCAGATGGAAAAGGGTAGTTTATCAATTGAATCAGAGAATATGTTCCCGATCATTAAGAAATGGCTGTATTCGGATCATGATATTTTTGTACGTGAGCTGGTATCCAATGGCTGTGATGCTATCACGAAGTTAAAGAAGCTGGAAGTCATGGGAGAATATGATTTTCCGGAGGATTATAAGGCAAGCATTCAGGTCGAGGTCAGCCCGGAGCATAAGACATTGTCTTTCACTGATACCGGTATCGGTATGACAGAGGCCGAGGTCAAGGAATATATTAATCAGGTGGCATTTTCCGGTGCAACAGATTTCCTGGAGAAATATAAGGACAAGACGAACGAAGATCAGATCATTGGTCATTTTGGTCTTGGTTTTTATTCTGCATTTATGGTGGCGGATAAGGTGACGATCGATACCCTGTCTTGGCAGAAGGATGCTGCTCCGGTTCACTGGGAGTCAGAGGGCGGTATCAATTTCGAGATGTCTGACGGAGACAAGAAAGAGGTTGGCACAAAGATTACTCTGTATCTGTCAGAGGACAGTGTAGAGTTTGCAAATGAATACCGCATCAAAGAGATTATTGAGAAGTATTGTTCCTTTATGCCGGTAAATATCTACCTGTCAAAGGAAGGTGCAGAGCAGGAATATGAGACGATTGATGCCGCTGATATCCGTGAGGATGATGTCGTCGTAGAAAAATTTACGGAGGAAGCTAAGACAGAGGAGAAGGAGAACGAAAACGGAGAGAAAGAGACCGTAGAAATTTCTCCTGCTAAGGAAAAGGCAAAGATCAATAAGAGACCGGTATCCCTGAGTGATACCACACCTCTCTGGATGAAGCATCCAAATGAATGCACCGATGAGGAATATAAGAGCTTCTACCGCAAGGTATTTAATGATTACAAGGAGCCTCTTTTCTGGATTCATCTGAATATGGATTATCCGTTTAACTTAAAGGGTATCCTTTATTTCCCGAAGGTAAATACCCAGTATGATAATTTAGAGGGTGTTATTAAGCTGTACAACAATCAGGTATTTATCGCAGATAATATTAAGGAAGTCATTCCGGAATTCCTGATGCTTCTGAAGGGTGTGATCGATTGTCCGGATCTGCCACTGAACGTATCAAGAAGTGCACTTCAGAATGATGGCTTTGTCAAAAAGATTTCCGATTATATTACCAAAAAGGTAGCAGACAAGCTGTCCGGTATGTACAAGGTTGATCGTGAGAATTATGAGAAATACTGGGATGATATCAGTCCGTTTATCAAATTTGGCTGCCTGAAGGATCAGAAGTTCCAGGAGAAGATGAAGGATTTCATTATCTTTAAGAATCTGGATGACAAGTATATCACTTTGCCGGAGTATGTAGAGAATATGAAAGGCAAAGAGGATAGTGAGCAGCCGGAGGTTGTTGACGCAGAGGATGTTGCAAAGGAGGAGGCAGGAGAAGAGACTGCCGGGAAGGAAGAGGAGCCGACGACAGTTTATTATGTCACCGATATCCAGCAGCAGAGCCAGTATATCAACCTCTTTAAGGAGCAAGGAATGGATGCTCTCATTCTGGCACATACCATTGATCAGCCGTTTATCACACAGCTGGAGCAGAGTGAGGACGTCAAGGTACATTTCCAGAGAATTGACTCCGATCTTTCAGATTCTATGAAGGAAGAGGGAGACGAGGAGACATTAAAGAAGCAGACCGAGACGCTCGGCGATGTATTTAAAAAGGCTCTTGGCAAGGATCAGCTGGAGGTACAGGTACAGAATCTCAAGAATGAGAATATCTCCTCTATGATCACTCTGTCAGAGGAAACCCGCCGTATGCAGGATATGATGAAGATGTACAGTGCCGGCGGTATGGGAATGGATACAAGTATGTTTGGCGGTGGAGAGACTTTGATCCTCAATGCAAACAATGCTTTAGTGAAGTATATTCTTGACAATACCGAAGGAGAGCATGTGGATATGTTCTGTAAGCAGCTGTATGATCTGGCGATGCTTGCCAATAAGCCGCTTTCTGCTGAGGAGATGACACAGTTTGTTGCCAGAAGCAATGAGATTATGCTTTTATTGACGCAGGAGTAATCGCTGTAATAGTGTTATCTTATGCGATAAGTTGTTTAAAAATAAGGATGAGTATCTGAAATATCAGAAAAATTGCCGGTTTTCGGAGACGGATGAAGTTTGTCTCAGGGGACCGGCTTTTTGATGCTGTGATCAGAATCAGTCTGCGTTAATGAAGAAAAATATCATTAAAAGAATGGAATGAAAATATGCACAAATGCTTTGAAAATATCGTGTAGATATTCGACATTTTTTCTTTAATAAAATTATTGACCGGTGGTCATTTTTGTGATATTATACCCTATAGATTAAGAAAATGACTATTGGTCATTTTTTAAAATTAAAGAGAAAGGAAGGAATGACATGAAGAAACTTGCAGAATTTATCACCAAGCATAAAAATATTATTATCCTGCTTGCCGTGATACTGTTGATTCCAAGTGGAATCGGTTATGTTTCTACGAGAGTGAATTATGATATTCTGAGTTATCTGCCGGATAGTCTTGAGACGGTCAAGGGACAGGATGTCATGGTGGATGAATTTGGAATGGGAGCGTTTTCCATGATCGTTGTGGAGGATATGTCCATGAAGGATGCGGCAGATCTGGAAAAGAAGATCGAGACCATTAATCATGTGGAGGATGTTCTCTGGTATGATGATGCGCTGGATATTTCGGTTCCGACGAAGATGATGCCGAAGAAGTTGAGGGACGCATTCTTTAACGGAGATGCCACTATGATGATCGCGCTGTTTGACAATACGACATCAGCCGATGATACTATGGATGCCATTGCCGATATCCGGAAGACAGTTGGAAAGAAAGCGTTTGCCGCCGGAATGTCCGGAGTTGTAACGGATATTAAAGACCTTGCATTAAAGGAGATGCCGGTTTATGTAATGATCGCCGGAGCTTTGGTTCTTTTAGTGCTTTTGATCACGATGGAGTCTTTTGTAACTCCATTCATTTTCCTGGTGAATATCGGTATGGCGATCGTATATAATCTGGGCAGTAACTTTATGCTGGGAGAGATATCGTATATCACCCAGGCCCTGGCCGCGGTGCTGCAGCTGGCGGTGACCATGGATTATTCCATCTTCCTGCTGGAGAGCTACGAGGCCAATAAGGAGAGATTCCCGGGAGATAACAAGCGTGCGATGAAGCATGCCATTACCAATACATTTGTATCTATATCAAGTAGTTCCCTGACAACGATTGCCGGTTTCCTGGCACTGTGTAGTATGACTTTCCGACTTGGTACCAACATCGGCATCGTAATGTCAAAGGGTGTTATCATTGGTGTTATCGCCTGTGTAACAGTGCTTCCGGCATTGATCCTGACCTTTGATAAAGCAATTGATAAAACTTCTCATAAATCTCTCTTGCCAAATCTGGACGGTCTGTCTAAGATAGTTGTGAAGTATCATTGGGTTGCGCTGGCATTATTCGTGCTTTTGATCGCACCGGCAGCTTATGGTAATGCAAATTACAAGATTTATTACAATATTGATTCTTCATTACCAAAGACCATCCCAAGTGCTATTGCAAATGATAAACTCTCCGAGGAGTTTGATATGAGTAATATGCATATCGTTCTGATGAAAAACGGAGATCTGTCTGCAAAGGACAAAAAGAATATGAGCAATAAGATCGAGAAGGTCGATGGTGTAAAATGGGTGATCGGTCTCAGCTCCCTGATTGGACCGAATATGCCGGAGAGTATGATTCCGGACAGTCTGCGGGATATCTTACAGACAAAGGATTATGAGCTGATGTTTATATGCTCCGATTACAAATCGGCAACGGATGAGGTCAATGCACAGATCACCGATATCAATAAGATTGTAAAGAGCTATCAGAAGGGGGCCATGGTTATTGGTGAGGCGCCGCTGATGAAGGATCTGCAGGATGTTACCGATGTGGATCTGAAGAATGTAAATACCATTTCCATTGCAGCAATCTTCCTGATCATCCTGATCACATTTAAATCAATCTCCATACCGATCATACTGGTATCTGTGATTGAGTTTGCGATTGCCTGCAATATGTCGGTTCCATATTATACCAATACGTCGTTAGCGTTTGTGACGAGTATCGTGATCGGAACCATACAGCTTGGTGCTACCGTGGATTATGCGATCCTGATGACCAGCCGTTATCACAAGGAGAGGATCAACGGTGCAAGCAAGGCTGAAGCCGTCACTATTGCACACAAGACATCCGTTAAATCGATTTTAACCAGTGGTTTTGGATTCTTCGCCGCAACCTTTGGCGTAAGTCTTTATTCCCAGATCGATATGATCAAGTCTATCGTAACACTTCTTGCCAGAGGAGCTGTGATCAGTATGGTAGTTGTTATCTGTATCCTGCCGGCAATGCTGTGGCTGTTTGACGGAGTGATCGTACGGACTTCATGGGATATGCGTAAAGCCGGTATTATTCAGAGAGATAAAGAAGCGAAAAAGGCAAAGTTATCATAGATTAGCAGAAAGGCAGTATAAAGCGAATGCACTTCGCTTTGCAAATTTGTGCCTGCGGCTCAAAGTTTGCGGGCTGAGAAAAGAATGGAGGACTATTACTATGAGAAAGAATATGAAACGAATCCTGGCATTAGGATTAACGGGGGTTTTGACAGCCGGTCTTCTTACCGGCAGTGTAGAATATGCCGGTCACACATTTGCAGTAGATGCTATGGCTGCCAGTGTATCAAGTGAAAAGGTGAAAACAAATGAGTCCGGTGGACTGGATAAGGATGAGGTATCAAAGCAGGAGACAGTATATGTCAATACAGATGCCGCAGGAAGTGTAAAGGATGTGGTTGTATCTGACTGGTTGAAAAATTCAGGTATCAATGGCAGCGTGAAGGACGTGTCAGACCTGACAGATATCGAAAACGTAAAGGGCGATGAGAAATTTGAGCAGAACGGCGACAAGCTTACCTGGAATACAGGGGATCAGGATATTTATTATCAGGGCAAGACTGATAAAGACCTTCCGGTCAGCATGACGATCACCTATAAACTGGATGGTAAGGAGACAGCACCAAAGGATCTGATTGGAAAGAGCGGTAAGCTTGAGATGACCATTAAGTATACAAATCATTCCAAACAGACAGTTTCCCTGGCTGGTAAGCAGACAGAACTCTACACCCCATTTATGATGGTAACAGGAATGATCCTTCCGGTAGATAATTTTGAAAATGTTACGATCGATAACGGTACTCTGGTGTCGGAGGGGGACAATGATGTAGTTGTTGCCTATGGTTTTCCGGGGCTGGCAGAAAGCCTTGATCTTGATAATCTTGATTTTGGTGATGATATGGATATTGATACCTCCAAGATCAGTGACAAGATCACAGACACGGTAACCATCAAGGCGGATGTGAAAGATTTTGAGATGAATTCCACTTATACTGTAGCAACCAATCAGCTTTTTAATGAGCTTGATTTTGATAAGATTGACGATATGGATGAGCTCACCGATAAGATTGATGATCTGACGGATGCATCCTCACAGCTTGTAAACGGAACTGAGAAGCTTCATGAGGGAACCGAGAAGTTAAGTGACAATTTTTCCGAGTATGCAGATGCTGTCGAGAGTGCAAAGGACGGAGTTTCCACATTAAAGGATGGTACCGGCACATTAAAGACAGGAATTATAAGCTATACAAAGGGTACCGATAAGCTTTTGAAAGGTGTTACCACTTATGTAAATGGCGCTAAGACATTGTCAAAGGGTGTGCAGGCATACACCTCCGGTACCAGTCAGCTGGTAGATGCAATCAATCAGCTCCGTACCGCTACAAAGGATCTGCCGGCACAGTATGAGCAGCTTGGCAGTGGTGTTGACACATATGTTGCCTCTGTGAATAAGCTTCTTGCAAAAGAAAATATGAATCAGATGACCACAGGAACCAAGAGTCTGAAGGATGGCATCGGACAGCTTGACGATGGTCTTACAGCAGCACAGGCAGGAGTTACACAGATCAATGCGGCAGCATCGCAGCTGAAACAGACAGCCGAGCTGGAAGCTTGTGTGAATGGACTGCAGGCATTGGTACAGCAGTATCAGCCGGGGGCAGAGGCAGGAAATGCTGACGCAAAACAGGCAGTTGCAGCATTACAGGGTGCGATCCGGTATATTCAGGGCGGTGAGCAGGTGGCAGCCGCAGTGGATGCCGCTACAAACGGCAAGGCAGATGGAGATGCCGACAAGAATGGTGCAGCAGATCTCGCAGCAGCGCTTGCAACTATGAAGGCAGCAACAGACAAGACATCTACAGGAACAAACCTTTATACAGGAGCCGCTTCTCTGGAAACAGCAGCAGGTACTATGTCCGGATATGCAGCACAGCTTCGTGACAGCTCCAAGGCGCTGACTGATGGAAATGCACAGATGAAAGCAGGTGTAACACAGCTTTCTGAGAGCATTGGCAAGATGAATACAGCAGCCGGTACACTGACTGGCAACAATAAAGCGTTGAATGATGGAGCAGCAGGTCTGATCAAGAATGCATCCACGATCACTAAGGGAGCAAAGAAACTTACCGGTAACAGCAATAAGCTTCGCAAGGGAGTGGTTACTCTGGATCAGGGAACAGGCAAGCTGTTTGCAGGTATGACAAAGCTTGTCAATGCAACCGGTAAGGTCTCTGATGGAATTGACAGCCTCAATGATGGTGCTTCTACCTTAGAGGATGGAATGAAAGAGTTTGATAAGGATGGTATCAATAAGATTGCGGATGCCGTAACGGAGATGCTTGACAGTGCGGATAATCTCAATGACAGACTTTCCAAGATCAGCAGCATTTCCGGTGATTATACAAGCTTCAGTGGAAATGCCGATGGTATGGACGGCAGTGTGAAGTTCATTATGGCAACAGAAGAACTGACGTCAGATGAGGATTAATGAGATAAGAGGCTTTTAAGGATCATCCGGAGCTTAAGTTCCGGATGATCCTATAGAAATGGGGATTTATATGGGCGAGCGTGTCGAAGAAAAAAAGAAGCAGAAGCAGGAAGCACTCCTGATGTCGGCATTCGAGCTTTTCACCTCCAAGGGGATCAATAACACTTCCATATCCGATATTGCGAAACAGGCAAAGATGGCGAAGGGGACTTTTTATCTGTACTTTAAGGATAAGTATGATATCAGAGACAGATTGATTGCCAATAAGGCAAGCCGTCTTTTTGAAAGGGCAGAGGAGGCGATGAGGAAGGAAGAATTCTCCACTCTGGAAGAAAAAGTAGTCTTTCTTGTAAATCATGTAGTGGATCAGCTTAATGAAAATAAAGCACTGATGCGTTTTATTTCTAAAAATCTCAGTTGGGCTGTATTTTCTCATATCCGTATCAGTAATATGGGAAATATTAAGTGTATGGATATCTTTGATGAGATTTTGGGAGAGTCCAATCGGAAATTCCGTCAGAAGGAGCTGATGATCTACATGATCGTGGAGCTGGTTAGTGCATCCTGTTATAGTGTGATCCTTTATGGAACGCCATGCAGCCTGGAGGAATTAAAAGCAGAGCTTGACAAAACGATATGTGGACTGCTGAAGCAGTTTGAAGTAGAATAAAAGAAAAGATCTCCCGATAACGGAGGTCTTTTTCTTTTGGGGAAGAAAGGATGCAGCTTGCGTTTTGGGGAGAAATATGGCATCATAAACGTAATGAGACGGGGAAGACTTTAAGTATAAAGACGGAAAAGAGGAGAAAACATTGAATGAGGGGCTTCAGGAATATGCACAGCGTTTAAGGGTGTCCGGACAGCTGGATGCATCTGCATATGGGGAGATGATCCGTTTCCGTGATGCTGAGCTGATGGGGCTGGTGTGTAAATATGCCATGCAGACACGGATGGAGCGGGCTGCGGAAAGCATACAGTGGCTTGGGACCATTGATATATCCTCTTATTGCAAAAATGATTGTTATTATTGTGGTTTGCGCAGGGATAATCGTTTTGCGGAGCGTTATCGTATGGATCTGGATGAGATCCTTTCATGCTGCGAGGCCGGTTTGCAGCATGGAATCACAAACTATCTGATCCAGGGAGGAGAGGATTTGTGGTATACCACAGAACGGATTACGGAAATGATCCGGGGAATGAAAAAGCTGTCAAAGGACATCACAATCTTTTTGTCTCTGGGAGAGAAGTCAAGAGCAGTGTATCAGACATGGAAACAAGCCGGGGCAGAGGGATATCTGTTATGTTATCAGACATCAGACGACCGCTTTTACCACAAACTTCATCCGAACAAAATGTCGCTTCTTCGCAAAAAACAATGTCTGTGGGAATTGAAAGAGCTTGGGTATCTGGTGGGAACCGGATTTATGATCGGTACTCCCTATCAGCGGATCACGGATCTGGCAGATGAGTTTGCATTTTTGAGACAGCTTGCACCAGATATGATGATGGTGGAAACCTTTTTGGCATCGGATGGAACCCCTTTTGAAAAAGAGAGAAACGGGGTGCTGGATCTGACGTACTTTGTGATGGCATTATTGCGTTTGTCTTTTCCGAAGCTGTATATGCCGGTGACTCAGACAGTGGAATTTTTTGATCGGGATGGCATGCGACAGGGGGTGAGAGCCGGTGCGGATATTGTTCTGGTTGACTTGACACCAGAGCAGTGGAGGAAGCAGTATCATTGCTATCAAAGAGCCGTACGGAGGGGGAAAATCGGTCTGGAGA
>ERZ773138.2655-NODE-2655-length-13057-cov-3.422166_pt1 | contig 13057 bp, 9 predicted proteins | sample MGYA00511114_ERZ773138 | MGnify/ENA primary metagenome ERZ773138 (study PRJEB29015, sample SAMEA2737805) | human gut metagenome | biome: human gut; feature: human-associated habitat; material: faeces | place: China | collected 2012 ...
GCCTATATTGCTACAGAAGACCAGCATTTTAAAACGCATAACGGAGTGAATTATCTCAGTACATTTCGTGCTGCTGTTTCTTATCTTTTCCACCACGGAGAGGCTACGAAAGGCGGTTCTACTATTACCCAACAGGTGATAAAAAATAATCTTTTGTCACAGGAGCAAACAGTGTCAAGAAAGATATTGGAGATTTCTATTGCACCGGAGTTGGAAAAGAAATATTCCAAACAGGACATTATGGAATTTTACTGTAACTCCAATTACTATGGGAACGGCTGCTACGGAGTGCAAAGTGCCAGTAAATTTTATTTTGGAAAAGATGTGAAAGATCTGAATCCGGCAGAGTGTGCAATGTTGGCTGGGATCAGCAACAGTCCGAATACACTTAACCCGGTTGCCGATCGAAAAGCAGCAACGAGAAAAATGAAGATCATTCTTAAGCAGATGAACGAATGCGGACTTCTTTCAAAGAAAGAATATAAAGCAGAACGCCATAGGAATATTGAGGTCACAGGAAGTTCTGCTGCCGTAAAAGGAATAAACAATTACATGAGCAGTTATGCGTTGGACTGCGCTGTGAAAAGGATCATGGAATCTGACGGGTTTACATTTCAGTACCTGTTCCAAGACGAAGACAGTTACCGTGCTTACAAGGGAAATTACAAGAAAAAATATAATGAAATATCATCTAGGATCCTCGCCGGCGGGTATCAGATTTACACATCTTTGGACAGTGGGCTGCAGTCAAAAGCACAGAATATTGTAGACCAGGCATTGTCCGGTTATCAGGAAACGAAAGATGGAAAATGGCTGCAGTTGTTACCGTAGATAACAAAACCGGGATGATCACAAGTATTGTAGGCGGACGCGGGGAGCATGATGAGTTCAATAGAGGTTTTGTTATGAACAGACAGCCTGGATCATCCATTAAGCCTCTGCTCGTATATGGGCCTGCAATCAATGAAGGGATTGCTATGCCTTCCACGATTGTCAATGACACAAAGGTATATGCAAACGGAACAAATTCATTCAGTCCGAAAAATGCATATGCCGGATATCTTGGAACTATGCCTTTGAGAGAAGCTATGGCAAGATCTGCAAATACCGTTGCTTTCCAGTTGTTTAAGAATATCGGGATCAAAGAAGGACTGCAGTATTTGGAAAAATTAAATTTTACTACAATAGATCCAGCTGATTACGGTTCTGCTTCATTGTCTCTTGGCGGATTTACAAACGGAGTATCTGTGGCAGAAATGGCAAAAGGGTATGCGACACTTGCAAATAATGGAACTTATATCGATCGAGACTGCATTACAAAGATAACTTCACATGGACATGTGTTTTACACACAGACGGAAAAACGAGGCAGGGAAGTTTACACATCTGATACCGCTTTTATGGTCACTGACATGATGGAGGGCGTACTGAATGAAGGATACGGTACGGCACACGGATATTCTATCGCGGGACAAGCAGCTGCTGCAAAAACCGGTACGACAAACAACAACCGTGACAGCTGGATGTGTGGATTTACGCCTTATGACACAGCGGCAGTATGGGTAGGAAAAGATGATAATACGAAAATGACTGATATGTCGCTTGCCAAAACTATCTGGAAACAGATATTGGAAGCAGCAAGTACAGGAAAGGAAACAAAAGATTTTGACGTTCCAAAAACGATTGAATACAGGAAAGTTGGTGCAAACGGAGAGCTAGGCGAAACTGTCTTTGACAGAAATGCTATAGACAACAGTCAAATGTCTTATTTCCGCAGACCATCAGGGTACGATTATTATTCTACTATCCTTTCGGACAAAGCTGAAAGATATCAAGAGAAAAAAACAGAAGCGGATGCTGTAGAAAAGGCGAAGCAGGCTGTTAATGACTTTGAGAACTTTCAGATCACAACATTAGAGGAAGCAAGGCAGTTTAAACAAAAATTTTCCGGCACACAGGCGCTTGTTGAAGCGGTATCCGGATCAAAAGAGAAAAAAGAGTTCAGAAGAAAACTCGCTAAACATTATAAAGCATTGAATAAAGCATACAAGAAAACATGGAAAACCAGGATAAAAGAAGCAGATGAACAGGCTGAAAAAGAACAGGAAATGAATGCCCAGGCAGCTGCGGAAGACAATGCGATTTCTGCACAAAAAAAGCTCCATGACCAGAGGGTTAAATATATGGAATGGTATCTGGATAAGCTTGAAACGAGAAAGTACAATACCACCGTCACGCAGCAGCTCCTGGAAGATGCGAAGAACTGTTTGTCTAATTGCAGCAGTTATGAAGAATACGATTCCTTGAAACGAAAACTGGATGACCAGGAAAAACGGATCAGCGCACTTCCTACACAGATCCCGGATTCTTCCCGTAATTCTTATGACCAAAGACCGGATGATGCAATGTATCCGGATGATCAGGAAACTGAATCTTCTAATGGACAGAATAACTCACCGTCTTCGGCAGACCAATCCGGAAGTTCAAACAATCAATCCGGATCATCTGCTGCCACTGGCAGCAATACCGGAAATCATGTCCTTGGTACGAATTAAAATGTATGATTTTGGAAACGGAATCTGGTTCCGTTTCCTTTTTTTTGTTATTTTAAGATAGCAAGCGGGAATTCTCGGTAATTCAATTACCGAGATGAGAGCGGTTTCGCGAAGCAAAAGTATAATACCATATTATCTATATCGAAGAAAAACAGATTTTCAGGAAGGAGGCAGACTGATGACAAAATCAAAGACATTTGGTGTCCGCAAAAACGAGAACGTAGACGTCCTCTGTTATCGCTTCGCAGCATTGCCAACAAACGAACAGATCATTCAACTGAATAAGACCATCGGTTGCTGCCGGTATCTGTGGAACCGGATGCTCGGGGATCACAATACCCTGTATCAGGAAATCGGAGTTGTCCCAAATAATACACCTGCAGATTACAAGAGCCTGGAAGAATGTCTCTGGCTGAAGGAAGTAGACTCCCTGGCGCTTGCCAATGTGCAGCTAAATCTTAATCAGGCATTCCAGAAATTCTTCAATGGAAAAGCAGGCCATCCCCGGTTCAAAAAGAAGAAAGTCTGCAAGGATTCCTTTACTACCAATAATGTATCCGGAAACGTCCGGATGGAAGGAAAAGGGATCCGGCTTCCGAAACTGGGAATCTTAACTCTGATCCGACACCGGAAGGTTAAGGCCGGTGGAAAATTGAAGTCCGTGACGGTCTGTCATGAGAAAGATGGAAAGTGGTACTGTTCCATCTCCTTTGAGTACCCAAAAACAGAGCCGGTCTACCCGAAACCGTCTAAGGATATGAAGCATATCGGGCTGGATATGTCTGCCACGCATCTGTATGTGGATTCCAATGGAGAACTGGCGGACTTTGAGAAACCGTACAAGAAACTTCAGGAGAAGCTGGCACGGGAACAGCGGAAGCTTTCCAATAGACAGAAAGACTCTAAGAACTATGAGAAGCAGCGTAAGGTAGTCGCAAGGCTGCATGCGAAAATCAAGCATCAGCGTCAGGATCGCCTGCATAAGCTTTCCGAACAGCTGACCAGGGAATATGACCTGATCAGTATCGAGGATTTGGATATGTCTGCTTTGAAACAGACACTCAATCTTGGAAAATCCTATAGTGATAATGGATGGGGAATGTTCGTGACCATGCTCATGTATAAAGGAAAACGGAACGGCTGTTACATCATCAAGATAGATAAATGGTTTCCATCCAGTAAGACCTGCAGTCAGTGCGGATATGTCCACAAAGAACTGCAGCTTTCTGACCGGACCTATGTTTGTCCTGTCTGTGGAAATCTCATCGATCGGGATGAACAGGCAGCTATCAACATTGATCTGGAAGGATTGCGGATCCTATTGTCTGCATAAAATAGAACATTTGATAGAAAAACCGGTAGGGACGCCGGGGTTAGCCTTCATCACTACGGGGTTGGATGGTCGCAGTCATCCCATAATATGTCACCCGCGTATGTAGGAATCAAAAGAAACCATGAAATTCCGTGAGGAGTTTTTTGGTGGAAGCTCGGTAATTCAATTACCGAATAGTTCACCGATTCTTTCTTTCATATTACAGAAGAATAAAAGAACATAAAAGGAGGAATTATTTATGAATGTATGTACCTTTGTTGGAAGGCTCACTTCCGATCCTAATGTCAATACCCGCAATCTCGATAATGGGTCTACTCTTAAAGTAGTGACTTTTACTCTTGCAGTAAGAAGGAGTTTTAAAAACAAGCAGACTGGAAATTATGACGCTGATTTTATCCCATGTGTTGCTTTTGGAAACAGCGCAGAATATTGTGATAAATATTTTCATCAAGGCTTACGGGTGTGCGTATCCGGACATATCCAAACACCTGACAGATACACTGATCAGGATGGAAATGTTGTTTACCCAAACAATCAGTTGGTATTGGAAAAACAGGAAATTGCTGAAAGCCTTGCAGAGCAGCAGGAACATCAGAACCAACATCAGAACCAGGCAGCCGCTCCAAACAATGCAAATTACCAGCAGAACAACCAGCCAAATCAAAACAGACCGCAAAATCAATCTCAGGCTGCTCAAAATGGATATCAGCAACCGCAAAATCAGTATCAGGCTGCTCAAAATGGATATCAGCAATCACGAAATCAGTATCAGGCTGCTCAAAATGGATATCAGCAGTCGCAAAATGGAACGGGAGGAAGAACTGCTCAAAATCAGCCTCAGAGTCCTGCCAACAGACCTCAGCAACGGCCAAATCAGGCTTCTTATGCTCAAAACAATCCTGCAAATTCTGGACAGCAGCAGATTAACTCTCCTCAGCAGAATCAAAACGCCGGCAATTACAATAGTATGCCACAGCAACGAGGAAACAATATGCAGCAGTATAATGGCCAGAATGGACAGAATTGCAACTATAATCAAGGACAGCAGGCAGCAGGATCCGCACCTTCTGATAATAGATGGAATAATTCTGCGCCTAATAATGATGACGGATTTATGAATATCCCTGATGGGTTGGAAGAGGAATTACCATTCAATTAAAAAAAAGAGAGGGGTTCCTCTCTTTTTTTTGCAATTCTACCATATTAAAAATGCAGCAAACGGTTTCACAAAATTACACAAATGGTTCGTAGGCCGTTTTTCTTAAATATTTGAGGTTTGAGAGTAGTGTAATTTTGTATGGGTACAAAGCACTGTCGCAACCGGAAGTCCACGCCCAGTCGTTTGAGAGTAGTGTAATTTTGTATGGGTGCAAAGCGAATCTTTTGTCACATCTCTTATTCTCTGCGTTTGAGAGTAGTGTAATTTTGTAGGGATACAAAGCGGTACAAAGTGTTCAAAAAATGTGCTGTGTTTGAGAGTGGTGTAATTTTGTATTGGTGCAAAGCTTTTTCGGAAACGGTTAAATGGACATTGATGTTTGAGAGTAGTGTAATTTTGTAGGGGTACAAAGCCCACAGATTTCTACGCCGGAAATGCCAGCGTTTGAGAGTAGTGTAATTTTGTAGGAGTACAAAGCATCAGCAGATATTTATTCCCAGTATCGGTTGTTTGAGAGTAGTGTAATTTTGTATGGGTACAAAGCCTTTGCATCTTTCGCAGCCTGTTTATCATAGTTTGAGAGTAGTGTAATTTTGTATGGGTACAAAGCACTTTTTGCCAACATGAAATAGTCTGAGAGTAGTGTAATTTTGTAGGAGTGTAAAGCCTCATCAAATCAGATTCCTTATAGCTTTTTTCCTGTTTGAGAGTAGTGTGATTTTGTAGGAGGATTAAATGGGAAATATTAGCATTGATTATTGTAGTAGCATTTGTGATTATTAACCGTTTACGGTAGTACCCAGAATTTTTAGGAGGAAAGATTAATGAGTAAAAATCTTAAATACCAATTATTAATTATAAGCTCTGCGCTGTTAATGCCAGTAGCTGGATGCTTAGTCTTGTTAGCATTATATCTTTATAGTAAAGATGGAAGCATCATAAATTCAGCGCTTCTGATCATTTTGACAGTTCTTATTTTTGCATTAAAGAAACCATTGGATGATGCAAGATTAAAAAGTCGTAACGATCTCAAATATGATGAATTCGGACGACTTAAAATATCTAATCAATATGAAAAAATGTCTGCTAAAGAACAGGCAGAAATTGACAGAATCAATCAGATGGATATGGAACGCGCACTCCCGTCATCTGTCGTAAAGCAGCTGACGCAAAAGGGCTCTGAAGATCCAGAAAAAGACATGCAAAGCCTTATCGGATTAAAAGATGTGAAAGAAAAAATGGAGGAAATGGCCGCTCGAATGGAATTTGATCGGGAATCCGGTATTTCTAGCCCAGATACCTGTATGCATATGTGTTTTTTTGGTCCTCCTGGTACAGGAAAAACAACTTGTGCAAGAATAATGACAGGTTTTTTATATAAATACGGCTATATAAAAGAAAATCGACTGATTGAAACAGACGGGAATTTCCTTGCTGATTCTATGAATGCATCAAATAAAACAGAAATGTTGATTCAGCGTTCTTATGGAGGGGTCCTTTTTATAGATGAAGCATATTCCATTTTACAAAACTATGCCGGGAAAGAGGCCATAGCAACACTCATAAAGCAGATGGAAGATAATAAATCTAAATTTGTTTTAATTTTGGCAGGTTATGAAAATGAAATGCGGTCTCTGATAAAATCCAACCCTGGTTTTCTGTCAAGAATTAAAGAGTATTTTTATTTTCAGTCATACTCAACAGAAGAACTTACTGAAATGTTTGTTCGGATGGCAAAAGAAATTAGTTTTTCTGTGTCTGATGATGCAAAGAAAGAGTTTGCCAGAATTATTAATGATATTAAAGACGGATATCATTTTGGTAATGCACGAACTGTGCGTAACATATTAGATAAATCAAAAGACCGCCACAGCTTAAATTTCAAAAAAGGAATCGTGTCTAAACGATTTGAACTAGAGGCAGAAGATATTGTGTATGAATCAATGCAAATATAATTTTGGTTTTGTGGAGATGTAATAATGAGTAATATTCATGCGATTTGCCCCCAATGTGGTTCTACTAAAAATTTTTATTTTCGCAGTGAAACGTGGACTTATGAAATTAACGGCAACGAAGTTCCAATAGTTGTGAAAGTTCCTTATTGCCGTAAGTGCCGGGTAGCTGCTATATCAAATTCAGTTAAAAATTTGATAAAAAAAGAAATAAATAAAAAAACTAAAGAGATAGATAGCGAAAACAAACAAGAAATAAAAAGAAAACAAAGAAATGATGAGGAGTTCTTTTATGAAAAATATTAAGGCGTATACATATTGGAATGTTGGAATGCATTTGGCTCCAATTTCTATATTTATCATTCTATTGAGCATATATTTTAAGCAATGGTCTTTTATACTATTATATGGCATTACACTTTTTATGTTTAGTTGGGTACCAATGAAAGATTTCAAAAGAATATCAAGGACAGACAAAGAAATTGAAATCAGAAAAGATTTTGTTTATGCAAGAAAATGCGGAAAAGTGGTGGTTGGTAATAAATATTTATATATCATGGGATTATTTACATTGTATATCATCCCATCTGATAATATCACTTGGATTTATGGAATTAATCAAACTGTAATAGAATATACTCAAAGCGGAGAAAAGCATAAACGAAAGCATGTTTATGTGGCAATCCATTTAAAAAATAAAAAGAAATACAAATTGTCAATATCTGAAAATAATTTGAATATATTACTAAATGAGGTGCGAAAATATCAAAATATTGAAATCGGATTTAAGTAAGCGCGGAGTTCCGTGCTTACTTTTTTGCAAAAAAGCACGAATATAACAAAATAATGTACCATATTATTATAGACAAATTAAAATAAAACGGAGGTATTGCTTTGAATCATATTAAATCAACATTGAATAAAATTAATAAGATAGAGTCTAATTTAGGAAGTCTATCCGATGATGAATTAAAAGAGAAAACGATGCTTTTCAAAAATAGAATCAAAAAAGGAGAAACCTTAGATTCGATCCTTCCAGAAGCTTTCGCTACAGTCAGTGAAGCTGCATACAGAGTTTGTGGGATGCGTCCATACGATGTACAGAAAATAGGCGGAATTGCATTACATAATGGAGAAATCGCTGAAATGAAAACAGGAGAAGGAAAAGCCCTTACTGTAGATACAAAAATTCCAACTCCTGATGGTTGGAGAAGGGCCGGCGATATTAAAGTCGGTGATAAGCTTTTCGCAAGAGATGGCAGTGTTACAACAGTTATAGGTGTATATCCACAGGACAGTCCATTAATCACTTATCAAATAACACTGAAAGATGGGCGCAAGATATTATGCGCAGGCAATCATAGATGGCTTGTATATGATAAAAAATATGGAAACAAAGAAAAAGTTTTGACAACAGAAGAAATGTTTTCACATGGGACTAGATATATGCGGAATTATTATCGCTATAAGCTTCCTACTCCAGGGGCAGCACAATATCCAAACAGGGAATATTCTATATCCCCATACGTTATGGGAGCATTAATTGCAAAATATGCGAAAAATAGTCAAAACAATATTGGAATCAGCATGAAAGATAATTGGGTTGTTGAAAAAATTGCAAAGCTTCTAAAAGCTACGGATATCGAGAATAGTAAAAGAAGCAATGCTGTTTTCTTTAAACTGAATGATGACTATCTAAAAGCGCATGAGACGTATTCGAATCCTGAATGCTTTATTGCTTCAAACCGTACTGAACAATACATTCCGGAAGAATATAAGCTTGGATCTATAGAACAGCGTTGGAGTCTGATTCAGGGATTAATGGATTGCAGCGGCACAATCGAAGAATACAGTCAGAGTAATCCGAGCTGCAGGCTGAGATATAGGACAGTATCTGAGCAGTTACGCGATGATATCATGGAAGTTATCTATTCACTTGGATGCAGTTGTTCATGGATGCCGGGCAAAAGCGCAACACTCCGGAACAAAGAATATGTAATCACGATCAACGTTCCAAATGAAACAAAAGAAAAATTTTTCCAGTCACCTTTAAAAAAAGATAAGCTAAAAAACATAAATGCTGCCAGAGAATATCATCCTTGGATTACAATTACGGATATTCAAAAAACAGAAGTTTTAAATGATATGGTTTGTTTTACTGTAGATAACCAGGAACATCTATTCTTATGTGAAATGTATGTGCCTACGCACAATACTTTAGTATCAACCATGCCAATTTATTTGAATGCATTGGAAGGAAAAGGCGCGCATGTAATCACTGTTAATGATTATTTAGCCAAAAGAGATGCCGAGCAAATGGGTCGAATCCATAAATTTTTAGGGCTTACAGTTGGCGTGATTACATCAGACATGAACACTCAAGCAAGAAAAGAAGCATATGCTTGCGATATAACATATATTACAAATAATGAATTGGGTTTTGATTACCTCCGCGACAATATGGCAATTCGAAAGGAAGATCAGGTACAACGCGGCCTTCATTATGCAGTAATTGATGAGGTAGATTCTGTTTTAATCGACGAAGCACGTACTCCACTTATTATTTCAAGCGCAAGTGGTAAAGCAACAGATATGTATAGAATAGCTGATTTTGCAGCAAGAACATTGAATAAGGGAACAGCCGACAAAGAATTAAGCAAGATCGATGCCATAGCAGGTGTTCGGGTGAATGAAACCGGAGATTTTATCGTAAATGAAAAGGATAAATATGTTAAATTAACAGAAGCTGGTATTAAAAAAATAGAAAATTTCTTCCATATCGAAAATTTAGCTTCCCCGGAAAATATTGATGTGCAGCATCATATCATCTTAGCTTTAAAGGCACATTATCTTATGCTCCGTGACAAAGATTATGTTGTTACACCAAATGGAGAAATTCTGATTGTCGATGAGTTTACCGGCAGAACCATGGAAGGTCGCCGCTATTCAGATGGTTTGCATCAGGCTATTGAAGCGAAAGAACAAGTGGAAATTAAGCGTGAAAGTAAAACAATGGCTACGATTACATTCCAAAATCTCTTCAACAAATACGAAAAAAAATCGGGAATGACTGGAACCGGAGCAACTGAAAGAAAGGAATTTCACGATATTTACAAAATGAATGTTCGATTAATTCCAACAAACAAACCGGTGATCAGAAAAGACTTACCAGATATTGTATTCAAAACGAAAAAAGAAAAATATCAAGCAGTTGTTAAAGATACATTAAAAGCACACAAAAAAGGGCAGCCGGTGTTAGTTGGAACAGCTACAATAGAAGTATCTGAGACTTTAAGTAAAATGTTCAAGAAACATAATATCCCTCATTATGTTTTGAATGCAAAATGCAATGAAAAAGAAGCGGCGATTATCGCAGAAGCGGGAAAACACGGAGCTGTAACAATCGCTACAAATATGGCCGGACGAGGAACAGATATCAAGCTCGATGAAAAAGCAAAAAAAGCTGGTGGGCTAAAAGTAATAGGAACAGAAAGACATGAATCAAGAAGAATAGATAATCAGCTACGCGGACGTTCTGGAAGACAAGGTGATCCAGGTGAGTCCAGGTTCTATCTTTCACTTGAAGATGATCTGTTACGTTTATTTGGCTCAGAAAAGTTGATTGAAATATTTGCAGACGCCGGCTTCAAAGATGGAGAGCCGATTCAGCATAAAACATTATCAAAATTTGTAACAAATGCGCAAAAAAGAATTGAAGGAAATCACTTTGACACTCGGAAGAATTTACTTGGATATGATGATGTCCTGAACGAGCAGAGAGAAATTGTTTACGCAGAAAAAGCACATATTTTAAAAGGTGAAAATATGCGAAACACAATTATGAATATGATTGACGACTACATTAACCGGGTATCTAAGGGTAAATTAACCGGAAATGAAGAAATATTCCTTACTTTTAAAGATATACGATACAGTAAATCAATGAGGAACATGAGTCATAAAAAACTTACGAAACTGCTCAAAAAAATGGCGAAGCAACTTTATTCAGAAATAGAATCTAAATTTCAAGATGATCAAATGCGTGAGATCGAAAGAATTATTCTATTGAAAATTATTGATGCAAAATGGGAAGCGCAGATAGAAAACATGGAGCTATTAAAACAGGGAATTAATTTGCAATCTTATGGTCAAAAAGACCCTATTGTAGAATACCGTTCACAAGGATATGATTTCTTCGGCATTATGATTCGCGAGATTGAACGCGACACAATTAGTTCGCTGTATCATATGAACGTGCAATATGCGGAAATGTAACATACGACAAAAAAAAAGAAAATGTACCTCCTCTTACATATTTTATATGAATTGTAAGAACATAAAAGGAGGAAATATAATGAAAGCATCATATGAACTTGAAAGCAAAGAAAATATATTAGAAGAGATTGAAAAACACAGAAAGAAAGCACAGGAAATAGAAGCTGCTCAAGCTTGTTACACAGCTCAAACGGAAAAATTAATCAAAAAATTAAACTCAAGCATTCCGGGAATGCTTAACGATTTTTCGAATTTATTAAAAGAAATAAGACAATTTAATTTGGATTATTGCAATATAACAATCAACATTGATGAATGTGAGCAAAAAGAATATGGTTTGCAAAAATCTGATGATACCATAAGATTCTGCTTTTTAGAATCTGTTGGACGTAAAGAAATCACCTATTCTGATTATAACGATTACTTTATACATGAATCAAAGGATGGAGAACCTGAGCTGTTTTTATCACCAGATCAAGCCATTGGAAATCCAATTAATATGTATATCTTTATCAATTGGGCAGAATTAATAAAGACAATCAAAAATGAAGTGATTTCTTGTGTCAAAGATCGTGACGAAGTTTCCTTGCAAAAAGCGAGAAAAAATGTTGATCTTACTTCTTTTTATTTAGAAAAGCTTTCATGAATGTAAGAAAAAAAAAGAGTCAGTTTTACTGGCTCTTTTTTCTTTACTTTTTTTTCTTTCTATCTTTCATATTTTGTTTGAAATCATAAGAAAAAAGGAGGAATCAACATGAATACGCAAGAAAAAATATATGAATTCAGATATTCAGACTTGCAAAATCACAAAGTTTACTGCGTATGGAAACATGCAAATGAGGATGTGTGGGAAATTTGTGATGACCATCTATTTAATGGTTCAGATGCATTAAAAATGGTGGAAACGAAAATTATACGTGAGTTTGATTATGAAGGGAAACATTACAAGGTGTTTGTTAATCCAAATGATCGTTTTGTAAAGAAAGAGAAGTTTAAATCAATGGGATTAATAAATGTTGTTTATATCAGATTTTTAGAAAAAGATTTGGTTAATCTCAACATTATTGCAAAAAAGCAGGAGGATAACAAATGAGAAAAGAAGAAATCATCCAGTATGTGAATGAACATGCTACGGGAACCATTTTATCATTTCCAGACAGAGGACCGTGGGGAAATCCAAAATACCGCGGCAATTTCTCAGGCTGGATCCCTGCATCAATCCTTGTAAGGTATGGGTGCAGGTCTGTGTCAGAGATTTTTGCCGGAAGCGGAACAACCTCAGATCTGTGTAAAGATCTTGGAATTCCATACTGCGGTATTGACCTTAACCCAAATCCAGTTCGCACAGATATCAGTTTCATGGATATCCTGGATTATGGACGGGAGCTTCCGGACGGGTTCTACGAAGCAGATTTACAAATGCTGCATCCACCATATCCAGGTATCAATGATATTCATTATTCCAATGGAATGTGGCTGGATGATAAAGGACTTACGAATGCAGATATCCAGGAAATGCCGTGGGCCCAGGGCATGCATGCAGTTAACAAGGCCATCATGCGAGGATACGCTGCTATGCCGAAAGGTGCCTACCAAGCTGTTGTAGTCGGTGATATCAGACGGAAAGGAATATTCCGGTCTATGCTGACCAATCTGACATTACCTGGCGAACAGGTACAGATACTGGTCAAGGCTCAACATAACACGGTATCTGGAAATCGTACATACAACAATAATCAGTTCTTTTTTATTGAACATGAATTTGTTGTAATCACCAAAAAGC
>ERZ773138.2657-NODE-2657-length-13050-cov-4.630704_pt1 | contig 13050 bp, 8 predicted proteins | sample MGYA00511114_ERZ773138 | MGnify/ENA primary metagenome ERZ773138 (study PRJEB29015, sample SAMEA2737805) | human gut metagenome | biome: human gut; feature: human-associated habitat; material: faeces | place: China | collected 2012 ...
CAGCTTGATACACCGGTTCCCGGATATCGAAAGAACCGTACTTACAGAGATCTCCTGGATTTTCTTGCTTCTTTCCCCGATTCTTCAATAGTAGAACTTGATGTAGTGGAAGGGGCCGGTGGTAATTCCGGTCCTGTCCTCCTTACTCTGTTCTTTCGGAACTGTTCCCTGATGCTTCTTTTTCTCTTGCCTGGTGACCGCAGAAAATATGTTCAGGATGTTTTTGATCTCCTGCTGTCTGAACTTGGCCCACAGACTTATTCACAGCTGTTTCCGATAATACTGACAGACAACGGGAGTTCTTTCCTGGATCCTTCATTATTTGAGATGCCGCACCGGCAGGATGTCCTTACAAAGGTCTTTTACTGCGACCCCATGTCCTCCTGGCAGAAAGGACGCCTGGAAAAGAATCATGAATTTATACGTTATATCCTCCCAAAAAGAACTTCTTTTGACTCTCTTACTGAACAGAAAGTAAACCTTATGATGAATCACATCAACAGTACGGCAAGAGCCAGCCTGAATAGCTGCACTCCATTCCAGCTGGCTCTTCTTCTGCTTGATGCAAAACTGATGAGTCTCATGGATCTTCGATCAGTTCCCGCTGACCAGATCCACCTCAAGCCTGATCTTATAAAATAACAAACGCCCAAATATAATGCCTGAGAGAAGCAGTTTTCATCTCTTCAGACGGGTTGCATTTAGTCCTGCAAGATTCATGCCAGCCGTCTTATTTTGATGTTAAAAAGCTTCTGATTTTCATCTGCCTGTATTCTAAGTATAGCCTATTTCAACTGTAACTTCTATCTTATAATTGCATTTACTCTCTCAAAACACTTTATATTTAGCGTGATATACCCGGGTTGCAATAACTCTTGCATTCAACCTCTTCTATTCAGCCTTCCCCTCTGGGAAAATAATTTTAAACACAAAGAAAAAAATCACCATGGAAACTCCACCTGTAATAATTGTCACAAGCATGTTATAGACTGCCGGTGCCACATATGCAGATGCAACTGGCATCCACAGATTATTAAATCCATTACAAATCAGTGAAATTACCACCCATGCAACAAAATACCAGATTGCCTGATATACAGGATTTCCATGGCTTTTAAAAGTAATATTTCTCTGAAGTGGAAAATTGATACACTGTGCAAGAAATGACCCCAATTCATAACTGATAAAATAGCCAAGTCCACCACCGATCAGTATATTTCCCGTTGCATCACGCAATACATTATACCCCAGCAAACTCCATGTAAATTTTACTCCAAACAGATTCATGGAAACCTTTGGCCACATAAATTCTGTACCAGCCAGACCAATTCCCAAAATCCCTGGTAAAAATGTAAATACAAGATACTGGAATACTGTCACGCCCATACTGAATATAACAAAATAGAATATCTGATAAAGCCATTTTGCAAAAGTAGCATGTTTCTCTTCAAAACATTTCCATATATTTTTTATATGATTCATCTGCACTTTCCTCCGGCTCCTTTTAATAATTTTTCATATTTCTTATTATTTCTTCTGTTTCTGAAATATCCGCCAACTACTTTTTTTACTCCAAGCATAAAGTGGCCATTCACAGCATCGACAATTCCATATACCATTTCCATACTGACTGCCCCACCGGTCATCTTGGCAATCCCCCGAAACGGCATATTGTAAATAAAAAGAATATTCAGATCCGGCTTTCCCTGTGCCTCACTCTTCTTTTTCATTTTTGTGAGACATCTATATATCAGTCTTGCAAGTCGGCTTTTTGCATAATACATCTGACAGATTGCATCATTGATTTCCAGATTTCCACTCCATCTTCCGTTCGGTATCTCATGGCCAAGAAGTTCACGAAATTCCTCATCTGATATTTTCTGCACGATTCCTGTATAATAGTAAGGCATTTTTGCCGGATTATACGGATACCCTTTACTATTTCCTGTTCTCTCAGTCATACCTGTTAAACGAATATCTGCAACACTGGCTCCTACCATAATCTGATAAGTTCCTGTTTCTATTTCCCACTGTCCCGTTTTTATATTCCAATAACGGAATGTCTTATCATCAAAGGGAATCCTGAGCTGTCTGCTTTCTCCTGCCTTTAGATAAACTTTTGCAAAACCTTTCAGTTCTTTTTCCGGTCGGAACACGATTGCATTAGGAAGTCCTACATACATCTGAACAACCTCTGCTCCATCTCTGTCACCTGTATTGGTAACCGAAACTTTGATTCCATCCTCTTCTATGATAAGATCAGAATATGTAAATTCCGTATAGGAAAGCCCAAAGCCGAATGGATATTGCACCCGGACTTTTGAAGTATCATAATAGCGATATCCCACATAAACACTCTCTCGGTATTCCGATGTTTTCTCATTACTTGGATAATATCGGAATGCCGGTGTCTGTTCATAAGATATGGGATATGTTTCTGCCAGTCTTCCTGATGGATTCACTTTTCCGGTCAGAATATCCAATGTTGCAGAAGCGCCTGCCTGTCCATTCAGATAGCCATGCAAAATCGCTTTGCAGCAGGTGTGCCATGGCATTTCTATCGCAGATCCTGCACTCAGTATTCCAATAATATTTTCATTCACTTTACTGATATCCTGCAGAAGATCGATCTGGTCCTGTGGAATACGCATATGGGTTCTGTCCAGTCCTTCTGATTCACTGATCTCATCAAGACCAAAGCAGAAAATCACAATATCCGCATTCATAGACAAATTTAATGCAAACTTTCTATCATTCTCATCTACATCTCCATTTCTATGATAGCCTCTTGTCATTCCCAAAATATTCAGATCATATTGTTGCAAAATCGATGACATATCTTCTACTTTTGTTGGATTGACCATAGAAGATCCTGCCCCCTGATATCTGGGTGAAAAAGCAAAATCTCCAATAACAGCGATGGATTTTTTGGTATCCAGCGGAAGAATCTGTTTTTCATTTTTCAGAAGAATCATGCTTTCTGCTGCTGCTTTCCTTGCCAGTTGATGATGTGCGTTTCTGTCAAAGTTTTTATCTGAAAGCTTCTTCCCTGATGTCAGTTCCATCACTGCATCCACCAGTTCTCCAACTCTTTCATCCAAATCCGCTTCCTTCAGCTTTCCATTTCGGACAGCAGCAATCACTTCCCTTGCAGAATCGTACCCACAGGACGGCATCTCCAGATTTGAGCCGGCAGCAACACCTTTCACATGGTCATTGCTTCCGCCCCAGTCTGTTACTACAATTCCATCAAATCCCCAGTCTTTGCGCAGGATGTCTGTCAAAAGATGTTTGTCCTCATTAGCATAAATCCCATTAATCTGGTTGTAACTGCTCATGATTGCTTTTGCGTGTCCTTCTTTAACAGCTATCTCAAAACCGGTCAGATAAATTTCTCTTAATGTCCGTTCGTCAACAACTGCGTCCATTGCCATTCTCCGAAGTTCCTGACTGTTAACCGCCAGATGCTTCGGGCAGGCATAAACGCCTTTACTCTGTATTCCACGAATATATGACGCTGCCATCTTCCCGGAAAGATATGGATCTTCTGAAAAATATTCAAAATTTCTTCCACATAATGGGCTTCTTTTAATATTTAATCCCGGACCAAGCAGGATATTTACATCCATACTTGCTGCTTCCTCTCCAAGAGCCTGTCCAATCTCTTCCCCCAGATCCTGATTCCAGCTGTTTGCAATCGTCGCTGCTGTGGGGAAACAAGTTGCTTTCAAGGATGCATTCAGTCCCAGATGGTCTCCTGCCCCTGCCTGCTTTCTAATTCCATGCGGTCCATCTGAAAGAAAGATGGACGGGATGGAAAGCCTGTCAATTTCTCTGGTCTGCCAGACAGTTTTTCCACTGAGGATTGCTGCCTTTTCTTCTATTGTCATCTTTTCAACCAATTTTTGCTGTTTCATAACTGTTTTCCATCCCACTTTCATCTTTATTCAGCATTCTTTCTTTTCTTATATCCTCTGATTACCAGTACTTCCATTCCTGCCATGAAAAGTGCTATTACAATGTCGATACCAATTCCTGCTTTTTTCCAGTTTTCCATACCTGTTTCTTCGTGTTCTCCATCATAAGCCCAGCTGCTTACAACTGTATACATGACATTTTTGCAGGCATTTCTCATCTGAAGTACAGATGTCGGATGCTCCGGATTGGCTACATTGTTCTCTTCTCCGTTGAATGTGGACAACATTGCATCTACTCCATTTGCCAAAGCTGCATCTGCATTCATAAATCCATGACCATTGTTTCGGAAGAAGTCTGTAAGCGCCATTCCCCTGAATCCCCATTCATCTCTGAGAACTGTATTCATAAGGTTACTGCTTTCTCCAGTCCATTTATCTCCAAGGAAACTCCAGGAAACCATAACCGCATTTGCGCCACCCTGTTTTACAGAAATTTCAAATGGTTTCAGATAGATTTCCCGGATTGCCTGCTCATTTGACCAGACACTTACCATCTTTGCATTTCCCTCATACAGAGCAAAATGTTTGATATAAGAATAAACTCCATAGTTTCTTGCTCCTTCTACTGCTTTTGCTCCCATATTTCCTGCAAGAACTCCATCTTCTGAAAAATATTCATAGTTTCTTGCTCCAAATGCGGTTCTATGAGTATTCATACCTGGTGCATACCAGCCCTCTGCACCCATTTCCTGACTGATCTTGCCCATGCATTCACCCCAGGCCTGTGCAAGTTCCTTATTCCATGTGGAAGCAACCACAACTTCAATTGGAAATCCAATAGAACCAACTCCTGTAAAGTTGTTATTAATTGCTGCTGGTCCATCGAAATCAAGTGTAGCCACTTTTCCCACAGAATCCATGGCTGCTGTCTGATAACCAGCCATTGCAATCATATTTGCCATTTCATCAACAGTAAGCTGATCCAGAAGTTTTTCCCAACGAGGATCGTCATAATCAGCATCACGCATATCAGCTAATGTAAGTCCATTATCTGCTCCCGTTGTCGGCATTACATCCTCATCATTGAGATATGTAGTCTTATCAAAGTTGCTGTTCAGATGATATTCAGAAACATATGGCTCACCCAGCTCTGCAGATGCCGGTGCTGCTGTAGCCTCTTCATAATTTGCAAAATGATCTGCTCGTGATAAATATGTCACATCGCCTTTTGCATCTTCAAATACATTTGTTGCTGCAGTATCATCTGATGCTCTTTTATTTTCTCCCTTATATACTACATCAGTATCTGCAGTATAAGTTTTCTGATCCAGCACAGTATGTGAATCGCTGTTGATAGAAATCACATAATCGCCTTTTTCAAGAACATATGCTTTTGCATTATTCTCATCATAAGAGGCCATATCTTCTATACTAAATGTAACTGTAACAGTCTGAGATTCTCCCGGCTGAAGCAGATCTGTTTTTGCAAACTCGATCAGATTTGCAGAAGATTTCTCAATTCCCCCATTTGTATATGGCGGTTTATAATACACTTCTACTACATCTTTTCCGGCAACATCTCCTGTGTTGGTTACTTCTACATCTACAGAAATCTGTCCGTCTTTTTCCTCCAGTTCACCCATTTTCTGTTCAAATTCCGTGTAACTCAGACCATATCCAAATGGATACTGTACAGTCTTATCGTAATCAATCGCACCTTCCTGTGCAGCTGTTTCATAGTACTTGTATCCTACATAAATACCTTCCACATAATTGGTAAATGCCGGAGCATACACCTGCGCAGTTCCTGCGTTCATTCCTTCAACGGCCATATCTGCCAGATTTGTATACTCCGTTTTTTCTGCATTATTCCACCACGGAGCAGTCGTCATATCATAAATAAATGTATCCGGTGTTTTTCCGGAAGGATTGACTTCACCTGAAAATACTTTACCAAGTGCATTAAATCCCACATTTCCCGTTCCGGGGCACCATACAACAGATTTAATCTGAGGATATTCATCTGCGAAACCAAGTTCAAACTGATTTGCCCCATTATAAATCACAATCACATTATCAAAGTTTGAGCAAACCATATCCACCATATCTCTCTCAGTTTGTGAAAGCTGTAAATAATGCTCTCCCTCAGGAAAATCATCATATTCATCAGAATTATTATCATATGCTGCTTTTCTTACATCCATAGGAATATCATTATGACCTTCACCTGCTTTTCTGGAAAGAACCACAACTGCCACATCAGAATACTCTTTCGCACTTTTAATAAGCTCATCACTGTAAGTATCTACAGGTGGCTCCGGTAATGTCCAGCTCTGTTTCTGGATAGACATTTCCGGATTATCTGCACCATAATTGTTATAAAAATCAACCAGTTCCTGGTTAATAGAAAATCCGGCATTTTCAAGTCCCTGATTCAGACTGACAATATCATACAGATCATTAATTCCACCGGAACCAGCTCCTCCGTAAGCCGGATTAATAGATTCCCAGCCAAAAATATTCAGTTTTTTTGTTTCATTTAAAGGAAGCAGGCTTTCATTCTTCAGAAGAACAATTCCGTCTTCCATAATTTCTTCTGCTACTTCCGCAGCTTCTTCATTTGTTTCATCGCTTAAAGTTCCATTTCCCGTTGCCAGTCCAATCAACGTAGCCATTGGTCCAAAACAGATCATATTCACGCAGACAACAACTGCAAGAACCATTGCGATCGCAGCTTCTCCTCTTATCAGAAATCTTTTGCCCCTGGACATCCTGCGGCATGCGATCATAATTACGATTCCAATTACAAGTGCAGCAACAATACCGATAATATACGGTTTGCATAATTGTAATACCGCCAGAACATCTTCCATTTCAACACTGATCATTCTCTTTTTTCCTCCTTTGACTCTCTCGTCTTTTTCAGGTATCATTTCCTGTTGACATTACTATAACATGGTTATTATTTCGTGCCGTTTTTGGCACAAGATGCAGCAAATATGGCACAAAATACTAAAAAAGGTCCACCGGACCTTTTTGTCGTATGCTTGGCAACAAAAATACCCAGAGCATTACAATACTCTGGGTAAAAGAATCTTTAATTCAAACCAGTTCTGCTGTACTCCAAATACTACAGAACCATCATATTTTTCTACAGCTTTACGAATACTCTTCAATCCAAAACCATGGTTTTTACTATCCTTTTTTGTTGTTGTAATCAGATCCTCTTCATTTTTGGAAATTTCTGCTTCACAATAATTCTCTATCTTGATGAACACAAATCCTTTTTGAGCGGATACTGTCAGATGGATCAGTCTTTTTTCCGGATCTGGAATTAAAATTACATGTTCAATCGCATTATCCAAAGCATTTCCAAATATAGAACATATATCTGTTACATGCATATGATCCAATAATTTTCCATCTGCCACACAGGTAATCTGTATATGATTTTTTCGACAATGGAAAATCTTAGCTGCCAAAATCGTATCAAGTACCTGATTCCCCGTTCTGCTTATATTTTCAAAAGCAGCGATTTCCTTTTCCATGGAATCAATCCATTTTTTTCGTTTCTCTTCATCTGATTCCGCACGAAGTCCCGTTATCTGGTGTTTCAGATCATGGTATTTCATTTGTATGAGATCCAGGCTGTCCTGATAATTTCGGTATTGATCATACTGGCTTTTCAGCATCACGTTCATTACTGAAAGTTCTTTCTCGGCAACATACTCACTGATCCTGCTCTGATAAGCATGCAGGATTGCAATTCCTCCAAAATCGATCAGTGTTCTGATAGAAAAAATATCTGCACGTTCTCTGCTCGCAAATGGTGCATTTTCATTTAAAAAGCTCAGATTACTAAAAGCAAAGATTGCAACAGCCATGATTGCCGCCGCTACTACTTCCTTTACTGTCATCTGTTCAAGATAATTCTGCTTCAAAAGATCTTTTTCTAAATAAATATCAATAGTAAAGCAGCCTCCAAAAACAACCATCGTGATCAGAATTTCAACCCCGAGGCTCTGATTCCCCCATGCCTGTACAATAGATACCATCTGCCACTGCAGCGAAGCTGCAAACTCAGCAAGAACAAATGCACGGGCACAGCAATAAGCCGCTCCCAGAGGCTTCATATTTCCTCCGACCATAAGAAATCCATACATCATACCTGCAGCGATCATCATACAGGGAATCCACAAAATTTCAGTTACGCTGCCTGTCAAAGTCAGAAAAATACTCTGCATTGCCAACATGAAAAGACTGCCTATAAGAAAATGTACAGATTTCATGTTTTCTTTTTTTAGGATATAAAGATAAACCAGACATGATCCCCACTCTGCTATTGCTGTATAAATTCTTGGAATATCCTGATATAACATAGTATCCTCCATTTCGCATGAAATCATTCCATATTGAGGTTTTGCAGAAGCAGATTCATGAATTCTTTTTTTCTGGTTCTGCTGACAGGTATATGTACATTATGGATCACACAATCAGAACCAACAAATCCCTCTACATGATTCATATTTACCAGATATCCCTTTGCACATCGAAAAAAATTATGTACCGCAAGTTTTTCTTCGAGTTCTTTCATCGTAATTCTTGAACAGTAATCTCCTCTCGAAGTATAATAAATTACATTATGTCTCTGCCCCTCAATAAAATAGATATCTGCTATATCTATCTTTACAACTCCTTCCCCAATCGGAATCGTAAGAAATTCTTTAACCTCAGAGCGCATACGTCCAACTGCTTTATCCAATTTCTGCGAAAAAGAAAAGTACTCAACTGGTTTTACTACATAATCCATTGCATCAACTTCATATCCACGTACTGCATATTGAATCATATTTGTAATAAACATAATAATTACTTTCTGATCCATCTGACGGATTTTTTCTGCTGCTGTCATACCATCCATGAACCGCATCTGAATATCCATCAGAATAATGTCAAAACCGCCACTGTAATTCTCAGTGATATCTTCTCCATCACCAAATACCGTAACCTTTATTGATCTTCCCCTTTCCGTTTGATATTTCCGGATATACTCTGTTAATTGTTTTACGTAAATTTCTTCATCTTCCACAATTGCAATCTGTATCATCCTATACCCTCCGCAAAAATTGCATTCTTTGTAACTGTTCAATCACACAATTTAGTTCCAGGTTTTTATTATTTTATAAATATCTTTTATTTCAGTATATCACTGCTTTTTTCTTGCATCAAGCGGATCTAATTTTACAAATTACAGCTGTATAATCTGGTTTTCTTTTATCATATATCCACAGTAAATCTCCTCATTCTTTAAATAGAAAGTAGAAATTCTGTTAAGTTTTCAATAGCATCTGGTTTTTCTGATAGTTCTTTCCCCATCAGTCCCTCTCCCATAATACCGGGATCCGCACTAAGAGATACAGCGACTCGACTTGAATTCCATACAGCTTCATACATCATTTCCTGATTCTCTTTTGTTACTTTATTGAGAACGTAATAAAATGGTTTTCGAATACTTTCCGATAATTCCCCGATTTTTTTGGAAAGCTGTAGGGATTCATAGGATGGATCTATGATTATCAATATCAAATCTACACCGTTATCAATTCCACGTCCAAAGTGTTCAATACCAGCCTCCATATCCATTAGCGCAAATTGGTCTTCTGTAAGCCTGAGATTTTGGATAAATTGAGTCATAACAGTTCCCATAGCACAAGAACACCCTTCATTTGCTTGATGAATTTTTCCACTGCTCATCAGTTTTACACCGTCCTTCAGACTATAATAATCTTCCGGTATATCATCTATAGTCCAGGTTTCCTCAAAAAACTGATGAGTAAATTTTGATAACATCATATCATTTAAAACATTTTGCTTACCACCGAAATAGTCTGTAAAATCTCTGGGAAGCTTCATACCTAGCTGTCGGTGTAGACCATAATTAGATTCATCGGAATCAATTACCAAAATTTCTTTTCCTCGTCTGGCTAAAGCCTTAGCCAAAAGACTGGTTACTGTACTTTTTCCACATCCACCTTTTCCACAAACTGCTATTTTCATCTGTTATCTCCTTAAATGCTTCTTACTCCACTTCCTCCAGTTCTGTTCCTTCTGGAAGAATATATCCGCAGTTATCACATACTCCGTCCTCTGCAAGTATCCCGTCTTTCACAAAGGCTTCAATGCCTCCCGGTTCATGACAGCGTGGACAATCTAATTCCTGTATCTTTTTCTGATTTCTTACATCCTGGCAATTGGAAAATTCAATTTTACCCATAGTGATTCCTCCATTTTCATTCCATATCAATTTGTCTTCGCAAAAAAGTTCCTACCATACGGGAAAAATTGCTGATATTACGAATATAGGCAAAGTCTTTTCCATAGATTCTCTTTTCCACGGAGAGTTCTTCTTCATTCCCTACAAAAATACCAATTACGAAAATTCCCTGATTTCTGGCCCGACGCACCTCATATGCAGTATCTTTCACAGCTCCTTCTCCGTCATAGATCTTGGGCTGGCGGGTTCCTGGTCGTTGTATGCTCATATCACAGGGTTTTCCATCACTTAATACGATTAAAATCTTATTTTTTTCCGGTCGCTCCATGAGAGAGGAACAGACTGTTTTCAGTGCAAGCCCATCTCTGTTATTGGCATATGCCCGAAATTGAAAGATTCTTTCATTTGTTTCCCTTGGATCTTCATAATCCCGAAATCTCTGAAGTACTGTATATCCCCAGAAAGCACAGTATCCTGTCACCCGATGAGGAATTCCTGCCTGGCTTAATGCTTCACTGATAATATATCCCTGCGCCGCTACCTGAGCCTGTCTACCAGCCTGGGAACCACTGGAATCAATCAGGACATCTATTACAAATTCAGAATCTTCTGATCTCTTTTTTCTATTAAATAGCTTGTCATCGTCTGTTCTTCCAATTTTCCATAACCGTTCTGGAACAAGCTGCCCTGCATCAGATCTGCTGACAAAATCATCCTTTCGGATTATAAATGCCCGTTTCAGTGACTCTGCCAACACAGAAATATTTCTTTTGATGATCCAGTGATTATTTCCATAATAGGCTTTATTTTTTTCAAACTGCAGCTGAGAAAAACGGTATTGATTATTTTTTATCACAGGGTTCTGTAAAATTCCATCTGTAAGATACAGGATACAGTTTTTGTGGATTCCTGTACAAAATTTCCGGTTGACTCTGGCCTGCTCCGATTCACTTAGATACGATTTTCCGTAATTCAGTTCCACATATTCCCGTATCCGTCGCACTGCCTGTGGATTTATATTCTCCGGGCTTTCCAGAACTTCTTCTTTTTCCGGAGAGAAATAAAATCTTTTTTTCTTTTTGTTTCTGATATCCAGACTCATCATCTTTTTTTTGAGATTAGAAAGATATTTTTGAATGATGTCTTCCATCTGTTCATCCGTCATGCATTCCTGCCACGCGTCATTGGCCAATGCCATATCCGGTAAATTCAGAATCTTCTCCAGATTTCCATTCCTTTTTTCAAAAGAGGGATCCAGAACATGATTATAAATCTCATCTATCACGTTTATGACATCTTCCGTATTTTCCGCATCCTTCAGAGAAAGAATCTTGTACAATGCAATCTCTGCCTGTGGATCCATTCCCTCATCGTCTGTGTTCTCCAGAACATGCCTTATATACAGAAGCCTAATCCTGTGAATCAGGTCTGTTCCAGCTTTGTCTGATACCTGCTCTTTCTCGGCCTTTTCCAATTCTCTGAACGCCTGTTCTCTGATTTCCTTTGTTCCCAAACGTTCTCGAATGATAAAACGATTCACTGCAGCATCCATGCATAATCCAGCAAGAGGCAAAAGCATATCTTCTCCAGCAGAAAAATGTAATTTTTTCATCAAATACATGCCAAGTTTCTTCTGATCAAAATATCGTGCAAAGGCACCCTGCTTCACTGCCTCATATAGAACCGTTTGTTTTGAATAAACATATTTTTCTGTGTCCGGTTCAAATTCCATATCATAATCACCACTGACTGTCCAAAAAAGATTTCTGATACGATTGCTGATCTCCAGACGATGTTCTTCCAGTTGTTCCGCCGGCCATCTGACATCCTCCATACAAGTTTACCCCCATATGTCTTTTCCGGTCCAGGAAGATGGGATTCTGGTAGAAACCACATCTTCTACGATCTCTTTTTCAAATACATCAAAACTTTTATTTATGATCCCCATCTGGATTGCATCAATTGGAGAAAGTCCGCTTCTTGTTGCTTTTACAGCAGAAACCAATCCTCTCAGGTCAAGAGATTTTGTTGAGATTTCTCCATGATAAGCTTTGATCTGCAAATCCAGAAACAGTCCTGCAAAAGCTTTCAGTGCACTTTTTTCCCCATCTGGAAAATGTTGTCTTAATACAAAAAGGACACTATCCTCATCCATTTCAGGCATATCAATTACCATAAACCTTGAAACCAATGCTTCATTTAGCTCTCTGGTACCTGCGTAACCATAATTCATCGTGCCGATAAATCGTGTTGCCGGATGAAGTAAAATCCTGTTATATCCTGGAATATCGATTCTGCGCCGATGATCCAGTGTGGCATGCAGTACAGAAACCGCATCATTTTTTGCCATATTGATTTCGTCCAGGATTCCAAATCCTCCAAATTCCGCGCATTGGTAGATGGGGCCTTTCCGAAGGCGAACCTCATTATTTATAAAGGTATCCGTTCCAATCAGATCGGCACTGTCTGTATTTACATGAAAAGAAATGTCGTATTCCGGTCTTCCGAATATCCATGCCAGTGTCTCACATAGTACATTTTTTCCTGTAGCTTTCGCACCGGAAAGTAACAGGTTATCTCCCTGAAGAAGCGCTGCTATTGACATTTCCAGAATCTTTTTCCCATAAAATAGGATATCCGGTTTTTCTACCCGTTCCTTTACCTGATCCTCTACCTCATAACGCATGTGAAAATCTCTCAGTTCTCCAATCAGTTCCTGCGCTATCTTCTGGTCTTCTAAATATTTTTCTATTTCTGTCCAATGATTTCTCATGAAGATTTTCCTTTCTTTGCAATTGGTTATACCAAATCAGATAATATTTCTGTTTACTCAATCATCAAACTTTCAATCCTCCAACT
>ERZ773138.2661-NODE-2661-length-13028-cov-8.776382_pt1 | contig 13028 bp, 9 predicted proteins | sample MGYA00511114_ERZ773138 | MGnify/ENA primary metagenome ERZ773138 (study PRJEB29015, sample SAMEA2737805) | human gut metagenome | biome: human gut; feature: human-associated habitat; material: faeces | place: China | collected 2012 ...
CTGCATGGGCAGGTGGTGAAGATTTCGCCCACCTCCACCGACTACCTGAACCCCATGGATTTGAACCTGAATTACAGCGATGATGAAAACCCGCTGAGCCTGAAATCCGACTTCATCCTGTCCCTGTGCGAGCTGATCGTGGGCGGCAAGGACGGCCTCATGCCGGTGGAAAAGACCATCATCGACCGATGTGTGCGCTCTGTTTACCGGGAGTACCTGAGCGACCCACGCCCGGAGAAGATGCCGATTTTAGAGGACTTGTACAACGAGCTTCGCAGGCAGGACGAGAAGGAAGCGCAGTATATCGCCACGGCGCTGGAAATCTACGTCACCGGCTCCCTCAACGTGTTCAACCACCGCAGCAACGTGAATATCGAAAACCGCGTGGTCAGCTTCGATATCAAGGAGCTGGGCAAGCAGCTCAAAAAGATCGGGATGCTGGTGGTGCAGGACGCGGTGTGGAACCGCGTCACGATCAACCGGGAGCAGCGCAAGTCCACCCGCTACTATATCGACGAAATGCACCTTCTTTTGAAGGAGGAGCAGACCGCCGCCTATACGGTGGAGATATGGAAGCGCTTCCGCAAGTGGGGCGGCGTTCCCACGGGCATCACGCAGAACGTCAAAGACCTGCTATCCAGCCGTGAGGTGGAGAACATCTTTGAAAACTCCGACTATGTGTATATGCTCAACCAGGCTTCCGGCGACCGGCAGATTCTGGCGAAGCAGCTCAACATCTCGCCGCACCAGCTCTCGTATGTGACCCAATCCGCCGAGGGCGAGGGGCTTTTGTTCTACGGCAGCGTGATCCTGCCCTTCGTAGACCGCTTCCCCAAGGATACGGAACTGTACAAAATCATCACGACCAAGCTCTCGGAGCAGGTGCAGTCAGAATAGAGACGAGAAAGGATGTGCGAATATGAATAGCAACCTGATGATCTTTGAAAACCCGGAGTTCGGTGAACTGCGCTCCCTGCGCATGAACGGCGAACCGTGGTTCGTGGGCAGAGACGTTGCGATGGCGTTGGGCTATGGCAAGGGGAAGTCTCTGAATAATGCTGTTTCCAAGCACGTTGACGATGAGGACAAAGGGGTCACTGAAATGATGACCCCCGGCGGAAAGCAGAATGTTATTATCATCAACGAATCCGGCCTTTACGCTCTCGTCCTTTCCAGTAAGCTGGAGCGCGCAAAGAAGTTCAAGCGCTGGGTGACGGCCGAGGTGCTGCCCTCCATCCGCAAGCACGGCGCGTATATGACGGATGCACTCCTTAGCCGGATGGATGAGCACCCCGAGCTGATCTCGGAGTATATCGGCAAGCTCCGTGCGGAAAACGCAAAGGCGAACGCCGCGCGGGAGGCGCTGAAAAAGGCGGAGGCCGAGAACGCGCGGCTGGCTCCGAAGGCCAGCTACTACGATTCCTTTGTGGGCGTTGAGAGCGTGACCTGTCTTCGCTATACCGCCAAGGAGCTGGGCGTTCCGCAGAAGAAATTTATCGGCTACCTGCTGGAAAAGGGGTATGTGTTCAGAGACCGTCACCGCAGCGACCGTGTATTTGTCAGAGCCGACAAGCGCAACGACCCGCTGTTTGTGACCAGAGATTTTTACCTTCCCAACGGCACAAAAAGCGAATACACCCTCGTCACGCCTGCCGGAAAGGCGCATTTTCTGAAAATCGCGGAGAAAATCCGCGTCTGGGAGCCCCGTGAGGTTGCAGAGGGCAAAGACGCCAGCGAACAGGCCGTCTTTGCCGCGTGCGTATGACGATCCAATCCCCACAGAATCGAGGTGATGAATATGGCAAAACGCTCGCCAAGGCTGATTTTCACCGAGGAAGAACGCGCCCTGCCGGAGCTGGAGCGCGTCGTCCGCAAGGCGGACAGGGCGGCGGTTAAGCTGGAAAAGGCCGAAGCGAAAATTCCCAAGAAAACCGTTAAGGTCAGGGAGCGCGTTGTGGACAGTGAGAGCGGCAAGGTCACGACGCGCCTTTTCTTTGAGGAGGCGGACAAAAAGCGTCCGCCCTCCAAGCTGGCGCACGCCGCAAGGAAAGCGCCGCTGGATACCGTCCGCAGCGCAGTCCACCGCAAGCTCCGGGAGGAGGGCGGCGACAACCCCGGCACGGAGGCGGCGAACACCCTGACCGAGACGGCGGAGCGCACCTGGCGCATTGCGGAATCGGCGCATCGCTCCCATGCGGAAAAGCCCTACCGCAAAGCGGACAAGGCGGAAGCCGCCGCAGACAAAGCCAATCTCAAGGCGCTGAACAAACAGTACGAGCAGGAATACGGCAGGGCTTCCAATCCCTATTCCCGCTGGCAGCAGAAGCAGGCCATTAAAAAGGAATACGCCGCCGCAAAAGCGGGGAACGGCGCGAGGAATACCGTCAAAGTGTCCGAGACCACCGCAAAGGCGGCCAGGCGCGCCGCCGAGGGAAGCAAGGAACTCGGCAGCTTTTTTGTCCGGCACAAGAAGGGCTTCCTCATCGCGGGCGGCATCGCCGCCGCGATACTGCTGCTCATGACCTGTATTTCCTCCTGCTCCACGCTGTTTCAGGGCGGGGTGTCCGGCATTGCGGCCTCCACCTATCCGCTGGAGGATGCGGATATGCTGGCGGCGGAAGCCGCCTACTGCGCCATGGAGGATGAGCTGCGGGAATACCTGAACAGCTACGAAAGCACCCACGATTACGACGAGTACCACTTCGACCTGGACGAGATCGAGCACGACCCCTATGTGCTCATTTCCATGATTACCGCCCTCAAGGGCGGAGAATGGACGATTGACGAAATAGGCGGGATTCTGGAGACGCTGTTTGAAAAGCAGTATATCTTAACGGAAACCGTCACCACGGAAACCAGATACCGCACCGAAACGCATATCGGCTACTACACCGACGAAAACGGCAATCTGCAAAGCTACGAGTACGAGGCGGAGGTTCCCTACACCTACTATATCTGCCATGTGGAGTTGGAAAACTTCAACCTCTCTCATGTGCCGGTGCATATCATGTCCCACGATCAGCTCTCCATGTACGCCGTGTATATGAGTGTACTGGGCAACCGCCCCGACCTGTTCCCCGATTCCCCGTATGTGAACCGCTACTACTACACCCAGTATGAGAAGTACGAGATACCCCCGGAGGCGCTGGCAGACCAGCAGTTCGCCGCCATCATCAAGGAAGCGGAAAAGTATCTGGGCTACCCCTACGTCTGGGGCGGCAGCTCGCCAGACACCTCCTTCGACTGCTCCGGCTTCGTTTCGTATGTCTACAACAACTGCGGCCTGCACTGGAGCTTCGGCAGGCTGGGCGCGGAGGGGCTGCGGGGCATGTGCGCCTATGTTTCCCCGGAGAGCGCCCGTCCCGGCGACCTGATATTCTTTGAAAAAACCTACGACACCGCAGGCGCGTCCCATGTGGGCATCTATGTGGGCAATAACAGGATGCTCCACTGCGGCGACCCCATTCACTACGCTTCCATCGACACGAGCTACTGGCGAAGCCATTTTCTCCAGTTTGGCAGATTACCTTAACAACAACCATATCAACGCAAAAAGGAGGATGTTATGAACCCGCGACTTGAAAAGCTGCGTCAGGAGCGCGAGAAGCTGGCGGAAAAGCTCGCATCGCTGACCGCACGACTCAAAGCCCTGGACGAGCAGATTCTGAAGCTGGAAAACACGGATATTGTGGGCATCGTCCGCGAGAACGGGCTGACCATCGAGCAGCTCGCGGCGCTGATGGCGATGCTGGAAAAGCGTCCTACGGCGGCGCTGCCCGACGAATACAGAAAAACGGAGGAATTTATGGATGAAGAATAAATGGAGATTTTTTGCCGTGATAATGGCCGTCGTGCTCTGCATGACGGTCTTTTCCGTTACGGCCTATGCAGGCGGCGGCGATATGGTCGATTCAACAATGGGCGACCCGACCATGGAAACCCCAACTGCAACTACACAGCCGGAGAATACGAATACCAGTGAGCAGACCCCAAACGGACAGACCCTGACCGTGCTTGTGACCGAAAATGCGGACGGAAGCCATACCGTGACCATCGGGGACCGGAGCTGGACGCTTCCCGCCAAACGGGAGCAGGCCGGAAAGGTGGTCAACGTCCGCACCTATTTGAACCTGCGCACCGGCCCCGGCACGGACTACACTGTGATTGGGCATCTGCTCAACGGCGCGGAGGTGAAGGTGCTGGAGGAAAGCAACGGCTGGTACAAGGTGGTCGTGCCGGAGCAGACAGGCTATGTATACGGCAAATACCTTGAGGTTCTCAACACCTCTGCGGGAGGCGGTGAGAACGACACGGATACTGCGGGACTGCCGGAGATACTGCTGCAATATTACGCCGCTGCCGGAGGCTCCGCGCCCCTGACCCCGGACGGCAACCTGACGCTTATGGACGACATCGGCTCCGCTTTCGGCGCAGGCAAGCAGTTCATCACCGTGACGACCAAGGGCGGCAATACCTTTTATCTCATCATCGACCGGGACGATAAGGGCAATGAGAACGTCCATTTCCTGAATCTTGTGGACGAGGCCGACCTGCTGGCGCTGACCAAGGACGGCGAGAGCATCGTCCCCGCCTGCTCCTGCACGGACAAATGCGCCGTTGGCAAGATCAACACGGGCTGCAAGGTGTGCAGAACCAATATGAGCGAGTGCGCGGGCAAGGAGCAAGCCGCAGAAATTACGCAACAGCCCGCCGAGCCTGCGGAGACCGCGCCCGAAAAGAGCGCCAACGGCGCGGGGCTTGTTGTGGTCGTCCTCCTGCTCCTGCTGGGCGGCGGCGGTGCGCTGTACTGGTTCAAGCTCCGCAAGCCAAAGGCCGACACCCGTGGGGCGGACGACCTGGACGATTACGACTACGGCGAGGACGAGGAAGATGAGGATTACGAATTTGAAGATGAAAACACTGCTGACAGTGAGGAGGACAAAAACCAATGATGAATACGACCTGTTACCGGCTTGTTGTGTGTGAAAAGCCCTCCGTGGCAAGGAGCATTGCCGCCGTTCTTGGCGCAGGCAAACGCGAGGACGGTTTTCTTTCAGGCGGCGGCTACCTCATTTCCTGGTGCTTCGGGCATCTTGCGGAGCTTTCGGATGCGGACGCCTACGATGAAAAGTACGGCAAATGGCGAAGGGAGGACTTGCCCATTCTGCCGGATAGCTGGCAGTACACCGTGGCGAGGGACAAGCAGAAGCAGATGAACACACTGCGCGCCCTCATGCACAGAGAGGACGTTTGCGAGGTCGTCAACGCCTGCGACGCCGGGCGCGAGGGCGAGCTGATCTTCCGCACGGCGTATAATCTCAACAACTGCCGCAAGCGCGTAAAGCGGCTCTGGATTTCCTCCATGGAGGATGCGGCGATCCTTCAGGGCTTTGACAATCTCCGCGACGGAGCGGAGTACGACAACCTCTACGCCTCCGCCCTCTGCCGCAGCAAGGCGGACTGGCTGGTGGGTATCAACGCCACCCGCCTGTTTTCCGTGATGTACCACCGCACCCTGAACGTGGGGCGCGTGGTATCGCCCACGCTTGCGCTGCTGGTGCAGCGGGAAGCGGAAATCAACGCCTTTCAGCCGGAGAGATTCTACACCGTCCATCTGGACTTTGACGGCTTCTCCGCCGCAGGCGGGCGCATGAAGGAGCAGGCAGAGGCGGAGCGGCTTGCCGGGGACTGCAACAGCAAAACCGCCGCTGTTACCTCCGTCGTGCAGACAAAAAAGACGGAGAAAGCCCCGGCGCTCTACGACCTGACCACGCTCCAGCGGGATGCGAACCGCTTGCTTGGGTACACGGCGCAGCAGACGCTGGATTACCTGCAAAGCCTCTACGAAAAGAAGCTCTGCACCTACCCCCGCACCGACAGCCGCTATCTCACCGACGATATGGAGGGCGGCGTAAACGCGCTGGCGCTGTGCTGCGCAGGCATCTGCGGCACGGAGCCGCCCGCAGCCGTCTGTTCGGGGCAGGTGTGCAGCAGCAAAAATGTCAGCGACCACCACGCCGTCGTTCCCACCATGGCAGCGGGCGAAACGGACTTGGAAACCTTGCTCGCAGGCGAACGGGAGATCTTGCGCCTTGTTTCCCGTCAGGTGCTTATGGCGGTCAGCGCGCCCTTCGTCTATCTGGAGACCGAGGCAAGGCTGGACTGCGGCGGAAATGCCTTTGCCGCCAAAGGGAAAACGGTGATTCAGCTCGGTTGGAAAGCATATGCGGATGCGGAGCTTACGGACAAGACCCTCCCGGAGCTTTCCGAGGGACAGTTGCTTCCCGTTTCCTCCTGCGCGGTCAAAGAGGGCAGAACGACCCCGCCCAAACACTTCACTGAGGATACGCTGCTGTCGGCCATGGAGACGGCGGGCAAAGAGGATATGCCGGAAGATGCCGAGAGAAAGGGATTGGGAACCCCCGCGACCCGGGCGGCTGTCATTGAAAAGCTGGTGGCCACGGGCTTTGCGGAGCGCAGAAAGGCGAAGAAATCTGTACGTCTCGTTCCCACCGAAGCGGGCGTTTCCCTCATTACCGTGCTGCCCGAACAGCTCCAGTCCCCGCTGCTCACCGCCGAATGGGAGCACCGCCTCAAGGAGATCGAATGCGGCGAACTGGGCGCGGACGAGTTCCTTGCCGGCATCTGCGATATGGTCGCAGCGCTGGTTCGGGACGCTGCGCCTGTGGACGGCGCGGAGGTGCTGTTCCCCTCCGGCAGACCCGTTGTGGGCAAATGCCCCCGCTGCGGCGCAGAGGTCACGGAGAGCAAAAACGGCTATTTCTGCGAGAGACGGAGCTGCAAGTTCGGGCTGTGGCGGGACAACCGCTTCCTTGCCGCCAAGAAGATCAGCCTGACAAAGAAGATGGCTTCCTCGCTCCTGACGCAGGGACGCGCCTACGCCAGCGGTATCTACTCCGAGAAAACCGGCAAGACCTACGACGCATTCATCGTGCTGGAGGACGACGGCGCGCGTTCCTCCTATAAGCTGGACTTCACCAAGTGACCCTCACAGGCTCCCGCACGGGCGTTTCGTTCCCCTGCGGGAGCCGCCGTTTTTACCATGATCCAAAGGAGGTATGCACGAAATGGCTGAAAAACAGACCAACAAGGAACGGCTCAAGGACATCACCGACAGCATCGAGACGGGCATAAAGGAGCTGTTTGAGAGCGACAAATACAGGCAGTACCTTGCCACCATGAGCCGCTTTCACAAGTACAGCGTCAACAACACCATGCTCATCTATATGCAGCGCCCCGACGCCACCCATGTGGCCGGCTTCAACAAATGGCGCGATCAGTTTGGAAGGAGCGTCAAAAAGGGCGAAAAGGGCATTAAGATCATCGCCCCCACGCCCTTCAAGAAGAAAATCGAGCAGCAGAAATTAGACCCTGACACCAAGCTCCCCCTGCGGGACGAGAACGGCGATATTATCACGGAGGAAAAGACGGTGCAGATTCCCATGTACAGGCCCGTGGTGGTATTCGACGTGCAGCAGACCGCAGGCAAGCCCCTGCCGGAGCTTGCGGCGAACCTTACGGGGGATGTGCAGAATTACGAGGTGTTTATGGAGGCTCTGCGCCGCAGCGCGCCCGTACCCATTACCTTTGAGAAGCTGGCGGAGAATATGGACGGTTACTTCTCCGTGGACAAACAGCGCATTGCTGTCCGCGAAGGTATGAGCGAGGTACAGACGGTCTGCGCCGCCGTCCATGAGATCGCCCACTCCAAGCTCCACAATAAGGACGAAATCGGGGAAAAATATCAGGAGATTGAGCTGTTTGGCAAGCCTGCGCTGTTTTCAAACGGGCGCATCGACCGGGATAAGCTGCCGGAGGGCTTGTATGCGTATGACCTGCGCGGCTCGGATTACGATCCGGGGTTGCCCGTGACCATTCAGGAGCACGTTGTGGTGAACCATGCGGCAACCGTTATTGCCGCAGCGCCCATTGAGCTGCCGGAGCAGGGCTTTCTGTATTTAGGCGAGGACGGGCTGAACTTCACGGGCGGCGAGCAGACCGTGAAGGAGTTTTGGCACGCACAGTACCCGGAAAAGGCAAAGCTCTCCCGCGCCGCCGAGGAGATTCAGGCGGAGAGCATCTCCTTCGCCGTCTGCGCCTATTACGGCATTGAGACAGGCGAAAACAGCTTCGGGTATCTGGCGACCTGGGCAAAGGACAGGGAGCTGACCGAGCTTCGCGCATCGCTGGAAACCATCAACCGAACCTCATCCTCCCTGATTACGGATATCGACCGCCATTACGCGGAAATCTGCAAGGAGCGCGGGCTGGACAAGGAGACGGAGAGCCTTACAGCCCAGCCTGTGCAGGAGATCGCCGTGCAGGAGCCGGAGCCGGTCGCAGCGCCGGACAACGGCTGCGTCCCCGACCCTGCCATCTCTATTGAGAGCATGAACGCCTACGGCTACACCGATTCCAATATGCTGCCGCTGACAAAGGAGCGTGCGCTGGAGCTCATGGAACGGGATGTAAGCGTGTATATGCTTCACACGGACAACACCGAGGCCATGGCCTTCGATGCGGAGGAAGTCCGCAGCTTTGACGGCGTCTTCGGCGTGGAACTCTCCGAATGGGAGACGGTCAAAGACCTCTTCGCGCCGCCGGACTATGAAAAGGCGTTTCTCAGTAACCCCGCTGACAGCTTTATAATCTATCAGCTTCGGGATAATGATAATACGGCGCAGCTCCGCTTTATGAACGCCGAGTATCTGGCACGAAAGGGGCTTTCCATTGAAAAGGAAAATTACGCCGCCGTCTACGCGGGCGGCCTCGACCGCAGGGGCGATACGCAGGACAGGTTGGACGAGCTGTATGAGACCTTCAACCTCCGCCGACCGGAGGATTTTCGCGGCCACAGCCTGTCCGTCAGCGACATCGTGGCGCTGAAGCAGAACGGCGTGGTATCCTGTCATTACGTTGATTCATGGGGCTTCAAGGCGCTGCCCGACTTCCTCAAGCCGGAAAACTATCTCAAAAACGCGGAGATGGCCATGGAGGACGACTACGGCATGATCGACGGCGTTATCAACAACGGGCCGAAGCAGACCGTGGCGGAGCTGGAGGAACAGGCAAAGTCCGGCAAGCCCATCTCCCTCATGGAGCTGGCGCAGGCGGCGCGCCGGGAACAGGCGCAGGCGTCACGGCAGGAGAAGAAGCCCTCCGTGCTGGCAAAGCTCTGTCCTCCCGTCAACGAGCCGAAAAAGACAGCGCGTTCAAAGCGCGCGGAAAGAGAGCTGCTATGATGAATTTTACCAACGATGAAATGAACCTCATGTGCATCTACCAGAGCGACAGCCGCAGCGGGCTGATTGCCGCCCTCACCGAAATGCGCGGATACCTGGACGAGGACGAAGCCGAGCTGCGAGCGCTGACCGACAGCGCCCTGCAAAAGCTCAGCGAAATCACCGATGAGGACTTCGCGGAGATGGAGCTAATTCCCGACTTCGATACGGACGAATAAGGCGGATGCGGCGGGAGCGGCCTTCGGGTCGCTCCCGCTTTCTCACCACATCTCTATTGGACAAAAATGCGGGTACACGCAAAAATTTTCAACAGGAATCCTGTGCATCTATCACTTGGGGCGCAACCATCCGAAGTTATAGGTGAAATAGTTGAGACTATAACACAGGAAAAAGTGTCAATACGGGTGCGTATTCTCCCCGGAAAACGCACAGAATGAGCAGGAAAGAATCCGCACTATTTTTTGAAATCACTTGATTTTCACCGGATAGTTGCGTATAATAAGACTGCGAGGTGAAAATATGATAAAGACAACAGCAATGCTACTGGAGGAACTGCGGGAATACGGTTCTCCGAAGTCAAAGTTAGCGCGTATGGCGGAGCGGGGCGAATGCTTTCCCATTACAAGGGGGCTATATGAAACTGACCGGAACGCTCCTGCGTACCTGCTTGCGGGCAGTATTTACGGACCTTCATACATTTCCTTTGAATATGCCCTCAGCCGCTACGGGCTGATTCCCGAGGCGGTATATGCCGTTACCTGCGCCACCTTTGAAAAGAAAAAGAAAAAGAAGTATGAAACGCCCTTCGGAACCTTCACCTATCGGGATGTGCCGTCCGAGGCGTTCCCGCTGGGGATTCGGCTCGTGCAGGAGGGCGATTATTTCTATCGGATCGCAGAACCGGAAAAGGCTCTGTGCGACCAGCTCTATACTATGCCGCCCGTACCGAACACACAGGAGCTTTTCCGGCTGCTGACGGAGGATTTGCGGATTGAGGAATCGGAGATTGGGAAGCTGGACGGAAATAAGGTTTGGGAATACAGCGGAGCGTATCATTCCACGAACGTAAAGAAGCTCTGCTCGCTTTTAAGGAGGCTTTGACATGAACAGCGCCATTGAACAGATGCTGAAAAGCTACCATGCAGAGAATATCTACGACAGAAAGAACGCCATGAAGGAAATCATGCAGGAGATCGTGCTCTGCGGCTTGTCCCGTGCGGGCTTCTTCAAAAAAGCGGCGTTCTACGGCGGAACCGCCCTGCGAATCTTCTACGGTCTCGACCGCTTTTCCGAGGATCTGGATTTTTCGCTGGAAGCGGAGGATTTGGACTTTGACCTGACGGCCTACTTTCCCGTGCTGGAGAAGGAAGTGAAAGCCTTTGGGCTGAACGTGGAGATTCAGGAAAAGGAAAAGACAAAAGAAAGCACCATCCGCTCCGCCTTCCTGAAGGGGAACACAAAGGAACATCTCCTGCTGTTCTACGCGGATGAAAAGGTGGCGGGAAGCGTGGCGAAGAATGAAGCGGTCAAGATTAAGTTCGAGGTGGACGTTAACCCGCCCGCCTTCGCCGCATTCGAGCACAAATACCGGCTGCTGCCCGTGCCGTATGAGGTGCGGCTGTACGATATGCCCTCCCTGTTCGCAGGAAAAATCCATGCGGTCATCTGCCGTGCGTGGCAAAGCCGCATCAAGGGCAGGGATCTTTACGACTATGTATTCTATCTTTCAAGGGGTGCGGCCGTCAATCAAAAACATCTTCGGGCACGATTGATTGATTCCGGATATATTTCTGCCGATGCGGACTGTTCCTTGCCGAAAATCAAAGCGATGCTGGCGGAACGCTTCGACAGCATCGATTATGCACAGGCAAGGCAGGATGTGGAGCCGTTCATTCACGATTCCTCCGTGCTGAATATATGGAGCGCAGACTTTTTCAAACAAATCACGGAGGGACTGACTGCGGTATAGTCCCCGACTGAAAACCGAATACCGCCCTTACATAGAGCGTCCGTTCCGGGCGCTCTAAATTTATGCCATGAAGGAGGAGCAATATGCCGAGCAAGCTACAAACGTATATGCAGATGGCGGACGAGGCGCAGCGGCAGATCACCGGCAGCTACCGGGGCTGGACGGGCTTTCTCACCACCGCCGCAAGGCTGTACAAATACCCCTACGCCGAGCAGGTCATGATCCACGCCCAGCGTCCGGACGCCACCGCCTGCGCGGAGTACGACTTCTGGAACGAAAAGATGGGCCGGTATGTCCGCAGGGGCTCCAAGGGCATCGCCCTCATCGACAGCAGCGGCGAAAGGCCGAGGCTTCGGTATGTGTTCGACGTGTCGGATACGGGCGGCAGAGAATTTCCAAAGAGCCGCTACCTGTGGGAATACCGGGAGGAACACGCTGACGCGGTAAGCGCCATGCTGGAAAGCCGCTACGGTGTGGACGGAAAAGGAGGGTTCCCTGACCAGCTTGAGCGCATCGCGTCTCAGCTTGCGGAGGAATACTGGAGAGACTATAAGCGGGATATCCTCGCCATCGTTGACGATTCCTTTCTTTACGGGTATGATGAATTTAACGTAGGAGCGGCCTTCCAAAGCGCCGCCGCCGTCAGCATCGCCTACTCGCTCATGTCCCGCTGCGGGCTTGAAGCGGACGACCGCTTCGAGCATGAGGATTTCCTGAGCATCTTCGATTTCAACACCCCGGAAGCCGCCGCCGAGCTGGGCACGGCGGTGAGCAGGATCAACGGAGAGGTGCTGCGGCAGATCGAAGTCACCATCAAGAATTACGAGCGCGAGAAACTCGCGGAAAGGAGCCATAGCCATGACAGAGCTGACCTACACCAAGAACGGGGACTACCTGATTCCCGACCTGACGCTGAGCGAAACGCCGGAGGACGCGAGACCCCTGGGCAAGTACGGGAGACTGCGCAGGAGCTACCTTCAGGAGCACAGACCGGGGCTGTACAGCCGTCTGGTGCTGTCGGAGAAGCTGTTCCCGCACCTGCGGGAGATCGACGAGACGGCGAACCGGAGGCTGGAGCAGATGATGCCGGAGCTGATGAAGTCGGCGGGCGTGACGGAGGAGCTGAAAGCCCGCGACCAGATGAAATGGGTGGGGCTGATGAACAGCCTGAAAGCGCAGGCCGAGGAGATCATCCTCAGCGAGCTGGTATACAACTGACCGATGACACGCCGGAAGCGGAACCGGCGCAGCCTCCGATACCGCAGGCATATCAACTGAGCCTGTTCCCCACGGAGGATGAGCAAATCGCATATATCGCAGAAGCGGAGAGCTACGCGCCCTCCGCTTTTTCCATGTCCATCCCGCAGTCGGATATCGACCACATTCTGCGCATGGAGGGCAACGCCGACTATGCCCGAATGAAGATCGCCACGGAGTTCTCCAAGGGCAAGAGCGTGGAAGAAATCGCGGCGTTTCTTCAAAGCAGCTTCCACGGCGGCAACGGCGTCGTCACCGAGAGCGGCAGATATTCCGCGTGGTACGCCGACGACGGCATCCACATCGCCAATGGGGACGCGGCAAGATACCTGACCTCTGCAAAGGTCGTAAGCTGGCAGGAGGCGGCGGAGCGCATCGGACAGCTTTTGGAGCAGGGCGAATACGCCGCCAACGTAGAGCTTGCGGAAGCGCCGGGACACGAGCGCGCGGAGCTGGCGCAGTCTATCTGGTATCTACGGCAGGATTTAAGCGAAAAGGCACGGGCGCAGGGCTACCTCTCCTGCCTGTCGGATATGCGG
>ERZ773138.2663-NODE-2663-length-13020-cov-3.827459_pt1 | contig 13020 bp, 12 predicted proteins | sample MGYA00511114_ERZ773138 | MGnify/ENA primary metagenome ERZ773138 (study PRJEB29015, sample SAMEA2737805) | human gut metagenome | biome: human gut; feature: human-associated habitat; material: faeces | place: China | collected 2012 ...
TTGGCGCCGGTGGACTCGATGATGTACTCCGCGCCGCACTCATTCCAGGGGATCATGGCGGCATCGGACTGGCTGAACACCCGGATCTTGTGGCCGTTGACCACCAGGTCGCCGCCCTCATGCTCCACGGTGCCGTTGAAGCGGCGGAACACGGAGTCGTATTTCAGCAGATAGACCATATAATCCACGTCTGCTTTCCGCAGGTTGATGCCGCAGACCTCATACTTATCGGGCTGCTCCGCCAGAATGCGCAGGACCACCCGGCCGATGCGGCCGAAACCATTGATACCGATCTTGATAGCCATAATTTGTTCCCTTTCTATATCCGCCCCCAGGGGGCGGTCTTTTTGTTCCGTTTATATTATACCAAATGAGCCCGGTTCATGTCTCCCATTTTTGTGCAAAATGGTGCACAAGATTCCAGGGGACTTTTTGTGACTTTTGAACATCCGGAACAAAAAAATCAAAAATATCCGCCAAATATTCCATACATTTGAAACCTTTTTGACAAGTTTTGCAGCAAAAAACGGGGGCGCAGACGCACCCCCGGAAAACCGGCGAAAAGGGTCCGTTATGGCAAGCCGCCCGGCGGCTGCCGGGCGGCTTTTTGAATCAAAGTTACAGTGCTTCCATGGCGGCGTTGACAAAGTCCTCGCAGCTGCGCATGGCCAGGATGGTTTTCTCCATCAGCTCCTCCAGGGTCCAGCCCAGGCGGTCGGCCCCCTGCTGGATCACGTCCCGGGAGCACCCGGCGGCGAACTTTTTGTCCTTGTACTTCTTTTTCAGGCTCTTGAGCTCCATGTCCTGGCAGCTCCTGCTGGGACGCATCAGAGCCGCGGCCCCGATGAGGCCGGTCAGCTCGTCGGCGGCAAAGAGGACCTTCTCCATCTCGTGCTGCGGCTCGGGCAGGCCGTCGAAATGCAGGCCGTAGCCGTGGCTGGCGGTCGCGCGGATCAGGCGCTCATCCAGTCCCTTTTCCCGCATGATCTCCTGCGATTTGATGCAGTGTTCGTCGGGATACATCTCAAAGTCAAGGTCGTGCAGGAGACCCACGGTCTCCCAGAAGTCGGCCTCGTCGCCGTAGCCCAGTTCATTTGCGTACCAGCGCATCACGTCGCCGACGATCTGACCGTGCTTGAGGTGAAATTCACCCTTGTTGTACTCGTTGAGCAGGTCCCATGCCTGCTCTCTGGTCAATGCCATAACAATGCCTCCTCAGGGATTTTCGTCCGTAAAGTGGACGTGGTTGAAAATGTGGTCGGAGCAGAAGCAGTGGTAGCCCGCGCACTTCGAGCAGTAGCGGAACTGCAGCTCCGGATTCGTGACGTCGGTGCGGCCACAGACCGCGCACTTGTGGCGGTAGCCCTGGCTCTGCTGCTCGCGCTGCGTCTGGCGGACGGCGTTGTGGAAGTGCGCCGCCTGCTTGGTCCGCGTCTGCTCCCGCTTGGCAAAGCGCCTGATCTCCGGCGCGAAGAACACAAAGAAGTTCAGCAGCGCCACGAGCGGCAGCACCACGCCGATCCAATAGCGGGAGGCGGCGCAGAAGAAGATGATGTACGCGAAATAGCACGCGTCCAGAATGGCCATCCACTTGATCTTGACCGGAATGAAGAAGAACAGCAGCACCTGCGCGTCGGGATAGAGCGTGGCGAAGGCGAAGAACATGGCAAGGTTCACATACTCCGCGCCCGCCACCTGCCAGTCGTATCCGGTGATCAGGCTCGTGATGGTCGCGCCGAGCGCCGTGAGGAGCACGCCGCTGAGGTAGTAGATGGTGAACTTCGCCGTACCCCACTCGCGCTCGAGCGTCGAGCCGATCCAGTAATAGAAATAGCAGCTCACCAGCAGCCAGAAGGGGCTGGTGGTCATCGGCAGAAAGCTGAAGGACAGCAGCCGCCAGAGCTGCCCCTGCTTGAGGCCTGCCCAGCTGAAGCTGAGAATGGAGTAAAAGGAGCCTCCGTCAAGCGTGGAGAACAGGGAGAGCAGATAGAAGGCGATGTTGCCGATGACGATGTAGAGCATCAGGTTCGGAATACCGAAATTCGGATGCAGCACACAGAAGCGGTCGATGCGGCGGCGCAGAGAATTCAAGGTCGATCCCTCCGATCGTGAAAATAGCTTATCCTGCATTGTACCCTATGCGGCGGAAAAAGTCATTACCAAATTATAAATTCCGCGAAAATTCCCGCCGCGCGGCGGGAATTTTTCGGCTCAGTAGTGATATTTTCTCCGCTTCGCGGCAAGGAGCGAAACGGTGACGAGCAGCGTGAGCGATTCCGCGGCGGTGACGGCGAGCCAGATGCCGTTGATGTCCAGCCACCTCGGCAGCAGCAAGATCGCCGCGACCTGAAACACCAGCGTCCGCAGGAACGAAATGAGCGCGCTGTCCGTGCCGTCGTTCAACCCGGTGAAGAACGCCGACCCGAAAATGTTGAAGCCGAAGACGAGGAACGAGACGGAGTAGATGCGCAGGGCGTTGACCGTCATATCGTGCAGCGCCGCGTCGTAGCCCACAAAGAGGTCGGCGATGGGACCGGCAAGGGTCACGGAAGCGCCGGTCATGACGAGGCTCACGAGCACGGTGATGATCAGGCTCTTGCGCAGGAGGCTTTTGAGCTCCGCATGGTTTTGTGCGCCGTAGTGGTAGCCGACGACCGGCGTGACGGCGATGGAATAGCCGAAGAAAAATGCCTTGAAGATGAAGTCGACGTACATCAGAACGCCGTAGGCGCTCACGCCGTCCTCCTGCGCGATGGCCATGAGCTGCACGTTGTAGAGGATGCCGACGAGCGAGCCGGAGAGATTGCTCACCATCTCGCTCGAGCCGTTACAGCAGGCCCGCCAAAGCGCGCGCAGGTCAAAGCACGGCCGTCCGAGCCGCAGCGGCGTGTCGTTCTCGCGCAGGAAGTAGGCGAGCGGAATGGCCGCGCCGACCGCCTGCGAAAGGGCGGTGGCGAGCGCCGCGCCCGCAAGTCCGAACGGAAGGACATAGACGAGCAGGAAGTCGAGCACCACGTTCGTCAAGCCCGCGAACACCGTCACCTTCAGCCCGAAGCCCGGTTTTTCCGCCGTGGCAAGGAAGCTCTGAAAGCTGTTTTGCAGCATGAAGAGCGGCAGCGAGACGAGCAGGATGCGCCCATAGAGCACGCAGTCGTCGATGGTCAGCTCCGTCGCGCCGACGGCATAGGAGATCGGTCGGATGAACACGAAGAAGACCGCGGCGAGCACCGCGCCGCCGACCGCCAGGATCGCGACGAGCATCGAGAAGATGCCGTTCGCCTCCTTCGTCTTTCCCTCGCCGAGGGTCTTGGCGATGAGAGCGCTGCCGCCGGTGCCGACCATGAAGCCGAAGGCGGAGAGCGCCATGAGCACGGGGAAGATGAGGTTGAGCGCGGCAAAGGCGTTCTTGCCCACGCAGTTGGAGACAAAGAAGCCGTCCACGATGCTGTAGACCGAGGTGACGATCATCATGACGATGCTGGGCATCGTGAAGCGCAGAAGCTTTTGGTAGGTAAAATGATCGGAAAGCGTGATCCGCAAGGCGTTCTGCCTCCTTTCTGTCCGGCTTTTGCGGCAGTTAACTGAAGAAATCTCCGTTGAACTCCCGCAGGAGAAGACTCTGATAGTCGCGGACACACAGCACCACGTCGGGCTGATAGGCCGCGATGTAGTCGCTCAGGCTCTGCGCCGTGTAGTGGCGCAGGTCGACCGAGCGCAGCTCGTTGAAGCTGTAGTAGGCAAGGCACTCCACCGGATTGGTGAAGCTGTCGCCGAAGATCAGGGCGTTGGGAAGCTCGGGGCGGTCGGTTTGGATGACCGTCTCGGCGATGTCGCCGCCCATGTAGAGGCCGTAGGTCAGCGGCTCGGCGTCGCTGCCCGGAAGCGCGTAGACCGTGGCCTCCGCCGCCGCGCCGTTATCGAAGCGGGTGAAGGGGATGTCCTCGGCGAACGAGGCCGTGAGGAGCTTTTCATCGTTGCCGCGCAGGCCGAGCAGCTTGCGCGTGCGCGAGCCCATGTAGGGATTGGGCAGCGCGGAGAAGGTCACGTCCGTCCCCTCCTCGGGAACGCGGAGCGCGCAGCCGTCCGCCGCGAGCCGTTCCGCCGCCGCACGGTAGGTCACATACGCGCCGCGCAGGCCGTAGTGGTTGTCCACCTTTGAGCTGAACTCCGGCAGATGGCCCTCGGCATCAAAGATCTCGCCCATGTCCACATAGGCGATGCCCCGCGCCTCCATGGCCTCGCGGAGCGCCGCGCGCTCCGCGGCGGTGTAGGCGGCGCGGTTTTCGAGGTAGGCGGGGTACTCGTCCTCGTAGTAGGCGTACTGGCAGGGCACGGCGAGATAGCAGTAGTATCCCCCGTAAGCCTCGATCTGATCGCGCAGCGCGGCGTTGTCCGCCGCCACGGTGTCGGCCTCGCGCACGATATCCTCGGCGGTGTCGGGCATGGTGTAGAGCTCCTCGAGCAGCGCGTCGGGCGTGACGACGACCTCGTTCACCACAGGACGGTGGAAAAGATTCAGGTCGCACCAGGTCACCGCGCGGAGCGCGGCGGTGCGCCAGGCGGCGTAGTCGCAGAACATGGTCTCCAGCTCGCCGAAGACCTTACCGTTTGCGATGCTCTCGACGCTGATCTCGGGGAAGGCGGAGAGGTTGCGGTTTTCGTAGTAGGAGTAGCGCTCCTTCGGCAGCAGGATGGTCGCTGCCATCAGGACCAGGAGCGTGCCGGAAAAGAGCAGGACCATCACCCACTCGCTGAATTTTTTCATGTCGGCGCCTCCTCTCAGAACCGGAAGTAGATGAAGGGATTGAACGATCCCGTAACGAGCTTGCAGTATGAGCACGCCAGCAGCGCCATCGCCGCGAGCTTCGGGCCCCACGTCAGCACGGCGCGGGCAGGCGCGGCGTCCCGCTTTTGAAGCGCCGTCTCCAGCCATTGCTTCACCGGCAGCGCGGCGATGCAGCAGCACAGCAGCTCCGGCCAGAACTCCAGCGCGTAATAGACGACGCGGCTGCCGCACCACACGCCGCTGCTGCCGAACATGGCGGCGAAGTAAGCCGCCGCGGCCGTGAGCGTCTCGGCGCGGAAGAGCACCCAGCTGAATACGACCAGCACCATCGCGTAGGCGTGGCGCACGAGCGACGGCAGACGCTCCAGAGCCTTGCCCCAGAGGAGCTTTTCCCCCACGAGCAGCACAAAGAACCAAAGTCCCCAGGCGATGAAATTCCAGCTCGCGCCGTGCCACATTCCGGTCAGGAACCAGACGACGAAGAGGTTCCACACATTGCGCGCCCTCGAGCAGCGGTTGCCGCCGAGCGGGATATACACATAGTCGCGGAACCAGGTGGAAAGTGAAATGTGCCAGCGCCGCCAGAACTCCGTGACGCTCCGCGCGACATAGGGGTAATTGAAATTCTCCAAAAAGTGGAAGCCGAACATTCGCCCGAGGCCGATGGCCATATCGGAATAGGCGGAGAAATCGAAGTAGATCTGGAAGGTGTACGCCACCGCGCCCAGCCACGCGAAGAGCACCGAGGGCATAACGGCGGCAAAGGCCGCATCCGCGATCCGCGCCACGGCGTTCGCCAGCAGCATCTTCTTGCCGAGGCCGAAGAGGAAGCGCACCGCGCCGGCGGAGAATTCGGAGATGGACTCATGCCGCTCGTCGATCTCCTCCGCGACGGTGGTGTAGCGCACAATGGGACCGGCGACGAGCTGCGGAAAGAAGGCGATATAGAGCGCGAGCTTGAGCGGATCGCGCTGCACCGCGGCGTCGCTGCGGTACACGTCGATGACGTAGCTCAGGCCCTGAAAGGTGAAGAAGGAGATGCCGATGGGCAGCGTTACCTGCGGCACCGGAACGACCGGCAGCAGAGCGTGGAGCATCTCACCGAAGAAGCCAGCGTACTTGAACCAGCCCAGCAGCGCAAGCCCCAGCACTACGGCAAGCGTCATGCCGAGCCGCCGCGTCCCCGCGCGGTGCGCCGGCCCCGCCAGCAGCCCGCCGACGTAGTTGATGACAATGGAGAGCAGCATGAGCAGCAGAAATTTCGGCCCGCCGCAGGCATAGAACGCCAGCGAAAAGGCCAGCAGGACAAGGTTCCTCAGATAGCGGCAGCGCCGTGGCACAAGGAAATACAGGACAAGCAGGCACGGCAGGAAAAAGATCAGAAAGCTGGCGCTGCTGAATACCATGACACTCTCTCCCCTCTTGAAAATGAGCAAAAAAAATCCGGTCCCTTTTTTGACCGGACGCATCCGACATCTTCTCAACCGCTGCGGCTGCGGCCGCAGGTCCTCCGATGACTCTCGCATTTCTTGCTGTGGCTATTGTAGCATAAGAAAGGGCAAAGTCAAGCATTTGCACAAATTCTTGAAATATCTGTTGACATCACATGGGAATCCGGGTAGAATAATTTCAGCAAATACCAGACAAGTTCATACTTCATCAAGAGTGGTGGAGGGAACGGCCCGATGATACCACGGCAACCTGCAGCGCAAGGTGCCAAATCCGTCGAACGAATCGAAAGATGAGGGAAAGCAAAAAGTTTTCGCACTCGACCGATTCGGCCGAGCGCTTTTTTTGTGCTCCCGCGAGAAAAGAAAGGAAAGAAGAATCATGGCAAAGCGTTTATTCACCTCCGAGTCCGTCACCGAAGGGCATCCCGACAAAATCTGCGACCAGATCTCCGACGCGGTGCTCGATGCCATTCTGGAAAAGGACCCCAACGGCCGCGTCGCCTGCGAGACGACCGTCTCCACCGGCCTTGTCCACATCATGGGCGAGATCACGACGAGCTGCTACGTCGATATTCCCAAGATCGCGCGTGAGGTCATCCGCTCGATCGGCTACGACCGCGCGAAATACGGCTTCGACTGCGACACCTGCGGCATCATCACCAACATCGACGAGCAGAGCGGCGACATCGCCATGGGCGTCGATAACTCCTATGAAAACAAGGAAAGCGGCGCGAGCGACCTCGACAACGGCGCGGGTGACCAGGGCATGATGTTCGGCTACGCCTGCGACGAAACGCCGGAGCTGATGCCTCTGGCCATCTCACTCTCGCACAAGATGTCCAAGCGCCTGACCGAGGTTCGCAAGCAGGGTCTTGTGGACTATCTGCGTCCCGACGGCAAGACGCAGGTCACAGTCGAATACGACGAGGCCGGCAAGCCCAAGCGCATCGACACCGTGGTCGTCTCCACGCAGCACGCGCCCGAGGCGGAGCTGGAGACCATCCGCCGCGATATGATCGAGCTGGTCATCAAGCCCACCATCCCCGCGGGCCTTCTCGACGGCGAAACGAAAATTTATGTCAACCCAACCGGCCGCTTCGTCATCGGCGGCCCGCAGGGCGACAGCGGTCTGACGGGCCGCAAGATCATCGTCGATACCTACGGCGGCAGCGCCCCGCACGGCGGCGGCTGCTTCTCCGGCAAGGACCCGACGAAGGTGGACCGCTCCGCCGCCTACGCCGCGCGCTGGATCGCCAAGAACATCGTGGCTGCCGGTCTTGCGTCGAAGTGCCAGGTGCAGCTCGCCTACGCCATCGGCGTGGCGCATCCCGTGAGCGTGCTCGTCGAGACCTTCGGCACCGGCACAGTCGCCGATACGAAGCTCGAGGAGGCCGTCGAGAAGGTCTTTGACCTGCGCCCGACCGCCATCATCCGCGACCTTGACCTGCGCCGCCCGATCTACCGTCAGCTCGCCGCCTACGGTCACATGGGCCGCGAGGAGCTGGGCGTCGCGTGGGAAAAGTGCGACCGCGTGGAGGCACTCCGCGCCGCGCTGTAAGCCTCGCGCACAAGAAAATACCGTTTCCCGAAGGGTTCCGCCGCGTACACGGCGGGACCCTTTTGCGTCCTCGCGCATAGACTGAAACGCAGGCGTATCGTCTGCGCTTCGGCGGCACACCGCCGAAAAATCAAGGAGGGTGATCGCTATCAATCGTTATCAGGGTAATTGCGGCAGCAGCTGCGGCTGCGACCAGCAGTGCTGCCCGCGTCCGTTCCCGCCTCCCCCGCCGCCTCCGTATCCGCCCTACGGCGTGATCGGGCCGACCGGTCCGCAGGGCGTGCAGGGCATTCAGGGCGTTCCCGGTCCCATCGGTCCCACGGGGCCGCAGGGCGTGCAGGGTCTGCAAGGCCCGCAGGGTCCTGCCGGTCCTGCGGGCGCGCAGGGAGCACAGGGTCCCACGGGTCCTGCCGGCCCGCAGGGTCCGCAGGGCGCACAGGGGGCGCAGGGTCCCGCCGGCGCGACCGGCGCGGTCGGTGCTGCTGGCCCCGCCGGTGCTGTCGGTCCTGCCGGTCCCATCGGACCCACCGGGCCTACCGGCCCGCAGGGTCCTGTCGGTGCTGACGGTCCGCAGGGGCCTGTCGGCCCCACCGGCCCTGCGGCGACGATCAGTCCCGCGGCGGCGGTCGCAGACACCACCGATCCCGGCAACACGGCGGCTCAGCTCAACGCGCTGCTCGCAAGTCTGCGCGCGGCGGGTCTGCTCGCCACCTGAGAGAAGAAAAGCAACGCGGCGCGGAAATTCCGCGCCGCCTACATAGCATGGGAGGGATATTCGCTTTGAAGGTATGCGTTTACGCCATCTGCAAAAATGAGTCGCAGTTCGTTGACCGCTTCATGGACTCAATGTCCGAGGCCGACTATGTCTGCGTGCTCGACACCGGCTCAAGCGACGACACAGTGGAGCGTCTGCGCGCACGCGGAGCCATTGTGGGCGAGACGGTCGTCTCGCCGTGGCGCTTCGATACGGCGCGGAATGAGTCGCTGGGGCTCATTCCCGCCGACGCGGACATCTGCTGCGCCATCGATCTCGACGAGCAGTTCCACCCCGGCTGGCGCGCCGCGCTGGAGCGCGCATGGCAGCCGGACACCACCCGCGCCCGCTACCGTTACACCTGGAGCTTCCGCCCCGACGGCAGCGAGGGCATGGTGTTCTGGGCGGATAAAATTCATAAAAACGGCTGCTACCGCTGGGCAAGTCCGGTGCATGAGACGCTTGCCTACACCGGCGAGGGCGCGGAGCGCTTCGTGGACGCGGCCGGCGTGCAGCTCGACCATCACCCCGACGAGACGAAGTCCCGCGGGCAATACCTGCCGCTGCTGGAGCTGGCCGTGCGGGAGGACCCGCAGAACGACCGAAACTGCCACTACCTCGGGCGGGAGTATATGTTCCGCGGCGAGTGGCAGAAGGCCATTGAAACGCTCGCGCGGCACCTGACGCTGCCCTCCGCCGTCTGGGCGGACGAACGCTGCGCGTCGATGCGCTACATCGCCCGCTGCCTGCGCGCGCTTGAACAGGACGATTCGGCGGAGCGCTGGCTGCACCGCGCCGTCGCGGAGGCTCCGCACCTGCGCGAGCCGTACATGGACTACGCGCAGCTCCTCTACGCGCAGGAGCGCTGGTACGGGCTGGTCGATGTGCTGCGCGCCGCGCTTGCCATCACGGAGCGCCCGCGCACCTACATCTGCGAGGCGGACGCCTGGGGAAGTCTGCCCTACGACCTGCTCTCGCTGGCGTATGCCCACCTCGGCGACGCGGAAAACGCCGCCGATGCCTGCCGGAAGGCCGTCAAGCGCTCGCCGCAGGAGGAGCGGCTGCGGAAGAATCTTGCCCTCTTTGAGCAAATGCGCGAGCGGTGACGCTCGCGCATTTCTTCGTTCTGTCTATTCCGTCTTTTTGTCCGCCGCAGACCCGCTGTTCGGGTACTGCCTGGAGGAGTAGGGATTCTTGTTCTCCCGCGGGGCGTCGCGGCGGCTGCCGCAGTCGCTCGCCCAGCCGATGACAAGCATCCACAGCAGGATGCCGCCGATCCACAACGCGAGCGCGAGCCCCGCCCACCAGAGCGGCCAGCCGCGCCAACGGTGCAGCGCAAATAAGATCGCCGCAGGGATGACGCCCTCCCAATTCAGCAGCAGATTGAGCAGCAGACAGAGGAAAAATCCGCCGCTGCGGCGGGTCCTTCGCATGGCTCACACTCCCTTCACGCGGATGCGGCAGGCTTTGCTTTATAGATCCTCGCCGCAGTTGGGGCAGCAGCTCGGCATTATGCCGCAGACATTGTAAAGCCCGTACCCGCAGTGCGGGCAGCGGTAAAAGAGAAACATTTGAATAAGCGACACAGCGAGCACAGCTCCCGCTATCTTCGTGCTGAAAAAGCTGACCGCAATGGCCAGCACAAAGCCGACGATCAGTGCCTCAAGGCTTCGCTTGTGCTTCATGCCTGCTTCCTCCTTTCCTTTTCTCCTCACGCACTATGAGTTCATTTTGATTTTACCATATCCGTCCGCTCCTTGCAAGCGCCGGACTTGCTTTTTCCCGCGCGGTATGATACATTGTATTCACTTTTGAAATTTGGGAGCATCACGATGGAGCTTTGCGATTATTACCTCAAGTATATGAACGCGCTGTGCGAGGGTACGCTTGCCGCGCCCGAGGACATTGCCCTCAGCGGCGAAACGCCCGAGGAGCGCGCGATGAGCCTGCAGGCCGCGCTGAAAAACGTCAGCGTGCCGGACTTCGTGCGCCGCTGCGCCCGCGCAGCGGGCGACGCGCTGCCGGACGGTCTGTTAGACGTCTTCCATGAGGAGGACTTCGCCCGCGCGCTCTTTGCGCGCATGGCGCTCGGCGGCGCGCCGCAGGCGGAGGAGCCGCCCGCTCCCGCCGGGGAGGCGGACGAGCCGGCCCCCGATCCCGACGCGGGCAAGCACGCCTTCGAGGTGTTCTGCGACTGCCTGATGCTCGACGAAAACCTCATCGCCTACCTCATCGACGTGCTCAAGGCGAACGACCGCGCGGGCTTCTACAAGCTCTCGCAGGTCACGACGCATCTCGACCTCGACCCCGATGAATTTCTCTACTGGCTCGCCCACCGCGAGGACTACGCCGAGACGGACGAGGAACGCGCCTGCGCCGTCATTCTGGACGCCTGCCTCAACCGTCTGCGCGCGGAGGGGCAGATGGACGTCGCGGCGGCGCTGCTCTCCGGTGACCGCATGACCTTCGACGCCCTGCGCTGCGAGGCCCCCGAGCTGCGCCAGCTCCCCGTCGCGACCTATGTGTGGTTTGAGAAAAACTATCTCGACCGCGACTACCCGCTGCGCTTCGGCCTCAGGTGCAACGGCGTGGAATTTCCCGATACATTGAAAAAGGAGCCTTGATATGACAGCCGCTGATATTTACCAAGCCCTCGGCGTGAGCGGGGAGGTCCTCGCCTACGGCGAAAAAATACTCGAAACGCTCCGCCCCCGCTTCGCGGAGATCGACGCGCGCGCGGAGATCAATCAGGCGAAGGTGCTCGCCGCGATGCAGAAGAACCGCGTCAACGCCACGCACTTCGCCGCCTCGACCGGCTACGGCTACGACGACGAGGGCCGCGACAATTTAGAGCGCGTCTACGCCGACGCCTTCCACACCGAGGCCGCGCTGGTTCGCCCGCAGATCACCTGCGGCACCCATGCGCTCGCCGTCGCGCTGAGCGCGAACCTGCTGCCCGGCGACGAGCTGCTCGCCATCTCCGGCAAGCCCTACGATACGCTCGAGGAGGTCATCGGCATCCGCCCCTCACCCTGCTCGCTCGCCGAATACGGCGTAAGCTACCGGCAGGTCGATCTGCTCGACGACGGCAGCTTTGATCTTCCCGCCATCCGCGCCGCCATCTCGGCGAAAACAAAGCTCATCCACATCCAGCGCTCCAAGGGCTACCAGCCGCGTCCGACGCTCTCGGTCGCGCAGATCGGCGAAGCCATCGCTGTCTGCCGCGCGGTCAAGCCCGATGTGACGATCATGGTCGATAACTGCTACGGCGAGTTCGTCGAGACGGTCGAGCCAAGCGACGTTGGCGCGGACATGATCGTCGGCAGCCTCATCAAGAACCCCGGCGGCGGTCTTGCGCCCATCGGCGGCTACATCGCCGGAACGCAAAAGTGCGTGGACCGCTGCGCCTACCGTCTCTCCGCGCCCGGGCTCGGGCAGGAGGTCGGTGCGAACCTCGGGCTGATGCCCTCGCTCTATCAGGGCTTCTTCCTCGCGCCGAACGTCGTCTCCGGCGCGGTCAAGGGCGCGGTGTTCACCGCCGCCGTGTACGAGTCCCTCGGTTTCCGCGTCGTTCCCGCCGCAAGTGAGGAGCGGCACGACATCATCCAATGCGTCGAGCTGAAAAGCCCCGAGGGGATGCTCGCCTTCTGCAAGGGCATCCAGTCCGCCGCACCGGTGGACAGCTATGTGGACCCCGTCCCCGGCGATATGCCCGGCTACGATTCGCAGGTCATCATGGCGGCGGGCGCGTTCGTGCAGGGCAGCTCCATCGAGCTGTCCGCCGACGGCCCCATCCGTCCGCCCTACGCGGTTTACTACCAGGGTGGCCTGACCTGGTACCACGCCAAGCTCGGCGTACTGCTCTCGCTGCAAAAAATGCTTGACGCAGGGCTGGTCACACTGCCCTGACTCTATATTGTCAGGAGGGTCTTGCTATGCTGATCCGAAGGACTCCCCTCACCAACCGTCATTTCCGGCGCAGACCCCCGCCGGAGACTGTCCGTTTTTTGATCTCAAAATACTGACAGATATAAAGGAGTTTGACAATTCAATATGTGGTTCTGGCTTTCTCTCATCGCGCTGCTCTGCTGGAGCGGCAGCGACCTCTTTTCCAAAATCGGCTGCCGCGACGAGGACGACCGTCTCAGCCATCTCAAAATGGTCATGGCAGTCGGCGTCGTCATGGGTCTGCACGCGGCGTTTGAGATCTTCGTCGGCGGGACGGAGATCAGCTTTTCTATCATCCTCACCTACCTGCCCGTGTCGCTGCTGTACATCGGCTCGATGACGCTCGGCTATCTGGGGCTGCGGTACATTGAGCTGTCCGTCTCGTCGCCCATCTGCAATTCCTCCGGCGCGCTCGTCGCCGTGATGACGCTTGTGTTCCTCGGCGGCGAGGATTATTCCCCGCTTGCCATCTTCGCCGTGCTGCTCGTGTGCGCAGGCGCCATCGGTCTCGGCGTGGTGGACG
>ERZ773138.2669-NODE-2669-length-13001-cov-18.846207_pt1 | contig 13001 bp, 9 predicted proteins | sample MGYA00511114_ERZ773138 | MGnify/ENA primary metagenome ERZ773138 (study PRJEB29015, sample SAMEA2737805) | human gut metagenome | biome: human gut; feature: human-associated habitat; material: faeces | place: China | collected 2012 ...
GCTGTATTCCACTACGTTACAAAGATTCCAGCACCCGTTTTGACCTATACGCCAAGAATATTAAATTAGAATTTATGGAGCATTCGATACAGACTGTCAAAGACCGCTTCAATTCAGGTGAGCCACTTGAATATGTGTTCTTCTGGGGACACCATACGAAGTTGGGAAAGATGACCAAGGCTTGTTTCAGCCAATGGTTTCCTGCCGATTTTGTGGTGGACGATGTGGCATACAACTGCACCGAACAGTATATGATGGCGGAGAAAGCACGTGTGTTTGGAGATGATGACATACGGCAGAAGATGCTTGCCAGTAACGACCCGAAAGAGATAAAAGCTTTGGGTCGACAGGTGAAGAATTTTGACGCGGAGACTTGGAATCGTGTTGCACCGGACATTGTTGTAAAGGGCAATCTTCATAAATTCAGACAAAATCCGGAGCTTTGCCAGTTTCTTCTTGACACAGGCGAAAAGATTCTTGTAGAAGCAAGTCCCTACGATACAATCTGGGGCATTGGAATGCAAGAGTCTGAATCGGGCGTTGACAATCCTGAAAATTGGAAAGGCACAAACTTTTTGGGCTTTGCCTTGATGGAGGTGCGCGGCATTTTGAGCGGGCATTCCATTTAGAGACAACATACATCGATAAATAAGAAATCTGCAAGTTCCTTCTCAAAGAGATAAAGAAACTTGCAGATTCGAATAAAAGAGTTGTGCTTTATGTAGCGTAAGGGTTAATTAACGTCGGTGTATTTGTTGTCTGACTCTTTCAACGCCGACAGGAAATAACCTTGCGATTTAATCAAGTTGCGAGCTTGCAGCACCATGGTCTTAGTCTCGTTGAGGATGTTGAGATATAAGACGCTGGCCTTTGTACTCATCTTTTCCTCCTTCAACCGGCGTACTTGATTCTTGATGGCTCCGGCAATTACCGTAAACAGATCATCGCGCATGTGCAGCACCTCGTCAAGGTCGGAGAAGTCTTTGTCGCGGAGCATCGTGCTGATTTTGTTGAATATTGCGTCAACGCCGTCATTCACCTCCTTAAGGTCCATAATCTGCTCTTTGGTGAAGCCTTTATGGTGGTTGTCGATATGCTCGTATGCCGGACGCGTGCAGTGGAGGAGCGCCTTCGACACCTCGGTCAGGTAGTCGACCACCTGGATGTAGAAATGGCTTGTCTCCACATTTTGATCCTGCAGTTTCTTCAGTGTTGCCATCACATGATGTTTGCGCTGGTTGGCTTGCTGGTAGATTTGCTCGGACTCGACCATTGTTTCCTTCAGCAAGTGTCTGTTCTCTGTGAACAAGGCTACAAGCATATGGTTGTAGATGCCCGACACGCGTTCCATCGTTACGCATACCTCATGCGTGCAGGAGTAAAGCACGTCTTCATTCTGAGTCTTTTCAGAAATCAGTTCAGCAGAAGGCTGCTCTTCTTTTTTATGTTTGCCGAAGATAAGATTGCGGCAAAGAATGTATCCGCAGAGCAACGCCAGAGCGGCGAGGGCAATCCATCCGCCCCACATCAGAAGTAGTCCGCAGAGGAAAGAAAGAGTGATGCCGGCGATGGCGGTTACAAACCATCCAGTCACCACGACCATTACGCCGGTGATGCGATACACTGCGCTGTCGCGGCCCCAAGCCCTGTCGGCGAGTGACGAACCCATCGATACCATAAAGATGACATATGTGGTTGACAGCGGCAGTTTCAGCGATGTGCCAAGGCATATAAGGCTGGCGGCAGCCGAAAGGTTGACAACGGCGCGTACAAGGTCGTACGACACTGTTTTGTCTCCGTTCTCGTCAGGGTCGAATCTGCTGTTGAGCTTGTCTTGGATTTTTTGTGGCATCACAGCCTTGTAGCCTTTGTTGAGGTTTATTGCAAGGCTTACGAGTGCGCGTGAAATCATTGTTGATCCGAAGCGCTCCTCCTCGTCGTTCTGCGACGATAGGTTGAGTTGTGTTTCAGCCACCTTCATGGCATCTTTCGAGAAGAAGAGCGTGATGACCATCACAGCGCCGCTTATGACCAAGAACCAGATGTTTACGTGTGCTGGTTCTGCGAGCTTGCCCATCAGCATCGAAGGATCGCCTGAGTTGCTCGCAATGGCGTAGCTGTCGAGACCGGCGATAGGCACACCGATGAAGTTTACAAGGTCGTTGCCGGCAAAGGCGAGGGCAAGAGCAAATGTCCCAGCAAGAATGGTGATTTTCAAAATGTTTACCTTCATCTGCTGCAAAATCAGCAATATGACAGATGAGATAATCCAAATTGCACCGAGCGACAATACGATGTGGTCATTGATGAGGTGGTTGAAGTCGTCGCTGATAAGCCCGGAGCTTTTCATTCCCTTGAAAATGGCGAAATAGACGATTCCAACGATTGCGAGTCCGCACCAGATTGCGCCATAGCGTCGCAGCGATTTGGCATATTTGAATGAGAAAATCACTCGCGACACGTACATCAAAATCGCTCCCACGGTGAATGCAATGACCACCGACAGCAGGATTCCGGAGATCATCACCATAGCTTTCTCTGTGTTGATGTAGTTGCCCAAGTCGGCAAACGACAGCGACGGGTCGTTCCAAATGGTGAATATTGCCACGGCAATTGATGCTCCGAGAAGCTCGAAGATGAGCGACACTGTTGTTGACGTTGGCAGACCGAGCGCGTTGAACGTGTTGAGCAGCACTACGTCTGCCAGCATCACGGCAACGAAAAGAATCATGACGTTCTCAAAAGTGAACATCTCGGGGTGAAACACTCCGTTGCGCGCCACTTCCATCATGCCGTTTGACGTGAGCACTCCAAGCAGGATGCCGGCGGCAGCCACCGTTAGGATAATCCAGCGTTTAGCCACTTTGGAACCTAACGCCGAGTTCAGAAAGTTGATTGCGTCGTTTGACACTCCGACAATCAAATCGATAATTGCAAGCACTGCGAGAATGATTACAATTACAGTGAATAAAGGACTCATAATAATGCTGTTTTATTGTATTCTATTTTGTGTTTTTTTCAATGTGAATAAGAATTCAAGACCGGCGTATTTGTGATTGCGCGCGGTGATTTCTCCACTATGGAACATCACGGCGTTGCGCACAATAGACAACCCAAGTCCGGTTCCGCCCGACTTGCGTGAACGACCGGTGTCGATGCGGTAGAAGCGCTCGAATATCTTGTCGAGATGTTTGGCCTCTATGCCTGAGCCATTGTCGTAGAAGTCGAATTTGTAGTAGCCGGAATTTTCCTCGATTGCAGAAATATAGATGTCGCGACCGCCTGAATAGGCGATTGCATTGTTTATCAAATTGCGGAAGATTGCGTCGATGAGCTGACGGTTGCCTTCGACGGCAACGTTGTCGGCAACATCTACATGGATGCGCATCCGGTTCTCCGGTTTATACTGGGCCACCTCTTCGCATATCCCATCGATAACGTCCTTGACGTTGACGGGGCATATCGGCAAAGTTGCCTTTGCGTCGGTGATGCGGGTGATCAGAGTGACGTCCTCAAGCAGATTCGACAGTCGCATAGCGCTTTGGTAGCCTGATTCCATCAAATGCCGTTCGGTTTCTTTCGGGAGCTCGTTGTCGAGCAACGTCTCGAAGCAGCCGCGAATGCTCTGTACTGGGGTCTTCAATTCGTGGTTTATGTTGCTTGTGAGCTGATGCTTGATGCGCATTTTCTCTTTTTCCTCAAACAGTGCTTCCTGCATGCTGCGGTCGCGTTCGGCAGTGCGGTCCTGCAGTTCCTTGTAGATTGCGAATATTGAGCGGGCTGCGTCGCCAAGTTCGTCATCCGACAGCTCGTCGGTGTTGAAATCTTCTATTTTCCCGTTGCGCGCGCGGTTTGCAATGTCGTGCAGTGCTTTCACGCCGAGGCTTATGCGGCTGATTGCGAAATAAAGTATGATGTTCACAATCAATGTCGCACCCAGCACAATCCAAATGTAAGCCATATCACTGCTCAACACTGCCGACAACTCAACGTTGTAGGGCAGGGCGGTGCGCACTATTGCATTTCCCCGCGCAGAGGCGGAATAGAAAAATTCGTGGTCTTTCACTTGAGAGAGACGGCGTATCGTGTAGCCATGTCCGTGTTCGATTGCATTTTTTATTTCCGGACGGTTGAGATGGTTGGCAATCTTTGAGCTGTTGTGGCTTTCAAACAACACATTCCCTTTGGTGTCGAGCAAAGTGACGCGGATGTTTTTATTAGGTATCAGCCGATTCACAGCGTCGTTTGTCAGCTGTCCGGTTTCTGCATATTCGTTGAGTAGGATGTTGTTGTACACTTGTAGTCGTGTGTCGAGCAGTTCTACTTTGTATTCCCGCTCTCTGGAATATTGAATCGAGACAAACACGAAAACCAATATCCAGAAAAACACGTTGACTACGCTGAACAGTTTTGCCTTGTAACTAAATCTTTTCTTTGAAGCCATAGCCGTATCCTTGTTTGGTTATAATATGTTGTTCATATTCTCCGAGTTTCTTGCGCAGTCGGTTGATGTTGACATCGATTGTGCGGTCGACCACATAGACGTTCTTCTCCCATATTTTGTCGAGAATCTCGTCGCGTGAGAAGATTTTGTCGGGGTTTGAAAGGAAAAGAAACAGCATGTCGAATTCCTTTTTTGTAAGAGCAATCTCGTTGCCGTCTATTGTGCAAGTTTTAGAGATGCTGTCGAGAGACAATGTCTTGTAGATTGCAATGGTGGGCTGCTCCGGCTTTACTCGTCGCAACAGGCTCTTGACGCGTACCACAAACTCGCGCATCGAGAACGGCTTTTTGATGTAGTCATCGGCGCCGCGCGTGAATCCGTCGATTAGCGGAGCCTCGTTGCCGAGGGCTGTGCACACGATAATCGGCACGTTGGCGACGTCGGGCATTGCTCTTACTTTGCTTACCAGTTCGAGGCCGCTGATTTCACCCATCATGATGTCAAACACCATCAGGGCATAGTCGGCAAGATGCTTTTGCAGTGCCTCCTCTGCAGAGTTGGCAATATCGACGCTGAATCCCGCCAGTTCCAAATTGATTTTCATCAATTCGCATATCGGCATCTCGTCGTCGACAACCAGAATCTTTACAGGAGTTTCCATAATATTCTAAAAGTTTATCATTAATTCCGCTACAAATTTGTCGTGGTCTGACACGCCTATCTCCACATTGTCGCCATAGAAGTATTTTTCATAATTCAGACGTAGCTCGGCGCTCACTTTCTTGTAGTATCCCAATGTGACACCGACAGTGGCACGCTTGCGGGCGACGTTGGTGATTTCAACCTCTCCGTTTTCATCGGTATATCCGCTGCTGTCGTCGGTCATCATGTCGAAACGGCCGAGAAATCGAACCTGTTGCATGTATTTGTTGTCGACGGGCAGGGCATACATTGCCATGGTGTTGAGGGCGTGTACTGGCTCGGCGTCGCTTTCGCAGAAATATTTGTACATGTATTCAGCCTCGACAGTGAATTTCTGGTACTTATAGCTGAGACATGCGTCATACATATTTGTTCTTATGTCTTGCGGCTTGGTGGTCATTGCGCTCACGTTTGCCTCAAAGTCGGACTTTTTGAACTTGAGATGTCCTACATATAGATAATTATTGTGTAGCCAGACATCGTCGGAGGCGGAACTGTTTCTTCCGTTATAGACACCGAATTCGGCTGTCAGCGGCACTTGCTTTGGCGCATAAGTGGCTTTGGCGCCGATGTCGAAAACGTTGCCTATCTGCTTTCCGACAAACGACCTGTTGGCAAACCAACGTGTGTGTGGAGCACGTGCTGCGTCGACGGAAATAGGCACTCGGAACTGACCGCCGGTAAACTGGAATTGGTTGTCGAAGAAGTGTAGCCGTGCGAAAAGGTCGTGTGTGCGGATTTTGCCTTTGTCGCTCAAGTTTATTTGTAGTTTGTAGTCAACAAATTCTGTCAGCCATCCGCTGGCGCCTATTCTGGCGTCGCGCACCTGAAAACGGGAGTTCTTGACATCTGTCTGATACTCGAATTTTGTGCGCAGCGTTCCCCCGATTGTAGGAATCCAGGATTTCTTATTGTCTTGTGCATGTGTGTGGCCGGCAACCGAAACGCCGGCAATAAGTAATAATATCTTTATTGCTGATTTCATGCTGCAAAATTAGTGCAGAGACACGAAATCACAATAACAAAACTGTAACAAATTAGAAAGTGAAGTGCAGGGCGATGCGCCATCCGCTTTTGTCAACACCAGGGGTGTCGCGATACGTGAGTCGCCACACGTAGTCTACGCGCAGGATTGTGAGAATGTTGTCAAGACCTACGCTCATCTCCATGTAAGGGGTCTTTTCCATCGGACGGCACAATGCGTTGATAGGGAAGCGGTAGATGTCGAGACTCTTTTCGGGATTGTTTTTGTCCGACAGAGAGCCATAAAGACCTTTGAACGAAACCACCTCGCGCAGTTTCAGATATTTTATCAGCGGCACGCGGTTGAGCAATGCTCCGTTGATCCAATATGTGATGTCCCACGAAAGGTATTGGTCGTTCATGAATTCCATCGCATTCATCAGCGCATACGATTCCGGTTGTATTGTGTATGACAGGTTGGCGTTGGGCAGCAGCAGGTCGGGATATGACACCTTGCTCCAAACCTTGCCTCCCTTTAGGATTATGTCGGTGTATCCAAAGGCCGAGAACCAGAAGCGTTTCTGCACGCTCAGTTCGGTTTTGTTTATTGTAAACTTGTTGCCCAGCACACCTTTGGGACTGTAGGTGTGTGACAGAATCAGAATCGGCATGTCGAGGTTGATGGGTATGCGCGTGAACCTGGCGTCGTAGAATTTCTCTCCTGGGGCATAACGTAGTGTCAGATTGACCGACGACTGCTGATATTTGTCGCTCCAATTCCCGTAGCCGTCGACAAACGGCATCCAGCGTGTGGCTTCTTGAATCTGGTGCTTGAGTCCTACGGTTACGGCAAGCCCGTTCTCGCTCTCGCGTTTGTATTCCAGTTCAGACGTGCGCAGGTATGTCACCTTGTCGTTGGTTTGACGTTTCCATGCCAGAAACACGTTGTCCATATTTGTGAACATATATTGCTGGCCAAGTTGGTTGATGTCGTATTTATGGTGGAGGCGCAGCGAGTGTATTGGAAACTCCTTTGCGTGGTATTTCTTCTCGTTGAATGAATATTCCACTTCTCCATCATATTTCCATTTCTTGTCGCGGAATCCATAGGCGGTATATCCTTTCATAAACCAATGCTTGCTTAGGTTGGCGGTAGTCATTCCTCCCACTTTCAGACGTGCGCCCTCCACGGTGTTGCCGCTGATGGTGGTGTTCATTGGTCCGAAATCAAATTTGCTCGTGTTTTTGTCGCCTGTAGGGATGTAGCCTGACACAAGGACGGATATGGTTTTCTCTGTCCAATAGAAAGCCGGCACTGACCGCAGCTGCGTCAGCAGCTTGTCTATGGCGTTTTCTTTTTCTTTTATAGGTGTCATTCGGTTCTCCTTCCAGTACTCATCGGGCATCTGCCTTGCGTCGGTGGCTTCGATGAGTTTGGCCTCCTCGTTGAAGATGCCGTCGTTCTCTGGTTTGTCGAAGCTGAAATTCTCATAAAGTGTGCGTCGACGGGCATAGAGTCCTTGCGATGACGGGATGATTGAGAATTCCACAGTCATGTCGTCTTTTGTCTTTATGCGGCAGCCGTCGGGGGCCTTGTCGAAGGTCTGCTCTATGCGCAGGTTGTTCACATAGTTGAGGTTGATGTCGCGTGGCACGTTCATCACAACTTTCTTTACAAACATTGTGCTGTCGCCGAGCGGCACGTAGATGCGGCCGAAGAATCCGAACGTGCGGTTGTTGAACGGTGCAAAACTGAGTTCGATACATTTGACGCCGTCGACTGGGATGGTGTCCGACAGATAGTATTTGTAGAAGCCTGAGCCTATTTTCGACAGCGGGCTGACAAAGCGGTTCTGCATAATGGCGATGTCGTTGTCGAAGATGTCGACTTCCTTGAACACGTCCTCCAGGAAACGCTGCACGCTTTCCTCGTCGAAAATCTCGTCGACACCGGCTCGCTTGATGCCTTTCACGAACTCCTTCTCGGCGTGGGGGCTGCGTCGGAAATATGCGGTGGAGAGTTTCTCCTTAACCGACACGTTGAGAATCGGTTTGCCCGACACTTCCGACGTGTCCATATATTCAAAAATGAATTTGAATTTTTTGAAAAGCCATTTGTCCTTGTTCTTCTCCGAAAAGTCGTTGAGGGCAAAGTTCATCTTCTCATATTTGTCGTAGCTGTAGTAGTCGTGGTTGCGGGGGTCGTATTTTTCTTTCATGTCGCGCAGTTTCTCCATAAACTGAACGGCTGGGTTGTTTTTGCGGGAATAGTGTTCCTTGCCTGGTCGCACAACGAATTCCTTTAAAGCCACACCGTCGGCCGACAGCTCGACGGTAAGATCGTTCAATTCGCCTTTGCTCACATAAATATCTTTTGGGGCATAGCCCATCATGGAGAAGTTGGCGCAGAGGAAATTCACCTTTGTCGTTATGTCAAACCGACCGTCGGCATCTGCCTGTGTGCCGGCGCTTGAGCCTTGCAGCAACACCATGGCAAACGGTATGGGCTCGCGTGTCAGTGAGTCGACCACCACGCCTTTGATTGTGGTGGGCTTCACTGGCGCTTGCGCATATGTTAGAGAGTGGGGCTGTGCCATTGTCAACATCACTGCCAGCAGGCACACAAGATGAAAAAATTTTGTCCCGTTTGTCATTTCTGAAATATATCTGTTTTTATTACTTTTGCAAAAGTAGGCACTTTCTTGTGCTTGTGAAGAGAGTTTTAGGTGTAAAAACTCTCCTTTTTGACGTTAATTTGTTCTTATATGTAATATTTCTTAATTATGGCACTTGAAATAGAACGTAAATTCCTTGTGGTGGACCAATCTTTTAAAGAGGCGGCGACGTTGGTTGTTGATATGCGTCAGGGATATCTGTCGCGCGACGCTGACGTTGTGGTGCGTGTGCGCGTTGCCGGCACCAGGGCTTTCCTGACGGTCAAGACCCGCAACCGAGGTTGCGTGCGCAATGAGTTTGAATATGAGGTGCCTGTCGCTGATGCTGACGCAATGCTCTCGGCATGCCGTGGATTGGTGATTGAAAAGACGCGATATGTAGTTCCGTTTGGGGGATTCTGTTGGGAAGTCGACGTGTTTCATGGTTCGCTCGATGGTGTGATTGTTGCTGAAATAGAAATTCCGAAAGCGGATACGCAGTTCTCTTTGCCTCCGTTTGTGGGAGAGGAAGTTACCGGAAAGTCGGAATATTACAATTCTAATATTCATTTGCTCGCTAAGCGATAAAGTTGTTCTAAAAGTCGGAATGGGGGGGGGTAAATCATGCGGTGTGATTATTGCTGTTTCTCAATAGTTTAGGTGAAATGGATACAAATTGATATTGAAAACATATTGGCTGTTTTGTTTCTTATTTTTGCATTAATAGACTATCTAAAATTACAATTTAATACGCTTGGCTCGGTTAAAATTCATTAAATGAATGGTTTATTGGTCGGAAAGGTTTTTCTTTTATTGGCAATAATACTATCGTTGCAGTCCTTTTCGCCTTTTGGTGGAAAGGAAAAATATTTGTAAAAAGAAGATTGTAATTTAGATATTGGAGATACGATTTCGACATATTTTATTTGTTGTGACAATCTTGCTGTGTGGAACCAAAGCCGTAGGTCAAGAGATCAGCGACTCGTTGAGAATACATTTTCAACAGAGCAAATCGTTGTTTAATGAATCAGTGGCAGGCAACTCTCAGTTTTATGGATCGTTGGCAGATTTGCTGGAGATGGCAAAACGCAAAGATGTAGAGATTGTGAGCATAACGGTCTATGGTGCGGCTTCGCCGGAGGGAGGCATAGGTTACAATAAAGGTTTATCGAAGCGGCGTGCCGACCGCATCGCTTCTTACATTGCTGAAGTCGGAGGCGGAAGAATTTCGCCGGAGGTGATTGCTGTGGGACGCGACTGGAAAGGCTTGTACGATCTTGCCGTGGCTGATAGTGAATTGCCGTCGCGCGAAGCAACATTGGATTTGCTTTGTCGTCTTGCTATGCCAAATGACAAAGAGTCTGAAGACAGGATGTTCGCCCAGTTGAAGGTGCTTGATGGAGGCAAGCCTTATAGATATATGTATGGTCGTCTTTTCCCGGAGTTGAGAAAAGCTGGCGTGAAGGTAGTGGCTGTGTACCGCGTCGACGATTTGGTTTCCGATGGTCGTGTGTCGCTTGAAACCTCCTTCGTAGAGCCCAGTGGAATCAGCATTTCATCCAAAGTGGATGTGATGCAGGAAGTCAGGAAGAAGCCGTGGTATGTAGGTGTAAAGACCAATATGCTCTATGATGCCTTGCTTGTGCCTAACGGAGGTCTGGAAATCTATATTGGCAAGAACTGGAGCATTGACGCATATCTTGGTGGAAGAGCGACCGCGTGCATAACTATTGGCGCACTTATGGCGGTGATGTGGAATTGAGAAAGTGGTTGGGCTCAGCTGCCAGGAGGAAGCCTCTGACCGGTCACCACATTGGGGCGTATGCGCAGATTGTGACCTATGACTTTGAACTTGGCGGACGCGGCTATCTTGCCGACCGTTGGAGCTATGCGGCAGGCGTGTCGTATGGATATTCGCTACCGGTAGCAAAGCGACTGAATATAGATTTTTCTATCGGGCTTGGCTATATGGGTGGAGAATATAAGGAGTATTTGCCACAAGACGGGCATTACGTTTGGCAATCCACCAAACGCAGACATTGGCTCGGTCCGACAAAAGCGGAGATTTCGCTTGTGTGGCTGATTGGAAGAGGAAATACAAACAAAGCCAGGTGACGGATATGAAGAAAATGATTGCTACATACGCGTTGTTGATGGTGTTGTCGATGATAGTTGTGTCGTGCGAGCATAAAGAGTTATGCTACAGCCATCCGCATTCTGCCAAAGTGTCGGTGGTGTTCGATTGGAGTCAGATGCCTGCAGCCTATGCCCCAGGCGGTATGCGGGTGATATTCTATCCTCGGAATGGAGGAGAGGAGATTGTTCGCGATTTCGTTGGGAAAAAAGGTGGCTGCGTAGAAATTCCTTCAGGGGTTTACGATGTGGTGTGCTTCAACAACGACACGCAGAGGGTGAAATACAACGGAGCCGACGGTTTTTCGTCGATAGCCGCAACGACAGGTGTCGCGCAGGTTGGCGACGTCAAGGCTTTCCGCACGCCCGACTATTTGTGTGGAGGGCGTATGGTTGCTGTGGAAGTGGAAGTAAAGATTGGCTGCGAGCAGATAATAGTGCTTCCGGTGGCACCTATGGTGTGTCGCTACACATACACGGTGCGCGGCGTGAAAAATCTGCAAAACTTTTCGGAGTGTGTGGCTGTCCAGCGGGCGATGTGCAGCGAGTATTCCGTTGGTGGCGACAGGGAAATCCAGGAGTCGAGAGCGGATATCTGTTTCGCGATGGAAAGAAGCGGCGATGCAATCACGGGCAGCTGCTACACGTTTGGAGCTGCCGATTGCGATGTGTATAAAACAATACTATATATACGCACAGCCAGCGGTAAAATGGTGAAAGGTGAATATGACGTCACTCAACAGATAAATAGTCAAAAGGGACATCTGAAAAATGTAGACATTGTGATCGACACAGATTTGGATCTCGACAAACAGGGAGGTAGCACCGGCAGCTTTGGGTTTGACCCGAGTGTTGACGAGTGGGGAGATATAGAATCAGACATAATATTATAAATTAATCATAAATCATTTAAAAATTTAGTAAAATGAAAATTGGAAAAATTTTAGCAGTAGCAGCAGTAGCAACAGTGTTTGCAAGCTGCTCAAATGAGGAGGAATTGGCTAATGTGGGCAAGTCGGAATCTAATGCGATTCGTTTTGCCGGAATATCAGGATTGTCTGACACCCGTACCACGCCGATTGGCACAACCAACCTTACGTCTACAAACTTTGATGTAATGGCTTTTATGAGCAGCGACAATACGTTGTTTATGGGAGGAAAGCACGTGACTGGAGTTTCAGACCATGGCGTTAAGATTGTGTACAACACATCGGCGTGGGATTATGCCGACAAGGACAAGGTGGCATATTGGCCAACAGCAGGTGATGTTGACTTCTATGCCGTAAGTCCAGCTATCACGGATGATCTTGTTCTTCAGGGTTTTGCCTATGACATGACATCGGCTGCAAAGACAATAAGTTATACAGCTGTTGATGAGTACAACTCTACGGGAACAAACCATGATGTTATGTATGCTGTGACCAAAGGCCGCAATAAAGAAAACAATGGAACAATGCCTGTGCAGATGAACTTCAAGCACATCTTGTCGCAGGTGGTGTTCAAGGCAAAAACCACGTCAAGCATTCTTGAGGTTGATGTCAAAAGTGTAAAGATTCACAACTTTGTCCATAGCGGCACGTTTACGCTTCCTGAGGGAGAGCCTGCGATGAGCAATTGGAGTCTTTCTCCAGTTGCTGAGGGCGCTTATACTGTAAAACTTGCGGCTAACGTTAAGACCAGCAACGCTGTTGTCAATCTTTCTGATATGAATAGTCCGCTGATGATGATTCCTCAGAAGTTGACCAAGTGGCGCACTTATTCAGCGGGTACGGCTGTGTCAAAATTTGAGGCAGACAACGCAAAAGAGTGCTATTTGGAGATTCTTATGAAATTGAAGCAAAACGATTCATATCTTATCGGCTCGGCTGCTGAATATAAGACGGTATATGTTCCATTCGACAATGCCACAGGATGGGAACCGGGTAAGCGTTACATCTACACCCTTATTTTCGGAGGTGGTTATGACGACCAGGGTGAGCCGATTCTTTCGCCAATCACGTTTAATGCTGCAACAACGGATTGGGTAGATGCTACTGGTGCAGATGTTAATCTATAAAATCCCTTGTTCGGGCGTAATATCAAGGCCGGCGGCTTCGACAAGTTGC
>ERZ773138.2678-NODE-2678-length-12967-cov-3.551812_pt1 | contig 12967 bp, 8 predicted proteins | sample MGYA00511114_ERZ773138 | MGnify/ENA primary metagenome ERZ773138 (study PRJEB29015, sample SAMEA2737805) | human gut metagenome | biome: human gut; feature: human-associated habitat; material: faeces | place: China | collected 2012 ...
CTAACATTATACCAGCATTAAAATGAAATCATAGATCGAAAAGGTTATAATAATTAGTAGAAAGAACATGGGTATGAATATGGAATTTATAAAAAAAGATGACTATTCTGGGGAACTGGATTATCGAGCTTTTGGGAGTATGTTGGATCATCCTACGCAGTGCTACAAATTTTATTGGTTAGGAGCTATCATGAATTTGATGCTGAAAAAATATCGTTTTTCATTTGACGAAATCTTTGATGAAATGATTGTGTCAGCTTGGTATACAGTAACACAGTATCATTTGTTTTTGGGTCCAATGATTGAAGGAGAAAGAAGAGATGCGATCAATCGAGCTATTGATGTCTTGATTGAAAATACGTCTTTAAATGAGAATTCTAAACCAGATGGAATTCGTGGTGTATTAAAAGAACAGAATTCATTGATTCTAGAGTATAAGAGAAAACTTTCAAAAAATGTTCCCTATAAATTATTGAGTAGTTTTTCATCTGAACTAACAAAAGATAAGGGGGATGCGTATCGTATTGAATATATTCAAATATTGAATCAAGAAATTCATCTGCCTTATATTATTGAGAATGGAGTGGGGATTGGTAAGTATGTTGTTTTACAAGAGGAATGGATTCCTTTCTTAATGGATAATTATTTGATTATTAAAAATTGGATTCAGTATAATAAGATTCAATTTCTTCAAATGATCAATCCGGGCGTGCCTGGAATTATTAATAAACTGGATGATGAAAGGAATAATGTAAGGCATTTAGAAAGAGTTCGTGATTTGTGGAATGCGCATATTGAAGTGTCAAATAAAGAAATTGTGGATATATATACAGGTAATAAATTAGAATCTACGTTTGATGTGGATCACTTCATTCCGTGGTCTTATGTAGCACATGATGAAATGTGGAATTTGATACCGAGCAATGCGAGCGCAAATCGCTCAAAGAGTAATCATTTGCCAGAGTGGGATTTGTACTTTAATAAGATGGCAAACATGGAGTATGACTTATATAAGAGTGTTGTAGAATATGATTCAATACATAAGCTATTTGAGAAGTGCTATGCCAAGAATCTTCAGTCTTTGTGGGCTATTGAAGAATTGTATGTCAAAGAAAATACGGAATATGAGTTTAAGCATAAGTTAGAAGCGCATATGTATCCTTTGTATGAGGCGGCTAGAATGCAGGGGTATATTGAATGGAGAATATAATAATTTCAAAAGAGTTTCTAGATTGGTATGACTATTACAAGGAGTGTAAAGAAAAGTATTCAAGTTTAGTAAATGATGTAGAGAATAAACTGATTTGTGGTAAATATAAAGATATTAAACTTCCTTTTTCAAATATGAATACGAATCATTTGAATCGTGATATAGATAGTCTTGAAAAGATTCGTATATTAATGATGCAGGGAAGTACAAGTCAGATTAATGTAGAAATTGAACTTGTGAAAGAGAAGATGTTTGAGTCTTGTCAGAATGTGAACTTTGGCATATTGTGCAATCCTTTGGCGAGTACTCTTTATCGTATGATTTTGGATTCAAGTAAAACAAAGAAACATATTGAGGATGTTTCTAAACAATGTAAAGAAAACGAGTTCTATGTTTCTGTTTGTTTAAGACATTTCTATGCTTCTATTTGCGAAGAGTGTATAAAGGAATATAGTTCGTATGGGTTTATGGAGTTACTAAATTCTTTAATTGAAGAGGATAAGTTTAGTGAGGCTTGTAGTTTTTGTCCAATCTATGAAGAAATTTATATCCAAGCAAATGAAAAGGGATTGCTTTCAAAAGAGTTAATACGGGTGATGCAGCAGTATGGTGTGGATGTACCTGTTACTAAAAAAGAAACGAAACTGCCTAATATACCTACAAAAGCAGAGAGAAAGATGTCTAAGAAGTTAGATATTGAAACGCGTAAGAAGATTGTAGGGGATGGTGTTAAGAAAATCTTGGATATGAGTGATGATGAGCTTGTTCGTAAGTATGATGGTAAATCAGAGGATGAGGTTCAAGAAATGCTTTATGAGGAGCCTTGGTGCGAGGATGAATATTTTGATGATGATTTACTTGCGTTTCTTAGCGTATTAACATGTATGAGTATAGATTTTGAGGATGCCTTTATTAATTGGTTGGCTCATTTTATATTTAGAAGATTGATTGATATACATAAGAAAGTGGTGGTTGAGCCACCTAAAATGGTGAAGACAACTCCACCTAAAGTACAATCTTCAAAGGTTCGTAAGGTAAATCAGGGTGGCACTTCATCTAATAAAAGTGTGACGAGATCCCCAAAGATTCGCAGTAAGCATGTGAGTCAATCTTCTAGAAATGTAAATCAAGCCAGAGCTTCAGTAGCTGTTAAACAGGAGGAAACATCAAATGGTAAGGGTGGAATTATTTTCTTGATCATTATTGGACTTCTGTTTGGATATGGATATATTTCTTTGAAAAAGGAAGAGGCAGAATGGGATATGGCACAGGAGCAGTATCGTATTGAGAGTAGGCGGAAAGCTGAACAAAATGAGTTTAAGGTAAGGGAAGAAAAACGTAAAAAGAAAGAGGGGCAAAGTTCAAACTCGTCATCTTCTTCGTCTTATGATGAAGGAAGTGATGATGCATATTCTGGTGATTATGATGAGAATCGTTACGATAACGATGAAAATTATCGTGATGGTGTAGATGATATGTTGGATGAACTGGGAGAATAAAGAAAAATACAGTGAAAGACTTATTGAATATTTGTATACTCATGAGTAGTATACTTACGAGTATACAAATTTATTCGGAAGGCTTTTGTCTTGTGGATAAGACAATCACATACGAATATTGTCTTGTTAATAAGACAAAAAAGTGTTAATATTGTCTTGTGTGTAAGACAATATCTAGATATGATAAGGTGAAGAAGGTTGATGTATATGAATCGAGATATTTTGAAACAAATAATAATAGATCAAAAGGAGATGTATCTTGATAATCCATTGATTTCTAGGGATTATGATCTAGAAGAAAATGTAAACTATTGTTTTGTCGGTATTCGAAGAACAGGAAAATCATATATGATGTATCAACAGATTCACAATTTAATGAATGATGGAATTTCATCGTCACAAATTATATATGTTAACTTCGAGGATGAGCGTCTATTGGAGATTGGTGTGGATGATTTAAATACTATATTAGAGATTGGTATTGAATTTTCTGGCTCGAAAGGGAAACCATACTTATTTTTAGATGAGATTCAGAATGTTGATGGTTGGGAAAAATTTGTTCGTAGAGTTGCGGATATGAAATATCGAATCAATATCACAGGAAGCAATAGTAAGATGCTAAGTAAAGAAATAGCTTCTACTTTAGGTGGAAGATTTATGATTGTGAATGTATTTCCATATTCATTTAAGGAATATTTGAGTGCAAATCATATTGAGAATATAATGCTTGCTCAAATAGGTACAAAAAAGCGTGCAGATATTGTAAGTCAATATGAACAGTATGTGACTTATGGAGCTTTTCCTGAATTGGTGGATATTAAAAATAAAAGACCATTTTTAAATAATATTTATCAAACTGTTTATTTACAGGATATTATTACAAGAAACAAAATTACAAATGATTTTGCGGTTCGATTAATTTTAAAGAAGATTGCAGAGTCTGTAACGAAAGCTTTGTCTTTTAATCGGTTAACGAATATAGTGAAAAGTGCTGGGATTTCGATTGGAAAACAAACGGTAATCAATTATGTAGGACATATGTTAGATTCATATTTAATATTTTCACTACAGAACTATGCATCAAAAAAAACATCACCAAAATATTATTTCATGGATACTGGACTGTTGGGGTTGATGTTGTTGGATTGCAAAACAGCTCAATTGGAAAATTTGGTTGCGGTTGAGCTGATTCGAAGATATGGATTTGAAAATGTGTATTTCTTTGAAAATAATATCGAAGTAGATTTTTATGTTCCAAGTGAAAATTTGGCAATACAGGTGAGTATGCAAGTATTAGGTGATGTAGATACTTTAGAACGTGAAACTAGGGCATTTGTGAAATTGAATCAATTTATCCCGGATACAAAGTGTCTTCTTATTACAAATAGTGAGGAAACTACATTAAAATGTGATGATATTGAGATTGATATGATTCCTGCATGGAAGTGGTTGTTAGATTAGAAAAGGAGATTGACATGTGAGTCGATCTCCTTTAATCCTTCATTGTGATATATTCATAGGTTGGTGTGAAGTTTTGGCTGTCTTGAAGCTTATAGTACTGCATAAAAATGCGTGTCATAATATTTGGAATTTCTGCTTCTGTTGGTTGGGATAGAATGATCAAATATTGCATGGCACTGTAGCGTGTACAAACATCGACTTTTCGAATGTTTTTATGGATGGCTTCACCCATATGTGTTAAGGCTTCTTCAATTTTTTCAATATATGGAAGTGTGTCTTCTACAGTTTCCATAGTGACCATCACCAAATAACAACAAGAATGATTTCGAACCATTAATTGGTGTATGTATTCATAGTGTCGAGTAAATTCTCTAAAGTCTAGACTTAAAGCGCCTGTATAGCTTCCACTTGTTTGTAGGGATTTAGCGATTTGTTTTAGGTCTGCCGTATTATTGGATGTATTTTTATGTTGAATTTGATTGTAGAAAGAATAGTTGTTTTTACCATTTTGTTTTACATAATATAAGGCTTTGTCAGCTTTTGAACAAGCATCTTCAAAATTATCATTTTTTGTGGTCATGAGCATACCTGCAGAGAGTGTCGCAAAATGAATTTCATGATCGTTTTCTACAATACCTTTGAATTGTTCGATTAAATCGGACATGATAGTTTCGGTTTCTTCAATACTTACTTTTGGTAAGAATAGAAGGAATTCGTCTCCACCCATTCTGCATGTGATTTTATCTAATGGAATGTCTAATAATAGTTTTCCTAAGCTTTTTAAAGCTCTATCCCCTGCTTTATGTCCATAGACATCATTGATTTTCTTAAGATTATCCATATCTAAAAAGATAAGGCATCCCGTTGTTTTTTGCATCGCAATCGCTATATACTTTTGGCCTATACTACGTACAGGAAGGCCTGTAAGATAGTCGTAGTTCTTTGTTTCTTCCTGATTTTTAATCGTCGATACAACATCGGATATAAATTTATCAATTGTATTTTCTTGAACCGGAATAATTTCGTGTTCTAAGTTAAACAAAGATCCATCGTCCATAAGCTTAAGGAAAACATTTGTGATTTTAGGATCAAATTGAGTGCCTGCATTCTTTTTGATTTCTTCTTTAATTTGTTCAAAACTAAGCGCATTACGATAGATTCTTTTTGAATTCATGGCATCATAGCTATCGGCAAGCGTAATGATACGTGCTTGAATAGGAATTTCATTACCTTTTAATCCATCGGGATAGCCAGTACCATCATAATGTTCATGATGACTTCTTGTGACTTCACCTAGGTGAGGTATGATTGTGATATCTTTTAGGATGTCTTGTCCAATAATCGGATGTTGTTTGATTAAATTAAATTCATCTTCCGTTAATTGTCCAGGCTTATTTAGAATTTGATCAGGGATACCGATCTTTCCAATGTCATGTAGATAAGCACAGCTTTTAATGTTTTCGATTTCCTGATCTGTCCAACCAAGATTTTTCGCAATCAAAGCAGCATATTGAGCAACACGTCTTGAATGGCCTTTTGTATATTCGTCTTTTGCCTCAATTGTTGTCGAAAGAGATTGCATCATTTGAAGTGTTATTTTTTTGTTTTCTTTCTTTTCAATATCCAATTCCTTTTGATGACGTGTTTGTTCCACAACATGAATTTTATGGATGGTACGAACAATGTTTGCGAGTAGTAATATGATCATGCCAATACCAATAAAGATGCCTGAAATCATAGTGACAAAATAAACGGATATACCTTCAATGGCTATGCAGATTAAAACTAAAAAGAGTCCGAATAGTAAGAGGTAGTCTGAGCGGGATTTGGTTGATGAATGTATATATTGGTATAAATGAATAAATACCATAATAAATACGCAAATCAGAATGAATTGGGCAACGGGCAATGTTTCAATGTAGTCCTTAACTTTTGTCAAATATAGGATGGACGAAACTACAAAGTTTAAAAGGACGATGCAACCAACGTTTTTGTAGAGTTTACGATATTTTCCGTTTTGGATACTGTCGGCATAGAAAAGTATTGGTAATGGACAAAGCATGATCATCACAAAGCATAATGAGGCTAAAGAAGATGCGTTGGGCACTAAAATTTGGCGAACTTTGGATTCTCCAATCATCCAGATAGCTCCCATAATCATACACCAGCCTAAATATTCCATGCTGAAATTGGTGTGATATGTAAATTTTAGGGCTGTACCAAATAGAACGGATGTAATGCCGGCAAATAATATAAAGAAGGCAATGAATGTGTACATTCCATAATCATTATATATATATTGCCAGATATCGGCTTCACTTCCATAATAGATTTCGTTGACTACGCCAGAATAGTTAGAAGTATAGGTTGTAAGTTCAATGCGTAATGTTTTTCCTGCATCCTTATAGGTTGTGGGACAAAATACATATCGACTGGCTGAGTTTTTACCGGCAAGGCGCGTATCTTTTGTAGAATATTCTGTACGTAATGTATTATCTACATAGAATTTAACATCTTGTAATGAAGAACGTATCGCAATGGAAGTTTCATTATAATCTTCTGGAAGTGTTGTACTAATAATCATTGTATGGCCTGGTTTTACTTCATATTTTCCTGGAAGATTTATTTTTTGTTTCGAACCATCTTCTTTTTCCCAATAAAATGATTGTGTATAGACAACAGAGTGAGATTGAACATCATGATCTTGTTCGTCGGCTCCAAAGAGTTGCATGAAAACAAACCATCCTAAAATGGCAATCATTAAAATATAGAAGAATACTTTTATTCCTTGCAGGTTATATTTTTGTGTACGCATTCTTAACCCCTTCTTCCCTAATCAGAGTATCCCTTTTTTTAAGAATGGTGTCAATGATTTTGTTGACAAACCTATTCATGAGCTATAGAATATTAACGTTCTAAATAGAACGATAAGGAGAATGCATATGCACTTTTGGGATGAACATAAAACGATCACAAGATATTATGAGATGATGATGGCGGGGGTTTGTGAAAAGTATGATTTACGTCAGATGGAATATGACATATTGATGTTTCTTTACAATAATCCAAAATACAATACGGCGGCGGATATTGTTCGTATTCGCAAATCTACAAAGTCTCATGTTTCAACTTCACTTAAAGTATTAGAAGATCGTGGTTTGATTGAAAGAAGAGTGAATCCCGCAAACAAAAAGCGTGTCACAATTCATTTGCTTCAAATGGCCGATGAAGTGATTGAAGATGGTAAGTGGGCGCAAAAAGAGTTTGCGCAAGATATGTTTGATGGTCTAACGGAAGAAGAAATCAAGGTGTTTATGAATGTATTTCAAAAGGTGTATGAAAATGCAGAAAGGATGTTATTAAATGAGTAAAAAGCCTGATTTAATGGAAGCTATTTTTGATGCTTGTTACTTGATTTTTGACTTAATTGCTGGAATCTTATTCTTTGTATATTCAAAAGGAAATCCATTGTTTATTTTATATGGTGTATTAACACTAACGTTGTGTGGTGGAGATGCATTCCATTTGGTTCCTCGTATTAAAAGAGCTGTATATGGAACAAATGACAAAATCAAAAGACAGCTTGGTATTGGATTGCAGGTATCTTCAATCACAATGACAGTATTCTATATTATTTTATTGTTTATCTGGAAATTAACTTTCCCAACGCTTACAGCTCCACTTTGGATTGAAGCTATGATTTGGATTTCAGCTATTATTCGTATCGTAGTATGTTTCTTGCCACAAAACAATTGGACGAGTGAAGAAGGAAATAGGAAGTTGTCTTTAATTCGTAATGCTGTATTTGCCGTAACTGGAATTGGTGTAATTCTTCTTTATGCGATTTCAGGGAATATGTATGATTTACACTTAAACCGTATGGTTGCAGCTATTATTATTTCGTTTGGTTGTTATATTCCAGTTACTTTGTGGTCTAAGAAAAAGCCAATGGTTGGTTTATTGATGATCCCTAAGACTTGTGCTTATATGTGGGTCATTGTGATGGGATTACAATTATTATTTTAATTCACAAAACTGGTGCTTATAGCACCTTTTTAATTTTCTAAAAGAAGAATATCGTTATTAAATTATATTCTTCTAAATAAATTACCGAAAAAATCGACATATTTCTGAATGATAGGTATACTATTGGTAGTAGGATTGGTGGTGTTCACATGAAAACTTGTAAAGAAATGGCTTTAATTTGGAATATTAGTGTTCGTGCAGTTACGAGTTTGTGTAAATCAGGAAGAATTCCTGGTGCTGTTAAGAATGGAAAAAGTTGGGAAATTCCAGACGAAGCAACAAAACCGGTAGATGGAAGAATTTCATCTGGTGAATATTGTAAAAAAGGGATGACTACAGATAGAAAGCCTTTGCCTATTGGTATTTCAGACTATGTGCGTGCTCAATCGGATTATTACTATGTGGATAAAACGATGTTAATTAAGGAGTTTTTAGATCAAAAGCCATTGGTTTCATTATTCACAAGACCAAGAAGATTTGGAAAAACATTGAATATGGATATGCTTAGAGTGTATTTTGAAATGACGGATGAGGATACATCTAAATATTTTGAAGATAAGAATATTTGGAAGTGTGGGAAAGACTATCGTTTGCATCAAGGTAAATATCCTGTGATTTTCCTTACTTTTAAAGATGTAAAGTTTGATTCTTGGCAGGCCACTATAGAGAAAATTAAATCGTTACTTCAAGAAGAATATGGAAGGCATCAGGAATTGTTGAGCAGTTTAAAAATATCGGATTATGAGAAGGAATATTTTAATAAAGTATTAAGTGCAACAGAAAATGAAGTAGAATTGTCTTTTTCGCTTGAAAAGTTGTCGAAGATGCTTGCATCTCATTATGATAAAGCTCCAATTATTATTATTGATGAATATGATACTCCAATCCAGGAAGGGTATTCTAAGGATTTCTATGATGAAATCATTGGCTTTATGAGAAATTTCTTTTCTGGTGCTTTTAAGGATAATAAAAATCTTTCTTACGGCTTTTTAACTGGAATTTTGAGAATTGCTCAAGAAAGTATTTTTAGTGGATTAAATAATTTAACTGTGAATTCAGTGATGGATGAAGCATATGATCGTTATTTTGGATTCACAAATGAAGAAGTAAGTGAAATGTTAGATTATTATGGAGTTACTGAAAAAGAGAGTGAACTTCAAGAATGGTATGATGGATATTTATTTGGGAATGAAGAAATTTATAATCCGTGGTCAGTCATTAATTATATTTCGAAGGGATGTGTTCCACAGGCATATTGGGTAAATACTGGAAAGAATGAGATTCTCGAAGATGTTTTAAAAGTGGCGGATGAGGATATTACAGAAAAGCTTTATTCTTTAATTCGTGGGGATAAAGTTTTGGCAAGAATAGATCAAAATGTTGTTTATCGTTCACTTACAGATGATCCAACTAATATTTATAGTTTATTATTGGTAGCTGGATATTTGAAAACAACGATTAAAGAATTGCAGGCGGATGGATCTTATTTGTGCCAAGTATCGATTCCAAATAAAGAGATAGCTTCTGTTTATAAAAGTGAGATTTTGGCACATTTGATGAAGATTGGTGCAGTTTCAAGAACGACTGCAGATAAGATTGCGGAAAGTTTGTTCTTAAATGATTATGTTAAACTAGAAAAAGCTATTTCGGAATATATGGATAAAACAATTAGCTTCTATGATACAGCCAGTGAATCTTTCTATCATGGCATGATTTTAGGATTGATTTCGATGATGGATAATCAGTACAAAATAAAATCGAATAGAGAGTCTGGTAAGGGAAGATTTGATATTGGCTTAATACCTAGAGATGATAAGTATCCTGGAATGATTATGGAACTAAAGTGGAAAAAAAATCTTGATGATGATGAATTAACATTTTTGGCAGATGAAGCTCTTTGTCAGATTCATAGTATGGAATATGATTCTGAAATGAAGAGTGAAGGAGTGAAAAAAATATTGAAATTTGGAATTGCGTTTTCTGGAAAGAGTGTTTGTGTTAAAACAAATTAGAACAGTAGTTTTACTGATGATTTCTAAGACTGGGTCATTGTGATGGGATTGCAATTATTATTTTAGAACTTCTTCAAGAGAACGCTTACTCGACGTTCTCTTTTTCTATATGAATTTAGAAATTTAGAGCATCTAATTCAATGAAAATAGGTTATTTTAGATCAAATAGGAACAATCGTTACAAACTTATTGGAATTCACAATATTTTCACATTGGACATTTATAATAGGAATTGGCTACTGGATGTAGTAACGGTGAACCCTCTGAATGAAAAGGATGATATCTTGAGTTCTTAAAGATTCCGATTTTGTAGGAGGACGTGTTTTATGTATATTTATCTATATATTGATGTTGCCATGTGTTTAATGGCACTAGTAGAAATACTAAGAATTACATTATTGATTATAGAAAAATGTAAAAGACACTAGTTCACCTTCCCCAAAGGATTAAACTAGTGTCTTTACATTAGTTAAATTCAGAGGAACCACTGTATCCAGTAGTTTTTCTGTATTTGTATTATAGCGATTTATTGAGGTTTGTGCAATAGAATTAAAGAGAGTAAGATAAGGTAGATGTGAAATCGTTTACAAAAAAAGTTTGACATTTAAAATCCCGAGTTTGACAGTTGAAAAAGTAAAAAGTGCTAGAAAGCCTTTATTCAAGGTTTAATCTAGCACTTTTGTTTTTTTGAAATGTTGTATGTGATTTCTATTTTGAAAATTTTTTTACTATTTTGTTTAAATCACTTGGTCTATAGTACTTTCTGTTTAGTTGTAGCTCGAAGCATCTTTCTAATGCATCTAATGCCTGACTTCCACTATAGATGGATTTGTAGTACATGTCATCCATATTTACTACATTCATATTTCGTAATGTTTTTATTAGGTTTGATGTTGTTACATGAGTTAAGTTGTCATCCAACTTGCACTCCATAAGCCTGTATATAAGTAGTGCAGTGTAGCAGATCAGGAAATGTGCACGAATTCTTTCTGGCTTTCTCAAGAATACTGGTCTTGCATCGAAATTAGTCTTCATGATTCTAAAACAGTCTTCGATTTTGTATCTATTTTGAGCTACTGCTAGGATGTCTTTGGCTGAATCGTCAAGGTTTGTTGCGACGGCATAGAATCCATCGTATTTTTCTTCTTCATGGATTTTATCCATATCCAACACATAATTAGCTGTATCAGATGATGTGTTCTTAAGGAATCGACGTATATCGTTGGGTCCTTTTTTTATCTTTTCAGGATCTTTAAGTCTTAATAACTTTTTAGCACGTTCAAGCTGTCTTTCACGGATAGTCCTTTGGTATTCCATCATCTTTCTAGAGAAAGTGACAATGATATATTGATGTAATGTTCCTTTGGTTTTTACTTTTTTTGTTCGACCGTTCTTGTATACTTTTTCTTCATAAAGTCCTGTATCCATGGCCGTGTTGGCGGGAATTACTTTATAGGCAAAATCATTGTATAGGCTTAGATTGTTTGCGCTTTTTTTATTAAATGTTCGCATTTCTTTCAATGTGATCGCATCGTCATTTGACAATAGATGGTAGTTTGAATCGTTGAATACGATATTTTTGATCTCTTGTCCAAGTTTTTTCACTGACTGTGTAACGATATAGGCTCTACCACCCATATCATTGAATTTACGGATATTGTAGGATCCAAGTCCTGCATCCGCACAATATATGAACTTCTTGTTTCCGGTCATTCTTATCACTTCTTTTTCAAGTGGAACGGCAGTAAGCTGTTCATTTGTGTTTCCTGGATGAATACACATAGAAATAGGGATTCCGCGGCTGTCCATGATAAGCCCCATTTCAACAATAGGAGATGTCTTGTTTTCCTTACTGATTCCGAACTGACGAAGTCCAAGGATAATTTCTCCAGTAACTTCGTCAACGATCTCCTCATCAGGCTTTTCTGTTTCAAAGAAATAGTTTGTACAGTCATAGTACATAACTGAAGTATCTCGTTTAACGATGTTTTCGGAATTGTCAAAAAGATGTTTTAAATATTTGTCACTGTTTCTGTCTAGAATATCCAAGAAACGAATCATATGTTGGTATTCAACCTGAGGTTTTTCATAGTATGTATCAAGTTTATCGTATGTTCCATATTTACTGGCAGGATCCAGAATCCTTGCATAGGTAAGAAACTGACAGATTTTATTACAGTCGTAGGTGATCTTTCGGTCAGAAGAAACTGATTTAAAAAAATCAGACAGATTCAATTTGGCATAGATATCCTTAAGATACAGATATCCAATGTTCAAACTAGTAGAATTCGAACAAGGAGAATCTGTAGAAGGGATTCTTTCATTAAAGTCCATAGTAACAATGAATTCAGATCTGCCAGAACGATATTCCTCATTCATTTTTTTTACTTCGTTTTTAGCGTATTCCAAAGGATCATCCGTAATAAGAAGAAGCTCAGAATGTTTACCTAATCTTTTGATATTTTTGGTTGTCGTTTTTTTACCATTTCTAAATCCCTGCTGAATATAGTAAGTAGGATCTTTAAGTCGTTTATCATAATACAGTTTCATAGAAGCAGCCATCCTTTACAACTATTATATCACAATTACAACACATACAACAGTATAAAATAAAAATTTGACGAAAAAAAAGCCGTACATAAACGACATTTGACTATTTTGGCTATGAGCAAGTGTTAAACTCCCGTTTTGTGCTGTCAATAAATATGAGATTCGTAACTTCAAAAAAATAGTCAATGAAATTGATCCAAAAGCATTCG
>ERZ773138.2683-NODE-2683-length-12946-cov-3.925917_pt1 | contig 12946 bp, 10 predicted proteins | sample MGYA00511114_ERZ773138 | MGnify/ENA primary metagenome ERZ773138 (study PRJEB29015, sample SAMEA2737805) | human gut metagenome | biome: human gut; feature: human-associated habitat; material: faeces | place: China | collected 2012 ...
GTAAATGGAAACGGATGTGCGCCACTTAAGATTGAAGGAACAAAATTAAATGCAACACATTACGATTCGCCAGTTGCATCTGCACAGGTAAAATCCTGTGTTTTATTAGCAGGTCTTTATGCCGATGGAAAGACAAGTGTGACAGAACCAGCATTATCAAGAAACCATACAGAATTAATGCTGAAAGAATTCGGTGCAAATATCCGCTCTACTTTTGAGATTGGTTCTTCCAAAGCAACCGCTATCATCCGTCCTTGTGAAGAACTTTACGGACAGAAAATCACAGTTCCGGGAGACATCTCTTCCGCTGCATATTTCATTGCTGCCGGATTGATCGTCCCTGATTCTGAAATTCTTGTAGAAAATGTAGGAATCAACCCGACACGTGCAGGAATCTTGAGAGTATGTGAAGATATGGGTGGTGATATCACCCTCCTTAACGAACGTACAGAAGGCGGAGAACGAATCGCAGATGTTCTTGTCCGCACAAGTAGACTGCATGGAACTATAATCGAAGGAGACATCATCCCAACTTTGATCGATGAGATTCCGGTCATTGCGGTCATGGCAGCTGTAGCAGAAGGAACAACCGTAATCAAAGATGCTGCCGAACTGAAAGTCAAGGAAACAGATCGTATTGAGACTGTAACAGATAATCTGAAAGCAATGGGCTGTGATGTAACACCTACTGAAGACGGAATGATCATCAATGGCGGAAGACCTCTTCATGGTGCTTCTATTCATACTTTGTTAGACCACAGAATTGCAATGGCATTCAGTATTGCTGCACTTGTTGCAGAAGGTACTACAAAGATTCTTGACAGTAAATGCGTAGATGTGTCTTACCCAACATTTTATGACACCTTTGAGCAACTGCTCTAAAAGAGTTGCTCAGACATTTTTCAACCACAAAGAGCTGAACAGAAGTTTTCAATATACTTCTGTCCAGCTCTTGATTTTTTCTATTTTTATTTTGATATCTTTCTGACGTCATTCAATCCCATTTACAGGAATGCATATTTCAAAACAAACAGAATTGCTAAAATATACATCAGAAGACTTAGTTTCTTCTCTTTTGCTTTTCCTGTTAACAGATTCAGAACCACATATGTGATGATTCCCATTGAGATTCCTTCTGAAATACTATAGAAGAATGGCATTGCAATGATACATACATAGCAAGGAATTGCTTCTGACAAATCATTGAAATCAATGTTTGTAATATTCGTCAGCATGTAAAGTCCTACAATGATCAGTGCCGGTGCTGTAGCAAATGCCGGAATTGCAAGGAAAATTGGTGACAGGAACAATGCAAGACCAAACAAGATTGCTGTTGTCACTGCTGTAAGACCTGTTCTTCCTCCCTCAGATACTCCTGAAGCACTCTCTACGAATGTTGTAGTTGTTGATGTTCCAAGAACAGCTCCCGCTGTTGTTGCAAGTGCATCTGCAAGAAGCGCTCCTTTGATCTTTGGAAGTTTTCCTTCTTCGTCAAGCATTCCTGCCTTTGAAGAAACTCCTACAAGTGTTCCGATCGTATCAAACAGATCGACAAATAAGAACGCACAAAGAATTACAACAAAGTCCAAAGTAAAGATTCCCTTAAACTGAAGTTTACAGAAAATCGGTGTAATACTTGGAATAGATAATCCGTGACTGAAATCCGGAAGCAGGCTGTAGAATCCAATTTCTGGATTCGCTACATAGATACCCGCCATCTGACAGATGATTCCAAGAATCCATGTAATCAGGATTCCCCATAAGATATTTCCCTTTACATTCTTTATTACCAGAATTCCTGTAATTCCCACACCGATCAGTGCAAGAATGACCGTGATTCCTACGTTACTCATAGAAGCTTCCACACCTTTGGCACTGTTATATCCATCAATGGAGAATAACTGCAGAAGTGTAGAACCTCCTACTACGATATTCGCATTCTGAAGTCCGATAAATGCAATGAATAATCCGATACCGACACTTACTGCCGACTTCAGATTCTTCGGAATTGCATTGAAGATTGCCTCACGGATATTCGTAAGTGAAAGTACGATGAAAACGATACCTTCTACAAATACTGCCGTTAATGCAACTTCCCACTTATAACCCATTCCAAGAACAACAGTATAGGCAAAGTATGCATTCAGTCCCATTCCAGGTGCCAGTGCGAACGGGTAATTGGCGAAGAACGCCATCAAGAATGTACCGATCATTGCAGCCAGCGCTGTCGATGTAAAGATTGCACCGGAATCCATCCCTGTTGCAGACAGGATACTCGGATTGACTGCAAGTATGTACGCCATAGTCATGAACGTAGTGATACCTGCCATAACCTCTGTTTTGGCATCGGTTCCGTTCTCACGGAGCTTAAATAATTTTTCCAACATGTTTCTCTTTTCCTCCTTATACTCTCAAAAAATAAGATAACGACAACAAAATTACTGTATCTCTCTTATTTTTTTTCTTAAAGCAAGTACCTGATTTGGTGCTACGGATAACTCATCGATTCCCATCTGCAGGAATTGTTCTGTCATGTCCAGATCTGCTGCCAGATCACCACATATGCTGATTGTTTTTCCCTCCAGATGTACATTATTCGCAATAATACGTATCATTTTAAGCAATGCCGGATGATGCGGATTATAAAAATGATCCAGTTTAGAATTTGTTCTGTCCATTCCCAGTGTAAGCTGCGTCAGATCATTCGTTCCTATACTGAAAAAATCAGCCTCCCGTGCCAGTTCACCGCTTATCATAACCGCTGCCGGTGTTTCAATCATAACTCCGATCTGTATTTCTTCATTAAACGGAATCTTCTCATCTTTTAACTCTTTTTTTATCTTTTCCAGAAGCAGTTTTGCCTGCTGTACTTCTTTTACATCTGTAACCATCGGGAACATAATAGACATCTTTCCATAAGCAGATGCACGTAAAATTGCACGTAACTGCGTCTTGAATATCTCGTCTTTATCCAGTGACACACGGATTCCCCTGTATCCCATCTCAGGATTATTCTCTTCTCCCAGATCCAGACACTCTGCTGTCTTTTCACCGCCCAGATCTGCTGTACGGATCACAACCTTTTTCATTCCCATCGCTTCTGCTGCCAGACGATATACCTGAAACTGCTGTTCTTCTGTCGGAAGTTTCGGACCATTTTCCATATAAATAAATTCACTTCTGAATAATCCGATTCCACCCGCATCACTGCGCAGAACGCTTTCAATGTCTTCCCTGCTTCCGATATTCGCGCACACATCAATTTTTTGTCCGCTCTGCGTAATATTTTCTTTTCCCTTCAGACGTTCCAGACTCTGTACCTGCGTATGATTCTCATCTTGTCTCTGTTTCATCTTTGAAATCGTTGTATAATCAGGTTCGATATATACTTTTCCCTCAAAACCATCGATAATAATGGTCTTGCCTTCGTATTCTTTCTTTAAAGACTCTCCCAGTCCGATCACAGATGGAATTCCTTTTGTTCTTGCAAGCACTGCCGTATGAGAATTAATTGTTCCGTATCTGGTAACAAACCCAAGAATCTTGCTCTTATCAAGCTTTACTGCCTCACTTGGATATAATTCACCGGATGCCAGTATAAACGGTTCATCTGTCAGCATCTTATCTTTCCATGCCCTTGCAAGAATCCGAAGTACCCTTGTCGACACATCTTTAATATCTGCTTCGTGTCCCTGTACATAACTTTTATTACTTTTTGCCGCACTTGCCAGTACATTTTCCACCGCATTTTTTACAGCATACTCTGCATTCAACTTATGCTCTACGATAATATTTGTAATCTGCCTGATGATTTCCTGATCTTCAAGGATCATCTGCTGCATCTCAAATATAGCTGCATTCGCTTCACCTACTTCCTTAGAAGCCGAATCATACAGATCCCTCAGTTCCTGCAACGCTTTCTGCCTTGCTTTCTGAAAACGCATAACCTCTTTTTCTACATCTTTTACATAGATTCTGCGAATCTCTTTTGTATCCCGCTTATAAAAGGAAAGTTTTCCGATTGCAATTCCTTCTGATATTTTTTTCCCAGTCAATGTAATCATAGTTTTCCAACCCTTTTAAACCTTTATTAGTATGAACAATAATACTTTACACGTTTGCCGTTCATTCGTCAAGTAGATTACTTTTTTGTATAAAAACACAAAAACATTCCTTAAATTCATTGACGTCTTTATCAATATATGCTAATCTGACAACAGTGCAATTCATAGAATACTTTTATAAATTGCACGATTTAATAATTTTTATGGAGGTATAATCATGAAAGGTACTGTAAAATGGTTTAACAACCAAAAAGGCTACGGTTTCATTTCTGACGCTGAGGGTCATGATGTATTCGTTCATTATTCAGGACTGAATATGGAAGGATTCAAGACACTTGAAGAAGGTCAGGAAGTGGAATACGAAGTTACAGAAGGTGCTAAGGGCCCACAGGCTGTTAACGTAACACCACTCTAATCGCAACAATCTAAGTTTTTAATGTACCTTTTATATATTAAAATATATCTATTTCGGATTTAAATATTTAAAAGTAATACATGACTTAACGAGAGAGGATTATGAGAAAAAGCCAGATAACTGCAGTTATCTGGCTTTTATCATATCTGCCAAACCGGTCATCTGAAGATACACAGATGACCGGTTCTTCTGTATTATTCAGTATTATTTCTGTGGTCTTGAAACATTCAGCTGAAGATCAATTCCAAATGGATTAACCACAACTCCCGTAACTTCCGGGCCCATTGCTTCCGGAATTCTGGCTGCTTCGACAACTCCCATTGTATACTTCATATCTCTGTTCTCATTCTGGAATTTCAGGAATTCCTGAACGTCTGTAAAGATCGGCATCAGTACCTGTCCGTCATCTTTATTCAAAATCGGCATTTTTTTATCTTCACTGATTGCCGTGATATATCTGCCCCTCTGATAATGTGCCATCAGTTCTTCCTGCAGTTCCTTTGTTTCATCCGTGAGTTTTAATTCTTTCTGGCTTCTTACCTTCTGCATAAAATACATTGCAGTAATCTGAAGTTCCGGATTCTCAATCGGTTCTTCGCCCGGCTTCTGTTCCGGTCTTCTAACCAGTTCCCCTAACTGAATCGCAATCTCTTCTTCTGTTCCTTTACCGATTACCATACAGTTCACCCCGATTGGGAATAAACTGCTATAGAAAGGAAGCAGGTATTTTTTTTCAATATTAAAAATTTTTAACGGATTATTCGCCTTCAGGAATTCCTGTCCTCCGCGCATTGCATCTTCTTCTGAAAAGAATATAAACACTTCATCATCATACGTCTCCGGATCACATACCACGAAAGGCATTCTTGTACAATCAGACATCAATACATAGATGGCATCCGATTCCCGTAACTTTTTTAAAACGCTGCTTTTGTCTACACTCATACTGTTCCTCTTTCACTTCTATTGATTAGCACGATATGCCTCGTCCGCGCTATACACGTCGAAACCACTACCTTTAAGAATATCGATCACCCTTCCAGGATCATCACTCTTTAATACAGCTGCTGCATCTGCTCCATTTGCAAATGCATACATATATTCAATATTCACTTCTCCATCTACAATCTGATGCATTGCTTTATTCAATGAACCGGTTGCATGTGGTACACGAAGTGCTACAACATCTGTCAGCATTGCTGTAATTCCAGCTTCTTTTAATGCTGCACGTCCTTTGTGCGGGTCAGAGACGATCAGACGAAGCATTCCATAATCTGATGTATCCGCAAGACTCAGTGCAACAATATTCACACCTTTTTTTGCCAGTACATCCAATACTTCTTCCAGACGTCCTTCTCTGTTTTCCAAAAAAACTGATAACTGTTGTACAGTATTACTTACGCCCATGTTATTCCCTCCTGTTTATAAACCTCTGTTATCAATGACACGTTTTGCCTTGCCTTCGCTTCTTTCGATTGTCTTAGGCTCTACAAGTTTTACTCTTACTGCAACACCAAGTGCCTGTTTCAGTACTGCAGCCACTTTGTTCTTCAGTTCATCTAGCTTACGGATCTCATCTGAAAAATATTTTTCATCTACTTCTACCATTACAGTCAGTACATCCAGGTTATTTTCACGATCTACGATCATCATATAATGTGGTGCAACACCGCCTCCGATAGAAAGCAGGGCTGTCTCTACCTGTGTCGGGAATACGTTGACTCCGCGGATAACCTTCATATCATCTGTACGGCCTTTGAACTTGGAAATTCTAGGAAGCGTTCTTCCACACTCACACGTAGAATGATCAATACTTGTAAGATCCTTTGTTCTGTAACGAAGTAACGGCATACCTTCTTTTACAAGTGTGGTAAATACAAGTTCTCCTGTCTCCCCGTCTGCACATGGTGTATGATCTGCCGGATTCAATACTTCCGGATAGAAATAATCTTCATATATATGCATTCCTTTATGATGGATACATTCCAGTGCAACACCCGGACCTGTAATCTCACACAATCCATAGATATCAAAACAGTTAACATTTAACAGTTCTTCAATCTTCAGACGCATCTCTTCTGTCCATGGCTCTGCGCCATTGATTCCTACTTTTAACCGAAGCTTATCTACGATGCCTGCCTCGTTGGCAGCTTCTGCCAGATATAAAGCATAAGATGGAGTACATGCAAATGCAGTCGCACCAAAATCTTCCATACACATCAACTGTCTTTTTGTATTACCTGCTGACATCGGAATAGCCATTGCTCCAAGCTTTCTTGCTCCGAAATCCAGTCCCATTCCTCCTGTAAACAAGCCATATCCATAGCAGATATGCAGACGATCCTCTGCAGTAAGTCCTGCCATCGTAAGTCCTCTTGCCACACATTCTCCCCATACATCTACATCTTTCTGTGTATAAGAAGCAAGAGTCAGCTTACCGGTTGTTCCTGATGTTCCCTGCACTCTGACGATCTTTTCCTGTGGAACAGCCAGAAGTCCGAATGGATAATTCGCTCTTAAATCTTCTTTTGTCGTAAATGGAAGTTTACCGATATCTTCAATCCCCTTGATATCTCCCGGTTCGATTCCTATATCATCCATTTTCTTGCGATAAAATTCTACGTGATCATATACATTCTTAACCTGTTTTACCAGACGTTCACTCTGAAGTGCAGTCATCTCATCCCTGCTCATGCATTCAATCTTAGGATCTCTGATCTGTTCTTTCCAGTCCTTTAATGCTACCTTTGCCATAACCTCTTATGTACCTCCTTATAAATAATAACCAACATCAAATGCCTTTTTATTTATCTCAATAGTTTTCGGAGGAACTGTCTTTTCAATCACCTCATACCATTGTTCTTTTGTAAAGTCCATGTGCTGTGCTGCAACTCCAAGCACAATCAGATTGAATACTCTGGAATTACCGATTTTTTTTGCTTCTTCTGTTGCATTTACTGTATATACTTTGTGATCTTTCCCCAGTGTTTCAATAATGTCTTCCGGGTATTCTGCTGCCCCGATCACAACCGGCATCGGATCAATTCTCCAGTCATTGATGATCAATGCTCCGTCTTTTTTCAGGAAATGTGCATATCTCAGTGCTTCCAGACGTTCAAATGCGATAATCACATCTGCCTGCCCTTCTTCTACGATTGGTTCTGCCACCTGGTCTCCGTACCTTACAAATGTTACAACGCTTCCTCCACGCTGAGCCATTCCATGTACTTCGGAAAGTTTTACGTCATATCCGCCGGTAATGGCAAGTCCTCCTAAGATTCTGCTGGTAAGCAGTGTTCCCTGTCCGCCGACTCCGACAATCATAATATTCTTTGTTGCCATTATCTGTCACCTTCCTTTACTAACTCAATCGCATCGAATTTACACAGGCTTGCACAAAGTCCGCATCCAGTACACATCGTATCATCGATGGACACTGTTCCGTCAGCATTTTTTGTCATTGCAGGACATCCAGGTTTCATGCACATACCACACTTCTTACATTTATCTGTATGCGTCTGATATAACGGTTTCTTTGATTTGTCCAGAAGTACACATGGTGTCTTCGTAATGATCACGGATACTTCATCTTTGGCAATCTCTTCTTTTACAGCCTTTTCCACAGCCTGAATATCTCTTGCATTGACTTCTACCACATTCTTAACACCTATTGCACGACATAATGCCGGAATATCAATTGCATATGTCGGATCTCCCTGCAGTGTCTTTCCTGTTGCCGCATGATCCTGATGTCCGGTCATACCGGTTGTAGAGTTATCCAAGATGATGACGGTTCCTGTTGCTTTGTTATACATCATATTCATCAGAGAATTGACACCCGTATGTAAGAATGTAGAATCGCCGATCACAGCAACCCAGTTCTTAATATATTCTTTTCCTTTTGCCTTTTCCATACCATGAAGGCTTGAAATACTTGCTCCCATACAGATGGTTGTATCCACAACACTAAGTGGTGCTACTGCGCCCAGTGTATAACAGCCAATGTCACCTGCCGCATGAATCTTTAACTTGTTCAGTACATAGTACACACCTCTGTGTGGACATCCCGGACATAAGATTGGTGGTCTTCCCGGTGCCTGCGCAGGCTTACTGATATCAAGTTCTTCTTTCAGAATTGCCTCACGGAGCATATTGGCACTGTATTCCCCCTGTACCGTGAAGATTTCTTTTCCGATCGCTTTGATGCCCCAGGATTTAACCTGTGTCTCAATCACCGGGTCCAGTTCTTCTACAACATATAAGGTATCTACTTTTGAAGCAAATTCTTCGATCAGCTTTCTTGGAAGCGGATTTACCATACCAAGTTTTAATACAGATGCTTCCGGAAGTGCTTCCTTTACATACTGGTATGGAATACCGCTGGTGATTACACCGATCTTTGTGTCATTCATCTCTACTTTGTTGATTGGAAGTGTATTAGCAGCTTCCGCAAGTTCGAGATTGCGCTTTTCAATCTCTACGTGGCGGAGTTTTGCATTTCCCGGCATCATAACATTCTTGCGGATATTCTTCTCATATGGTTTATCTTCTATTTCTTTGCGTTCGTTTAATTCTACAAGTCCCTGGGAATGTGCCAGTCTTGTTGTTGTACGGTAAACAAACGGACGGTCAAATTTCTCACTCAGATCAAATGCTACTTTGATAAATTCTTTTGCTTCTGAACTGTCTGAAGGCTCGATAACAGGGAGCTGTGCCGCACGTGCTACCATTCTTGTATCCTGCTCATTCTGAGAACTGTAAAGTCCCGGATCATCCGCAACAACAATGACAAGTCCTCCGTTTACACCCATATAAGAAACTGTATATGTAGGGTCTGCTGCCACATTAAATCCAACGTGCTTCATACAGGACATCGCACGTACCCCCGCTACAGATGCACCGATCGCTACTTCTGTCGCAACTTTTTCATTCGGTGACCACTCGCAGTATAAACTGTCTTTATATTTGACCAGGTTCTCACTGATCTCTGTACTAGGCGTACCTGGATATGCTGCCGAAACCTTTACTCCGGCCTCATATGCACCTCTGGCAATCGCCTCGTTTCCAAGCATAATTACTTTTTCTGACATACTTCTTTTCCATCCTTTCGTGTAAGCGGCATTCCATTTACGCCACCTTGTAATAGTATAACACAATACTTTCGCGAGTTAAAGCATTAATTTGGCAGAAACATGGTTTTTTATATATGTTTCTTGCAGCTATACTCATTCAGGTCTATACGAATGATTGCTACCGCTTTTTCAAGATTTGGATTTTTCTGGAATTCATCAAATGTTCTGCCGGTCTGGTGCTTCATGATAACATTCAGGGCCTTTAGCTTTTCTCTTGGATTATCGATAATACTTGCAGTTCCTTTTCCGATGATACTTGCATAGTAATAACTGTACTGACATGCGGTATCTCCTTCCACCAGTTCATGTCTGTAATCAATTTCAACTCCGACATTTGCATTTTTTCTGATCAGATCGATCTTTTTTCCTTCTCTTGCACCATGGATATAAAGGATCACTTTTCCTTCTTCCCTTACGTATCCATAGTTCACCGGCACAATATACGGCCCGTTCTCATCCATGATCCCGATTCTGCACACCTTGCATTCATCAAAAATCTGTTGGATTTCTTCCATCTCTGTTACTTCTCTGTCTTTTCTTCTCATCCGCATACCCTCATTTCTGATTTATTCTTTTCCGATTCCTGTCATCATCCGACTTATTCCTTGAAGATAAATACCGGCATCGGCGGACAGTTCTTCCGGTTATAGTATTCATTGACGATCACGGTATACTCTTTTCCCGGAAGTGCTTTCACATATTCCAGGATTTTTTCTTTCTCTTCAAACCCGGTATCTCCGCCGCTGTAAATGCACAGGCTCATCATACCACCGTGTTTCAATATGCCAAGGCCTTTTCCGATTGCCTCAATACTGGTCCTGTATGTGGTTGCAAGATTATGATCGCCTCCCGGAAGATATCCGAAATTAAAGCAGATCACGTCTGCACTCTCTTTTCCGGCATACCGGTCCATATGTTCATGGCCATCCAGAATTAATTCTGCCTGCATTTCTTTTCCATGCGTTTTCAGTAATTCTTTCGTCACATCCAGAGCTTCCTGTTGAATATCAAATGCAAGTACCTTTCCTTTTTCTCCGGCAAGCTCACACAGGAACAGGGTATCATTCCCCTTTCCCATGGTCGCATCGATATAATATCCGCCTTCTTCTGCCTGCGAGCGGATGATCTCGTGACACCAGTATGTGATCTGTGACTGTTTCATTCTTCCCATCTGTTATCTTTCTCCTGCTTTTTTGCTATCTGGCACTCTAAAAATCAAACAATGACAGCTGGTTCGATGCCGGAAGATCTGCAAGGATCCCAAGCTCTACCATCGTGTCAATAACGGTCTTACTTGCTTTTGTTCTCTGTCTGAAGTCATCCAGTGACAGATAAGTTCCGTCTTTAGATGCTTCTGCAACTGCCTCGGCAGCTTTTTCTCCCATACCGTCGATACTCGAAAGTGGCGGCATCAGCTTGCCGTTTACGATCAGGAACTTTGTCGCCTGTGCTTTGTAGATATCAAGCGGCTCAAATTCGAATCCTCTTGCATACATCTCCTGCACAATCTTCATATCCTTCATCGTATCCTGTTCTTTTTTACTGAGTGTCGCAGAACGGCGGTTGTAATCATCAATATAGTACTGAAGCTTGTCCTTCCCCTGGCACATGATCTCGTAAGAAAATGCATCTGCACGGATTCCAAAATACGCCCCATAATATGCCAGTGGATAGTTGATCTTACAGTATGCGATACGGTATGCCATCATAACGTATGCTGCCGCATGCGCTTTCGGGAACATGTATTTGATCTGTTCACAGGACCAGACATACCAGTCGGGTACATTGTGTTCTGCCATGTCTTTTTTGAACTCCGGCCATTCTTTACATTTTCCTTTTGCAACGGTTCCCTTACGGACACGCTCCATAATGGTAAATGATTCCTCACTGTCCATCCCCTTGTTGATCAGATAGGTCATGATATCATCACGGGTACAGATTGCCGTGGAAATGGTTGCCTTTCCGCTCCGGATCAGTTCCTGTGCATTATTCAGCCACACGTCCGTTCCATGTGACAGACCGGAGATACGGATCAGATCCGAAATTGTATTCGGCTTTGTATCCACTACCATCTGGATAACGAAATCAGTTCCAAATTCCGGGATCCCAAGGCATCCGACCGGACATCCGCCGATATCATCCGGCTTGATACCAAGTGCCGATGTATCATGAAACAAAGAAATTACCCCCGGATCATCCAGTGGAATCTTCGTAGCATCAAAACGGTTATCCGTCTCATTGTATTCGTTGTCCATCGCCGGGGAACTGATATATTCCTCCAGTGTCTTGATCATAGTCGGATCATCATGTCCGAGAATATCAAGCTTTAACAGGTTGTGGTCTATCGAATGGTAATCGAAATGTGTGGTGACGATATCCGTCGTCATATCATTCGCCGGATGCTGTACCGGTGTAAAAGAGTTGATCTCTTCGCCAAGCGGAAGTACAATAATTCCTCCCGGATGCTGTCCGGTACTTCGGCGGATTCCCGTACACCCCTGTACGATACGGTCAATCTCACATTTTCTTTTACCCTGTCCATGTTCTTCGTAATAATTCTTTACATAACCGAATGCGGTCTTGTCCGCCAGTGTACCTACCGTTCCGGCACGGAATGTCTGACCCGCACCAAAGATAACCTCTGTATACTTATGCGCATTACTCTGATAATCTCCCGAGAAGTTCAGGTCAATATCCGGCTCTTTATTTCCCTTGAATCCAAGGAAAGTCTCGAACGGAATATCAAATCCATCTTTTATAAGCTTCTCTCCACATACCGGACATACACGGTCCGGCATATCCCATCCGCAGCCTCCGGCAAATTTCCTGACTTCTTCCGAATCAAAATCACTGTAATGACATTTCTTACAGTAATAGTGCGGACTTAATGGGTTAACCTCTGTGATTCCCGCCATGGTCGCTACAAAAGAAGATCCTACGGAACCACGTGAACCTACCAGATATCCGTCTTCCACTGATTTCCATACCAGTTTCTGTGCGATGATATACATCACGGCATAACCATTGCCGATGATGGATTTGAGTTCTCTTTCCAGTCTCTCTTCTACGACAGGCGGCAGATCATCGCCATAGAGCGCATGCGCCCTATCATAGCAGATCTTTCTCAGCATGCCGTCTGAGTTTTCAATGACTGGTGGACATTTGTCCGGTCGCACCGGCGAGATCGGCTCACACATATCGGCGATCCGGTTGGTGTTGGTGATAACGACTTCCTCCGCCTTGGCAGAACCAAGATAGGAAAACTCCTCCAACATCTCCTCGGTAGTACGCAGATACAAAGGTGCCTGATCGTCGGCATCCGAAAAGCCCTTGCC
>ERZ773138.2688-NODE-2688-length-12914-cov-4.659305_pt1 | contig 12914 bp, 8 predicted proteins | sample MGYA00511114_ERZ773138 | MGnify/ENA primary metagenome ERZ773138 (study PRJEB29015, sample SAMEA2737805) | human gut metagenome | biome: human gut; feature: human-associated habitat; material: faeces | place: China | collected 2012 ...
ATTTTGCATTTCTTCGTCGAGAACGAATGCCATGAGTGTATCCCCCTAAAAGTGAAGTTGTTAAACCGGACCCGATGGGTACTGCACCCCGCGCAGGGGCACACTGGTCCGCTATTTTTTACATATAACTGATTATTAGAATATCAAATTTTACATGCAATTTCAATACCCTGAGGGCAAATTCATAAAAAATTGCGTTTCTCCCTGCGCTTTTGCCGGACAAGCACGGGATAGAAACGCGAAAATTTGGCAGATTGCTATATTTTAAAGGAAAAAGCAGGCAGTTCCCATAAAAAGTACCGCAGGGGCGGACCGGGTCAGCCCCTGCGGCGCGGGTCTTGGATTACGCTGCACCGCGCGCGGCGGTGCAGTCTGCCCCAAGGCTGTGCAGCTCTCCCGGCAGGTCGGCGTAGCCGCGCGGGATATGCCCGGGGTCGCGCAGCGTGGTCTGCCCCTCGGCGGCAAGCGCCGCAATGAGCAGCGCCGCACCCCCGCGCAGGTCGGGGGCGGTCACGGCGGCTCCGTGCAGCGCAGCACCGCCGTCAATGTGCAGCCGCCGTCCCTGCGCGGTGCAGCCGGCCCCCAATGCGGCAAACCCTGCTGCGCAGGCAAACCGGTTGGCGAACAGGCGGTCATAGATCTCGCTCTCCCCCGCTGCCGTCAGCAGCACGGCGGCGGCCAGCGGGGCAGTGTCGGTCGCAAAGGCGGGCCAGGCATCGGCGGTCAGTCTGGCCCCGCCCCGCAGCGGCGCAGCGGGGTCGCGGGCAAGCCGCACGCAGTCCCCTGCCCGGGTCACGGTCACGCCGGTTTCGGCCAAAAAGCGCAGAAAGGCCCCGTAAACGGCCGGGTTGCAGCCGCAGATCTCAACCTCGCCGCCGGCGGCGGCCAGTGCGGCGGCATAGGTAGCGGCAGCGATGCGGTCCGGCAGCGGGCGGTGCGCGGTGCCCGCCAGCGGGCAGCCCCCGTCCACCGTCAGCACCGGCGTGCCGCAGCCCAGTATCCGGGCACCGCAAGCCTGCAGAAAATGCACCATGTCGCCTATTTCCGGCTCCTGCGCGGCGCCGCGCAGCACGGTGCGGCCCCGGGCACAGCAGGCAGCCATCAGCAGCGTGAGGGTCGCGCCGACGCTTGGCAGGCGCAGCGTAAAGTCCACGCCATGCAGCGGGCCTTTGCGCCGCAGCGTCACGGCGATGCCCTCCAGCTCGACCTCGGCCCCCATGGCGGCCAGTCCGGCCAGATGAATATCCACCGGCCGCGGCCCCAGACGGCAGCCGCCGGGCAGCGGCAGCCGCACATACCCTGTGCGGCAGAGCAGCGGCGCAAGGTAAAACACCGAGCTGCGCATTGCCCCGGCAAGGGATTCAGGAATCTCGCCGCAGAGCGTCTGCACCGGCCGTGTACACAGGTCCGCGCCGCACCGCCGCACATCGGCCCCCACGGCCTGCAGCAGCGCAAGGCTGGTCGTTACATCGGCAAGGGCCGGCACCTCCTGCAGGCGGCAGGGTCCGCGGCAGAGCAGCGTGGCCGCCAGCAGCGGCAGCGTGCTGTTTTTGGCGGCCGCCGGGCGGATGCGCCCATGCAGAGCCTGTTTGCCGGTAATGGTGATCATCTGCATGAGCGGGCCTCCCCCGAAGAAATATAGAACTGTATGCAAAAAGGCTTCCCCCGAGGGGGGAAGCTGTCAGCGGTGCTGACTGATGGGGGCGTGTTTGCCGCAGCAGTACATTGCCGGGCAATGTTGGAAAGCCTACCCTCATCCGGCCCTGCGGGGCCACCTTCCCCCGAGGGGGAAGGCTGGGGTATATCTTCTACCCTGTTATATGCCGCCTGCCCGGCAACATATTACAACAGCATCGGCTGCAGCTGCACCCCGCGCAGGGCAGCGTCCAGCGTGTCGGGCAGCAGGGTGAAATCACTTTTCAGGCTGCGGGGCTTTTTGTAGCAGTCATCCTGACCGAAGGGCACAAAATAGTAGCTGCGCCGCTGCAAAAGCTGGCCCAGCGCCGGGGCGCTGCCCGCCAGACCGTCGTTGGTGGAGGGGGCCAGTATGACCGGCCGGCCGCCACGCAGAAGGCTTTTGGCCGCCAGCGTCACCGGGGTCGCGCTGATGCCCGCCGCCAGCAGCGCCATCGTTGTGCCGGTGGCGGGGGCAATGATAAGGGCGTCGGCCAGCTTTTGCGGGCCGAGCGGCTCCACGCCCTGCAGTGTTGTGAGCGGTTCATGGCCGGTCAGCTCCAACAGGGTCTGCCGCAGGGCTGCTGCAGTGCCGAAGCGGGTGTCCAGCCCTGCCGCGCTGGCGCTGAGAATGGGCAGGATCTCCCAACCGCGCGCCGTCAGCACCTGTATCTGGGGCAGCACGGCGGAAAAGCTGCAAAAGCTGCCGCACAGCGCAAAGGCGGCAGTGCGTTTCGGCCGGGTCGTCATGGCTCGCTCCTTTCTTTCTGTTCTTCGCGTTCTTCCAGAATGGCCAGCACGGTCTGGGCAATCAGCGCTCCGGCGGTCTGCGGGGCGCAGCGCCCCGGCAGGGCCAGTGCATGCTCGGCGTGCAGGCCCAGCTCCTCGGCGGCTGCAAAATCGGTGCCGCCGGGCAGGCTGGCAAGGTCGATGATCAGCGCCCCGGCCGGCAGTTTTTGCAGCAGTGCCCGGGGTAGCACCGGCGCGGGGATCGTGTTGATGACGGCGTCGAACCCCGGCAGCAGCGCGGGCAGGGCTGTCAGCGCAGCGGCGCGGCAGCCGCTGCAGCGGGCGTTGGCGCGCTGCTCGGGGCTGCGGGCAGCCACGGTGACCCGCCCGCCCAGCAGTGCCAGCCGACGCGCCACGGCGCGGCCCACCCGGCCGTAGCCCAGCACAAGAAAGGCACTCTCCCAGATCGTGCGCTCCCGCAGGCGGAGCAGCAGTTCAAGGCAGCCCTCGGCCGTGGGGACGGCGTTTAGACATTCCAGCTCGGGCCGCCGGAAATAGTCGATCAGCGGCAGCCCGGCCTCCCGCGCGGCCATCCGCACCGGCATCCCGGGGCGGCCCGCTAAGATCAGCGTCCCCTGCCCCGCACCCTGCAGTGCGCGGGCGACCTCGTCACTGACGCGGCCCTGGGACATGGGCAGCAAAATGTAATCGGCTGCGGCGGCATTGTCGGCGGCGGTCACGCCGTAACCCGCACGGCGCAGCACGCGCGCCGCCGCCTGCTGGCGGGCATCGTGCCCGACCACGCAAAATGTTTTCGGCATAGGCGCTCACCTCGGTTTGATTTGCGCCATACTATGCCGGGGCGCGTGTACCTGTGCCTTCTGCCTTCCCCATCGGGGAAAGGCGGCCCGCAGGGCTGGATGAGAGCAGAGTGTGCCCTATTGCCAATTCACGGGCAATTGCGGCGGCTCTGCCCTCATCAGTCGCTTTCAGCGACAGCTTCCCCCGAGGGGGAAGCCCCGGCACGCAAAAAAAGGCACCCACCTTTTCCTAAAAGATGGATGCCTTTTTACTCAAAAATATTTCAGCCCGTCGCACTGGCCGCGCCAGACGAGGAGCGGGTTGATGGGCACGGTGCCGATGCGCAGCTCGGCCACAACGGTCCTGCCGCTGGTGCCCAGCAGCTGGCCCTGCTTGACATCGTCCCCGGCCTCGACGTCCAGTGCGGTCAGGCCGTAGAAGATGCTCCTGAGGCCCGCGCCGTGGTCGATGACGACGGTGTAGCCGTAGCTGCCGCCAAGGTCCTCGGCCAGCAGCACATGGCCGCTGGCGGGCACGATCATAGAATCCTTCGACTTCTTCGGCTTGATGACGACATTTGTCGAGGTGCGCCCGCCGTAGCCGTAGTTCGTGCTGCGCTCGCTGTAGGAACGGCCCACGTACTCGGTCATGCCGTAGAGCAGCGGCGTGTCAAAGCTGTCCAGGAACGGCTGCACAAAGCCGCCCACGGCCCACTGGATCTCGCCGCCGTCAGTCGTCAGCAGCCTGCGGACGGCATCGGGGGCGTCGTCCGCGCCGATGTAGGGCGACGTCAGCTGGGACTTGGCGCTGTAATCCTTGTAGGAGTAGGAGGCCGCGCGGACCGACAGCGTCAGCGTTTCGGTATAGCCGTCGGCAGTCACGGTCAGCTCGGTGTTTCCGGTCTCGGCGTTCCACGGGATGGGCAGGTAGCAGATCCAGCCGTTGGCGGCCCTGACGAAGCCTGTGCTTTCCAGCGGGCCCGTCAGCGTCGGTTCGGTCCGGCTCATGGTGTTGCCGACACGCACGGCGGCCACGCTGCCCTGCTGCACCGTCGGTGTGCAGAGCGTGACGGACGGCTTGATGCTGACGGTGAAGCGGAACTGCCAGGTCTCGGTGCCGGTGACGCTGGAGCGGTCCTCGGCGGCGCTGTCTGACGCGGTGACGACGAGCTTCGCGTCAAACGTGCCGTTCTCCGCAAACAGATAGCTGCGGAAGCCGGTGACGCTGCCCTCGTACACGGTCTCCTTGTCGGCGTCGGTGATGGTCAGCTGGGTGCTGTAGTCGGACGGCGTCACGATAATATCCGGCGATGCGTCGGATATGGCATCCTCGAGCACAACGGGAGAGGAATTGAGCGTTTCGGCGTAGGTGCGCCTGAAAAAGCTGCCGACCACCGGCACGTGCCACTTGTAGGCCGTGGGAGCAAGCTCCTGGCCGTCAAAGGTGACCTTGACTTCGGGCAGCATGTCAGGCGTGGCGCTGCGGTAAAGCCATGCTACGCCGCCGCCTGCGATGATGAGCACGAACAGCACAACAAGGAGCAGCCACTTGAACATGCCGAACACACCGCGCCCGAGGGCCTGCGGGATCGTATCCTGCGGCTCGTCGTCCTCGTCGTCGTCGGCGCTGTCATGCTGCGGTGCCTCGGGAGCCGGGGCAGGCCCGGCAGACGGCGCGGGATTCTCCTCCAGCCCGGCCATGATCTGCGCAATCGAAAGCTGCGCCGTGCGGGAGATGTTCGCCATGCGTGCGGCCTCAGCGGCAAGGGCTTTATCGTTGGCAAGGTCATCGCTGAAAACAAGGCCGGACGGCTCGGCAGCGTCCTCCGCGGGGACGTCCCCGGTTTGCTCGGGCGTGTCGGTGACGGCTGTGTCTGCCGCGGCGGCCTCGGGTGGCGCTTCTGCCGCAGACGTATCGTCGGCGGCAGGGGCGTCCGCTGTCGGTTCGGGCTCCGTCACGGCGGGCTCGGCCCTTTCCGCAGGCTCGGGCAGTTCCGGGGCACTCGGGACGTCGGGCACGGTGGGTGCGGCAGCGTCCTCCCGGGCGGGGGTCTCCGGCGGTTCGGGCTTGCTTTCGGATTTGGGCTCGGCAAGCTCCGGCGCGGCGGGAACGGGGCTCTCCTGTGCGGGGGCCTTGCGCTCCGGGGTCTCGTCAGCCGGGGCTTTTTTCACCGTCTTAGCAGCCTTCGGCGTCTTGGACTTTGCGGTGTTTGTTGTTTTTGTTGTCTTTGTGTTTTTTTTGGCCCGCGGCTTCTTGGGGGACGCGGCAGGCTTTTTTGTGCTCTGCCCGTCTGCGGCGGGCGGCTCGGCGCTGTCCGTCGGCGCCGGGGGCGTGTCGGCGGCAGGCTGGGGGCTGGCTGCCTTGCGGCGCCGGGGCTTCGGCTTGGGGGCCTCCTCCGGCTGTACCGCAGTGGATTTCTTATCTTCTTCCATACTCACACTCACTCTTTTAGGGACCTTTATGGATGCCCGGCAAAACGGCAGCGGCACGGCAGGCCGGGTGTGCCGTGTGCAGCTATTTTATTCAGCCTCGCGGAATTGCAGACCACTGTTTCCGTCCAGCGCGGTCTGCGGGTCAGTGGATTTGCTGCCGATGCGCAGCTCGTAGATCAGGTTGTGGGCCGTCCCGGCGGTGCCCAGCGGGTCGCCGGCGGACACACTCTGCCCGCGCTCCACGCCGACAGTCTCCAGCCCGTACAGGTAGCTCTTTACGCCGCAGCCGTGGTCGATGACCACCGTGCCGCCGGTCAGGGTCAGCGTGCCCGCAAAGACAACGTTGCCTGCCTGCGGGGCAGTGACGGTCTCGCCGTCCGCGGCGGCATAGGTCAGGCCGGTGGCCTGGCCGCTGCGCTGGCCGTCCACCATCTGGGTGACACCGTACTCCATGGCGACAGCGCCCGCGCTGGGGGCCTCAAAGCGGCCATTCCAGAGCTTGGCGGAGCTGCCCGTTGTGTACAGCGGCCATATAGCGTTGCGGAACTCCTCCCCGCCGCCGGTGTCCTCCTCGGCGGGGACGGTGACCGTATCATACATGGTGCGGGTGACGGTCAGGGTGATGTCCTTTTCCAGGCTCCCGCAGGTCAGGTGCAGCGTATGGTCGCCGCCCTCGGCGTTGTAGGTCACGGGAATATAGCCCATGTAGCCGCTGGCGGTCTTGCGGAACCAGACGGTGCCCAGATCGGTCTCCAGGCTCGGCTCGCCGTCCAGAATGCCGGACAGCTGCACAGCCACGATGCTGCCCTGCGGCGCGCGCTCGGTGCTCAGGGTGACCTTGGGGTTCATCGCCATCGTGTAGCCGGCGCGGTAGGCGTACCAGCCCACGGGGTCGCCGGGGTTGTCCGCACTGCTGTGGTGCGCGGTCACGATGATCTGATAGTCCCCGTTTTGTGTATAGGTATAGGTATTGCAGTCGGCCAGTGCGCCGGTCCAGACCGTGCCGTCGGGCGCGGTGATCTGAAGCTCGGCAGCGGTGACCCAGTCGGGCAGGACGAGCTGCGGCACGGTATCGGTGAAGGTGCCCAGCTTCTGCACGGTCAGGTTCGTCGGGCTTTCGTAGGTCTTGTTGACCTTATCGCCCAGCACCGGGATGACCCAGCTCCAGCCGTTGGGCTCGAGGGTCTGCTCACCGAAGGTGACGGCCTCCTGCGGCAGGGCGTCCGTCCCGGTGCGGCTGTAAAGAAAAGCCGCCGTTCCGCCCAGGATGGCGGCAATCATAACGGCGACCATCACAAGCCAAAGCAGCAGTTTACGCATATTGTGTTTTCTCCGTGGCAGTATGGCATTGCCAAAAAGCCGGACGCCGTCAGGTCGGTGCCCAGCCGGGTTGTGGCGGCAGAAAAGCTTCCCCCGCGGGGGAAGCCTTGAGGATCATTTACTCCTTCTCCTCTGCGGGGGCGGAGGGAATGTTCTCGTAGGTGGTGGAATCCTCGTCGTCGTAATCGTCATCCTCGTAGTCGTCGCTGAACAGCAGGCGCTCGTACTCGTCCAGTTCCTTTTCACGGTGGTAGAGATAGAGTGCGGCGGCGGTCAGGGCACCGGCAGCGGCAAACAGGAACGCCAGAACGGCACCGAAGGTGGTTTTCTTCATCATAGTAGTTCTCCTTTTGCAAATGCTGCGCTGCAACGCAGCTTTCGTGAAAAACGCCGCAGCGGGCGTGCATACAAAGCAATAACGCTAACCTTATTATACCCGACGCAGAGGGCAATTACAACCCGAACATTTGTAAAATATTAAAGGTATTTTTTTGCTGTTTTTACGCGGATTGCTGCAGGACAAAGGGTACATTTGAGCCAAGGGCGGCATGAGGTATATGGGAAGGTTGCAGGGGAGGGATTTATCCCTCCCGGAATGTTTGCGTGGCCGGAAACCCTCACGGAGGGGTCAAGACCCCTCCCTACGGTGTGCCGTTCACGGGTGCTTTGTAGGGAGCGGTCTTGACCGCTCCGGGGAAGTGTGCGGCTGCCATCCACTCCACGGGAGGGATAAATCCCTCCCCTACGCAAAACAAAAATGCGGTCTCCGTGCAGGAGGCCGCATTTTTATACGATTTTCAGAACAGCCTATCCACCGGGTACAGCCCATCCTCGCTCATCTTTTTCAGGGCTTCGACCAGCTCGGGCTTGTCCTCGCGGTAGGTGATGCCGTGCCATTTGTCGGCACTGGTCAGCACATGGACGTCCGCCTTACCGGCCTCCAGCGCGTTCGTCACGACGGTGGGCAGGTAATATTCGCACTTCATCGGGTTGACGGGCAGGCTGGCCTGCAGGAACGCGGCAAAACCGGCCTTGGCCTCCTGCACGTAGGCGGGGGTGAAGCCCCACAGGTTCATCGAGACAACACAGTCGGCGGGCAGGTCGGCCCAGCTCTTGCCGCCGTCCTCGCTGTAATGGATGCCGTCGGCGTAGGGCTCGATGCAGGTGCGCTCGGTCACGCTGACGAGGTTGCGGCTCTCGTCGGTCACGCAGACGCCGCGGCTGACACTGCCGTTGGCGCTGACCGTGTTGCCCAGCAGGAAGCCGACCATGGCCCAGGCGTAGCGGTCCCCGTCGGCGTGGGTGCTCAGGTAGTCGTAGATGAGCTTGAAGCCCTGCGGGCCGTAGTAGTCGTCGGCGTTGATGACCGCAAACGGTGCGTCGCCGATGGCCTCCTCGGCCACGAGGATGGCATGGGCGGTGCCCCAGGGCTTGACGCGGCCCTCCGGCACGGTGAAGCCCTCGGGCAGCTTTTCCAGCTGCTGGTAGGCGTAGCGGACCTCGAACCCGGCGCGCACGGCACGGGCACCGACGGCCTCTTTAAACGCCTGCTCGATCTCGTGCTTGATGATAAAGACGACGGTCTTGAACCCGGCGCGGCGGGCATCGTACAGGCTGTAGTCGAGGATGGCCTCGCCGGACGGGCCGACGGGGTCGATCTGTTTGAGCCCGCCGTAGCGGCTGCCCATACCGGCGGCCATGACAACGAGGATCGGTTTGGTCTGCATAATTTGCACTCTCCCAATATTTGTAGGGGAGGGATTCATCCCTCCCGGGTATTCTGCGGCTGCCGCGGCGTACCTGCGGAGCGGTCAAGACCGCTCCCTACAAAGCACCCGTAAACGTCATTCTGTAGGGAGGGGTCTTGACCCCTCCGGGACGTGTGCCGCGTCGCTAAGTCCACGGGAGGGATGAATCCCTCCCCTACGGGCGTATTTTAAGTTTACTCCATTTCTCCTGCTATTGCAAGCACCTTATAAAATTTGAAAAAACTGCGCAATTTCCGCAGATTGTGACCCGGTTTGCTATGGCAACTTAAAACAGAAAATGCTATAATGAATAAAACTACAAAACAGGAGGGCTTTTTCCGATGGAACATACCGGAAAACGTGCGCTGGTGCTGGCTGGCGGCGGGGCCAAGGGCAGCTATCAGATCGGCGTCTGGCGCGCTCTGCAGGAGCTGGACTGGACGCCTGACATCATCACGGGCGCAAGCGTCGGCACGCTGAACGGCTGCCTGTTCACGATGGGCAAGATCCAGGAGGCCGAGGACCTGTGGCGCAGCCTGGAAATTCACGATGTTCTCGAAGTCCCCGCAACGCTCAAGCCCGAGGAGCTGCACGCGTTCTTCCTCGACATCATCCGCAGCGGAGGACTGAACGTTGAACCGCTGGCCGAGATGATCGACCGTCTGATCGACGAAGACGCCGTGCGCACATCGCCTATCCACTTCGGCCTTGTTATGACCGAGTTGGGCAGCCTGCGCAGCGTGCAGTGCCCCATCGAGGACATCCCCGAAGGGCAGTTAAAGGACTATATGCTGGCGTCCAGTGCCTGCTTCCCGGCCCTGCGCCCGCGGGAAATTGACGGTGTAAAGTACATTGACGGCGGCTGGCGCGACAATATGCCGCTGGATCTGGCCGCAAAAATGGGCGCAGCGGAGCTGCTCGGCGTCGATGTGGACGGCATCGGCATTGTACGCCCCAACACCACCGGCCTGCCGACGCGCATCGTGCGCAGCCACTGGGATTTAGGTCCGACGCTGGACTTTGACCCCGCCCGCGCCGGGCGCAACATTGCGCTGGGCTACTTTGACACGCTGCGGCTGTTTGGCCGCTGCGGCGGCACGGCCTACGCCATGCTGCCCGACAATGAGGAATTTCTGGCTCGCTTTGCCGAGCAATACCAAAAGCTGCTGGCCGAGGTCTGCGCCCGCGCACCGGAAATTGACCTTGTGGAGAAAAACGCGCGGCTGCGCGCAAACTACCCGGCGCCCTATGCACCGAACCCGAGTGCGCCCACCCGCGGCGCACTGGCCCCGCTGGAACTGGCCGCCGAGCACGTCGGCGTGCCCGAGGATATGCCCTACACGCCGAAGCTGCTGGCCGCGACCTTCATGGGCAGCTTTGACAAGGACCCGGCAGACCGCTTCCCCGCCCTGCTGGACGGCAGGGACAACACCCTCGTGACCGAGCGTGCCATCGCCGCCGCCGTGCCCGAGGAATTCGTGACCGCCCTGGTCAGCAAGACCCTGGGCGAGCTGCCGATTTTGTAAAAAGGCTTCCCCTTGGGACTCCGCCCGCGTTTGCCAAAGTATCGCGCTGTAGGGGCCGGGCGGTAAGCCTTTAACGGGTGTCTGCGGCGAACCCGCCCTTCATCCGACCCTGCGGGAGCACCCTCCCGGAGGGGGCCAAGAAGAAAAAAGGAGGCATCCTATGCACACCTATACCGGCGTACCGGCATCCACCGGCATTGTGGTCGGCCCGGTTGAGCAGATCGACCACGGCACCACCGGCCTGCACCGCATCGTCTGCGACCCGTTCCGGGAGCGTGCCCTCTACGACGTCGCCGTCGTGCTGGCCAAGGATGAGCTGCGCCGTTTGAGCCAGCGCGCCAAGGGGCCGGACGCGGATATTCTGCTGTTCCAGATCGCCCTGCTGGAGGACGAGTCCTTCACGAACGAGATCGGTGACTATATCGCCGCCGGTGCGGGCGGGGCTGCCGCCGTCGAGCGCGCCGAGCAGATTTTTGCGGGCCGCCTGAAAAACGTCGATGATGAGTACATCCGGGAGCGCAGCGTCGATGTCTGCGACGTCTGCCGCCGCGTGGTGGATATTCTGGACGGACGCCCGCGCCGCCGCCTGCATCTGAAGCGCCCCAGCATCCTGGTGGCGGACCGCTTCTTTCCCAGTGACCTGTTCAGTCTGGATCGCCGCATGGTGCTGGGCCTGGCCAGCGACCAGGACAGCACGGTCAGCCATGCCGCCATCATGGCCCGCAGCATGGGCATCCCGGCGGTGGTACAACTGGGCGGCGGCACCGCGGCCATGGCCGTGGGCCACCGCGCGATCCTTGACGCCGACAACGGCACGCTTATTGTGGAGCCGGACGGTGCGCAGATCGCCCAGGCGGACTGTAAAATTGCATTGAGCCGCCTGCACGGCCAGAAGCCAGACCCCGTGGTCGCCCTGCCCTGCCTGACGAAGGACGGCACGGCCTTCCGCCTGATGCCGACCTGCAACATCAGCGACAGCGACGTGCCCCATACGCGCGGCGCGGCGGGCATCGGCCTTGTGCGCACCGAGACCGCGATTCTGTACGACCAGAGCGACGAGGAGCAGACCACCCGTCTGCGCGAGCTGCTGAAAAGCGCCGAGGGCGTGCCCGTGCTGCTGCGCACCTGCGATACCCGCGCCGACGACGACGCCCCCTGGGCCGGGGAGACGCAGGATCGCCTGCGCGGCAACTGGCTGTTCAAGCCGCAGATCCGGGCGCTGCTGCGCGCCGCCACGGACGGCGACCTGCGGGTCGTGTTCCCGATGATAAAAGATGTAGCCGACTGGGATCGCTGCGTGGAGGAGGTCAACACCTGCCGCGACGAGCTGCTGGTCGAGGGCCGCGAGACCGGCCCGATGATGCTGGGCTGCGTTGTGGACATGCCGTCCGCCGCGGTCATGGCCGGGGATATGATGGAGCACGGCGTGCAGCTGATGGCTGTGGATATTGAGGACCTGACCCGCTACACGCTGGGCCTTGTGCAGAACCCCACCGCCGCCGTGAACCAGCTGACGAACCCCGCCGTGCTGCGCCTTGTCAGCGGCATTCTGGAGCAGGCACAGGAGCACGGCGCACAGGTCTACCTCTGCGGCATCACCGTGGCCGCCGTGGATGCCATGCCGGCCTATTTAAAGCTCGGCATCCGCACCTTCAGCGCCGAGCCCGCGGCGCTATTGCCGCTGAAGAAGCTGCTGATGGAGCAGGAGCTATAAAATGGGAGCCTTCCCCCTCGGGGGAAGGTGTCTGCGGCCCCGCCCGCAGACGGATGAGGGCAGACCTTGCCACTGCCGCCCGGTAACGGGCTGTCAGGGCACACTCTCCCCACATCAGTCCGCTTCGCGGACAGCTTCTCCCCCAGGGAAGAAGCCTTTTCCGCAAAATATAAATGAAAATGCCCGCCGTGTTTCCACGGCGGGCATTGTTCATGCGATCAATTACTGAGCAGCAGCCTTGTTGGCGCGCTTAGCCATGCGGCTGATCTTGCGGGCAGCGGTGTTCTTATGGATAACACCCTTGGTGACAGCGCGGTCGAGCAGGCGGCAAGCAGCGAGCGCAGCAGCGTAGGCCTCTGCACCGTTCTTTGCTTCTACTGCATCATTGAAGAAATCTGAGCATTTATCAACGCTTACTGTCCATGTTTCTCCTGTTGTCTCATCACCCTTTGATGGTTCATCAGGAGTCTCTGTCTCAGCCTTATAATCCTTTGCTGTTACTGTTTTATCTGTTACTGTGATTCCGCTCATTGCTGCTTTCATCTTTTCTGTGCAGGCATTGAGTGAATCCCACGTTGTTCCCTGGAATACAAGGTTATTACAATACTGTATATTGTTCCATGCCTTATTTGTTTTCTTTGATATCGCATTTTTATTATATGACTTTGTGTATACGTTATAAAATACCGCATTCTCACAACCGATTAAAGTTTCCCAGCCATTCATATTCTTAAATCCACCGTTACCGCCGACATCACCGAATGTAATATCCTGGAAGTATAAATTATGGTGTGTATGCCATGGCTTCTGTGGATTTGAAACAGGGTCATCATCCGCAAGCACCTGGATTGTATTCTGGTTAGCACCGTATACTGAAACATTGTATGATGCAAAGTTATAGAACTCACCAATCTCTGCATACTCTGTTGAAGATGCTGAGTTAGGGTCACCATAGCTTGTTGTGAATACC
>ERZ773138.2690-NODE-2690-length-12901-cov-4.715009_pt1 | contig 12901 bp, 10 predicted proteins | sample MGYA00511114_ERZ773138 | MGnify/ENA primary metagenome ERZ773138 (study PRJEB29015, sample SAMEA2737805) | human gut metagenome | biome: human gut; feature: human-associated habitat; material: faeces | place: China | collected 2012 ...
GTTATGAAATTGTCAAACTCAAAAATTCCGTTTTTTGCATAAAAAAACGGTACAAAGCGCTTAAAAAAGCACATTGTACCGTTGATTGGCGGAGCATCAGAGATTTGAACTCTGGCGGCGCTACAAACGCCCTATCGCATTTCGAGTGCGACCCCTTCGACCTCTTGGGTAATGCTCCCTATAGTAATCCCCCAAAATCTTCTCCGGAAAAAGGAGAGAAAAGTAGGAGAGAACAGCAAATATTTAATTGTAGAAAATGGCGTGTTTTTGACGATGGTTCGCTAGAAAATCAATAGCAACTTCCAAAATGCCTGCTTGATTTCGAGTCAAGTACATCAAGGTATTCGTCTTATATCTCTTTATTCCGCTTTGCGTTGGAACGTCTGTTTTCTGTTCTTACGCTTGTTTTTGATATTTTGACTTATTTCGTTTTATATGTTGCCCGTGGCTGTTTGGGCAACATTTGGGCAACAATCGTTTTTCGGGCAACACTTTTTGGCACAACACAGGGAAAATTGAAAATTTGTACAGAATTTGAAGATTTGGCTATATTTCAGTCCAAGTCTTTTTTCTTTTATGGAGGTTTCTACCGTGAAAAATACAAATTCTGCTGCCGAAAGTGGCGCTTTTATCCGCAAAACGCGAGGGTATTCTGTTGTGCAGAATGAGGCGCTGTTCAACGATAGCTTATCCATGAGCGCTAAGGGGCTGTATGCCTTGATTGCTGCCCGTATTGATTATACGGCAACGCCGCTGACAAAGCAATGGCTGATGAACCACTGCACTGAGGGCGAGCGCTCCTTTAACCGCGCATGGGATATGCTGAAAAATAACGGCTATTTGGTTGCGCACGTTCGTCCAGCCAAGCACGGACGATTCTGCTATGAGTACGAACTGCGTGATTCAAATAACGGTTGGAACGGTGTGTATCTGATTTATTACGATGCACAGGGAAACATCAGTAACACCAATCTGACGAAAGCCAACCATACCCCACAAAATGTACCTACTGGTATGACCACCACCCACAAAACCGCACCGGTGGTAACCACACCTATGGTAAGCGCAGTGGCGGTAATGTAGGTAGTATTATAATTACTATAATTAAATACTCTTAGTAATTACTATATCAAATACTATAAATAAACCATCTGAAAAAGAAAAAAGGGCGGCGCAGAAAATTTGCCATACAACAACCTCTCTTTTTCAGAAGGCTTGCAGAATGAAAGGGTTACACAATGAAAATGGAATATGTGAATGTAAACGGCTATCTGATTCCAAAGTTGGAAAACGGTCCAATCGCAGACAACACCATTGGAAAATACGGCATGATGCGGGCGCGATACCTCGATGAGCATCGACCAATGGAACGCGACCAGATGTTGTTGGATGGAACGCTGGCACAGCACCTCACGGACATCGACTGCGAGGCACATCGTCAAGTTGAAAGTCTTACCAAAGTGTTGGCAACAGAAGCCAAAATCAACGAAGAAATGAAACGCTGTAACCCGTTGGAATGGGCCGCAGCTATGCAAGGTTTGCAAGCACAGGCCGAAGAAATTGTGTGTGCTGAACTGATTTACGCAGAGGAAAACACAGGCGATTCACTCTCTTTACCGAGAAAGTGATAGCGTTCCCGGACAGTGCGGCAAGCACGTCATTATGCTGTCATGCCAGCATAACGACCGCTTGTTAGGGGCAAGCCCCTAAGACCCTGATAGGAGAAAGCAAATGTTAAAACGTCAAAAACAAGTAACGGTACGATTCACCGAAGAAGAATACCGCCAACTGAAAAGCAAATGCGATGCCGCCGGCATGAAAATGGAGCCGTTCCTCCGTGTGCTGGTAAGCGGCTGTACGCTGCGCGAACGCCCGCCGGACAGTTACAAAGCCTTGGCGGCGCAGGTGGCGGCAATCGGAAATAATTTGAACCAGCTGACGCGCTTGGCCAACAGCACCGGCAAGATCGAGAACGCCCAGATTGCCGAGGTAAACCGGATGATGCAGCGCGTCTGGCGACTTATGCAGGAGGAGCAGTAATGGCAATCACAAAGATTTTGCCGGTGCGCGGGCAGCTGAAAGGCTGCTTGGATTACGCCGCCAATCCGCAAAAGACAGAGTATCTGAACACTGCGGATATGCAGCGGCTGATGAACTACACGCAGAACGGCGATAAAACCGAGCATCAGCTCTATGTTTCCGGCTTTAACTGCGACCCGCAAAACGCCTATTATCTTATGCAGGCAACAAAGCGGCGTTGGGGCAAACCGTTGGACAGCGGCAATGTGGGCTACCATATTATTCAGAGTTTTAAGCCCGGTGAGGCAACACCCGATCAGGTACACGAAATCGGCTGCGAATTCGCCCGGCGCTTTCTGGCTGACCGTTTTGAGTGCACCGTCAGTACCCATCTGGACAAAGGACATCTGCACAACCATATTGTCGTAAACTCGGTTTCGTTTATGGATGGGCGGATGTTCCGCAATGATTTTACTACTTACTACAAGGGGATCCGAGCTGTTTCCGATGAACTGTGCCGCGAAAATCGACTGTCTGTTGTGGAAACGGATGGACACGGGAAATCCTACGGCGAGTGGAAACACGAAAAAGAAGGCTCGTCCACGCTGCGCGGCATGGTAAAGGCGGATGTGGAAGTGGCAATGACCACTGCGAACAGCTTTGCTGGGTTTATTGCGGAGCTGCAGAAAATGGGGTATGCGGTGAAATACGGACCCAAAGCTACGCATATGACCGTGCGCCATAAAGATGCACATAGAAATATTCGATTGGATAAGATTAGTCCACGCTTCAGCGAGGACGCCTTGCGGAGTTACTTCCAAGAGTTGCGTAAACTTCCGCCCGCAATGCAGCAAGAATACAAGCAGCAAACAGTACCTCATCCACCACGCTGGCAGCCGAAAGAGCTGCCTATGCCTGTTCGCCGCCGCGCACGGTGTCGCAGCAAGCTGAGCCATAATTGCCGCAAAATCACCGGCTTTATGGCTTGCTATTATCGCTACTGCGCATTGCTGAGAAAAGCATATAAAGGCAAAGTTGGCAAGCGGTGCTATTACCTGCTGCGTGATGATTTCCTGCGGTACAATCGCTATCGGCGGCAATGCGACTTTTTATGGAAGCATCGAATTACAACACTTGACGAACTTTTGACTTGTAAGGAGAACCTGCAAGCCGAATATAACGACCTTACGGCGCGGCGTAAGGCACTCTACCGTAGTAAGAAGGGCAAAGTCGTCAGTATTAACCGTTCAGAACAAATACAGGCGCTTACAGCCCGTATTAGAGCATTGCGGCGAGATATTGCAACCTGCGTGGATATTGAGATGGATTGCGAAGCAGTGCGGAATAAGGTGCAGCGGGCAGCACCGCTACGGAATGAAAAGTGCCAAGAAAATATATATCGCAGCCGCTTCTAAACTTAGTAATCACGCTGCCACCGCATTTGCGTTCACGCGCTCTATTGCCTGCCGAATCCCTGCCCACACGGACAAATCGGTAAACACTTCCACAATGCTGCCGTGGTCGGTAAACGGAGCTTCCTGCAAGACGGACAAATCTTTCATCATACCGTTATGAACAATGTACTCTACAATCTGGTTCACAAAATAAATCTGTTTGCTGTCGAGACTGGTATCGTTCAAATACTGTGCAAAAGCCTCTTTTGCAGCGTTCATCTCAAGGCCGACAATCTCCCGCACAAACTCGCCCAAAGGCTTTTGACCGTACTCAGCTTCATAGTCCTGCTTTGTGCCGATTTCGTTCCACAGAATTTCTTCCAGTGCCTTTACGTCCTCACCATTCAGCGGAATGTTGCTTTTTAGCTTGGCAATAACGGCGTTATCCGTATGCTGCCGCACATAAAATTCTGCCTTGGCCTTGTAATTTTTCAAGTCATCGTTTTCCAACTCGGACTCGTTCCAATCTTCGGACAGAATTGCGTCATCGAAATTGGTATCATAGCGAACTTTTACGATAGGAATATACTTGATAAGGTCGCGTAGGTTTTCGCGGATATGCTCAAATTCGTTAATCCCGGCTGTTTCCAAATAATCCGTGTGCAAAATCTTATTGAGAAGATCAGATTGTGCCATGATTTCCGGAATGTTTGCAACAGATGCAACGGCAGCAACCTTTTTCATCAAGTCGCTACGTGCCTTGCCATACTTTTTTCCTGCAAGGTAGGCAAGCTCTATGCCGTACATCAGGGCATCAAAGCGCATCGCCTTGGGGTCATCTTCTTCTGGGGTAATCAGCGGCGCTAACTCCTGCCCCATCAGCAAGGTGTCCTCATAGGTCAGAGCGGCGTAGTTGTCCGCGTTGGCATACAATTCCACATATTTCAAGTGCTGGCGCACAGCAAAGTTGTCTTTATTCAACTCCTGTACTTTGCACACCATATCATCCACAAGTGCCTTGCGGAACGCAATCAAATCGGTGGTCTGATATGCCAAATCTTGCAATTTAAAAGCAATCTGCGCTTTCAAGTGGAAAATCGCCCCTTGCAGCGCAATCATGTTAGCAGTGGGTTTCCCCTTGCTCATGCGGAAAAACTCAAAGTTCCCGCAGAAGTCAAAGATATAAAATTTGTCTTTGTCCTTGCCGTCCAACAGAGTAGGGCAAAGGCGTGTACCGCGGCCAATCATCTGCCAGAACTTTGCCTTGCTCATGACTTTCTTGAAAAACACAAGGTTCAGCACTTCGGGCACATCGATACCTGTGTCCAGCATATCTACGGAAATTGCAATCTGGGGCAGCTTTTTCGGGTCAGAGAATTCATCAATCGCGCTTTGGGCATAGGTCATATAGTTGTCAATGACCTTGGCAAAGCCGGGCAAATGGGGGTATTCTTTATTGAATATCTCCAATATTTTTTCGGCATGGGAGTGGTTCTTTGCGAAGATGATTGTCTTTCCCAACTTGTTACCGTAATCGATTTTGATGCCCTTGGTCATCAGGGTATCCAGCACTTTGCGGATCGTATCTTCGTTAAAAATCCACTCGTTCAGTGCAGATGAGCCGATACGTTCCGGCAAATCGCCGTTTTCATCTTCAAAAGTATCCTCGTAGGCCTGCTTGTCCTCATCTGACAGGTCATCGTACACGATGCCCTGCTCAATAAACTTCAACTTCGTTTCAACGGACAAAAAGTCCACGAGATACCCATCTTTAACAGCCTGCGCCAGCTCGTAGCCATAGGTGGGAACACCGTTTTCCAATTCAAAAATTTCATAGGTGTTCTTGTCGATTTCATCCTTGGGCGTTGCGGTCAAGCCGACCAACGGCGCGTCAAAGTAGTTGAAGATGTCCTTGTACTTGTTGTAAACCGAGCGATGTGCCTCATCGCAGATGACCAAGTCAAAGTGTCCGCAGGTAAACAGCTTGCCGTTCTCATCCTGTACGCTGTCAATGACATGGTACATGGTTTGGTAGGTGGAAAACACACAATGCGCCGTGTAGTTGTCCTTTTCTTCGCAGAGGTTTGTAACGGATAAGTCCGGCAGCAGGTTCACAAAGCTGCGCTTTGCCTGCGTGACAAGGCTGTTGCGGTCCGCCAGAAACAGGATGTTTTTCACCCAGCCATGTTGCAGCAGCACATCGCACAGGGCAATCACCGTGCGTGTTTTGCCGGAGCCGGTAGCCATGACCAGCAGAGCCTTGCGGCGGTTGCGGGTAAAGGCATCGCAGGTCGCTTTGATAGCGCCCTCTTGGTAATAACGTCCGGCAATACTGCGGTCTACCATCACATTCCGCAGGCTGGTGCGCATGGATTGCAGGTTGAACAGCTTTTCCAAATCACGTTTGGAATAAATAGCAGCGCACTTGCGTTCGGGGTAAATCGTGTCGGTAATGCGTGTTTCAAAGCCGTTTGTCAAAAAGATGACCGGACGGCGGTGATACTTCTTTTCCAGCAGATCGGCATACAATTTTGCCTGTTGGCGACCTTTTGCCACATCTACACAGGTGCGCTTGGCTTCTACCACAGCCAAAGGACGACCATCGTCGCCGTAAAGCACATAATCGGCATAGCCTACCTCGGATTTGTTGGGCATACCGGGCAGTTCCACCTCATTCTGCCAGTCCTTGCCCTCGGTCCAGCCTGCATCGGTGAGCATGGTGTCAATGTACAGCTTGCGGGTCTTATACTCGGACAGATCAAGCGGTTTGGGAACATAGGTCTGCTGCTGCTCGACGCGGCGGGCGGTGAGTTCCTCCTTCAGTGCAGCGTTTTCTGCCATAAGGGCAGCAAGGTCAATGTCCTTTTCTTCGTCAGGCTGCACTGCGGGGGCTTCGGCGGGCTGCTCCAGCAGAGCGCGGTCAAAGTGTCCGGCAGTATAGTTTTCCCCATAGCAATACGCCACAAAATCAAGGAAAATGTACAGGTTTTCAAGGCAGAGTCCGGCCTGTTCCTCGGCGATTTTCTTGCCTGTGTGCGCTGCGTTGTTGCCGGTGCGGCGGATAAAATCCATGCGCCGCCAGATGTCCGTGCCGACAATATCCCGGAAATCCTCGGTATTCATCAGGCTGACGAGGGTATCCTGATAGGGGAGGGCCAGCGCTTTATCTACGGAATACATCCATTTTACGGCAAATTCCATTGCACGGCGGCAGTTAAGCACACAGGCCGAGGCGTCAATGTGCAGGATTTTTTCAGCCGAAACAGCAACAGGCGCAAAGGTGCCAAATTTTGGCGTAGACAGCAGAAAATCAAAATTCGTCATAGGAATCCCTCCTACAAGTTATTTCTTGTCCTTAATAAAATTGTATGTGCCAACTAACACCGAACCAACAAAACCAGAACATCCGACATTCCAAAACCTATCAACCCAAACATTTGTCCCGGCTTTATGGTCTGTATAAACGGCTGCAAAATAGAGCGCGAAGAATATTGCAACTAGAATAACAAGAGTGATTATGTTTCGCTTATTGGCATATTTTTTTATTTCTTTCCATGAATTTTGACGCATATGTTTTTTGTAGCTTTTATATGCCTCGCTTTCGCACATGTGTTCACGTATGCCTTCTATATTGCTTTTCCAATCTGCGGTCAAATAGTTTCTGGTTTGCTCATCTATTTCAATTCCCAATTCAGAAAATTTATCAACATGGCCAGATGTGGTGGAACTTGTGCGAGCAACTTGTGTTGTTAAATAGTCAAAGGAAAGAGAAACAAATGTTGTTCCCACTTTCAAAGCAATAATTTCATCTGTTATATTGTGTAATGACACGAGGAGATGACCACAAAATCCAGGGCCAAGCATGGTACCGATATGTCCGATACCCTTGGCGACAAGCCCCACCTTAGAATGAAGTGCACCACCAATGTAATTAGCAACGCCAATGACTTCAGATGTTTCTATCAATGTAGTTGTATGAGGCAGCAAAATGATGTACTTATCAGCTTTTCCGTGTTTTCGTCTGACACAAAATTCGCATTTTGACCCCCGACGGAATGATAGAGTCTTTTTTTTCGCGGGAATATCTTTGAGTCCAAACGATTCACCACCATACCAATACACCGTCTCGCTTGACTGTGTCCATGCATTCTCACTCACAGTAAGATTAATTGAATTCTCCTTGAAATTGTCTCGAATGACAGGAAAAATATCTATCCCTTTGCCAAGTTCTTTTTCTATATCGCGTTTACTTAACATTTTATACTCCTCTCGAGAACATCATTTCCATAAAAATCGGGTATCCTATACACAATGCATTCCCTAACGGTACTTGTAACTTTTGATTTGTTGACTTGTTTGACAAAGGCGGCGAATTCGTCTTGAAGGTCAATCGGTGGTAAAGATAGCCGGTAATTCTCCAAAAATGAAGCGGGAACTCTGCGCTGACCGGCGCTTCCAGTCATGTTATTTGCTGCATCTATGCGAAATTGCTTAAATGTAGAAAGGGTATATATCCAATAGGGATTGGATTTTTCGCTAATTGGGCGAAGAACATGAAATTCGGTAGAACCAAATCCAATGCCATTACAAAGCCCTGTAGCGACAGCGCCTTTACCGTTTTCCATGCAGGGCGTGATTTTTGCAAAAAGAACATCGTTTTCTGCAAAATAAGTAAAGCCCGTTTTCACATCGAAATATTTCTTTGTCGCAGTGGCATCTATTTTACCACTTTCTGACACAGCAGGCATAGGAACAAACGAAACATCAAGATTTTCTTGTAACCGCTTGTCCTGTCCTTTTTTCGGATTGATAATGCACGCAGTACCTAACGCAACTAAGCCCCAACCAAACTTGTCACTTCCCGGCTCTCCAAAGAGTTCTACAAATCGCGCTTTGACGAGTTCATCCAACTTTTGGAGTTGTTGTTGGCGTGTCTTTATAATGTCATATATGTAATCAAGCTGTTTACATATTGATTGCTGTTCACTTATAGGCGCTTCAAACACTTCATAACGCGAAATATAATCGTCTGTTTTCAGATTATGAAGCCCGGTTGTCTTACTTTCAAAAGGTCTTGTGCCACCTTTTCGATAATTATGGAAAAGAGAATAAAATACATATCTTGGAAGCCAAACAGCTTGATTTTTGACCCGCAACAGACCTGTGAAATTATTGAACAAGTATGTGCTTTCTGGACCATCAAAATATATAACACGACCAACAGGCTGTTTATCACTTCCGCCAGATTTCTCGATTATAATATCGCCTTTCCGTAAATACTTGGCATCAATATTTTTCTTTTGAATTGTTCTGGTAACTACATTACTATAATCGACAATGCCTTCATTAGTAAAATTAGTTGTCCGAAGCACGGGGATACCATTCCCTGATTCATCATCCGTACCCCATTCTCCAGAAAGAACTTTTCCTGTTATCTCAATTAGTTTGGCCATCGGTTTACTCCCACAAATCCGAAGTTGGGTTAGGCGATGAACTTCTGATGTGAGGTTTTGACATTTGTCTGGTTTACCATGGCGTATTGCATCGTGGTGTCAATCTGCGAATGACCGAGGATTTTTTGCACTTGTTCGATGGGCATGCCCTTATCTATGGCGCGGGTGGCCATTGTGCGGCGGAATTTGTGCGGGTGGATTTTGTACAGGTTCAGGCTGCGCCCCAAGCGACGCAGACGAACCTCTACACCGCTGATTTTCAGCCTTGCGTGCGGGGCATCCAGTGTGACAAACAGCGCCGGGTTATCGTCTTGGCGGCGGCGCAGATAATTTTGCAGATGCAGCTTTGCCTTGGCGTCAAAATACACGCGGCGCTCTTTATCACCCTTGCCGAACACCACGCACTCGCGGGCCTCAAAGTTCACATCGGCAATGTTCAAGTTCACAAGTTCCCCCACGCGCATACCGGTGGAATACAGCAAATCAATCATAGCCAGATCCCGCACACAGGTGCAATGGTCGCGCAGTTGTTCTATGGCTTCGTCTGAAATAATCTCTTTCACCGGCTGCTTGGTCTTGATTTTGTGAATCCGCCGCATCGGGCTTTTCAAAATATAGTCCTCCTCTTCCAGCCAAGAGAAAAAGCTGGAAATATTGCGGCGGATATTATCGACAGTTACCTTGCCGCAGCCGTTGATTTGCTGATAGCCCGAAAGATATTCGCGGATTTCCTCGGTGCAGATTTTCCGTATCGGGGTTGTAACCGTTTGCAAAAGACGTTCCACCGTGACGCGGTAGTATTGTAAGGTGCGTTCCGAGCAGCCCTCGATTCTTTTGGCGTCCAGAAACATCTGCAGATAAGCGGTATTTGAAATTTCGGCTTTTTGCGGCGCGTTTTCGGCAAGATTTTTCAATAGAACTTCTTGCAATTTTTTCATCTGGGCAATGTTCAGGTATTCGGCCATTTCGTTTAAGATAGCAACCAGTTTTTCTTCCATGATAGTACACTCCTTTTTCTTGTGTACCATCATCCTGCCCCGGCAATGCCCTATATTTTGATTTGTTTATCCGAAATATTGCTGCATCAGGCTGTCAAACAGCAGTTGTGCCTCGTCCAAAGACTTTTGTATAGCAGCTTTTGATTTGTTGACTTGTTCGACAAAGACGGCAAATTGATTCTGTAACTCAAGCGGCGGCAATGGCATATGAAAACCGGAAATTTCTTTTCGGTTTACTTTTGGCAGATTAGTGCGTGAACTGAACTGTAGAATATATTCTAAAAAGTATTCTGAACGCATAGCAGTCGCAAGAAATATTCGGTTGCAGTTTTGGCTGTTTGGTAATATCGGATATGCATCTGCTGAACACAGGCCATTAAAACTTGGCAAAGCCACTTTGTTAAGATTTGGTCGAATTTTGCTGTAAATAATGTGCTGTGGAGTAAATATGTATTTACCACTAATTATACCATCTTCCCGAACTGTTCGGTATCCCTTTAATTCGCCAGTGCCTTTTTCGATGCTGTCAATTCCTATGTGCGGATAATCTGCATATTTTTCATAGTCTGTTGTCATGTTGCCATCAATCTCTGCAAAATCTGAAAACGGAACAACTTTCCAGCTTTTTGGATTTGTTTTTAGATCTCCAAAGAGTTCTACAAATCGCGCTTTGATGAGTTCGTCCATTTTTTCAAGTTGCTGCTGACGATTTTCAATGACAGATTCCACTTTCCGAAGCGTAGTAACAACTTCATGCTGCTTGTTCAGGTCATCAAGAGTAAACTCCTCGTTTTGGTAATCTCTAAAGTAAATATGCGGAATAGTCGCACCTGAAAAGTATTTTTCTAAGTGCATATGCTTTACTACATAAAATAGATACTCAGGAAGTACCACACTTTTGGGTAGTAGATATTGCATTGTTCCTATTACAGATGATTCAGCAGGAAGTAACATTGCTCGCCCTATGCCCGCACCGTCCTTAACTACTGCCACATATGGCTTTTTTTGTTGATAAAAATCGACGTTGCCAATATAGCCAGAAGCTCCATATACCGGATAATCTCCACTTTTGCCTGCAATATCTGCTTGTTTGAGGTTTGACGAACCTCTTTCACAAACATCGGCCAACTTTACTTTCATTCTTTATCCCCACAAATCCGAAGTTGTATCAGCGGTTCGATTCTTCCAAATCGCTGTTTTCATTTTCCTGTTCCTCTGCGGCCACGCTCTCAATCATGCCGGCAACGGTCTGCCCCAGCAGCATGGTGGCGGCATTTTCGGCTGTAACCACCGGGCGACCGGTCTGCGCTTCAATTTCCCGGCGGGCGTTTCCGGCCACCTTGCCGCCCTGCTTGGCAACCACGCGGTTTTCGTCCAGTCCCTGCGGATTCTGCGCTTTCGTAAGCTCCGTGGTAGTGGCCTCGGCCAGCATATTCAGTGCAAGCTCCAGCGTACTCATGTTATCGCGCAGATTCTCTTTTTTCAGCCCTTTCAGGTTCTTGTACTGCCGCGTATTCATGCCGGACCATGCTTTTGTCACATCGTCCGTCAAAATGGCAAATTCCTGCCCTTTTTGTACGCCGTGCGCACTCCATGCATCGGTCAGCTCCTTGCGGGCGCGGATTGTCTGCAAGCGCTGGTTGATCCACTCCGGCGAATAGCCCTTTTGCGCGTAGGTATCCAGTGCGCGCTCAATCGTCAGCTCCGGGTCAATGATTTCCTCAATGCGCTCGCGCCCGACCATAGCCAGCCACATTTTGAACGGCTCGGCTTTTTTGGACGGAATCGACTGGATAATACGCAAAAGCTGCTCCGTGTTGGCTACATCGGTTTTGTATCGTTTTCCGTCTTTAGGGGAACGCATCTTGAGTTGCTTACAATTTGTAAGCAACTCATCGGCCCCCTCATCTTTCAGACGCTTTTTCATAACAGCCCAATAGGTGCTTGCTTTTCGGGGATCTGTCTGCTCTGTCAGCACAGCCACTGCATCCACAATAGAAAAGTACCATTCTTCCTGTTCCTCATTCCAGGCGGTACGAATCGGCTGGTCCTCAAACATTTGCAGCTTATCATTTTCAGTCATAGCGCGTCCCTCACTTCAACATCTGTTCCAGCTCGTCCATCGTGGTGTTTACTTCGTTCTCCAAACGGCGCAGTTCCGCCAGAATTTCGCTCGTCGGCGGGTACTCCACCGGCTTGTACTCGGTCTTTTTGTATTTGTTGATAGACAAATCATAGCCGTTCTCAACAATTTCCTGCTTCGGCACAAAGAAGGATTTTTCCGTGCGGGCGCGGTCTTTTTCGCCATCCAGATTCTTGAAACGGGCAATGATATCGGGAATATCGTTCTCCTGCACAGGGCTGCGCTTGTCGTCCAGCGAAAGACCGTCGGCCTGCATATCGTAGAACCACACGCTATCCGTGCCGCCATGCCCGGTCTTGGTGAAAATCAAAATGGCGGTGGAAACACCGGCATAGGGCTTGAACACGCCGGACGGCATCGAGATAACTGCCTCCAGACGGTTGCCGTCTACCAGTTCTTTACGGATTGCCTTGTGCGCAGTGGACGAGCCGAACAGCACACCATCGGGAACAATGCAGGCGCAGCGCCCGCCAATTTTCAGCATACGCAGAAACAGCGCAAGGAAAAGCAGTTCGGTTTTCTTGGTCTTGCAGACCTTCAGCAGGTCGGCGGATACGGTGTCCGCGTCCAGGCTGCCCTTGAACGGCGGATTGGCAAGAATCAGCGAGTATTTTTCCTTATCCGGGTTTTGGTCGCTCAGGCTGTCGCGGTACTCAATGTAGGGGTTATCGATGCCGTGGGTCATCATGTTCATGGCGCCGATGCGCAGCATCGTGCGGTCCATATCGTAGCCGAAGAACATATGGTTCATGTAGTGGTCTTTTTTCTGACGGTCAAAGAAGATTTCTTCTTTGCGGCGCTCTTTCAGGTACTCGCCCGCTGCAACGAGAAAGCCGGAAGTGCCGCAGGCGGGGTCGCAGATGATTTCGTCCGCCTTGGGGTCCATCAGCTCGA
>ERZ773138.2691-NODE-2691-length-12895-cov-5.317445_pt1 | contig 12895 bp, 12 predicted proteins | sample MGYA00511114_ERZ773138 | MGnify/ENA primary metagenome ERZ773138 (study PRJEB29015, sample SAMEA2737805) | human gut metagenome | biome: human gut; feature: human-associated habitat; material: faeces | place: China | collected 2012 ...
AAAGGGAAATGATAAAAAATTAAGGCAATTTGCCTTAACAAAAAATAGATCAGGAAAGGATATATTATATATGAAAACAAAACAAATTTTAATGGCAGGAGCATTAGCTCTTAGTATGGTTTTATCTGGAGGAATGTTGACAGGATGTTCAAATTCTTCAACAAAAGACACAAAGACTACAGAAGTAGTTAAGAAAAAAGAAGTAAAGACTCTTGGTAAGAAAACCAAGGATTCTAAATCCTTGAAGTTCACAAACAGTACTGGAAAGAAAATCACAGTATTTGAAACCAAATCAAGTTCAGAAGAAAGCTTCAGTGATAACTTGTTGGATGATGGCGATGCTGTGAAAAACAAAGAAGAACGTACTTTGTATTACACTGTCAAAGAAAATGATAAACTGGACGTAAAAGTAGGATTACAGGATCAGGACAAAACATTCGTATTCAAGGATGTAGATACTACAGATACTAAAAAAGTGGATGTTTCTTTAAAAGATGATAAAGTCAATTTGGATGTAACAAAAAAAGATGGCAGTACTGCCACTTTAACATCAAGTGAAGATTCTGCAAAGACAGAGGAAGAAAAGAAAGATGAGCAGGAAGTGAAGCAGGAAGAAAAGAAAGAAGAAACTTCTAAAGCCGATTCTTCAAACAAATCAAATTCTTCAGAATCAAAGAAGAATAACACCGCTTCAACGAACTCAAGTTCAAACAAGAACAACTCAAGCTCTAGCAGTTCAAAACCTTCTTCAAAACCATCAAACAGTGGCAATAACTCTGGCTCATCCAAACCATCAAATAACAATGGCTCAAGTTCAAACAACTCAAAACCGTCTGAACATAAACATGATTGGGTTGCACAGTACAAGACTGTAAATGTGCCAGAAAAAGGACACAACGAACAGGTCTTGGTGAAGGATGCCTATGATGAGCCTATATATGGATATGAGTACCATTCTTTTTGTAATACATGTGGTTTAGATTTAACGGCAAATGGTATTAATGATGCTCAACATGTTAAACAACACATTTTAAATGGTGAAGGTGGTAGTACAACACAAAAACCAGTAGAAGTTCAAACTGGTACAATTCATCATGAAGCAGTGTACGAAACAAGATATGTTGTGGATTCACCTGCAACCACAAAACAGGAGTTGACAGGCTACAAGTGCAGTAGCTGTGGAAAAACAAAAGCTAACTAAATATAAATCAAAGGCAGAATAAAAATTCTGTCTTTTTTTGTCAATAAGAATTAAGGCAATTTGCCTTAATTCATGCATAAAGTCGATTCACGGACTTTGGCAGAAATGCCGAAAGTACAAATGAAGTGGAATCACACCTATGTCATTCGTGGCTAGGTTAACATTCTATAGTAATCTGTAATGCCATTTGATGTTGATGTACAACATAAATTCAGATGGTAGTGAAGGACGCAATAAAGCGGGTAACGCTCGTACTAAGGTGCAGTAAAGCATTTTTTGGATGGTAGTGAAGGAAAGGGGATTGTTAAATATGGGGTTTGGTTTAGTATTATTTCTATTGTTGTTTGCAGGTGTGATGGCTGTATTCTTTTATTCTCTTGTGAATATTTCCAAACGATCAGCGATGAAAGATGAAAGGCTCATCCACAAAAAACAATGCAATATATAAAAAAGGAACTCAATTGAGTTCCTTTTTTGTTACACATGCAATAAAGCGGGGAATACCCGTGCTATTGCACCAAAAGAAAGTATATATGAGAAAGGGTGGCGAAATATGAAACGAAATGAAAAGCAGACCCGTGAAGAGTTGATTGATCCAAAGCTTCATTTTGCCGGGTTGTTTGATAATTTACAGATTGTCTCGCTTCTTACGGATTTGGAAAGTCTTTTATAGGAGGTAGATTAATATGCCAAGACAGAAAAAAGATGCAAAAATCCTTAATATCAAACTAGCAAAAGAGATTAGTGATCAGCTGGAACAGTTTTGCGAAGAATCAGGAATATCTAAAACTGTTGCTACAGAAAAAATTTTATCGAAGTATTTTGAGGAATATTTCAGTAGACCAGAAGAAGAGCGCACACTTTTCAAATAAGAATATTAAAAAATGCCCACAGGCCTAATAAGCTTGTGGGTATTTTTATGCCTAAATAGAACATGTATGTAAGATTTCTTTTGAGTTGCAATTGGGAAAAAGCGCGGATTTACAGGCAAAATTACAACATTCAGTTTGAGGCTGTATGAGAAACAAAACATGTTGCCTGATTCTGACATATAGTATATGCCAAAGTAATTTATCCCTAAAAATAGGGACAAATTTAGGCACAAACAAATTATGTGTTCAAAAAGGAGGAAACACATGGAGAAAATTGAATTCACAAACCCGGAGAGCAAGGAACATAACGAAGAAGTAAGGAACTACCTTGAATTGATGAGGGATACGGAATCCCTTATTGGTGACGGGATGGAGAAGCTGAAAGGGGCCAATTGGGCAAAGCTTTGGAGCAGCCTTGACAAGTTGGTTTTTTATCCGAAGACATACGAAGGGAATTTGGCTATTTTCAAAACTCGATGCGACATTCGATACGTAAGCTTGTTTACGAAACCGGAATTTTGCTGTGATCAGGAAACAGACTTTGAGTTGGGCGGCATCCTTAGATCATGGCTTGATGATGGCCAGAAACGTGGCTATTCGCTTCTTATTAACACGACCATCAATGAATTTTGGGGACATGCCATTTTTATCGATCCAGATACGGGGCATATTGCGCCTGTGATGACGGACTATGATGCGGAGCACCGTACTTATACATTATATTGATCAGCATCGATCTCGCCCGAATCTGGGAACATTTTCCTGTATTCATCAACTAATTTTCGAAATATGTAACGAGTAATGGGTTTATTATCCGGAAGCTTTCCTGTGACCAGGAAGCTGCTCGATAGGCTGCGCCTGACGATAGTTATGGATTTGGCTAAGTGTTCCGGATAATAGCTCATGGTCGTGGGTATCATCTTTGTCGTCATATTCAAGCGATGGGATTCGCAGGTGGATCTGTTTGTCTTGAAGGAGTTTTAGTGTTTTTTGTATTGTTGGTAGAGTACCGCCAAGTACATAAATATTTGCTACATATAACGTATCGCCACTTTGAATAGGGCGACGTGGTGAAATATCGCCCTTAAGTGTGTCGTTGTCCGAATAGACGGAATGGGTCACGTCACAACATTTTATGTAGAAGTAGTTGTATTCTGAGCCGAGCCAGTAATTTGTATCTGGCAAATGCTTGCGTGCTATTTCGTATTGTTCGTTTATATTTTCAATTCGCGTATTACGAAACAACCACCACTCGCTCATGGCACAGCCTCCTCTCATTTGTAATGGTTACTAGTACTAACCAACACATTATATCATATTATTTAAAAATGTTGTCCGAAAATTAGAAGTTTCAAAAAAATAAACCAAAATTGCATAAATAAGGTATTTGTAGATGAAATTTTGTCTGAAAATTGTTTGAAAAAGGTCGTTTATTTGTATGCAAAAATAAAAGCACATGAGAAATCAGGCATATAAATTGCGAAGGCAAAAAAATAAACAGGAAGGAGAAATCATTGAAATCACATAAACGAAAAATCGAAGAAGGACGTTGTCAGGGATACGGGAAAGACTATACCCCATTTATTCTGGTCAGAGAATATAAGGGACGGGGTACAGCATCAGTCATCTGGGATCCCTTTGAAGAAAGATTGATCCACTGCCTGTCGCAGACAGAAGTTGCGGTGTATGAAACAATCCGCTGGCAGGACAATGTGGAACATATCCGCGAACAGTATCTTTTAGATACAGACAGGATGAATGCCACTGCAGAAGAACTTGGGATGAAGAAAGCTCCATGGTGGACCACAGATTTCTTAGTAGATTACGATGATGGAAGCAAGACAGCATTCTCAGTCAAATATGACAGAAGCGCATTTGATCCGAATAAACGTACCTACCGTGGAAAAGAATCAAGGCTGCACAATCTGGTAATGCGTCAGAGAGCAGAACAGATCTATTGGGAATCTCAGAAAGTGAGGTTTAAGCTGGTAACGAACGAAGATATTAATCAGGTGCTTGTGTGGAATGTAAAAAGCGTCATGAGCTATTACGAATCATTTAAGGTGATCAGCAAAGAACAGAAACTGAAATATCTGATTGCACATAAATATGTATATATTCCGATGGATAAACAGATTTTGGATTTCCATGAGATTGTAGAGCGTGCTGGTTTCAACATTGATGAGCTGTATAAGCGAGTATTAGTGGCACGTGACCTTCATGAAGAAATTACAGAAAGGAGAGAACATAATGGAAGAATTAAAAAATAACGAAACATCCGAAAAGAAAGAGACGATAGAGCCGCTGGAAGTTATCACTCTTGAAGGCGATGAAAATCAGGTGGCTGAAGAAAAAATGGATTCACCTGTTATCAGAAGAGGTGACATCTATAGAATTGAGGAGGATGAATGGCGTGTTTTTATTGCAAAGGCTAAGATGGTGGCTGTTATCAATGTGAATACGCATGAAATTAGAAAAATTAAAACCAATATTTTTATTGAACATGTCAAAGACAAACTATACGAAAGTGTCAGTAAAGAAGCAGACCATTCATATACTGTTTTACCTGAAGAAATGGAAATAGTTAATAAACGAGCAGACATTCTGGATTCAATCATTATTGAAGAAGAGGAGCGTATTGAACGTCTTCTAACCAAACGAATGCCAAAAAATAAATTTGATACTAAAGCTATACTGCTAGGCGTTAGTAAAAGACAGTTGAGACGTATGCTCCTTTCGTATTTACTTTCCGGCCGCAATAAGTTCAGCCTTGTGGACCAGCGTAAGAATAATAGCAGACCAAAGAATAGTCATTCAAAAGACTACGAGAATCCAAGGAATGACGTTGACGAAATCCTCAAATATGGTCTTAAGATGTTCGTAAAGTATGGAAAACCGGGAATGGCATATGACGCAGTTCTGCGCCGGTATTTTCGCGAACCGATCGAGGCACCAGATGGTTCTTCTGTCAAGATGGTAACACTCCCAGAAGAGGAAAGATCAGTATCATACAAGATGCTCTACAACTATATCAGAAAGCATACAGAAGACTATTCCTGCATGGGAAAAGATGAGAGAGACAAGCAGAACAATAACAGACAGCTGGTTGGAAACAGCAGAACCGGAGTCTATGAATTGGGACAGATTGTTGAAGCAGATGAGATGGAGCTTGGCTGTTATGTAGTCGACCAGAATGATGGAGAAACTGTTCTTGGAAAAGCTGTCGTATACTGTATGGTCGAAGTATTGAGTGGAATCTGCATCGGTGCATATGTAAGTCTTGAAAATAACAGTATGCGTGGCTTTCAGCAGGTGTTTCTGTCACTCCTGGAACCGCATAAGAACCAGACGAAAGGCTATAACATTGACTATGATGAGGAAGACTGGCCGTCCATGATCGTACCAAACGAGATCCGTTGTGACCGAGGCTCAGAGTATATGTCCAAGGCATATAGCAAAGCAATGGGGGAACTGGGCATCCGTAATACTCCGGTTCCACCCGGATGCGGTTCTTTAAAAGGGGTTGTCGAATCCTTCAATGGACTGGTTCAGACCTATTTAAAGGCACAGTTAAAGAATAACGGATATGTAGAAGATAAATACCGTGGTGGAGACTTAGCTAAAGGGGATGCATGTCTGACACTGGAAGAAATAAGAGGACTGGTCTACCAATCAGTGATCCTGTATAACCGCCGTGTTTTTGAGGGACTCATTGACAAAAAGTATCTGGATAATGACGTATCTCCAACACCGAAAGGGATTTTCGCATACGAAAAAGCTCATGGCAGAGCAGGAGATCCAACCAATGTAAATGATGCGACAAGACCGGCCTATCTGTTTGCAATGCTGGCAAAGGAAGAAGAAAAAAGAAAATTTACATGGAACCGCAGGAAAGGTATCGTGTACACCTTCTATAAGACGGAACTGCGTTTTTATTCGCAGGAACCATGGTTCTTGGATATTTTAAAAGATGAACCACATCCGGAAGATATTGAGGTCAGATACAATGTGGATGATATCAGGAATGTCTATATCAGATATAAGAAAGAGATCCACAGAGTACCTCTTGCAGAAAAGATTGAACAGCAGTATACATACGTAGACTTAACCTGGGACGAATACGACGAGTGTATCCGCAAAAAGAGGGACTCAAAGGTAATGAAAGAAGCAAAACAGGTATATCTGGACACGAAACTGAATTTGCAGGATACGGTAGAGAAACAGGCAGAAATGGCAAAAGCCCTGAATCCAAAGAAGAAGAAAAAATACGGCAAAGCGCATCCGGAGGATAAAACAGCCAAGAAACAGGAAATGAGAAAAGATCCAGATGAAATTACGAAACGTTCTTATAGTTCCATTGATCCGGAACCTAAGAAAGAAACATTAACAAAGCAGCAGGAAGAGCTGGCAGCGATTGAGCATTTGAGAATCCCAGATGAAATGAGGACGATGGGAGACAGAAAACTCAGCCGAGAAGAAGAAATCAATCGTATCTTGGCACTGATAGAAGACGAAGTATAAGAAAGGAAGAAAACATGGAGAGACTGAAATGTAATTTAACATTCCGTGAACTTAGAAAAGATGAAAATCTTTATGATGATGTAGACCTGACCGCGGGGAGCATGGTAGATGCGCAGTACCGCAGAGTCGCCGGATATGAAGATAATCCTGATGTATGCGCATTGCCGAAGATGCCTTCGGTAAGGGATATCCTGGCTCTTGGAATGGTGAATCCTCCGGGATACGATAGAGAACAGGTAGAAATAATGAGTACTGCTGAAAAATTAGCCGCAATAGAAGACATCGACATGGCAATGATTCCACTTGGAATTCATGTAGATGTAGCCCGTACAATCTGGAAGTTTTTGGACCGCAGATATAAAGGGGCTGACGTCATGATTTCCGCAAACGAAGATGAGAAAGCGTATGGGAAAGGAAGCTTTGGGCGTGCTATCGTTCTGTATCAGAAGCTGGAGGCCCCAAGCCCGATTGGATTTCTGCTTCATGGGAAGACCGGATGCGGAAAGACTATGGCTGTGAACTTAGCGTGTCGCATGTATCCTAATGTAATCTATCATGAGTTTGAGGACTGCAGCTATGTACAGATCCCCATCGTCATGGTGACAGCGCTCAGAAAAGATATCAGAGACGTGTTTGAATCCATTGCCGCAGCATTTGACAGATTTCTGGATACCGGAGATTACCATAGAAGAAGGGCCGTTGGGGCCAAGAGTATCTCTGCAACAGAAGGGCTTGTAAAGAAATGGATCGAACTCTATCATGTCGGACTCATCATCGTAGATGAAGTACAGTTCCTTGATTTCTCGCCAAAAAAGAAGAACATCGAGGACATTGTAAGTATCACACAGGCAACCGGGGCGCAGTTCGGACTCATTGGTAACGATGACGGATATAGAGCTATACTGGAATATGACAGGCTTAACAGGCGCGTAGCAAAAAACATTATCAATGCAGACGAGGTTACGAAGAATAATGTACGTTTGTTTGAGAATGCAATCAAGACACTTTGGAGATATCAGTTCGGGAACGTGGAAAGTCCGTTCACAACAGAAATTGAGGAACTTCTCATGTACCATTCATCCAGGAATATAGCACTCCTGAAATACATCGTGATTACTATACAGACGAAGGATGTAATCGAGAAGCGCATGGAGCCGATTGATGTGCCATTCATCGATAAAACGATTGGGAGGGACATGGAGACACTCCGAAAACTGCTCGCTGATCCTGATGATCCGGAAGATGCACAGTATCACGAGTATATTACAAAGCTCTATGCAAGGCAGGCTAAAGAGGTCGCTACGGAAAATGACGAAGAAAAAGGAAGGTTGTTCGATATGATGGCAGCGGGCGAACTGATCAGGAAAAGAGAAGCGGTCCGCAGCAGAGCTTTCCAGTCAATCAGCGACACTTCAAATTATACTGAAACGCAGATTAACCGCGCAATCAGACAGGCAATCGATAAGGAACCGGATATCCTGGATCACCCTTCGAAGTTTCTTGCACAGAAGGCTATGGAAATATTGAAAAAGGCAAACGCAAAGGTGAAACGTAAAAATACCGCCACAGCTAATCAGGCGAAGAAAGGGAAAAGCGATGCAGCTGCGATTGACAGAGAGATAAGCCAGGGGCTTACAGCTTTAAAAAAAGCTATGAATGAGCAGGAAATATCCTCCGTTTCCAGTGAGAAGCGGGGATTGTAAAAAAGGAGAAGATTATGAGATTACCAAAGAGCATCCGAATAAGAATCTATGATGCTGTGAAGGCAGGCGTTGATGAGAAAGGCTGCTGGACCGCTTCCGAAGATGGATTCGAGGGCAGGACAATTACCAGGGAAGAAAGAAATATCCTGCAGGATCTGGTGAATCATGGGTATGTAAAGAGATGAAAGAAAGGGGTGTATACGATTGAACAAATACAGGTTTCCAATATGGTTTCGGATATATCCGGATGAGAACATTGTGTCATGGCTGGAAGCTTTGTTTTCAGTTAACGGAATGTCAAAAAAGGCTTTCTCTGTTACTTTAGAGGGAAGTGCGGAATTGTTAGAGCTTGAGAATATCTGTAGAAAATATGAAGGTGATAAGTTTCCGACGCTGGAAGAGATTATGTCGAGGCACTCAGAATTCTGCACGATGATGCCGTTTCGTAATGAAAGCATGAATGTTCTTGTGGCAGAGCAGGTCATCCGGCAGGCGGAAGATTTTCATATGATTCCAGGCAATAAAAAGAATCATTGCAAAGTACTGAGGTGCTGTCCGGAATGCCTGGCTGAAGACATGGCAAACGGGAGACGTCCCTATATCAGAGCGTGGCATTCGCTCCATGGTGTAACAGCCTGTGCAAAGCATGGCTGCAGGTTACAGATTTACTCAATCTATGACAGCGATAAACCGGTTGTTCCAGCAGATGAAGAAAGCCTCCGGTATGCGAAATTCCTCTACCAGGTTTATCTGCATCAGCCAAAAGTCACGTTAGATGATATAAAAGACCTGCTTGCCGGTACGAAGACCGGACGATTGATACTGGACAGGCTGACAATTAACTGCATTATCAAAGCTTTCTGTGAAAAGTATGAGCCTGACGAGTTCATAGAGCAGATCAAAGGAAGAGAAAAAGAAGGATGTCAGATTGCAAGCAATACATGTCCGCACTGCGGGACGATTTACCATTCCTTCGGCCTGGCCAGGTCTTATGGATATGAATGTCCGATATGCGAGAGGAAATATGATGGCCTGGAGCTGCTGCAGAAAAGAATAGATCTTTCCTGGAACGGAGAATACGAGGTGACTGGATACGAGGATGAAGCTCATGTCAGAATCCGTCACAGACCATGCGGAAGGGAATATATACTGCCGCTGAATGCTCGTGGTCTTACAAAAAGACAGTTATGTGACAAGTGCAATTATAAGTATCGGGACAGAATCGGCAGGAAAGCCACAATGAATAGTGGTGAAACATGCAGGATTATTGCTTATCGGTCTTCGATGGATTTAGATGTAGAGTTTGAGGATGGAGCTGTTGCCAAACACACGACTTATACGAATTTTAAGTTAGGAATGATCGGCCGTCCCGATGACACACCTGAAGAACAGGCAAAGCGCAGACTTGGAGAAAAGAGAACCATGAACTGCGGGCTTGAAGCTGAGATTATTCGGTATGGAGCTTATGCCGATATTGATGTTAGGTTTGAAGATGGCTATATTGCCAGGCATGCAGCATATAAAGAATTTTTAAACGGGTCCATCAGGCCTCCGATTGATCGTGTCGGAGAAACAGGTATTATGAACAATGGGCTCAAAGCTACAATTATTGCATATCGAAAACATATAGATATGGATGTTCTTTTTGAGGACGGTTCGGTTGCGGAGCATATTGATTACAAAAATTTTACGGAAGGGCGTGTTGCAAGGCCGCAGGACTCCAGAAGAAATAGAGGGAAGTTCCGTATCGGCGAAAAGAGAATTATGAAATGCGGACTTGAAGCAGAGATTATTTCGTATCGTAAAAGCGATGATATGGATGTGCGATTTCCTGATGGTGTGATTGTAAAGAATGTACAGTATACGAATTTCAAACGAGGGATGGTAGGGCATCCGTAAGACGAAGACACTGGCAAAAAGCTGGTGTTTTTTTTGCTGTATGGAAGAAATAAGTATTTGGGATATTCTGACATATATAGGGTAAGAACAAATGCAAAAAAGTGAGGGATAGTTTATGGTAGCAAAAATAGATAGACTTGGCGAAACTCGAATGATGTGTTGTGATATGGAAGCTACTATTATTCGATATGGAGGTGCTACAGATGTTGACGTGCGTTTTGAAGATGGAAAAGTAGTAGAACATAAAACATATAGAGCATTCAAAAAAGGGTATATTGCACATCAAAATACGAACGTTTCTGCCGAAGCCCGCCTTGGTGAAACTCGAAAGATGAGTTGTGGTATGGAAGCTACTATTATTCGATACGGGAAGTATTCAGACATTGATATTCGTTTTGAAGATGGAAAAGTAGTAGTACATAAAAAGTATGATCAGTTTAAAAAAGGCGAAATAGCCAATCCAAACATGAAAGCTTCTGCTGAAAACCGTCTTGGTGAAACCCGAATGATGAACTGTGGTATGAAAGCGACTATTATTCGATATGGTGGATGTAATGATATAGATGTTCGTTTTGAGGGCGGAACTGTGGTGAAAGATAGACAATATAAAGATTTTAAAAAAGGGAAAATTGCCAATCAAAATTTCAATCCACGTCTTGGAGAAACCCAAATGATGAATTGTGGTATGAAAGCGACAATTATTCGATACAATGGGGTACGTGACATTGACGTTCGTTTTGAAGATGGGACTATTGTAGGGAGCAAAACATATAATGCATTCAAAAAAGGTAGTATCGCCAATCAAAACATCAAAACTTCCGCTGAAAATTGCCTTGGCGAAACCCGTATGATGAACTGTGGTATGGAAACAACAATTATTCGATACAATACAAGCAAAGATATTGACGTTCGTTTCGGAGATGGGACTGTGGTGAAATATAGAACGTATAACCAGTTTAAAAAAGGTGAAATTGCCCATCAATCACTCAGTCTAAATAACGGTTCCAAAGACTTCCACGGCTTTATCTGTAGACGAGGTTTTATAGATGAAGATCGAACCCTTTACGAATGTATCTGTAAACATTGTGGCTTAGAGGATGTTTTAACCCCTCAGGAAATGATGGAACATGAAAAATTAGAACATGGAGAGGGCAAATAAGCATTTGGGATATTCTGACATATATAGGGTAAGAACAAATACATAAAAGCGAGGGTAAACTTATGGTAGCAAAAAAAATAGATAGACTTGGTGAAACTAAAATAATGAATTGCGGTATGGAAGCTACAATTATTCGATATAAAGTTCTGCCGTTTAGCGGGCCTTTTTTCTACGTCGCGGATTTTCTGACACATTATAAATGAAACATAGAAAAATTGGAGTCAGAAAAAGGAGGAAACAACTATGATTACAACATAACAACAAAAACGCTGGAAGGATTCTAATATTCTGTCAATCGTGAACTGGTTGACGATACAAATGATATTTTGTATGATAAGGATAAGAGGAATAAATATAAATCCAGCAGAATAGGGGAATCCCTGAAACTTTAGATCAGGGATGCCTATGAGCTTTCCCTGATCGTTTTTTGCATCAGATTAGGGAAAGGATAACAATCTATGGGACAAGAAGACATAACAGAAAAACTTCTGGAAGACTATAATGACGTCTTCGCAGACATTGTCAATGTTCTTTTATTTCGCGGAAATCGGATCGTGAAAGAAGAATCATTGAAAGAAACAAAGGTAAAATCACAGTATAAAGCCGAGGCAGGCAAACTGCATGAACAGGAAAGGGATGTAGCCAAATATTGGCAGGATGGTAACGCTCTTGTTGCAATCTGCGGACTGGAAAACCAGACTGTAGAAGAGAAGTATATGCCATTAAGAGTTTTTAGCTACGATGGAGCTTCTTACAGACGGCAGCTGCTGCCGGAAAATGATGAGAATCCCATTGTTCCGGTCGTATCATTGGTACTTCACTTCGGGATGAAAAAATGGTCATCACCTCATAATCTGAAAGGGGTTATTGATATTCCAAAGGAATTGGAGCCATATGTAAATGACTACAAGGCGAATATCTTTAACATTGCTTTTTTAGATGATGAAACGGTGCAGATGTTCCAAAGTGATTTTCGAATAGTTGCAGATTTCTTTGTTCAGAAAAGGAAAAACAAAGACTATGTGCCGGATGAGCACAAAATAAAGCATGTAGACGAAATGTTGAAACTTCTGCAGGTGCTGACCGGAGACGACAGGTATAATGTAAAATTTTCTGAAGCAGAAAAGAAGGAGGACATTAAGATGTGTGATGTAATGGAAAGAGCGGTAAATAAGGGCAAAGAGGAAGTTCGTGAAGAAGAAAGAATCAATTCAATAAAGGTTTTAATATCTTCGCTTGAAGAGTTCGGCATTTCAAGTGAAGCTATTATTGAAAAAGTTATGGAAAAATTCAATTTTTCTCGTGACGAAGCAACAAAGTATGTGAATAAGTAAAAAATAAAGAGAGGCTTGCTGGTTGGCAGGCCTTTTTCTACATCGCAGATTTTCTGACACATTGATTTTCCCAACACATTGTGACAACTTATTTCAAAAGAGAGATGATAAGGTGTTCGTAAGATTAAGACACTGGCGAAAGCTGGTTTCTTTCGTATTATAGAACTAGAAGTTATTCAAGTAATAATTCTAGTTTTTTATTTTAT
>ERZ773138.2699-NODE-2699-length-12849-cov-3.572534_pt1 | contig 12849 bp, 10 predicted proteins | sample MGYA00511114_ERZ773138 | MGnify/ENA primary metagenome ERZ773138 (study PRJEB29015, sample SAMEA2737805) | human gut metagenome | biome: human gut; feature: human-associated habitat; material: faeces | place: China | collected 2012 ...
AATCTGCCGGCGGAGACTGAGGTATATGTCAGATCGCCTTTTTATCATTTTCGAATAAGACAGATCGGGTTTATTCGGCGTCAACAACCGATAAATCTTCATGTATCATATTCTATTTTACTTTACTGATCCGTCGTCGTGTTTTTTCGGTTCGTTACTGGAATCGATCGTCGGAATTATAACGTGTATGGCGCCGTATGCTGGCAGTCGGTTTTAAGAATTTCTTTGCCGTAACGCATCAATAATCCCATACTTTCATTATGTCTTGGACCTCGATATAGAGGTCCTTTTTCATAGCAGCTATTCCTCGGACAGTCATCATTTCCCGAGGTGTTTTTCCCGAATTATGTACAGGGTAGAACAAGGTAAAAACAAGTGAAAGGCGTATGTATAGATTATTTTTAAGCAATATATTGATATGAAGGTGTTTGCGGTTTAAAATGTAAGGTCTGTTTTTCGAAAAATCAATCAAAAGCCATCTTACCTTTGTTTGCAAACGAACACTGTCCATGCAAACACTGTCTTTTTATCCGTATCGCCGTCTCCGCGGCTTTTCGCTGCCCGAACTATTGGTCGTGCTGGTCATCATCGGCATTCTGGTGCTGATCGCGCTGCCGAACCTGATGCCGTTGATCTCGCGTGCGAAGGCCACCGAAGCGCAGCAGCAGCTTACCTATCTGCATACGTTGCAGCGGTCGAATTTCTACACTTATTCGCGCTATTCGTCATCGTTGGAGGAGCTGGGCTTCGAGCAGTCGCGGCTGGTGACCGACGGCGGTCAGGCCAACTACCTCGTCGAGATCGTCGAGGCTTCGGAGCACGGATTCCGCGCCACAGCGACGGCCGTCGTGGATTTCGACGGCGACGGAGTTTATAATGTCTGGGAGATCGACCAAGACAAGAACCTGCGCGAAACGGTCAAGGATTGACCGGCCGCCGCTGCACAATATCCGCCTGCACCCGCCTTCATACGCAGCTTTCCCGTATTGCCGATCTCGAAAAACCGAATCCCGAATACCCTCTAACGACCCTTCGATGTTCCCTGCCCCCTATCCCTACCTTTTGCTGCTCGTGCCTGCCGCTGTACTGGCCCGCGACGATTTCCGCACGCGACGGGTGGACGCGTCGTGGCTGGCGGTGCTGGGGACGGTCTCTGTCGGGGTGAGCTGGCACACGCTCGGTTGGCGGACGATGCTGCTGCAAACGGCAGGCAATGCCGCGCTGCTCCTTTTATCGGGAACGGCTCTCTTCGGCTACCTCCGTCTGCGGCGGCTCGCGGTCAGACACTCCGTCGGCTCCGGCGACGTCCTCTTCCTGCTTGCCGTCGCACCCCTGTTCGCACCGACGGAGTTTCTGAGGTTTCTGATCGCCGCCTGCGTCGTCGCCCTCCTTTGGTGGGTCTGCTGCGGCCGTCGTCGTCGCACGATCCCCTTCGTCGGCGTGGCCGGCATCGCACTGGCAGGCTGGGTGGCCTTTCAATTCCTCCGCTTATGGCCGTAACCCCGACACATATCCCCACGGAGATCCTCCGCCTGCTCACGGCGCAGGAGGCCGCCGAGTACCGCCTCGTGCCGTTCGCACGCGAGGCGGACAGGATACGCTGCTACGGCGGGACGGGACATGACTACACGGCCGCTGCCGAGGAGCTGGAGGTGCTCTACGGCTGGCAGGTCGAAGTCGTGCCGATCGCCGCCGATGACCTGCAACGGCTTTTGCTGCAACATTACCGCCCCGGAGCGCAGACGGCAAGCACCGCCGCGGGCCGCACGGCCGAGATCGGACAGGGGCGGCAGTTCCTCTTCGCGCTGGTGGGCGAGGCGCTGCGCGACAACGCCAGCGACATCCACCTCGAACCCTACGAACAGCGCTGCCGCATCCGTATGCGCATCGACGGCAAGCTCGCCGAGCGTTACGTCGTCGAGCGGGCGCAGTACATGCCGCTGGTAAACCAGATCAAGATCCTCGCCTCGCTCGACATCTCCGAGAAACGGCTGCCGCAGGACGGGCGCATCGGCTACGACCGCGACGGTGAGAAGTTCGACGTGCGCGTCTCGACGCTGCCGACGATCTGGGGCGAGAAGGTGGTGCTGCGACTGCTGACGCGCCGCGTCGAGCTGCTCGAACTGCGCAACCTCGGCTTCTCCGCAAGGCAGTACGAGGACTACTGCCGCGCCATCGCGCGGCCCTTCGGCATGGTGCTGATCTGCGGCCCTACGGGCTCGGGTAAGAGCACAACGCTCTACGCCACGCTGCGGCGGCTGAACGCCCTGACGGACAACATCCTCACGATCGAGGATCCGATCGAGTACACGCTCGAAGGGGTCAACCAGGTGCAGCTCAAGGAGGAGATCGGCCTTACGTTCACCGCCGCACTGCGTACCTTCCTACGGCAGGACCCCGACATCATCATGCTAGGTGAGATCCGCGACGGGGCGACGGCCGAGATGGCCGTGCGGTCGTCGCTGACGGGGCACTTGCTCTTCTCGACGATCCACACCAACACGGCCTGGGGCGCCGTAGCCCGTCTGTCGGATATGGGCGTACACCCGTACCTGGTGGCCGATACGTTGGTAATGACCGTCGCGCAGCGTCTCGCGCGCCTGCTCTGTCCCCACTGCAAACGCCGGGCGGAGGCGACCGATGAAGTGCGGCGCCTGCTGTCCGACATAGCGATCGACCGCTATTGCGAACCCGTGGGTTGCGAACGTTGTTTCTACACGGGCTATGCAGGCCGGCGGGCCGTCTACGAGGTGATCCCGATGGACGACGAGCTGGCGGCTGCCGTACGCTCCGGCCGCACCGACGTCGCACCGCTGCTCTTCGAACGCGGCATACCGTCGCTGCGCGATGCCGTCGTCGACCTCTTCCGACGCGGCGAGACCTCTCTCGACGAAGTGATACCCCTGTTGAACTACTGATCCAAGCCTATGAAACGACGATACACGCTTGCGTTTTTACTTCTTTGCATCCTGCCTGTGCTCTGTCCGGCACAGCGAACCGAAATACCCGCTGGTGTGAACCCGTCTTCGGATTCGCTCCATCGGACGGTTGCACCGAATCCGCCGTCCGACCCCGACTCTTTGCGTCTGTCGCGTATCGACTCGGAATTGGCGGCACTCGTCGGGCGCGACTCGACGTTCCGGCGGGAGGTGGACGTCACGTCGGGTCGGTTGTCGCTGTCGGAGCTGCTGCGCAATATCGCGCGCGCCAGCGGCGTGAACGTGTCGGTGCGCGGCGTGGAGAACATCCCCGTGTCGTGCAACTTCCGCCGGGCCCGTGTGGACGATCTGGTGCGGTTCCTCTGCCGTGAGTATCGGCTGGACGCGGCCGCGTCGGGCAACATCCTCTCGATCTTTCCGGCGGCAGCGCCGACGGCTCCGGCGCCCGATCCCGACGTCGCCTATGCGGCCGCCGACACGACGCTCACGTACGACCTGCGCGGCGAACGTCTGATCGACGTAGCGAAGAAGATCGCACGTCTCTCTGCGCGCAACGTCATCGTCCCCGAACCTTTGTACGACTGCAAGGTCTCGGGCTACGTGCGTCGCATGCCCTTCGACGAGGCGCTGCGGACGCTCGCCGCGGTCAACGGCCTGCTTGCCGAACGGGATGCGCAGGACGTGTGGACGCTGTGGCGCGAGGAGCCGGCCGCGCAGGGCGGCAAGATGTCCGCAGGCCCCGCCTATATGCGCCGGCGGCAGTTCACGCCCAACGAACTGCGTGTGGACTCGCTGGGGCGCATCACGGCCCGCATCGCGCGGGGCAACGTGCAGGACGTGATTCTCGACCTGTGCGACGAGTTGGAGCTGAACTACTACTTCCAGTCGCCGGTGAACCTCACGGCGGGCGTCTGGGTGGACGGGACGGATTTCGAGACGCTGCTCTCGGTGCTGCTCAAAGGCTCGCCGTACAGCTATTACACCGAACGGGGCATCTGGATCTTCGGAGCGGCCGCGTCGGACGGTCTCGCGTCGGCGACGGTCCTTCCGCTCGTCTACCGCGCCGTGTCGAAGGTCGAGGAGATCATCCCCGAAGCGCTGAAACAGAACGTCGCGGTGAAGACCTTCCCCGATCTGAACGCCCTGATCCTGTCGGGCGACCGGCGCGACGTGGCGCGTGTGGAGACCTTCCTGCGCTCGGTGGACAAACCCGTTCCGATGGTGACGATGGAGATCCTGATCGCCGACGTCACGAAGAGCAAGATCCACGAGATCGGTGTGGGGGCCGGCGTGGGCGACAAAGCGGTGAAGACCTCCGGAACGCTCTCGCCGGGCGTGGACATGACTTTCGGAGCGAATGCGGTGAACGATCTGCTCGGACGCATCCGGGGCACGGTGAATTTGGGGCGCGTGACGCCGAACTTCTACCTGAGCCTGCAAGCCTTGGAGGAGGACGGGGTGGTGCGTCTGCTCTCCACGCCGAAGCTCTCGACCCTGAACGGCCACGAGGCGACGCTCACCAGCGGCGAGACGCAGTACTACAAGGAGGTGCAGAACAACTACTACGGTACACAGAACCCCATCTCGTCGGAGTCCTACCAGTGGAAGTCGGTCGATGCGAACCTCTCGATCAAGGTCACGCCCTACGTGTCGGAAGATCGGCAGATCACCCTCGAAATCGAGTTCGAGCAGACGGAGTTCACCGACCGCACTGCCGAGGACGCTCCGCCCGGCACGGCCACGCGGAGCTTCAAGTCGATCGTCAAGGTGCAGAACGAGGAGATGGTACTCCTGGGCGGCCTGGACCGCAATACGATGGAGAACTCCTCGCGCGGTGTGCCGTTTCTGGCGCGTGTGCCCGTCATCAAGTGGTTCTTCGGCAAGGAGAAGCGCAACAAGGTCGAACGTACGCTCAATATCTTCATCAAACCCACGGTCGTAGAATGAACCTTTTCCCCTATATCCTCGGCCCCGTCTGGGTGCTGGATGTCACGCTGACACCCGACGGCCATACGATCGCGGCATGGCGCTGCAAGATGGGCTGCGAGCCGCAGCAGACGGTGTACGACGCGGCGGCGGTGGCCAAAGGCGTCGCCGTGGTCACGGTCTCGGGCCACGGCACGATCGTAAAGCCCGCCGACTCGCAGCTCGCCGCGCGGGTGCGCGACGACAGGGCGACCTTCCTGTGGCGCGAACACGACGGCCGGATCGCCTTCGTGCGGCGCGAGCGGCTGCAAGGAGTGCTGACCGAGTTGTCGGAGGCCGGCATCCATCCGCAGCGGATCGAGGTCTCCGCGCCGCCCGATACTGCGGCCGGGGAGCTTCTCGCAGGACTCGGCTGGCGGCAGCTGCTCCGCCCGACGGCCGAGGGTTCGTCGCTGGCGCAGGCCGTCGTGCGGCGGGCGGCACTGCCGGTGCTGGGGCTCTTCCTCTGTCTGCTCGCTGTCAATGCCGCCGTCGCCCCGTCGCTGAACACCCGCCGCCAGACTTTGCAAAAGGAGCTCTCGGCGCGCGAACGCACGGCTTCGACCGCAGCCGATGCTACCGACCGGCAGCGGACGCTGCTCGCAGAGTTCTCCGCACGTCCCGCAGCATCCCGCGCCGTCGTGTGCGATCGCATCGCGGAGGCCGTGCCGGCGCAGGTCGTACTGACGCGGCTTGCTGTCGAACCGCTCACGATGCGTTTCGAGGCGGGGAAGCCCTTGCAGCGGCAGGAGCGGACGGCTGTCGTCGCGGGCACGGCTCCGGCGGCGGGCGACGTCTCGACCTTCGTCGAGCGCCTCGCGGGGGCGGCGTGCTGCCGCACGGTACGACTGACGAACGTCGAACGGGAACGCGATGCCGAACGGCTCGCGTTCCGCATCGAGATCGGACTATGAACCTGCCGTACAGATACCGGGGTCTCGGCCTCGTGGGGCTGCTGGCCCTCCTCCTGCCGTGGGCGGCGTGGCATTTCGCCCTGAGCGATACCTTCGGCGCGTGGCGGGAGTGCGGCCGGCTGGAACGGCGGCTGGATGCGCTCGCTCCGACGACACCGGCGACCGGAGCGACCGTGCCGGCTGCCGTCGAAGCCCCCGAACTGATCCTCTCTGGCGGGCTGCTCGACTCGGTGCGGCGCTTCGCTCCCGCCGGCGTGCGCGCGACGGGCTATGTGCCGGTGACGACGTTGCGGCAGGACGGGATCGAAATTCATACGGCGCAGCTGACGCTCACTGGGCCGTTCGCTGAGCTGCTGCGCACGGTCGAGACGCTCGAACGGCGTCTGCCCGCCTGCCGTCTGCGGTCGGCCGAGTGGCAGACCGCGACACGGCCCCGCACCCGCCGCACGCAGCTCACACTGACGCTCTACATACAACAACTGACCTTAATAACCGAATCGAAATGAGAAGATACCTGATCTATTTCCCGCTTCTATTCCTGACCGTCTCCTGCGAAATCATCGAGGAGGATATCTCCGGCCGTGCGGTGACGACGATCGCCCCGGCGGACGACGCGGAGGTTCCTGCGGGCGAGACGCTCTTCCGCTGGCGGGCCGTCGACCGTGCGACGGGTTACGAATTGTGCGTCGCTACCGAGGGGCGGATCGTCGCCGACACGCTCCTTGCGGCCGATACGCTGGGCCTTGCACGCAGCTACGGCTGCCGGTTACGGCTCGAAGCGGGCCGTTACGAATGGACGGTCGCGGCCTTCAACTCCGGTTACGAGACCTCCTCTCCGGCGTTGCGGCTCACGGTCGCCGAGGAACCCGTGCCCGAGGAGCCGGAGAACCCCGAACCGCCGGACGACGATTCGGAAGAGCCTGCCGGCGAAACGGTTGCTTTTACCGGAATGCCGACAGAAAGAAATGCTCCGCACTTTCCGGCGGGTATTTCGACCGAGGAGGTTGTTCGCCGTCGGCGGAGGTACTGCACGAGCTCGGGCGAGTTGCAGTCCGCCGCAGGGGGTGGGGGCGAACTGCCGACAGCGCCGAGCGCCGTCGAATCGTCGAAACAAAACAGCATCGGGATAACCGATAGCTCCCTGCTGCCGTGAAATCGCGCTGGACGACCTATCTGCTGCTCGCGGCCGTCGTGGCGGTCTGGGGCGTCGTGGCGTGGCGGATCCTCGCGCCGGCACGACCCGCCGCGCCGGATGTCCGACCCGCGACCGACACTCCGGCGGTACCGCAGATCGTCGCCGAGACCTTGCGGCTGGACTATCCCGACCCCTTCCTGAAAGGCGTGGCCGCTCCGACACCTGCCGCACGGTCCGTCGTGCGCCGCCTGCCGCCTGCCGGAAAAGCCGAACCGAAACGCCGCGAGCGGGTGCAACTCTCGCACTTGGGGACAGTCTCGGCCGGCGGGCAGGCGCTCCACATCCTGACGATCGGCGGCAGACAGTACGAACTGAGCCTGCGCGACACGGCCGCAGGATTCCGCCTGACGGGCGCCGACCGCGACTCGCTCTACCTCGAACGCGAAGGAACGGTCTACGGCGTAAAACGCTGCGACGAATAGATGAAACTGCATACGACATACCTCGCAGGGGCCGTGCTGCCGACGGTCGTGGTCGCGGCGCTGGTGATGCTCACGGCGACGCTGGGGCTGCTGGCGCTGTGGGAGCAGGAGATGCTGCTCTTCACGCGCACGCAGCGGATGCGGCAGGCGCGCGCCGACGTCGAATCGGCCGCCTTGCTCTACCGCCTGCATCCCGACGAACGGGCACTGACCGCTGCCGGAGGTTATCTGCTCTACGACTCCCTGCCGCAGTCGCGCATCTTCGTGCGCTGCGAGCCGTGGGGTCTCTACGAACTGCTGCACATCACGACGGCCGACTCGCTCGTCGCGAGCAGCCGCATCGTCGGCGCCGAGCCCGATCCCGTACGGACGCTCTTCTACGCCGACGACCGCACGGCCGTCACCCTCGCAGGCGACACGCGTCTGCACGGGACGCTCCGCCTGCCGCAGAACGGCCTGACCTACGGCCGTATGGGAGCGGAGTTTTACCGGGGAGAAGAGGTTCCCCGCACGGCGATCCGCAGCTCGGCAGCGAGGCTTCCCGCACCTTCGGCCGCCGTCGCGGCACGGATCGACACGCTCTTCGCTTTCGCGCACCAGCTGCCGGTCGCCGGCGAGCTGCCCGACAGCCTCGGCGTATCGTTCCGCGACCCGACCGCCGCCCTGCGCCTCGGCACGGCCGAGATCGGCTGCTGCACGCTGCGCGGGCGGATCGTGCTCGCAGCCGACGAGCTGCGCATCGACTCCGCCTGCCGACTGGGAAACGTATTGGTCTGCGCACGCAAGATCACGGTCGGCAGCGGAGCCCGCATCGCGGCGCAGCTCTTCGCACGCGATACGGTCGTCGTGGAGCCGCGCGCCGTGCTGGAGTATCCGTCGGGCATCTACGTCGGCCGGTACGCCGAACTGGGCGACCGCGCGACGGCGGACGGCTATGTCATCGTCCGCGACACCGTGCGGCACGAAAAGATGACCGCCTCCTACCGCCAGTCGCGCACGGCACGCGTGCGGGGGCTTCTCCATGCGGACGGTGCAGCGCAGTTGCAGGGGATCGTCGCGGGGCGTACGGAGCTCAGGCAGGCCGTCTACTTCTCACCGCAGGGCTACTACAAGGATATGCTCTACGACGTTACGCTGCTCGAAAATCCCGCCACGGCGCAGCCGCTGTGGCACGGCGGCGCCGATACCCTGCGCAGAAAGGAGGTCGTATGCGTCGAGTAAAACGGGCCTCGGGCAGAAGGCTGCGCGCGGCCTCGCTCGTCGAAGCCGTCGTGGCGGCGGTGCTGCTGCTGATCGTTTTCACGGCGGCAATGGAGCTGCTTCCCCGTCTGACGCTGCGCGGGGACGATGCGCCGGCAGTCGCCGAGGCCGAATACCGTGCCGTGTGCACCTTCGACAAATACGGATCAGGCGTATGGCCCGCAGGCACGTACGTCGAGCGGTACGGCGGAGGCGAAGCGACGGTGCGCGTGGAGCCGTATCGGCAATACAATGACGTGCAACTCATAACGATCGAAGTCCGCATCGACGGCAGCCGCAAACGGATCGTACACAGACAGCTGGTGGAATGCGCCGAGTGAAACATACGCTGCGCGGCTCGACGCTGGCCGAAACGCTGGTCGTGATGCTCGTGACGGGAATCGTCTTCCTGGCCGCCATGGAGGCCCTGACGCTCGTCTCGCGGCTCGTGACCCGACGCGCGGCCGTGCTCGTCGAGGCGGGACGGCAGCGCGACGGAATCTTCCGCCTCGGGCAGCTGCTCGTAACGGCCGACAGCGTCCGCAGCGGGGAGGGCGGCGGCGACGCCGGCGAGTGTATGTACCTCTATCGTGCAGGAGGCGAGACGACACTGACGACGTGCGACTCCGCGGCAGTATTCGTCGCGGGGGAGTTCCGCGATACGCTCCTGCGTCGTGTCGGGCACATGCGGCTCCTACGCTGCGACGCGGCGGCCGATACCCTCGAAATCGACGTCGGGAGTCATATGCTGAAACTCCCCGTGCTGCGGCCCGCACGGGAAAGCTACGAACGAAGAATCGCTGAAATCGAAAAGGATCATGGATACGAAGAGCCATAAACTGACGGACGCCCGACGCGAGATGTTCTACGCCGAGCTGCATGCACTGTTGACGGCCGGTCTCGATTTCTCGGCGGCCTTCCGACTGCTCATCGAGGGCGAGGGCGACCGCCGGACGAAGGCGCTGCTCGAAGAGCTCTACGCCGCCGTCGTGCGCGGAGAGACGCTCGCCGAGGCCATGCGCCGAAGCGGGGCATTCCGCCCCTTGGAGTGCGGCGTGGTGCGCATCGGCAACGAGACGGGACGTCTGGCCCGGACACTCGACTTCCTGCGCGACTACTACCGCAAGCGGGCCGCGCAGCAGCGCATGGTCGCCTCGGCCGTGAGCTATCCCGTCGTCATCCTCGCCGTGGCGGCGGCCGTCGTGGCATTCATGCTCTCGGTCGTCGTACCCATGTTCGAGGAGGTATATGCGCGTATGGGAGGAGAGCTGCCCGCGCTCACGAGGGGGATCATCGCACTCTCGAAAGCGTTTCCCGCCTATGCCGCCGTCGCGGTCTGCGCGGGAGGGGGACTTTATCTGCTCTACCGCGCCAACCGACAGCGCGAGGAGGTGCAGCGCTGGCGCGCGGCGATCCTGCTCCGCCTGCCCGTCGCGGGTGTGATCATCCGCAAGAACATGCAGGCGCAGTGCTGCAAACTTCTCGACCTGCTATGCGCCGCAGGCGTGCCCCTGCTCGCCGGCGTCGGAATGCTCCGCGAGGTCATCGGATTCCACCCCTACCGCAAGTCGTTCGACGAGATCGCGCGACGGCTCGAACGGGGCGATGCCTTCGCCGAAACACTGGCCCGATTCCCCGATCTCTACGACCGAAAACTCACGGCGCTCGTCCGCGTCGGCGAGCAGACGAACCGCCTGCCCGAGATGCTCCGCAGGCAGGGCGAGACCCTCGCCGACGAGCTCGAATACGCCATACGGCGCTTGGGCGCGATGCTCGAACCCGCACTTATCCTGCTCGTCGGAATTCTCGTCGCCGTGATCCTGATTGCCATGTATATGCCCATGTTCTCCCTCGGAGGAATCATGGGGTAATACCTTTATTAACCAACTTAAACAAATTTATCATGAGAAAAACTTTATTACTGACCGTCGGATGCCTGTTGGGTATCTGGACTTTCTGCCCGGCGCAGGAGCAAACGGATGAAACGGCAGTCGTACAAAAAGCTGCGGCCGCTACAGAAGAGTATTATTCCGGCAGCGACCGTTACACATCGTCGCCTCAGACATGGAGCGAAATGAAACTCGGAGGTGCCACTCCGAATCTCTACACGGGAACCGTTTCGGTTTCGGTACCCGTATATACTTATGAGGATCCTGATTTTACGATTCCCGTAGCATTAGGTTACGGGTCGAACGGGTACACTCCCAACGTACCGGCTAATTATGTCGGTTTGGGTTGGAGTATTCATGCCGGCGGACAAATCGTGCAGGAAGTGCGCGGCATCTCGGATTTTGGGCACACTCTTTATATTTCCGGTTATTCTTTTTTCGAGGAGAAAGATTTTGCGGGAAAAACCGTCGAATTGAACGTGAACGATATTCGTAAAAACGCCTATATGTATCGATTTTTCAAAGGGTCTAAATCAACAGAAACGGAACCGGATATCTTCTCGTTCAATTTTATGGGGCACAGCGGAAAATTCATGTTCGCCGGGCAAAAGATCTATGTCTTCGATACGAATCATCCGCAGGGAGAATATTCGGTGAAAATTGAAGAGATGCCTTTTGTTTCGGAGCCATACTATTCGCGGATCATTACGATTACGACAGGAGACGGATACCGGTATATTTTCGCCCCGCTACAGGAAGCTGAACTTTCAATGATCGAGCCGCACTTACAAGCGGATCTTAAAGACTGGAAGTCACTTACCTTCGAACCACAAAATCCGACGCAAAGCTGGTTTTTAATTCGTATCATCGCACCGAATCAGCGAACCGTTTCTTTCGAATATGAAAAATCAAACCAAAGTATCAACCAATATCAAGATACATTGAAAATTACATATTCGAAAAATCCCATTGCCCTTGTTCCGGAACAGGAATATAAATCAAGACTGGTGAATCCTGTTCTGCAATTGAAAAATATCAATGTAGATAATAAGGTCGATATCGATCTTATTTACAGCACGAGACCTTCTGAATATAGCGGATCGAGTGTTCCTCCGAAATTAGATACGGTACGGGTAACCAGAAAATCGAATACAGGAGCGGGAAAAATACTCAAAGAATGTATTTTGAAATACGATTATTCACCACAACTGAATAACGATTGCAGTCATGTTATGTTTTTGAGTTCCGTAAGCATACCGGGAACAGGCACTTACCGAATGGAATACTATCATATCGACAAGGGGTTTCCCGGACACAATTTGTCCAATGTCGATCACTGGGGATATTATAATGCGGGTGGCGCCAGTCCGGATATTGCCCTCGATAGCCTTTACTTTACGAATCTCGATTGGACAGCCGTAACCGGACGCAAACCTGACAGCAGTTATGCCATACGAGGAATGTTGTCCAAAATAATCTATCCGACGGGCGGTTATACGACTTTCGTTTACGAACCGCATACATACAAGGACATCGTAAGCAGGGATCGCACAAAACTCGCTCTTCCGTCTTTGAAAATCGGAACGAAGGAGGTCGAGGCAGGCGGTCTGCGAATTAAAAAAATCACGAACTATGCCTCTGCGACGGATTCGATCAGTAAGACTTATCGTTATCAGACATCGGAGGGCGTATGTTCCGGAAATTTATTGGTACAGCCTTACTACTATTTTCATCTGGAAGAGTATGAAAAAGGAACGGACAAATTGTTGAGAAATATACACTATTGGCTACCTAACAGTACCAGCGTAGGTGCGGAGCAGCCGCATGTCGAGTATGAAAGTGTCGCTGAAATATATGACGACGGTTCTTATACGGTCTATGATTTTGCCAATTATCACGATACTCCCGACCAATTCGGTGGCAATCCTAACATACTGTTGAACCCCGATGTATATGGATCTCCGTATGCATGGGCGAATAATTTCCTGACCCAGCCGGATTACGAACCTCCGTTCCGGGGAACGTTGCTCGCTACATCGTATTACAATAGCGATAACAAGCTGCAAAAAAAGGTTACGTTCTCATACGACAGGTCTAAAAATCGGAAGTTCGTCGAAAGTGTGAAATATGCGGCCTCCTATTTCTACGTTCAGCGCTCGTATCTTGAAACATATCCGCTCGTGCGTGTAACGACTACGGACTATATGTCCGATACCAATACTGTCATGACCCGGGAAAAATCTTATACCTACAATGATTTGGGGCAGACGATCTGTACACGTAGTC
>ERZ773138.2705-NODE-2705-length-12835-cov-6.265571_pt1 | contig 12835 bp, 8 predicted proteins | sample MGYA00511114_ERZ773138 | MGnify/ENA primary metagenome ERZ773138 (study PRJEB29015, sample SAMEA2737805) | human gut metagenome | biome: human gut; feature: human-associated habitat; material: faeces | place: China | collected 2012 ...
TTAAATGACCTCGGTTAAACTTATAAATCACAGCAGTTCAACTGCTGATTGGAATAATTTATGCGTTTCATAAAGAAAATACCGGTTACGATTCATTAAAAGTGAATTTTTCAATACAAAAAGACTTACAGATGCTCACATTCTGAATCGGTCAACATTTACATCCGGATATTTTCTTATTGCCGTTCGAATATTCTTCGAACGGCTTTTTTATCCGAAAGTTAAAAACACCCGCACACCTCAAAAGATGTGCGGGTCGAAATCGGGTCGCTTACAGATGCTCGACCGATTCTAATCAGAGGAGTTATTCGGCCGTAGCCTCGTCGTAGGTGATGGTGTAACCGCTGCTGACGAACGTCCAGTCCTGCGGGCGGTTACCATTCTCGCAAGTAACGGTTTCCTCCCAAGCTCCATCGGCAATGGAATTGAACAGTGACAGCTGGTTCCGTTCAGATGTCCGGCGCAGGTTGAAATGCATGATCGCTCCGTAACCGGCCTCGGTCAAATCATAGGCATAATTGCCATACTGACTAATCTGATAGGCGGAATAGTAATTACCCAGATTGATCGACAACGGTGCATAGCGCTCCTTGGTTACGCCGGAAGTGCTGATATACGTGTTGTAACCGAAGTTGGAATAGACATGGTCGAGCTTGGCTCCGGCTGTCGCGTTGATCTGATTGTAGCCGATATTGTACTGGAAGAGGGTAATCAACTTGCCGGCGGGCAGCTTGGCGCGCAGTTTGGTGATCAGGTTGCCATACGAACCGGAAACGGAGGTCACCGTGCCGCCGTACTCGTTGTCGAATCCGATACCGTCGAGTCCGTACTTATTTACGGCATAGGCGAGAATCGTTGCAAGCTGATCGGCCTGCGTGTCATTGAGACTCGTGAAGTCGATATTCTGCCAGTTAGGCAGGATGGTGAGCACGACTTTGATGCCCTTAGCCTGCAGACCGGCTACATAGGTGGCAGCACCGCCGTTTTCGAGCAGGTTGGTCATCTTGTCGTTCAGATAGAGGGTCGGACGCACTACTCCGTTGACCGTCTCCTTGTTGAGATTGGCGGCGAAGAACTCCACGATATCGGCATAGGCCGAACCGTCGGAGAGCAGGTAGTCGCCGGCATTAAGCGGGTTCACGTCGTTGGTCTCGACATAAATGGTGACCTTCGGAGTTTTGTCCCCGTAAGCACGTGTTTTGACGACAGGTTCCTGGGCCTTGTCCATCGTCGGTTCTTCTGCCTGCTGGCAGGAGATCATCATCGCTGCACTGGCTGCCAGTGTTGCGAATAATTTGAAGTTTTGTTTCATTTTGATTTGAATTTTAATTGTTTTTGCTCCGGTTAAAGAGCTGTGAGAGGATAAAATGGAAGAACATAGGTGTATTTTGTCGACCGTTTTTATCAATTCCAATCTTTCAGCCATTTGCCGTAATTCTGAATACCCTCGGATAATGTCCAGAGTCTGTTCAGATCCAACAGATAGGTGTATCCTTTTTTGCTTCCGAGCAAATAGCTGTTTTCTGGATCCATAAAAATGCAACACGCTGCAAACGTATTGTCCCAAAAAGCTTCGTAACTGTCCTGGAGATTGCTGTGCAAATCGTCGAAGACGATGATGTTGTTAGGCTTATAATTAGGAGTCCAATCTAAAAGGAATTTAGGCTCCCGCATCATGGCCTCTTCTTCCGTTTGGGCAGCAGGATAGATGGGAAAGTTGATGCAGCCGTACCGATCCTTGGGCAGATTGGCAATCGGCTTTTGCGTATAGGTGGATACATACTCCAGTTCGGGATGCCACGGGTCGAGCAGCTGCGGGGCCTCGCTGTTGCTGTTGTAACCCGACCATGCGTAGTCAATGTAATCGCCGACGGCGATTCCGCCCGTCGCTTCCGTATCCCAGAAAGTAGCGGTCGGCTCCTCGTAAACCGTGACCGTCAGTAATTTTTCCGTGCCAAGTGCCTCGCGCAATGCCTTGATGAGCTTCGGATAGGAGGTCGTGTTCACGGCCGGCATACCCTCCTTGCCGTAGCCGGAATTTCGATCCCAGAGGTTTACACCGTCGAGTTCGTATTGTTCGATAACGGTCTTGACCTGCGCTGCGAAGTCTTCGATTTGAGCATCGGTGAGGTTGCAGAACCCGAGCCCCGTGCCTCCGCCTTCGATGCTGATACATACCTTGCGTCCGTGTTCCTGCAAAGGACGGATATATTTCGTCGATTGGCTGAGCACATAGGTCATGTCGGATCCAAGGTTGAGCAGGGCTCGGCTGGTTGCAGCATCGTAGCCGACCTGGACAGTGCGCAGGTTGACGATGTTGCCTACGGTACCGTACCACGCCACGGTCGTGCCGCGTGCCACTTTCTTCCGCATGATGTAGTCCTGCGCCAACAGCGGCTGAAAATCGTTCGTATTGACATAGAACACGAAGAACAGGTCGTGGCCGTCGTGCAGGGTGTATTCGTCGGTGTAGGGTTGGCGAACCGAAACGTTGTAGTAAAGCGTCTTGTCCGCGTCCGGTGCGTCCTGTGCAGCGACCGTAAGCGGTAGTACATATTCCCCGGCGGCAAGTCCGCTTGCCGAGAACTTGATACGTTTCAATTCCGAACGCTGCGTTGCGGCCGAGAGGTCGAGCGTCTTGCCGTCGGGAAACTCGTAATTCGCCTCCGGCAGCAGTGTGCGTTCGATTTCATCTCCGGCATCGTAGTCATTGAGCAAAGATGCATCGCACCATGCGTCGAGCGAATATCCCGCTGCCGCCGGCTGTGTCTGCCTCAAGTAGAAGTTCTTCGTCATAACCCCTCCTTCGGTCAGCAGCACATCGACCCTATTTTCCACGGAATTGCTGCTGCACAACATCACATGAACCTCTTCGATGGAACCTTTGTCGGGCAACTTCCCGCTTTCCTGCATCACGGGATCGGCCTCGCAGGCCGTAAGGCCCGCGAGTGCCGCCGTGCAGAGAAGCGTTACCACCCCTGTTTGCAAATCAAAAATCGTCTTCATAGTTACTCGTTGTTTTCGTTAAGTTTCGGGATCTCGATGCCCTGCGGCCAAATGATGTCGTACTTGGCGACGCCGTCGTTGCCGTACATCGAATAGTCCTTGACCGTATTTCCCGAGGCATCGTTGCATTTCCAATACCCCAAAAGCGTCGGATCGTTCTCCGGGTTTTCGATTTCATACATATTTTCCCAAATCTGTTCCGGCGTGCGGGCCACAGACCATACACGCGCCTCGGCGATCTTGCCGTTCAGAGGCCGATAGTCGTCGTAGGAGCGGCCGATGAAGAACTGATAGGCCTCGCTCAGGCCATCGTACCCCAGTTCTTCGTACTGGGCCTTGTCGCCCTCGGGAGCGGTGTTCCACAGGTCGTAGAGCGCCCGCATGGCCAAGTTGATGCAGTTCTTATCGTTCTGCGTCGTGATGCCCACGCCCGTGACTTCGCTCTGAATCTGCCCGTCGACGTAGATGCGGGCCGTGCGGGTATTTTGGTCGTAGGTGCAGGCCACATGGTACCAGCGCCCCGTTTCGAGATGCTTCATCGCGTCGCGTCCGGGAATCTTGCCGAAGCCCGAGCCACTGCCCGAACCGTCGAACTGCAACTGTTCGCGCTCGAAATTCGTATCGCCGATACGCAGCAGCAGGTACTGCTCAACGCCCATGACGGACGAGATGTTGACGGGATTGCCTTCAGTATTGGTTTTCACGAATTCGTCGATGTAAATCAGGGCCTCGTAGGTCACAGCCCGCAGGCCGTTCCAATCCTTGCTGCTTTCGGAATACTTATCGAGGGTCGGGAACTCGATCCAGTTGTCCGTAAGTTGTGCCGCGACGGTGATGGCCGAGGAGCGTTTGACGACGTAGTAAGCCACGTCGGAGCCGTGCAACACATCGATCGATGCGCTACCGATGCGTACTGGAACCAGATAGGTTTCGTCGATTGGCAAAGCTCCGGTCTGCTCATCTCCTTCTCCGGTGAGTTCACGGAGGCGCAGCGTGACAGCATCGGAGGTCGTCTTCCCTGCCGGAATGGTCACAGTTTCGGACAGCAAAGAATAATATTTTGAATCGAGCATCGTCCACTCCGTACCGTAACGGGCATTGTACGTCCCGACGAGCGACGGGTCGACCGTGAGCGTCACCGCCACATCCTGTCCTGCCGGATATGTCAGTACCGCCTGCAACGCGCAATCGTAGGTAGCCCGGGTGTTGCTGAAGGTCGTGAGCTGTGCGTCGCTCGTCGAAGCGACGTCGAGGTATACGACATTGTCGAACTTGTGATTGTCATCGCCGTAGTTCTCGCAGGCCGTGAAAGCCACAAGCGAAACGAGAACCGCCATTAGTATCTTTTTCATGTTCATGACTGTCTTTATTTAGAGGGGTTCAACGTTTGTATCGCCTGCCGGATGGTTTGGTAGTTCATCTTGGAATGGTAGTAATCTTCGGCAATATTGTAAGCCGCAAGCCCCGCATAAGGCCCGAGTTCGACGACGCGGCGCGACATTTCGTCGACGGCGGCGTGCTCGGTGCGGTCTTCATCGAACAGCGCCGCATTGATTTCGGCGGTCAGCAGCAGCCGATTGGCCTCGATGCCGGCATAGTTAACAGCGTGCAGGGCATGGAGTCTCACATCCAAAACATTTTCGAGTTTCTCCGTATCGAGGATGACGTAATCCATCTTTGCACGGTCGGTGGCAGCGAGCGACAGGGGATTACCCTCGAAAACGAGGAGCTGACCGTCAGTTCTGGCCGTGGCAAGCCTATCAATAATGCGAGCCGTGGCATCCGCAGCCAACGGGTCGGTCGTGAACGAGTAGCCGTCCATGCCATTGGCAGCGACGGCAACGACGACCTTATCCAAGTAGGCGTCGAGCGCCGCCGCATCGGCGAATTCCTCCGCACGAGCGGCATAGTCGATCTGATAGAGCACCTTCGTGCCTTTCTCGTGCATGACGGACATGTCCTCGGCGTCGAATTTCGAGAAGTTGTCGGCGTTGGTCAGCGTCACGATGTCCAGCGAATCCGGAAGGCAGCGCATGAAGTCCTGCTCTCCGGTCGCTTTCTCGGGAGAATTGTGCATGCGGGCATAGACGATGAAATGCTCCGACTGCTTGTAGGCCCTCAATGTCGCGGTGTACTCGGCCCATAGGGCAGGATCTTGCTCCCAAGGCTTTTTGACCGTACTGTCGAGTGCCTCCGTTTCCGTCCAGTCGCTGCACGAGACGAGCGACAGCATCGAAAACAGCGCCAGCAGCGTGAATATAAAGTTCTGTTTCATAGCTGTTAGTTGTTATAAGATTTGCAATCCCACCATACACGGGTTCCCATGACGTCGCCCGTGCGGTTGCCGTTCTGCTGCTCGCCATCGAGCGTCTGGATGGCCAACTGAAGGTTGGCGTTGTTCTGCTGGTACTCCTCGACGGGGTAAGGCAGGCGTCGTGCACCCTGCGCTACGTCCACCGTGCCGCCCGACTTGTCGGTGGGCACGGGCAGCAGTTTCGGATAGCCCGTGCGGCGGTGCTCCGACCACGCCTCGACGCCCAGCGGGAAGATGGCGATCCATTTCTGCACGATGATGCGTTCAAGGTTGCGTTCGAAGTTCTCGGCTCCGTCGACCCACGGAATCCCGATGTCGCTCTGGGCCATCGCGCTGTAGTTGCCGACAGGATCGGTGTAGGGCGCGGGCTTGACGTCAGTCTGGGCCAGATAGGCGTCGGCGCCGCTGGCACCGCGCTCCTCGAACGAAAGCCTTACGGCTGCTTCGTAGAGTGACCGTGCCGTTTCTTCCGAGCCCCAGCGCAATTCATATTCCGCACGCAGGAACGTTGCCTCGGCGGCATTGAACCATAGGTAGGGCGTATCGCTCGCAACGATCATATTCGAATACTTCGACACGGCCTGCGACTTGCTCGTCACATCGATGCCGATACGGATACCCACATAGTCGCCGACATCGTTCGCAAGGAACATCTTCTCCATACGCGGGTCTTTGTAGCCGTTCATGTAGCAGAGGATGTCGGCTCCGACACGGTGGTCGCCCCAGTCGTTGTAGATGAGCGTCGTGCGGTTCTCCGCGGCGTGCATCGCCGCATTGTCGGCATTAGCCTCGATAACACCCCCGGCAATAGCCTCGGCGGCCTTCGCACGGGCGACGTCGGACTTCACATACGACAAACGCATGGCCATGCGCAACTTGAGCGAATTGGCATATTTGAGCCACTGCGCGATATTGCCGTAGTAGACGCCGTCGTAGCGGCTCCACGCTTCGGCCGGGAGCGTCGTGTTGCGGCCCAGTATCTCGATAGCCTCGTCCAGCTCCTCGAACATCTTCGTATAGACCGCCTCCTGCGAATCGTACTCCACATAGACAGACTCGTTGCTCTCCAGCTTCGAATAGGGAATCGGACCGTAGGAGTCCGTCACACGGTGCATGATGGCCACTCGCAACAGGCGGGCGAAAGCGATGGCCACTTCGTCTTCCGTGCCGTTGACGATGCCCTTATAGGGGGTATAGGTCTCGGTGATGACGTTGGCGAAAGGCCATTTGCGCCAGTCGGCCGAGGGATTATAGGTCTCGAACTTGGTCTGCCATGTATCGACCGTAGCACCGATGTAACCGCCGAACGGCCCGCCCGAAAGCGATTCGTTGAACTGGTACATGTGCTCCTGCACGGGAATCACAAGACTCTGCAGCGACTTGAATTTCGTGCCGGTCTTGTAATTGAGGGCATCCATCTGTTCTTCCGTAACCTGATTGGGATTGCGGTTGATGTCCTCGAAATCACCGGTGCAGGCAGCCAATCCGAGCAGCGCGACCGACAGCAACACCGACTGCCAGCTCATATTGATCTTTCTCATAGTTTCTGCGCTTTAGAATTGGAATTTGACATTGAAACCGAGACTGCGCATCGAAGGCATCATGAAATAGTCGATGCCCTGATAGTTCAGTCCCGTCGAGGCGACGGCTTCGGGGTCGAACGGCGCCTTGCAGTAGATCATCCACAGGTTACGCCCTACGAACGAGACGGTCATGCGCATCTTGTCGCGGAACCATTTTGTCGGCAGGGTGTAACCCAGCGAAAGCTCTTGCAAACGGACGTTCGTCGCCGAATAGAGATAATATTGCGGCAGACCGGACTGCGAGCCGATGGCTTGGTACCACTTCTGCGCATCAACCATCTCACGGCCGTTAATCAGCACGCCGCCGGCATCACGTGCAGCGGCCGAAGCCTCCGAAACGCCGTACAGATCCAAATTGGCCTGCGTCGCGGAGTAGCAGACACCGCCCAGACGGGCTGTGAACAGCACGCCGAGATTGATGCCCTTCCAACTGAAATCGTTACGCCATGCGAGATTGGCATCCGGGAACACCGAACCTAAATAGATATCCTCACCCTCATCGGTAACCTGTAAGTTACCGGCATTGTCCACTTCGACATAGCCGTTTTCATTATACCGCAGATTGGACGTCGTATAAAGGTCTCCCAACGTACCGCCTTCTTTAAGAATATATTTCGCCTTGCCTAATCCCTTGATGTCGAGCTTGGTGAGATTCAGAGATTCGCCCGTCACGGGGTTTACGGCATTAGCCGCAAGTTCGCGGATTTCGTTCTTGTTCCACGAATAAGTGAAGTTCGTCGTCCAGCGAAAGTCACGCCATTGGTTATCGTACCCGAGCGAGAGTTCGACACCCGTATTGCGGACATGGCCGGTTTGCAGGTAGATGGTCGTATAGGACGACGAGGGCGGCAGCGACGGGTCGAAGGTCTGATTTTTCGTATCGGCCCGGTACCACGAAGCCGAAAGATTGATGTGTTGCCACAGACGGGCATCCAGACCCACCTCGTAGGTGATGGTGCGCTCGGGTTTCAGGTCGCCGATGGGATAGTGCGTCTTGTCTTTCCACACCTTGTTCGTGGCGTCGTATTCGTAGGTCGGAACCGTCAGGTGACGCGGGAACGGCATACCTACCGAGGCGATCGAACCGCGGATCTTCAGATAGCTGATCGCATCCGGCATGTTGAATGTCGCCGTCGGAACCCACGAAAGGCCCACCGACGGGTAGAAGAACGACGACTCGGGCGAATTGGCCAGTTGCGAAGCCCAGTCGTTACGCCCCGTCACCGTGAGGTAAAGCATCTGTTTCCAACCTACTTCGACCGAGGCGAAGATGGATTGGGTCTGGTCGTGCCAGCCGACCTTTTCGGCACGTTTTTTCGTGTCATCCAGATCGAAAACATTGAATATGTTGGGAAGTCCGTTCTCCTGAATCGGCCCACGGTATGACAACTCATCGGTCTTGATATTGTTGATCGAGGCGCCGATATTCGCGTTCAGAGACCAATCCTCGCCGAAAGTCTTGTTGATGTTCACCATCAGATCGGCGTAGGTCTGCGTGTCGTAAGCGCGGGCCTCGGTATAATGGCCGTTCTTGCCGCCGTCGGTGATGGTCGTATTCGACGAGGCATAGAGTTTCTGCGTGTAGAGCGAATTCGAATTGTCGAGGCGCACGCGCCCGGCGACATTCAGCCACGGGAGGATGTCGTAGCTGGCCGAAAACGACAGCATATAACGCTTCTTGTCCGTGTTGCGCAGGTTGCGGTAGTTGATCCAGTAGGGATTCTGCATGCGCAAATCACCGCCTTCCATATCCGCACTCCAGAATTGCTCCATGAGTTTCGTCCCTTCGTTGTAACGCTCGAAGCGACGGTAAAGGTCGAAATTCTCACCCCGCGGGAACAGGTAGGCCGGAACCAGCGGGTTCGAATAAACGCCCTGGTTGGTCATGTTCTGGTCTTTCTGATAGATGTAGCTGGCGCTCGCATCGAGCTTGAGCCGGTCTTTCAGAAAGTACGAAGTGTTGCGGAACGTGAAATTGTAACGGTCGTACTCGTTGTTGGGGATGATTCCGTCCGAGTTGACCGAAGCTGCCGAAAAATAGGTCTGGTTCTTGTCCGTACCGCCCGAAACCGTAACGGCGTTGGTATAGACATGCCCCGTCTCGAAATAGTCGTTCGGCGTATAACCGTAGCGGGCCTCCCGACGCAATTTCTCACCCCAGCTGTAAATGCTCGAGCCGCTGCGCTGGCCGTTCAGCCCCGTACCGTAACGGTTCTGGAAATCAGGCAGCACGAAAGGGTTTAAGAATTCCGTATTGCTCGAAAACGTAGCTTTCAACCTTCCGGCCTGGCCTTTCTTCGTCGTAATCATCACGGCTCCGTTCGCGGCTTCCGAACCGTAGAGAGCCGCAGCTGCGGCGCCCGTCAGCACCGACATCGACTCAATATCCTCGGGGTTGAGGTCTGCGATGGATTCCGTAGCACCGCGCGAATCGAACTCCGTACCGCCACCACCACCGAAGTTGTACATCGGAATGCCGTCGATAACGTAAAGGGCGTTCGAAGACTGCGAAATGGACTTGTTGCCGCGCAGTACGACCTTCGAGGCACCGCCGACACCTGACGATGAGGCGTTGATCGTGACACCGGCCACTTTACCCGTCAACGAGTTGATGAAGTTGGCATCCTTGACGGTTGTGATGTCTTCGGCCTTGATCTGCTGAACATTGTAGGCTACGGCCTTTTCCGAACGCTTAATACCAAGAGCAGTGACCACGACTTGTTCGATCTCGGACGCAGCCTCTTCGAGCGTGATTTCGAAAGAAGTCCGGCTGCCCACGACAATAGACACAGGAGTATAACCAATAAAACTGATTTCCAGCTGTCTGTCTGCTGCGGGGGGGGGTACCTGAAGCGCAAACGCACCATCGGCGTCGGAGCTGACGCCTATTGTAGTTCCTTGAACAAGGATACTGGCTCCGACGATCGGATTACCTTTTGCATCCCTGATTTTTCCGGTCACGGAAACCGGATTCCCCGCATCGTTCTTTTTGGTCAGGATAATGTAGGATTCATCGATCCGGTAAGCGATTTCCGTGCCGGCGAACAGTTGTGCCAACACATCCTGGATCGTTTTTTGGACAGCGTTGATACTGACCTTGTTTTTGGTATCGACGCCTTTGTTGATAAACAAGTAACGGGTTTGATTTTCAATCTCTTTTATAACCTGCGAAATAGGGACGTTTTCCATCTTAATGGAAATTCGGGCATTCTGTGCAGATGCAGCGAATACGTTCCCAAGCAAAGAGATTGTGAGTACGAACCCAAACAGTCTTCGAAACTTGTTGAAGAATACTGTTTTATTCATATCTTTGCGAAGTTTTAGATAATAGGTTAATTAGTGTCTCAAAAAAGCTCGATTCAATCTATTATCCGGCCTGCGGATCTCTACCTCCGCAGGCTTTTTCATTGAACAAGCTATGAACGATGTTGGTTACGTTTTCATAGGCAATCATTTTAGGCGTTAAACAATCAGGCTTTCACATCAATAGATCGTCACTACGTTTGTTTCCGAATTTTTCTTGTAAGAAAAGTCCGCGGTATACTGCAAAATGTGAAGGGCTTTGTCAATGCCGTCGTTCACACGAATTTTACCACTGACGTTTCTGATGTTCGGAAGTTTCTCAAGGGAGATGTCGATCTTCACGTCGAATGCCCGCTCGAATTTCTCCATCAGTTCATCGAAAGGCAGACCCGAAATGTTGATAAGACCTTCCGTCCAGCACAATATTTCCGGATCGGTTATCGGTTCGATGAAAAGATGACCGTTCGAGAGATTAGCAATATCGTTAGGTTTCAGTATAATGTCTTTTTGCGTGGGATCGAGCCGGTTTGTAATTTGCACCCGACCTTGGAGCAATGCAGTCGAAAAGCGTTGGTGGCGCTCATCGGCCACAACGTTGAATTTCGTACCCAACACCCGAATATCGGATGCGAAAGTTTCTACAACGAACGGACACCTCTCGTCATGTTCGACATCGAATACCGCCTCGCCGGAAAGCTTTACTCTGCGGAGATTCTTTTTGAATACGGATGGATATTCGATCTTTGCTCCGGAATTGAGCTGAACGCTCGAACCGTCCGGAAGCGTGAACTTCAGGCGTTGGCCGTAAGGAACCTGCAACGTGTTGATTTGCTCGGCAAGCATATCGTAGGTGCGTTCCTTGCTGATATATCCCCCGACGAACAACCCGATGGCGAGCATGGCGGCAGCCTGTACGGTAATACGGACTACCTTTCTCCAGTGCACGGCGATCCAACTTGCTGGACGGATCTCTTCGCCGTACAACTCCATCATGTCGATCTGCATGTGCACCTCATCCGCGCAGCGCTGGAAGTCCTCCGGATTTTCGGAATGCCACCGTGCCACCTGTTCCAGCTCATCTGGGGTTGCTTCGCCGCGCAGAGCTTTGTATATTACCTCTTGATCCATTATCTTGTAATTAAATTATATGCCGGCTTCATTGCTTTCTCTTTTTAAACGCATGAGCGAACCGAGTTTACAGCCTTTTTTATAAATAAATATATTTAATAATAATGTAAAATTATTTATTTAGCCAATGTATTGACAATGAGTGTATTGATCGCCTGCATTTGCTTCCCGGAACCTTATTTTGTTTCAAAAATATTTTCATTTCTTTTTTGCAGGCGCTTTCAAAACATCGGAAACGAAAAACCGGGGATGAATTCTCGACTTGCATTTTCGGGAATAATTGCTATCTTTGGAAACAGTATCGAAAGATTGCGATGGGGAAGCCGACGAAAATATTGACAGCCGAAGAGTTCGACAGGCTGTTCAACGACAAGGAGCGTTTTATCCGAATCGCATACTCCTATATAAATGATATGGAGATGGCAACGGATATTACGACCGATGGCTTCATGTATTTGTGGGAACACCGGGATCACCTTGAATTCGACGTGAATATCAAAGGTTATATTTACAATTACGTCAGGACTCGCTGTATTTCATACCTGCGTAAGCGGAAATCCATGCTCAAAGCTCAAAGCGAACTTTATAGAAAAGAACAATGGCGGATCGAATCGAGTATCAATACATTATCTAACGAAGAACAGATCGGCAAACTGTTCCAATCCGAGATAATCGAGATTTACCGGCGCGAACTGGCCAAAATGCCGTCTCTTACTCGTAATGTATTTTTGGCAAGCCGTCTGGAAGATATGACTTACCATCAAATTGCGGAAAAATTCAACCTGACCGTCCGGCAGGTTACTTCGGAGATTCAGCGGGCAAATTTCTTGCTTCGGACACCGCTAAAAGATTATCTGGTGAATGTTATAATTATGCTGCTATATCTACAATAAATGAAAAGGAATGGAAGCCATCGGCTTGTAATGAATGTCAAGAGATTTTAAGACGATCATCTCAGCCGATGTGTATTCTCCCTTGTAAATACGCGCTTCCATTAGTCCGAATACGGGTAGAGCCGGTTCGGACTTATTGTCGGAGACAATTTCCGGATATGAAAACGGATGCAGAGACATACGATGGATAGTGACGCAACTTCACACAGATTCCATGAAGAATTCAGTCGTATATCGGCCGCATCCGTGTTATTAATTCGAGTCGGGATTCAGCCACGGAACGGTTCGTCGGCTGATTTTCGGTATGTTTTTATGTGTTCGGTGGTGCGATAGTTGAAACCAGGGCAGGGTGCAACGGGCGCGGCCGCCCCGTAAAAAACTATCTTTCTCTGCCAGCAGACAGAAAAACCGATGGTAAATCAGCGAATCGGTATCATATTTATAATTTCGATAGTATTAGGGCCCAAAACAAACGCTGCTGCAAAGATATACCGATTCCGCCTGCCGGCGGTCGCTCGGCGGGTGCAATCCGTATGATGTAATGTATTCGGCGAATGGCGGCGCATGACGGTTTCGGGTTAGTGGATGATGCGCCCGCAGAAAATAAA
>ERZ773138.2714-NODE-2714-length-12763-cov-3.971593_pt1 | contig 12763 bp, 10 predicted proteins | sample MGYA00511114_ERZ773138 | MGnify/ENA primary metagenome ERZ773138 (study PRJEB29015, sample SAMEA2737805) | human gut metagenome | biome: human gut; feature: human-associated habitat; material: faeces | place: China | collected 2012 ...
TCCCGCAGGTGGGTGTAGCCAAGGGCTTCCAGCTTCTGCACAGCGTCGGCGCTGCGGCGTCCGGTGCGGCAGTACACCAGCCACAGGGCGTTTTTGTCCGGCAGCACCTCGGCGGCGCGGTCGATGACCTGCCCCAGCGGCAGCAGCTTTGCCCCCGGGATGTGCCCTACGGCGTATTCGTCCGGCTCGCGCACATCCACTGCGACAGCCTTGCCGGTATCCAGCAGACGGATGGCGTCTGCGGCGGTGATCTTTTCTGTCATACTCTCACTCCTCAAAGATAGGTTCTGTTCCATCCTATGATAACAGACCTTTTTTGTTTGCACAAGAGGTTTCTCCTTTGCAAAATCCGAGTAACGTGCTATACTATAAACTGCAACAAGGAGAGGACTACCATGAAATTTTCCACCAAGAGCCGCTACGCCCTGCGCCTGATGGCGGAGCTGGCGCGCTATGCGCCGGGCACCACCGTCAGCCTGAAGGAGATCAGTGAGCGGCAGAACCTGAGCCTGAAATATCTGGAACAGATCGTCACCCCGCTGGCGCGGGTGGGGCTGGTCAAGAGCGAGCGGGGCAGTCAGGGCGGCTACCGGCTGACGAAAGACCCCGCCGACTACACCGCCGGCGAGATCCTGCGCGCCATCGAGGGCAGCGTAGCGCCCATTCCGTGCCTTGGCAGCGTGACCAACGAATGCCCCATGTCCGAGCAGTGCTTCACCCTGCCGTTCTGGGCGGGGCTGGACGAGGTGATCAACCAGTATATCGACAGCGTTACGCTGGAACAGCTGGCAAGCCAGCTGCCTGCGCCGGATTCCGCCGCGCAGGAGAGCTGCTGCAGCTGCGGCGGCGCGAAAAATGAGAATAAGTAAAAATAAGGCTTGACATTCCCCGTTGCATCGGCTATAATAATCAAGCATTCAGCGAATGTATATAGGGGTATAGCTCAGCTGGTAGAGCAGCGGTCTCCAAAACCGCGTGCCGTGAGTTCGAAACTTACTACCCCTGCCATGACGCACAGGTTCTTCGGAACTTGTGCGTTTTGTTTTTTTGCTTCCTCAGTCGCCAGCGGAGTGTAAAGACGCTCCGCTGGGCAAGAGGCGGCTGCCGGGGATGTTCTCTTTTGACACCAAAAGAGAACCAGAAAAGTGCCAGCGATTTCGACGCGCTGGAGCCACGAAAAAGGGGCTGCTCGCCCCTTTTAACCCCAAAGAGGAGGGCTACACCGGAAAAAACTGAAGATTCACGCCTGTTCGGCGTGAAGATCTTTTAACCGTTTTTTCCGGCTCCGCCGATTCAAAACCCCTCAGTCGCTGCGCGACAGCTCCCCCCGGGGAGCAAGCGCAGCAGCTGTCGTTTCCCGCCACGACCCCTCCCGTGAAAATAGCGTTTGGAGCGCTCCGCAGAGCGCGACAAACGCGAAATTTAAAATAATTCTTCCGCTGAAGATGCCCTGCACCTCCTGCGTTTGCTCAAAATATCCGAGAGCGATTGAAAAAATATCATCAATTTTTTCAGCCACAAACTTAGCGCCGGCACCTGCAAATTCAACACGATTGCCATAGCCCCACAAAACGCCTACGCTGTCAATCATATTGGCCTTTGCGCCTTCAATATCATATTTCTTATCGCCTACCATTATTGACTCATTACCCGAAGCATCAAGTTCCTTTAAGCAACGGGAAATAATATTTGCCTTTGACTCGCAGTCGGCAGAAAATGTTACACCGCAAATAACGTCAAAATATGATTTAACACCGTAATGGTCAAGCAAAGCCTCAATATAATCCTGCGGCTTTGAAGAAGCAATACCAAGCTTTAAATTTTCCGCTTTGAGCTTTGCAAGAAGTTCCTTAATTCCGTCATAAAGTTTGCTTTCAAGAAGCCCTTTATTTGTATAACGCTCTCTGTATTTTTTAACAAGTTTATCAGCCATTGCCGCATCAACGCCAAACTTTTCCTGAAAAGTCACAAGAAGCGGAGGCCCGATAAAATAAGTAAGCTCGGTATAATCGGGAGCTTCGATATTATAATAATCAAGTGCAAACTTTGCGCTTTTGAGTATACCTTCACCCGTATCGCAAATCGTACCGTCAAAATCAAAAATTACTGTCTTATATCTCATTAGCCATTTACCTTTTTCATAAATTTATCACAATTAACAACAAATCTTTCAATTGTGCCCTTGCCTATTATATTGCCGTTATCGTCCTTAGCGCTGACAGAGAAAACAAGACGTCTGCCGTCAACCGCCTCAAGCTTTGCACTTGCCGAAACAGTTGCACCCATAGCGCTTGCCTTATCATGAGTAATCTCCACCTTTATACCGACCGTAGTCTCGCCGTCATCAAGGATAGCAGAAGCCGCCTCGCAGGTTGCCTCCTCCATAAGCGCAAGCATCATCGGAGTTGCGAAAACAGGAAGAGAGCCGGAGCCTACGGCAGCCGCCGTATTTGTTGAATTAACCGTTGCAAGAGCTTCGCCCTTATATTCACCGTGAAATTCCTTCATAAACAATACACCTCTTTAATAAATAAGACAGTTTAAAATATTTCCTTAAAATCTTAAACATTATATCACATAATTTCGGTGTATACAACACAAATAATTTATGTTATAATCTTGTTAATAAATTTTTGGAGAAAAATATGGCAGAACAATCAAAAAGAAAAAGAATCTATATGCTTGACGAACTGAGAGGCTTTGCAATTTTATGTATGATTTTGCACCATACATTTCTTGATGTCGGCGATGTTTTGGGTTTTAGCTGGGGCTACAAAGTATTTGATATGCTTTGCACCGTTCAACCGCTGTTTTGGGCTGTATTTATTATTATTTCGGGAATATGCTCAAGGCTTTCAAGAAATACGATAAAGCGTGGCTTTATCGTGCTTGGTGCCGGACTTATAATTACGCTTTTCACCGCTGTAATTATGCCGCTTTTCGGCTTTGAGGGGAGCGAAATTTATTTCGGCATACTTCACTGCCTCGGTTGCTCAATGATTATAACAGGAATATTAATGCCGCTCATTAACAAAATCAACTACAAAATCGGCGCAACCGTTTCGCTTGTTTTATTTGCATTTACCTACGGAATAAACACAAGAACTATGCTTTTCGGTTTAATTAAATTGCCTGACGCTTTATATCAATACGATTTTTTAGCGCCTATCGGCATTTATTCAAATAATTTTAAAAGCGCTGACTATTTTTCAATTATTCCGTGGCTGTTCGTATTTCTTTTCGGTGCATTTATCGGAGAACTTGCAAAGGAAGAAAAATTCCCAAAGGGCATGTATAAGCAAAGAAGCAAATTTTTATGCTTTGTCGGAAAAAACAGCCTTTGGGTATATATTTTGCACCAACCGGCAATATATTTGATTATGCTTATTATTGCATTTATAATCGCCTAAACCGCTCACAAAAAGATACAACGCACATAGTATAAATAGGTGCGGTATGAATAAAAAACGAAGTCCCAAAAGCACCGAAATGTGCTATTGGGACTTTTATTTTTCGCTTTTCGGCTGTTAGCTTAGGTGGTGCAAAGCATCTTTAAAACAGCCTTAGCCGTATCAGTCGTTCACATAGAAGCGGTGCTGTCGGTATCGCTTCATTTGTGCGTTTATTGTAATTTTTCCCACTGTTCATTTGTCTTTTTGATACTGAGAATACAGTAGCCTCCTATTTTTTCAATAATCATTTTTGCACTTTTCAAATGTCTGCACACAGAGGGCTGCGAAATATGGAGAACTGCGGCAATCTGTTTTTGATTTTTCTTTTCAAAATAAAACATTTCAAAACAAATACGTTGCATTTGAGTAAGCTCGTTTTTAGCAATTTTCGGAACAACGGCAAAAAGAGAATTGCGCATTATCACCTGCTCGTCATATCCGGCACTGTCAAACGGATTATACGAGCCCATAAATTCCTCAAAAAATCCACTCATATTTCTTCCTCCCCATAATAGTCGGTCAGCATAAAGTATACCTTTCTGCATTCACATGCCATATCGTAATATATTCTCATCTTTCTTCTCAGCTTAAACAAATCCTCACCACGATAAACGCTTAAAAGCGGCTTTAATCCGTCAACCTTGGCGCAAAGCACTTTATACTGCTTATCGTATTCCTTAGCGAGTTCGTCAATATCCATCACAAATCAACCTGCCTTTACTGAAAATTGTTTAAAGACCTCCCGTTTAAGCACGGTGGGTGAAGCCGCAACTTGAGTGGCAAAAGGGACAAGCCTTTGTATTCGATATTATACAAACATTCGTTCTAAGTCAACACGAATTTACCGCATAGTACAAATATTTTCTCTTTTTGGCACAGACCGCAAAATGCGACAAAATTTCCGTTTTTATATAACATATATCAAAACATTTTAACAAAGTGCTTGACATATTATGCAAATTGCACTATAATATGGTTGATTTGAAATGGACCGCACCATTTCAAACTCTTGGTCCTCCATAGTTTGTAATGACAGAGAGGGGAAAGCCGAGGCGCTTAGGCGCTTCGGCTTTCTTTCATTTTGACTGCTGAAAAACAAAAAGCGTAATTATTCAAATGGTTTTGATTTTATGCATAATAATGCAAGAATATACACAACATACATTTTAATACATTATATATTTTGGGATATTTAGTGCATTTTGTTGTAATTTTATACAAAACAGTGGCAAATATTTACAGGTTTTATGAATAATTATACAAACTTTATAAAATCGCTTGCATTATTCATTTAAGGTTACTATAATGTAGTCAACAAGTAAAAATTCCCAAAGGAGATATATGACAATGAACAAAAAGGATATTAAAAAAGTTGTTCTCGCTTATTCAGGCGGACTTGACACATCAATTATCATTCCTTGGCTCAAGGAAAACTACAACAACTGCGAGGTTATCGCTGTTTCCGGCGACGTAGGACAGGGTACAGAACTTGATGGTCTTGAAGAAAAGGCTATCGCAACCGGCGCATCAAAGCTTTACATTCTTGACCTTAAAGAAGATTATGTTAAAAATTACATCTTCCCTTGCGTAAAAGCAGGCGCTGTTTATGAGGAGTATCTTCTCGGTACATCGCACGCACGTCCTTGCATTGCAAAGGGTCTTGCTGAAATTGCAATCAAAGAAGGCGCAGACGCTATTTGCCACGGCTGCACAGGTAAGGGTAACGACCAGGTAAGATTTGAGCTTGCACTTAAGGCTCTTGCACCTGAAATGGAAATCATTGCTCCATGGCGTGAGTGGGATATCAAATCACGTGAAGAAGAAATTGAATATGCAGAAGCACATAACATTCCGCTTAAGATAAACCGTGAAACAAACTATTCAAAGGATAAAAACGTATGGCACTTAAGCCACGAAGGTCTTGACCTTGAGGACCCGGCAAATGAGCCTCAGTATCTTAACGACAGCTTCCTTGAACTCGGAGTTGCTCCTGAAAAAGCACCCGACGAGCCTACATATATCACAATTCATTTTGAAAAAGGCGAACCTGTTGCTGTTGACGGCGAAAAGCTCAGTCCGCTTGCGCTTGTTGAAAAGCTTAACGAACTCGGCGGCAAGAACGGTATCGGTCTTCTTGACATTGTTGAAAACCGTCTTGTAGGTATGAAGAGCCGTGGAGTATATGAAACACCGGGCGGAACAATCATTTATAAGGCTCACCAGCTTCTTGAAATGATTACTCTTGACCGTGACACATCACACTACAAAAAGCTTGTAGCTGAAAAGTACGGCGAGCTTGTATATAACGGAATGTGGTTCTCTCCTCTTCGTGAGGCACTTGACGCATTCGTTAATAAGACTCAGGAAACAGTTACAGGTGATGTAAAGCTTAAACTTTATAAGGGCAACGTTATGAATGCAGGCGTAACATCTCCATATACTCTTTATGATGAGAATGTTGCTTCATTCGGCGACGACGGCGGTGCTTACAATCAGGCTGACTCTGCAGGTTTCATTAACCTCTTTGGTCTTTCAACCAAGGTTAAGGCTCTTCTTGATAAAAAAAGAGAAGCTAACGACTGATTGATAAACAATATAAAAAGCAAAAAATTCGTAGGGGCGAACACTGTTCGCCCTTCAGCGTGTAGAAAAAACTAAATTATAAATTTCTACACGCTGTGAGACTTCGAGAAAGTGAGATAAATTTCGTTTTCTTGTGAGTGGGTGCTGTACGTTGGTACTGCCCCCGAGCAAAAAACGAAAAGCGCCAAAAATTGCAAGGACTCGATGTCCTTGCAATTTTTCCAATCCCTCCGAGTGCAACAAGTTGCACCCACCGTCTCCCCTATCGTGTCGGTCGGTGCTTCTGCACTAAAGTGCAGAGGTCTCCACCGGAGACCCGCACCCTTTGCAAGGGAGGCAAAAAGGTTTATTTATTTTTATTTGGCGCGGTTTAGCCGCTTTATCGACAGTCTGTAGGTTTCATTGCATTGTATGAGGTTAAAACCGCTTCGTCAGAAATATTACATCCAAGGTCATAAATAGGAATTTTTGAAAAAATCTGTTCAAGCACATCAAAAAGCTTTTCCATATTTACTGCATCAAGCTTACGAACGGTTTGAGAAAAAATATTAAAAACAGCTTTACTTGTTTCAGCCTTCTTTATCCAATTGTTTTCGCTTCTTTGAAGAAAGCAAATTCCGGCAAGTTCAACCACTTGAGGTGTTGAATAGTCATACTTGCCACTCCAAGGAGTGCCGCAGGCATAAACCTTGCCGTCGATAAGCCTGATAGCCGGTTTATCATCGTTGAGCATATATGCCCTGTTGCCGAAATGCTTAAGCCAAAGCTCGGTATGGGTTGACTTGCCTGTACCGCTGTCGGCAGAAAAAGCATACGCCACATTATCAACAACTATGCAAGAAGAATGAAGCAAAAAGCCGTTATACTTAATAAGTTGCGTATAAAAGTCAGAACCCGTAAGCATATATTCCCAATCATCCTGAACAAGTTCGGGATGCGCTTTCATGGCGTTTTGCACTCTTTTTTCATCAACATTAATTGTTATATCAATATTTTTTTCTTCCTGATTTTTTGCAAGATAAGGAATTGCCTGTTTTTTTGTTCTGCCTTTTTCGTTCTTTATTTCTACTTTAAGATTTGCGATATCATAAATCATATTTTCACCTTAATAATTTATTCCTACAACAATAAAAAGTATAACTTAATAATCAATTTACGTCAAGTGACAAAATGCGGACTTTAGAAAAAGTGTTCTTGACATTATAGAACATTTGTTTTATCATATAGTTATTAGAACAAGTGTTCTAATATTTTTAAATATCAAGGACAATTATATTATGGAAAAACAAATACTTCATATTGACTGCAACAAATTTTATGCAAGTGTGGAATGCCTTTTACATCCCGAATTAAAAGGAAAGCCGGTTGCAGTAGGAGGAAACGAGGAAAGCAGGCACGGAATTATACTTACAAAAAACGAAATCGCTTCAAAATACGGCCTTGTTGTTGGCGAGCCGTTATGGAAAGCGAAGCAAAAGTGCAGAAATTTAATAATCGTACCGCCAAACTTCCCTGTTTACATTGAATTTTCAAAAAAAGTAAGAAAAATTTTAGAAGATTATACAGATTTGATAGAACCGTTCGGTCTTGACGAAAGCTGGATTGACGTCACGGGTGATTGGTTTAAAAACGGACGGGAAATAGGCTTTGAAATAAAAGAGAGAATAAGAAAAGAAATAGGAATTACCGTAAGTGTGGGCGTAAGCTACAACAAGGTGTTTGCAAAGCTTGGCTCAGACTACAAAAAGCCGAACGCCATGACCGTCATAACAAAAAAGAATTACCAAAAAATCGTTTGGCCGCTTAAATGCAGCGATATGATTATGGTCGGTACTGCAACGACGAAAAAGCTTAATAATTACGGAATATATACAATAGGCGACATTGCAAAAAGCGATGAGAAATTTATAAAAAGCATACTCGGCAAAAACGGAATTTTGCTAAGGCAATATGCACGTGGAGAGGATAAAACTCCTGTCCGGCACAAGGACATTGAGCGTGATATAAAAAGCATAGGAAACGCAACAACCACGCCGAGAGATTTGGTGAACAACAATGATGTGAAAATAATATTTACCGTTTTGGCGGAAAGCGTTTCAAGACGAATGAGAAATCTCGGTTTAAAAGGAACCACCATTTCAATCTACGTTAGGGACAAGGAACTCGGCAGCTTTGTAAGGCAATGCAAATTAGAAAGTGCAACAAACGTAAGCGGTGAAATTATCAAAAGCGCAATGGCTTTATTTGTTATAAACTATGATTGGAAAATGCCGATAAGAAGTTTAGGCTTAAGCGTTACGGATTTTGATTTTGATTATTGTTCGCAATTTGATTTTTCAAAAACGGTTGAAAAAAGAGAAAAGCTTGAAAAAATCGACACCGCCGTTGACGCTTTAAAAGACAGATACGGAAACTACTGCATCGGACGTGGAACGGTATTATTTGATACAAAGCTTTCGCATTTCAACCCATATGACGACCACAACATTCACCCTGTATCGCCGCTTTAATGGTAAAACTTGCTTTGGAATAATTTATGATTTTTGTTTGCAATTTTCTTTTTTGTTTGATATAATCGCCTCACACATTAGGTGTTAAATTAATTTTAGGAGTTGTTATAAATGATTAGAAGAATCATTCATATAGACGAAAGCAAATGCAACGGCTGCGGCGCTTGCGCAAATGCGTGCCATGAGGGTGCAATAGGAATGGTAAACGGCAAAGCTAAACTTTTGAGAGATGACTATTGCGACGGACTCGGTGATTGCTTGCCCACATGCCCTACCGGTGCTATCACCTTTGTTGAAAGAGAAGCGCTTGAATATGACAGAGAAGCAGTTGAAAAAAATATGAAAGCAAAGGCAGAAAAGAAGGAAGTATTCCACGGTTGTCCGTCAAGCAGAATGCATACCTTTAACAGGACGTCCGAAAGCATTGAGCAAATGCCTGCAGTCAACAAATCACAGCTCGGTCAATGGCCGTGTCAAATTAAGCTTGTGCCGATTAATGCGCCGTATTTTAACAATGCAGAGCTGCTTATTGCGGCAGACTGCACGGCTTACGCTTACGCAAATATGCATAATGAATTTATGCGTGGTAAAATTACAGTTATCGGCTGTCCTAAGCTTGACGATATAGATTACAGCGAAAAGCTGACAGAAATTATCAGGCAAAACGATATTAAAAGCGTTACGATTGTCCGTATGGAAGTTCCTTGCTGCGGCGGTCTTGAACATGCGGCAAAAGAAGCAATCAAAAAAAGCGGAAAATTCTTACCGTGGCAAGTTGTAACAATCAGCATCGACGGCAAAAAGCTTTAAATCAAGAAAAGTTAATATATATAAAAAAATCACCGTGAAAGAAACGGTGATTTTTTTCTTTAGGTAAAAACACATCAACATATCAATATGAAATTTCGATTTTATTTATGCCGTAATTTGATTTAAACTTTTGCACGCCCTTATTCGGAACATATATTTGCGTTTCGGCAAGAACATAATCATCAGAAACCTTATATTCCATAAAGAATTTTCTTTCGTTAGAATCGGTACGATAACTTATTATATCGCCGCAAACGGCAATGGGATACGGTCTGTTCATTAAACGGACAAATTCGTCATTTTCAAAATAATAATTCCAATAAATGCTTGACCATTGATTTTGCTCTATCAATGAATAAACAAAATCAATATGAGAAAACCAATCCGTTTTCTTCGGGCACAATCCTCCCCACTCACCCATTACTACAGGCACGTTCATATTAAGTTGATTTTTTCTTACATTATCAAAAATATACCGAACTCGCTCGTTACTTGAATACTTGTTATAAAGCGGCGAATCTATAAACAAATCATAGACGTGGGGAGAATAAATCGAATTATCGGGTGGCTCAATACTAAAAGGAATACCGAGGTTTGAATAATAGCTATGTTCAAAAAAGTCAAAGCCGTTTTTGCACGAACATTGAGAAGTAATTTTATTAATAAATGGCTGATAATATTTTTCGTCAAATTCTTTAACATATTTCTGTGCGCCGTCAATCACCTTATCAAATGCGCTATAATCATCTAAATTTTTCAAAAGCAGCTTCAATCGTCCAACGGTTTTAATTTTAAAAAGCACAGCCAAAGCCATTCTAAAAAAGCCTAATCTTTCAAATTTAGTACCAAAGTACTTTTGTGCATCAAAATCAACATTTAAGCCTTGCTTTAAAGCATTATTTATCAAAAGGCAAAAAATCTTATTTGAATTATCGTTTATCATAGGCTCGTTGAAATAATCGTACGCAACAACATTATCAAAGCCTTTAAATTCATCATCAAGCCTTTTCCACATTGAGATAAACTCATCCTGCATACCGTTTTTGTTTCGCCAAAAATCATTAAAAGCTCTTTGAACGTCTTGCATATAAAAATAACCTTCAGCCCAAATTGCAAGCGGTTGCTTTTCTTTATAATCACGAGTTATCCATTTCGGTGCGCCGTCGCCGTGCTTACCGTTGCTGTAAAACAAGTCCTGATGAAGGTCTAAAACAATATAAATATTTCTTTTTTGACATTCATCAACAAAAAGTTTTAAATATGAAATTATTTTTTCATCAAATTGATTTTTCTTTGGCTCAATCATTGCCCAAGTAAAGCCGAGTCTAATCAAATTCACTCCGTTTGAAGTAAGCATATCGTACTGCTCATCACGAAAGTTTTTATCATTTTCAAACTTATCAAAATACTCATAAATCTCGTGTTGATTTTCCCTGCCCTTAAAGCAAATATTTACGCCTTTGAAAATTCGTTGACGGTTATATTCATCACGAATTGTCATATCTTTAATCGTAAATCTCATAAAAACCCCATTAAAAATAATATAAATTATCAGTTACATTAACAGTAGCATAAAGCCGACTTAAAATTAATTTTTAACAAAATATAAACAACATTACAAAAAAACAAGGGATACCGATAATAATTATCAGTATCCCTTTCAGCATATAAGTAAATATTAAACTTCCTTGCCGTTATCGAACTTTTCAAGAGCCTTAACGCTGATTGCAAAACAATCTGCAAGACCTTTAAGGTTCATATTATCATAAGTATCACGTCTTGTATGATAATAATCTTCAAGCTTATGGTTAAGGCCCGTAACACCTGTTGCACGGAAGCCTGCCTGAGCAAAAGCGGCAGAGTCGGTAGCACCTCCGAGAGGCGGAACCCAACCCTTTTTACAAGGAATATTAAGGTCAGCGGCAGATTCCATAAACAAATCCGAAACTGCCTTATCTGCTTTAACAGTACCATTGAGATCACGATAATTAGTCATAAGATATTTAGGGTCGTGAATTGTGTCGTAAGAAAGAATGATTGTAGGAACATCGTCAAACTCGCCCTTATGAGCTTCACACCAAGCTTTAGCACCTCTGAGACCTGCTTCCTCACTGCCTGAAAGAATAACGCCAACCTCTGTATTTTCAAGAGTAATACCTTGGTCGTGAAGAGCCTTAAGAACAGCGATACCCATATAACATCCTGAAAGATTATCATTAGCACCGTCAACAATCCTGTTCTTATTCCACATCCAATAAAGACCGATAAGGAAAGGAACAAAGATAAGACCCCAAAGAGCCATTTTGAAAATTGTTACATCATGGCTAATCATACCGAATGCGCCGTATTTAACAGTTGAAATAATAGAAATAACAAGATAATAAACTGCGCCGATACCACAGATAACAGCGTGACCTTCAAATCCAACGCCGCCCAAAGCATAGTTTACCGGCCATTCCCAAGCAGCGTCAGGGTGACCGTTAAAGAATATACGGCGCTTAACTTCGCCTGAACACTTCTTTACAGCGGTTACGTTATGACCTGTTTTTTCAGGGAAAAATCTGTCAACGCATTTTTTATAAAAACCAAACTGAAGCAAAACAATTGTAAGACCTGCTACAATAAGTATTGCCGAAACAATCGGACAGAAGAAGAAGAGAACAATTGCTGCTAAAACGAATGTGATTGTGAAATAAATCCAGCCGAAGAATGAGCCGGGATTTTCCTTAAAGCTTTCAACGTCTGCTCTTTCACAGCCGCAATCTTTTTTTAATACGTCAGCCATATACTCGCAAGCCTGCTTTTCGCCCGGTGAGCCGGGGTCACGCTTATCCATATCTTTGCAAATATGGGTAATCTCGTCGAGCATATAATCGGCATAGTCGCTTTTTTTGTCAATAATGTTTTTTAAATCCATCCTTATACCTCCTGTGTATGTTTTAATTACGCTTAGTAAAACATATTTATATTAAAGCATAAATATAATCATTCGTCAACAATTAACATAAATTTGCATAACTTTGTATTTATTTTGTAATATTCATACATCAAGTGCATTATTTAAAAATGCTTTAAGCTTATCGCTTTTTGGATTTTCAAAAAGCTGTTTAGGCTCGCCGTATTCCTCAATAACGCCGTCAGCCATAAAGATTACCTTATCGGAAACATTCTTTGCAAAATCCATTTCGTGAGTAACAACAATCATAGTGCTGTTGCCGGTTTTAAGGCTCTTGATAACTTTAAGAACCTCCCCTGTAAGTTCGGGGTCAAGTGCAGAGGTAGGCTCATCAAAACAAAGAATATCAGGCTTAAGCATAAGCGCTCTTGCAATTGCAACACGCTGCTGCTGGCCTCCTGAGAGCTGATGCGGGTAGTGGTCGGCCCTGTCGCTGAGGCCCATCTGATGCA
>ERZ773138.2718-NODE-2718-length-12736-cov-34.512893_pt1 | contig 12736 bp, 25 predicted proteins | sample MGYA00511114_ERZ773138 | MGnify/ENA primary metagenome ERZ773138 (study PRJEB29015, sample SAMEA2737805) | human gut metagenome | biome: human gut; feature: human-associated habitat; material: faeces | place: China | collected 2012 ...
TTTGATGTTTTCGGAGCAGACCGTCTGGCTCAGTTCAACATTCAGAGTGGTGAGGTTATTAACGTTAGCTTTGATATTGATGCACATGAATATCAGGGCAGATATTTTAATCAGATTCGTGCCTGGAATGTTACTAAGGTGTCACAACAAGCAGCACAACAAGCTATGGCAAGTTCTGCTAATGCTGCTGGCGTGGCAAACCAGACGAATCAGCAAAATCTGTTTCCACCTGAACAGCAGTCTGCACAGCAGCAAGCACAGCAACGAGGGAACTCTGATGACCTTCCCTTCTAGTAGTGTAGAATTAATCAAACGAGCATTCAACGCTTATGTGGTTCAACCTGAAAAATGTGTTTGAACTTGAAACGTTTAGGAAAAAAGTAGCCGAGTTGGAGAATAAAGGCGCGATGGTAGAGCTGAAAGAAAAACGTGGACGTTCTTTGAAGCAGAATGCCTATCTTCATTTGCTCCTATCTGCATTCGGTCTCCAATACGGCTACACTCTAGACGAAGTTAAGACGCATTTCTATAAGCTGGTAGTGAACAAAGATATATTCCTCAGAGAAGGGATTGATAAATTCACAGGAGAATGCTATAAGTATCTCCGTTCTTCTGCTGACCTTACGAAAGACGAAATGAGCAAATCAATTTCTGATTTCAAATCGTGGGCAAAAGAGGAAGCTGGATTTGATTTTCCTGATTCTGATGAATATATCGCACTACTTCATATTCAACATGATATAGAAAGACAACAAAATTACATACAATAGCTTATGATGTTACCAACTAATATACGTCAGAAGTCTAGCGAGTTGTTTCCTAATGACGCAGAGAAACAGAAAATCTTTTGTATGGGTGCTGCGTTCTCGTTAGGCAACGATTTATCAGACTTTGAGGAAGAAGTGCAACAGGAGGAGATTTACCCTTGCCAGGAAGCTCTCGATATGTGGCTTTCTTACAAGAAAGAGAAACGGCAGAAATATCAACCTCGTGGACTCGCGGCTCTTAAAAAGAAGCTTTTAAAGATGTCGGGCGGAAATCCTGAATATGCAAAGGTTATCGTTGAGCATTCTATGGGAAACAACTATTCCGGGTTGTACGCTCCTAAAAACAATGGTGTAAACAGTTATGAACAACAGCAACGAACTTTCAACAAAATTAGTTCAATCCTTGCCGACTGAATGCAAGCAAGCGGTGGAAAAATACGGCGGAAAATATGCGCTATTCCTGGACAAATATCCTACCCTGCAAAATCGAACAGATGCAATTACATCTGTATATGATTCTGTAGCTAGGGGCGGTATGTCGTTTGTTAGTATTGATAAGTACTTCAAAGATGGCGCAAGCGAGTTCTGGATTAAGATAATGCTCATCGACTTGTTTATGGTTATTGGAGCTATCGACGCAACTACTCCTTACCAGTTCAAGGCTATGGCACAGCGTATCAGACAAGAATACTATCACCTTACGCCTAGTGAGCTTACTAGATTCTTCTACGAGTTTTCTATGGGTGAGTATGGCGAAATCTATGTAGGAAAGACAGTGAATCCTCAAAAACTTTTTATTGCTCTCGAAAAATACATGTGTAAGCTTTACGAAAAGAGAGCCGAAATTGATTCTCAAAAGTTAGCTGAGAAACAAAAGAAAGAAGATGAGGAATCTAGAAGAAAAGCAATATCCTACGAAGAACATTGTCGCTTAAAGGGTGTGGATCCGAAAGAATCCCCTCTTGAAAAGCTAAAACAAAAACTTGAAAAAGAATCAAAACGAGGCAAAAATGGCAGACGTAAGTAAAATGGCAGAGGAATGGCTCAGTGAGCATCCTGATGCGACAAAGAAAGAAATATGGATGGCCGGTTATTGGCAATCTACCGATAACTGGTGCAACCGAACCAAGTAAATTTTAGAATTATGGCAGAAAGAAAAGTGAAACCAGAAATCATGCATTTGATGATTCTTAGCAAATGCAATTACAAATGTGAATTATGCTGCAATAAACTGTACGATATTGAGAAAATTCCAGTCGCTACGGTTAAGGAATTGAAAACAATACACACTTTGTGTATTACGGGCGGAGAACCATTCATGGCAAGTATCGACATTGATGATTTCGCCCGCAGTGTCAAGAAAAATTTCCCGAACATCGAAAACATATTCGTTTATACAAGCGGACAAATTCTTATGTTCTGTTTGCCACATCTCTTTTCTTATATTGATGGTCTTAGCATTTCTCCAAAAAGCATGAAAGATTGGCTGGCTTTAGAAAAAATAGCCAACCACAGCACCTCTCGTGAATACTTTAACAATATTTCTCGCTTGCCTAGTAACCGCTTATATGTGTTTAAGGAACAGGTTCCATTCTTCGAGGAAAGATTTAAGCCAATCGCGAAGAAACTGAACCTTAACGTTCTGTATCGTACGTGGGATAAGGAGTTTAAGACTCCAGACAATGAGATTTTCAGAAGATTACCAATACTTTTAAATTAGTTGATTATGGTAGAAAGCAAAGGTAAAATCGCAGAAATTACTAATACAACCACCAAGCAGGCGATTGTGTTCATAGGAGTTTACTCCTGGGTTATTGTGAGAAACCTGGGAAGAGCAATCAACAAGGCAGTTCACAAGCTGCCCTGGTTGTTCATCGTGATAACGGTAGTAATATCATTCATTGTTAGCTTCGTTCTTATCTCTAAGGCAAGGGCGGAACGAGATAGCTACAATCAGAAGCTGGTACACGCAACGCAGCAGCTTGATAGCTATGTGGCTGCATACGGAAACATTAAATCAAAGTAAATATGAAGAGATACAAACATACAATAGTGATGATCCTGCTTATCATCGCAGCAATTATCGCAGGCTACGGATTTATCTGTTTCATGGTTGAACATATTTTCCTTTCGCTCCTGATGCTATTCTGTATCAGCTGCGCATTGGCAGTAAAGAAGGAGGTGTAGGAATGTCGGCATATAATTTCACACCAAAAGGTGCATTCTTCATCAACTACAAGGAGCCGGACAGGGAAACCGTAGACCATATCACTTCGCTCTATTACCTCATTATCGGTTCTCTCGCTACAATCACACAGACGGCAATCAAAGACTTACACGACAATCTTAGTGAGAGGAAGGACCTGTTTAAGCATGAGCTTAAGTATCGCATAAAGGAGGCATTCTCCCGTTCTGAGACTCTTATAGGTATATTCAAGAAGTATACTACCGAGATTTCGCAGTACGAGCTCTGGCTTGATATTACAGACAGCATGGAGGAAGACCTGAAGATTGACATACAGAGACTCTTCTATACGACCGACAATATTCTTCTGAAAAACAACATCAAGGAACACAAGCTTCAGGCGTATGCATGCGTAGCCTACAACCTGTCAATCATGCTGCACGATATGTGTACGAAGTTTGATGACGTTATGAGTGAACGCGGCATCAGTTCCGGCAGCATAAGACCTTGCGGAGAATTCATACAGTCTATGTATGGTATGTATGCCTCGATGAGAGAGGTTGCCAGGATCCTCATACCGGACAAGGATGCTGAATACTTCAAGGAAGGCGGTCAGATTTACAGGGCTTTGCAGGTGGTTGCAATGAAGGTATGCAATCCGGAAAGGATAGACAACGCTGCCGACGAAGGACTGAAGCTCAATGGCGTTGACTATCATGGTGAAGAACACCAGAATAACGCATTCCTCCCTTGGAACGGCATCCAGGTTAACTTCCTGTCACGCAACTTTGATAAGATGTCTGATGAAGAACTTGCAAAGGCTCTAGGACGATCTGTTGGTGCAGTAAAGGCAAAAATGAGACAACTTAAACTAAAAAGAACAGAATAGTATGAGTGGAGGCGCATTTGATTATGCTCAGTACAGAATTGCTGACATATACACGGAAATAGAGGATGAAATCTACGGACATTCTCTTGATGATGAATTTGACGTAAATCGGTATATTGAAGATCATTGGTTAGAGGATTCCGAGAAAGAATACGTTCGTAAGCATCATCATACAATACCTAATCGTAGCGAGTATTCTAAGGAAACTATCAAGGAGTTCAAGAAAGGTATAGCTCTACTAAAGAAAGCCGAGGTTTACGCACAGCGCATTGACTGGTTACTTAGTGGCGATGATGGCGAAGATAGCTTTCATAAGCGTTTGAAACACGACTTGGAAGAATTAAAACGTAAAAAACAATAGCTTATGGAAGATTTACCTATAGGCTCAGAAATCGTCTTGAAGGTGGTTAAGACAGAGAAAGAACAATGTAATGGCTGTTTTTTCGATGAGATATGTAACAATATCTATGAGAATGTTTGCGGAGATTTTGACTGTAGCGCAAGCACTAGAAAAGACGGAAAGGCTGTTCAATTTAAAAGAGTGAAGTAGTGTTAACTTGATTCTATTAACTTTGTTTTATTATGGAGAAAATAGTTTTGAAAGCAGGAGACCAATTCTATCAAAAATGGAGTGGACTTCAAAAACCAATGAAGTTTGATGTACTGTCTATACATGGTAACCTAATAGATATAGAATGCCACGCTTACAATGGTAAGCATTTTACGGAAACATGGACTTTAGAGAGTACCATAAAAGGAATTGAATTAGGTGTTTATATTTTAATTAAGTAATATGAAAGAGCTTAAAGTTGACCTCAGTTCGGGATAAGAAATAGTGCCTAAAAAAGTTGGTAATCTCCGATATTTTTTGTATCTTTGTAGTTGAAATCCAATTAGTTACAAACATAAAAAGATATCATTATGGAGATTACCAAGGACAAAGTTACAGAATTATTTTGTATTATTGATGAATTTTACAAAGTTTTTGATGCTGAAAATGCAGGAAAATTGCTTTTGGGTGAAGATGGAGTAAAGCGCAGACGACGTAAAGCCTCTTTATCTGATAGTGAAATCATGACGATTTTGCTGTATTTCCATTTCGGCTCGTTCCGAAACTTCAAGCATTATTACCTATTCTTTATTAGAGGAACTTTGAAGTCATATTTTCCAAATGCGGTGTCTTATAACCGTTTTGTAGAACTTGAAAGTCGCGTATTCTTCCCTCTCATGTTCTTCCTGAATCTCCGTGCTTTTGGCAGATGTACAGGTATAACCTTTGTTGATTCAACCATGATACCAATATGCCACAATCTCAGGCGTTATGCCAACAAAGTGTTCAAAGGCATTGCCACAAACGGAAAGGGAACAATGGGATGGTGTCATGGGTTCAAGCTACATCTGGCTTGTAATGATAGAGGTGAGATAATTGCTTTTGTTCTCACTGGTGCAAACGTTAGCGACAAAGATCCAACGGTATTCGATGTGTTGGCTAAACGTCTGTATGGTAAGCTGTTTGCAGATAAAGGCTATATCTCACAAAAACTCTTCGATTCGCTTTTTGAGGAAGGCATCCAGTTGGTAACAGGCCTGAGAGTGAACATGAAGAACAAACTAATGCCGTTCTATGACAAGATGATGCTACGCAAAAGATACATCATTGAAACGATTAATGACCTGTTGAAAAATACGGCTCAGATAGTACATTCACGTCACAGGTCTGTTGCGAATTTCATCATAAATATTATTTCTGCATTAGGGGCATACTGTTTCTTTGACAACAAGCCCAAGGCACTTACTGGATACGTTATCGAAGATACGAAACAGCTTAGTCTTTTCTAACATTGCATATTTTACATGAGGATTTTGTCTCAGCAACCATCCAAGATATATAGATGGTTGCCAAGCCTCTGTGTCCCTTATATAAAAACATTATAAAGCATTTAGATAGAGCTCGTTATCCCGAACTGAGGTATGAGACTTAAAAAGAAAGATAAGCTAACGGCATATTGGGATAAGAAAGAGAACTGCATTGGTGCTTATTATCCTCTAGGGTTTATGACCCAAACAGATGCTCATTATCTCTTCGATAAGGTCTTCACCAAAGAGTTTGTCAAAGAAATGACTGATAGAGGATATGATGTTACAACTATGAAATTTGAAATCTCTCCAAAACTGCCGAACTATGAGCGATTCAATGGCTTATCAGAAAAGTATTACGGAAAGGAGAAATAGTGTATGGAGAAACGAATAATTTTAGACGAACAAGATATTAATGAGTTTCACTCGGATGCAGATGTTCTGCAATGGATATACAACTTGATGACGAAAGAGTATCTTATAAGTGAGCACTCCAAAAATATGCCACGCTTCTTTAGAATAATCAATAAATTAAAGCAATTATAGCGTATGAAGATTAGATTAGCAAAGAAGATAATGACGCAAGCTAGAACAGATATTCCTCGTACTAACTTGTATTGGAGAACTAGAATAGAAATACATGATTGGGGGCATGGCTTTGTTTTAGACCACCGCATCTCTAAGGCGAAAAAAATGACCACACGATGGAATGCTCGTAAGCTTATTAACGTATTGGTAAAGCTCAATAAGAAGCATCAGTTCAAGCTAAGAGATATTCAGCGTAATGCAGAAAGATTAAAACAGTATAACGTATGAAAGAAGAAAGATGTTGCGGCAACTGTCATTGGTTTGACAGCGAAGACGTTTACGGCGTAGGATGGTGCAGCAATAACGAGCACGAATCATCTTGCGACCAAGTGTGTAGTGAACATGAATTTTAAACTTTAAATATAAAATGGAAAAGATTTACAGACATTTTAAAGGAGGTTATTACAGATTTGTTGCTGAGGTCACTAATAGTGAGACTCAGCAGAAGGAAGTTGTTTATCAGGCTCTCTATGGAGAGTGCAAGGCTTGGACTCGCCCTGCCGATATGTTCTACGGAAAGGTGAACGTTGATGGTGTTGAGATTGACAGATTCACCGAGGTTGTTGGTGTGCCTGTGTTATTCAAAAAGACCAACGAGAACGCTATTATGCCAACCAAGGCGCACGATGATGATTTCTGCTATGACTGCTATGCCGTATCAGAAGAAGAGGTTGCGCCTAACGTATGGAAATACGGTCTCGGATTTGCGCTACAGATTGAAAACCGAAACAAGCCTGCTGACATTTCAAGATGCTTTACGTTCCGTCCTCGTTCTTCCGTATGGAAGACTGGTATGAGTCTCAGTAACTGTGAAGGCACTGTCGATGACCCATATACTGGAGAGATTTCTGCCGTATTCTATCACTTGTTTCCAAATATGCCAAGATATAAGGTTGGTGACAAAATCGTGCAATTCCACCTCGAAAAAAGTGACAACATCATGCTTATCGAGACGGACAAATTAAACAAAACAGAGCGCGGCGATAACGGCTACGGCTCTTCTGATAAAAAGTAATACATGAATATAACAGATGAACAGAAAACGTATATAAAGGAACACCCTTACGAATCTCCTTACGCAATGGCCAAGAGCTTCGGTTGCGCAGTACAGACTGTTTACTGGTGGCTACATAGGCTGCATGGGGATTCGTTCAAGGACGAAAGAAAAGAGCAAAGAGAGAAGATCAGGGAATCTGTTCGTAAGCTGTATCCGGATTACTCTTCTTCTGAAATTTCCAAAGAGCTTGGAATAACAAAGTCATGTGTAACAAGCATAGCAAAGTCACTTGGCGTTACTCATACCCAGGAAACGGAAGAAAGACTTCGGTTGAAATGTGCTCAGGCAATAATAAGACCGGAGATAATAGCTAAACGTTCTGAATCTCTAAAAAAGACGCTGAGGCTTGACAGGTACAGAGCAACGAATGGAATAAAACAGAAGACACGACGCAAGTTCAAGACCATTCCGAGCAGATGTCTCTGTGCAAGGAACTATCTCTGCAATAAATACAACTACTTCTACGACAAAGATTACGGAGAGCTGCTTACCGTGTTCTACGACAGCGAAACCAAAATGTTGACAGAAGAGCAGCAGAAACACTACGAGACGAAGTATGGTATCAAGTTCCTCCAGGGAGCTGAAGAATAATTTCTGTGCATTATCTATATTGTTTAGGGGTGGCTACACATCGCGTGCGGTCACCCCTTTTTGTTTGTATCAACTAATAACCAAATAAAAACATTAGAAAAAACTAAGAACGTTTGTGTAACTTTAATTTCCAGTATATCCAACCTAAAAATGCGAGAATGCCTGTGAAAAGGCAAACTGAAGTTATCTTACCTATATTTAAAAATGCCATGTCAGTCCTTGATAGCTGTTTCTTGACATATACTTTATCTTTCGATATTTTACTTATCACTGAGATTAAGGAGTCACACTTGCTATGATATATCGCAGCACTATCCTTGTATTCCTTAAGGCTAGAAATACTATCTCTCAGTATCTGTACATCTTCCTGTGATATCTCGTGATATTCGTAGTGGAATCTGTCTTCGCCGACTTTGTTTCCGTTCACATCGTACTTCGAAGCTGTACTATCCTTGATATGTGTCTTCTCTTTCGTAGTTGACTTCATAGACTCTTTATGCGATGCTCTGTATGATTCCAGCTCCTTGACAAGTCTTGCATTGAAGAGTGAATCCCACTTGGCCTCATTACGTTTATCTGTGATGTATGTCTGTTTTTCTATCACACGTTCTTTCGCCTTACATCTACAGAACATTGATAGAATCAGCATTGCTACTGCAATGGCAATTACAACCCTTGTTATTTTATCAATCAGTTTCATAATCAAGTGAATTAATTCTGTTCAGCCAACCATTCTTGAACTTTTTGTTCTGTGGTCTTGTCTGACAGATACGTTCAATAAAATCCTTCCGTTCCTGCTTGATGGTATCAAACAGATCCCGGCCATCTCTTGCGTTGACAGCTGCGATAGTCTTCGGCCCGACAATACCATCCACATCAACGCCAAGAACTCTCTGAGGAATCTTGATACCGTAGGCTCCGCTAGCCCATACCCAGTCGACGAGGATATTGGCTACGTTCTGGTCTTTAATATCATCAGCATTCCACTTATCCCAGTAGTACTTCTTGAAGATTACACCCCATTGCACACGGGTCATACGCTTTAAATCGTTAACCGTCTTCTTGCTGCCGAATACTGAGCGGTACGTAGCAAGAGTCACACCCATATTAGTAGCTCCTCCCAAATCATCCTTGTCGTTAACGAAGCCACCTTCCCACTTTAGGATGAACGGCTCTAAAATCTTACTGTTTGCCATTTTTGTTTTCCTCCTCTTTTTTATCAAACTCATTATTGAGTCTGTCAATAATCGGTTTCCAATAACTAGGCAATGCCTTTGCAAACTCGAATCTCAAAATGTAGTAAATAACTCTGAATGCTACATTCTTAGGGTATGCCTTGATGAGGTTTTTGAACGCGTTGCATAGATACACATAGCAGAAAATGTATGTAAGCATCTTTATTACAAACAAAGCCTCATTTCCGTCATTACAGCCTATCATGATACCATATATCACATAGTCAATGGTAAGATAGAGCAACATTTCAAGAATGGCGTTTACAAACTTTGATGCCGAAAAGTTTTTGCATCGTACAACACTAACGCCATCAGCTCGCATACCACAAAAGATATTGAAGCCGAAAGCAATTACTAGCGCCAGAACGAAACCTTCAGTTGGCGTTGCAAAGGCAAGTATAGCAGAGGAAATTGTAACCACTATCTGCCTAATCTGTGAAGAATCTAATAAATTTGTCATAATCTGTTATCCTGAATAATTAATAAAAATAAAGTTTCGGTCTCTTTCTGCAAAGATAGCAAAAAAAACCGAAACTTCATTCAGAATAACGAAAAACTTTAGACATTCAAGTCGTAATATGGAAGTCTGCCACTTTCCAGGAAGGAAATACATTCATCGAAAATCTTTTGCTCGTAGTTGTACGTGTTGATCTTCGGGAACCATTTCTTTATTTTTGCGTCGTTACGCTTTACCATTTCTCCCCAGAGAACGCACCAGTCTTCGAGATTGATGTTGTCGTTCTTGACCTCATGCCAATAGTCCTTGGCCACATCTTTAGTATGAAGCTGACCGATGAGGCAAAGATGCATATCTGCCATCTCTTCGTTATAATGACACGATCCAATCTCTCCCTGGACCTGCTTCATCACATCAAGCATTACGCTGTCATTCATTCCGACTTCACAACAATCTGCCATGATCGTAACACAGTTCTTGATAGCCTGCATATCATTGCTAGCTATAATGTCTTCGAATACCTTTTTCATAACCGTATATTTTTGATGTTACTTCAGAAAATACTCTCTGATGTTGTATACACCATCCTTGTCTTTCAACAAATCGAGTGCAAGGCTGTGGGCATACTTAACCAGATGTTCTGTATCAATGTCCTTAACATCTTCCTTGCCGAGTATCTTAGCAATTGTGCATCCGTGGTCGCTTACAACCTGATTCATCGCAACGTACAAAGCGTAATCGTTGTAATAAGGTTTCTCCTCTGTTGCAAGTCCGAGACCGGTCATAGCATTGATCCATGTCTGCATATCCCAGGTTACTGGTGGATTCATACCGTTTACAATCTCAGAAGCTTCCTTCTTCGTAAGATAGTTCTTCCACTTGATAGCGCAAAGCTTATCAAGATACTCTTGTGCCAACTCTGGGTGCTTGGATGCCATATCCTTCATCATGCGACGCATCGTATTACCGAATACGTGCATATACTTTACGTTGGTTGACGAAGCCATAATCCCATAAAGCTCATCAAACTTACTCATAATGTCTTTTGTTTCCATATCTTGTATATTTTTTAACCTATTATCAAATCTTTCAACTCTACAAAGTCCTCCTCTGTGAAGTTGATGCTTCGCTTGCTTCCAAAGAGGATAGCAGTAGCAATTCCATCTGGCAGGTCAATAGACACAACTCCTTTGTCGATATGTCCGTGTATAAAACCTACATCGAATTTGTAATCTTCCACGGATTTTAGCATCTGCATCATATCTTCAAATATCGTGTTGGCATCTATGTTGCCGTCTTCATCGGCGATGAATAGGGTAGCGTTGTCAATGCTCTTGCCCCAACTATCCTTGTGCTTGGCGATGATGTTGTGCGCCGCACGTTTCATGTACACTGATGGTATGGCGAGCATCTGGTTAGCCTTAACCATATCGTCTATTCTAGCATCTGCCCACAAATCAAGCGATGTAAGCAGTTTCTCTTTCAATTCTGTTACGTTCATTTCTTAGTTCCTCCCTTCTTTGTCCCTTGAACCATAGCGAGATACTCTTGCCACGTTTTATCACTATGATTTGTCATATAGTCGTTAAGCATAGCGGTTTTCTGCTCTTCCGCCTGTGCTACTTCTTTTCTCAGTCGTTGCATCAAAGACAAATGTTTCTTTAATGCCTCCTGTCCTTGCTGAGTGCTTTCGATACGAGGGCGTATGATGCGCAATTCCTCGTCTTGCACTAGCTTAGATACATATTGCAAGCTATTGACGTATTCCTGATTCTGCATCAAATACTGCCTTTGCGCCCCTGTAAGATTGTCCTCAATTTTGTCAATTTCATCCCAGAGTGGGGTTTGAGACTGCTGTGCTTGCATGTTGATGGATGCTCGCTTCTGTTGTATTGCCTCATACATCTTCTGTAGCTCAGCATCCATCATTTGCGGCTGTTGCTGACTTGTGCCCATATCAAGCAAAGGGCTGTTTCCGAAATTCATCATAATCAATATCTTTAAGTTGGTGATATATTATAGAGAGGTGAGAGGGCATCCACCAACGAGGGCAAACACCCCTCACCAACTCATTTTTTCTTAGTCCGTCTAACCGACTTCCTTACTGCTCTGTTACGCTCCTGTAGTGGGAGTAGAAGGAGCAGTGCAGTTACAGCCATAGCTGCCGTAACCAGTAACTACTGGTGTAGATGGGAGCACAAGCTGACCATCAATCTTGCGGCAGCACTTCTCGTTAACGTAAGCCATCATAAGTTTCTCCTTGTAAGGAGTGAGGGCTTCCATTACGGCTACCTTCTTGTCGAGGTCACTATACTTTGCTTGCAACGCATCGTACTGGTCTCTCTGATTCTTGTACAAGCCGAAATCAGCATCAACCTGAGACTTGTAAAGACCGAACTCAGCCTGCATTGCACGGCGGTTCTCGGCGTTGATAGCATCGTTAGCACCCTTATACATAGAGAACTTCTCAGCGATGTCTGTCTCTCGCATAGCGTAGAACTTGTTAGCGGTGTCGAGCTTCATACCGAACATGTAGGTAAGCAACTTTACCTCATCATCGCATTCCTTCTCCATTACCTGCAAGGCAGTTGGCTGATTTGAACTTGCGTTAGCCCCATAGGCGTTGATGTTCACGTTCTCAGGCATATTGCTGCCACCGAGTGAACCAAACACACTGCGGTTGTTACCGCCAAGCAACCAAGCACCAGCACCGAGTGCTGTGCCGATGATACCAAGGGTAAGACCAGCATTGCCTGTTGCCTTAGAAGCATAATCATCGTGCTTCTTTCCCTCTTCGTAGATTTTCTTCTCTACGACCTTTGCATCTGTCATTTCCATGATACAATCTTTTTAAGTTATCCTTAATATTAACTAACACTATGTAATCGATTACGGATGCAAAGGTACAAAGAATAGGGTAGAGCAAATATAACTCTATCACACTTTCTTTTATTGCTTGATTATCAGTGATTTAAGGTGATAGGAGGTAATATCATAAATAACAAAAAAAAAGAGAGGCAATCACTTACCTCTCTTGCTCTTAATGAAGTGCAGTATATCCCACTTCTTCCAATATCGGGTGTGCCCTCGCTTCTTGCACTCACCGTTCG
>ERZ773138.2721-NODE-2721-length-12723-cov-14.754815_pt1 | contig 12723 bp, 10 predicted proteins | sample MGYA00511114_ERZ773138 | MGnify/ENA primary metagenome ERZ773138 (study PRJEB29015, sample SAMEA2737805) | human gut metagenome | biome: human gut; feature: human-associated habitat; material: faeces | place: China | collected 2012 ...
ATAGCTCTCACTTTCCTTTGGCAAAGCGACTGTTTCAGCCCGCTTTTCAAGTAGGACGGCAAATCCCATCAAGCGCCCTCCGAAAGACGCGTGACGGCAAAAAAATCAGCCATAATCAACCTTTAAAACGGCAAAAAAGCAAAGGGGTATGTGTCTTAACGGCACATACCCCTTTTTGTCAGCAACCCTTGTCCGGCAACTGCTATATTATTTGTTTCGTGAAACCTGTTTTATGGACAGCTACCTGCCGCTCTCCTGTTCTTGCTTTTCGTTTGCGCCGTCCGGCGTCACCGTTCTTCTCGGAAATACGGCAGGCCGAGGCTTGCGGGGGGCTGATTTTCGCGCTTGGAGCGCACGCTCGTGATGATGAGCACGATGATCGTGACGACATAGGGGATCATCTTGTACAGTTCCTTGACGGCGAGGTTCGTGCCGCTCGGCAGGAAGATGTGCAGGATGTACAGGCCACCGAAGAGGAATGACGCGAGCACGCCGATGTTCGGCTTCCAGACCGTGAAGATGACGAGTGCAATGGCGAGCCAGCCGCGGTCGCCGAAGGCGTCGTTGGACCAGACGCCGCAGGCGTAGTCCATGACGTAGTACAATCCGCCGAGGCCGGCGATCATGCTGCCGACGCAGGTGGCGACATACTTATATTTCTTGACGTCGATGCCGGCGGCGTCGGCCGTCTGCGGATTTTCGCCGACGGAGCGCAGGTGCAGACCCACGCGCGTGTGCTTGAGCACGTAGGCCGCGATGAGCGCGATGGCCACGGCGAGGTAAGCGAGAAAGCCGTAGGACAGGAAGATCTGGCCGAACCAGCCGAGCTTATCGGCAAGCGGCAGCGACTTGGAAAAGTAGCTGTTCGTGGCCGAGAGCGCGATGGACGGCACCTCGCTGCCGGTGAGCTTGATGAGCGAGCCGCCCATGAAGTTGCCGAAGCCGACGCCGAACGTCGTCATGGCAAGGCCGGTGACGTTCTGGTTGGCGCGCAGCGTGACGGTGAGAAAGCAGTACAGCAGTCCCATGAGCAGCGAGCCGAGCAGGCACGACAGCAGCGGGATCATGATGGCGAGAAAGCCGTTCATCCCGGCGGCTCCGCCGGCCGCCTGCTCATACAGGAACGCACCGATGACGCCGCTGATGCCGCCGACATACATGATGCCCGCGATGCCGAGGTTCAGGTTGCCGGACTTTTCGGTGAGCGTTTCGCCGGTGCTGCCGAACAGCAGCGGGATACCCTGTACGATGGCGCGGGGGATAAAGGACACAAAATCAAACATGCTCCGCCGCCTCCTTCTTTGCCGGCTTGCGGAAGCTCAGCCGGTAGGTGATGAAAAACTCACAGCCGATGATGAAGAAAATGATGATGCCGCTGAGGATATCAGCGAACGACTGGTTGAGGCCGAACACGGTCGAGATCTCGCCCGCGCCGCGGTCGAGGAACACGAGCAGGAAGCTCGTGAAGATCATGCCGAGGGGGTTGAACTTGGCCAACCACGAGACCATGACGGCCGTGAAGCCCTGCCCGCCGGCGATGGTGGTCGTGATCGTGTGATCCGTGCCGGACACGAGCAGCACGCCCGCGATGCCGCACAGCGCGCCGGACAGCAGCATCGTGCGCACGATGACCTTGCCGACCTTGATGCCGACGTAGCGGGCGGTGCGCTCGCTCTCGCCGACGACGGAGATCTCATAGCCGTGCTTGCTGTAGTTGAGGTAGACATAGACGAGCACGGTCAGCACCGCGACGACGAGGATCGTCAGCAGGTACTTGTAGCCGCCGATCTGCGGCAGCCAGCCGGCCTCGGTGCTCTGGTTGATGATGCCGACCTTGCCCGAACCCTTCGGCGACTCCCAGACGATGATGAAATAGGCCACGAGCTGCGTGGCAACGTAGTTCATCATGAGGGTGAAGAGCGTCTCGTTCGTGTTCCACTTGGCCTTGAAGATGGCGGGGATGACGGCCCAGACCGCGCCCGCAAGGATGCCGGCGATCACGATGAGCACGATGAGCAGGCCGTTGGGCAGCTTGTCACCGAGGCAGATCATGCACGCCGCAGCGGCGAGGCCGCCGGCGAGCACCTGGCCCTCGGCGCCGATGTTCCAGAAGCGCATCTTGAACGCGGGCGTCACGGCCAGCGAAATGCACAGCAGGATGGCGAGGTTCTGCCCCAGGATCCAGATCTTGCGCGGCGAGCCGAACGCGCCGCTGAACATGGTGCCGAACACCTTGATGGGGTTGAGGTGGGTGCACAGCGTCGTGATGAGCGCGCACAGCAGCAGCGCCAGCACGATGGCGACCGCGCGGATGCCCCAGGCCTGATACCAGGGCAGCGTGTCGCGCTTGACGATGTGGAACATCGGTTCCCGGACTTTGTTATGCATGGGCTTCGTTCCCTCCCAACTGCGTCATCATCATGCCGACGTCGCGCTTCGTGGCGCCGCGGCCGGGGACGATGCCGCTGACCTTGCCGCCGCAGAGCACGAGGATGCGGTCGGCCAGCTCGAGCAGCACGTCGAGATCCTCGCCGACGTAGATCACGGCGACGCCGCGCTCCTTCTGCCGGTTGATGAGGTCATAGATCGTGTAGGATGCGTTGATGTCCAGGCCGCGCACGGCATAGGCCGTGAGCAGCACGGTGGGGGCGGAGGCGATCTCGCGGCCGACGAGCACCTTCTGCACGTTGCCGCCGCTCAGGCGGCGCACCGGCGTGGTCACGCCCGGAGTGTTGACGTCGAGTTCCTCGACGACGGTCTCGGCCAGCTTGCGCGGCGACTTGCGGTCGGTAAGGATGCCGCGGCCCTTGCGGAAGGAGCGGAGCATCATGTTGTCCGACAGGTCCATGTTGCCGACAAGGCCCATGCCGAGGCGGTCCTCCGGCACAAAGGACAGCGCCACGCCCATCTCGGCGATGCTCAGCGGATCTTTGCCGAGCAGCTCCTCGCGCGTGCCGTCGTCCTCGACGTAGCAGATGCTGCCGTTTTCGGTCGGCTGCAGGCCGGCGATGGCCTCGAGCAGCTCCTTCTGGCCGCAGCCGGAGATGCCCGCGATGCCGAGGATCTCGCCGGAGTTGGCGGTGAAGGACACGTCGTCGAGCTTGACGATGCCGTCGATGCTGCGCACGGTGAGGTTTTTGACCTCGATGCGCGGCTTGGGGTCGACGGGGTCGGGCCGGGCAATATTGAGCGTCACGGCGTGGCCGACCATCATGTTCGTCATTTCCTGCGCGTTGGTGTCCTTCGTGAGCATGTCGCCCACGAACTGGCCGTGGCGCAGCACGGCCACGCGGTCGCTGAGCGCCTCGACCTCGTGCATCTTGTGCGTGATGATGACGATGGCCTTGCCGTCGTCGCGCATGCTGCGCAGGACGGCGAAGAGCTTGTCCGTCTCCTGCGGGGTGAGCACGGCGGTCGGCTCGTCGAGGATGAGGATATCCGCACCGCGGTAGAGCGCCTTGACGATCTCGACCGTCTGCTTCTGGGACACGGACATATCGTAGATCTTCTGGTTCGGGTCGAGGTCGAAGCCGTAGCGCTCGCAGATGCTGCGGATGCGCGCGGCCGTGGCCTTGAGATCGAGCTTTTCATCGAGGCCGAGCGTGATGTTCTCAGCGGCGGTGAAGACGTCGACCAGCTTGAAGTGCTGGTGGATCATGCCGATGCCGTAGCGGTAGGCATCGCGCGGGGAGCGGATGACGACCTCCTCGCCGTCGATGAGGATCTGTCCCTCGTCGGGGAAGTAAATGCCCGAGAGCATGTTCATGAGCGTGGTCTTGCCGCTGCCGTTTTCGCCGAGCAGCGCCAGGATCTCGCCCCGGTAGATATCGAGCCAGACGCGGTCATTGGCGACGACGGAGCCGAAGCGCTTGGTAATGTCGCGCATTTTGACCGCTGCGATCTTGTTGTCCAATATGGTGTCCCTCCCGAAATGGCGGCAGACGCCGCACGACGGCGGCGCGCTTTAAAGTACATATGAGGGAAGGCCCGGGTTGACAGGCCTTCCCTCTGCGGTAGATTCAGATATCAGCTGCCAAAGTTCTGGTCGAGCAGGTTGATGCCGTCGATCTGCACATTGAAGTACGGAGCGGCGCGGAACTCGGACTCGTGGAAGTAACCGTCGCTGATGGCCTCGGTGTCGCCGGCGTTGTCGGCGTCGGTGTCAACATCGGCCATGTAGCTGGTCAGGGTCTCGCCCTTAACGGTGAAGGTGGAGGTGTCAAAGACGTGCAGGGTGCCGTCCTCGAGCTGCTTGGTGACTTCGGCAATCTTCTCGGCAGTGCCCTTGGCGGCGACCTTCTCGTTGACATCGGTCAGCACGACGGAGCCGGTCTTGAGGGTACCGGTCCAGTCGGAATCGAGCGAGGTGCCGTCCTGGACGGCCTTGATGACCATCTCATAGTACGGGGTCCAGTCGATGCGGGAGGAAACGATGAAGGTGTTCGGGCAGGCAGACTCGGTGCTGCCGTTGTAGGAGACGTTCGGGACGCCGGCCGTCTCGCAGGCGGTCGGAGCGCCCATGGAGTCGGCGTGCTGGCTGATGAGCTTGCAGCCGCCGGCGATGAGCTTGTTGGCAGCTTCCTTCTCGAGGGCCTCATCGTACCAGGAGCCGGTGAAGGTGACGTCCATGGTCACGGTCGGGCACACGGACTTGGCGCCCAGATAGAAAGAGGTGTAGCCGGAGATGACTTCCGCATAGGTAAAGGCACCAACGTAGCCCATCTTGGCCTGATCGGCGGTGAATTCACCGGCCTCGATCATCTCGTTGAGCTTCATACCGGCAGCGACGCCGGCGAGGTAGCGGCCTTCATAGATGGAGGCGAACGCATTGTGGTAGTTGCTGAGCTTCTCGGTGTGGGCCTTGGTGCCGGTGGCGTGGCAGAACTGCACCTTCGGGAAATCCTTGGCGGCCTGGATCATGAAGTCCTCGTGGCCGAAGCTGTCGGCGAAGACGACGTTGCAGCCGGCGTCCACGAGCTCGGCCGCGGCGTTGTAGCACTCCTGGCCCTCGGGGATGTTGGTCTTAATGATGTACTGATCCTCGCTCAGGCCGGCGTTCTTGCAGGCAGCCTTCGCGGCGTCGATGAAGTTCTTGTCGTAGGTGGAGTTCTCGTCATGCAGGCAGATAAAGCCGACCTTGATGCTCTCGGCTTTGTCGCCGTCCTCGGTCTTGCTGCCGCAGGCGCACAGTGCGAACACCATGACGAGCGCGAGCAGCATCGAAACGAACTTTTTCATTCTCAGCTCTCCCTCAAATCATCAAATTTTGTATTTATCTGCATTGCTTGCGCAAAGAAGATACAAAAAAACATTGGCAGGTGCTGACCTTTCGGCGCTCCTGCCAATGTGGAACCGGGAAGATGCCGGTACTGCCATCTCCCGCGGGGAATTTCACATCGATAGTCCAGCAATTTACGGTGCCGGGTAGAAACGCCAAGCCATATCCTTTGGTATATATCGACTGCTATTTACGATCGCTCCCGCAGCGCGGGAACACTTATACGTTACCATGGGCGAACGGGGTTGTCAACCGTCGAAATGAGCGAATTTCATACTTTTGAAACATTTTCCCCGTCGATTTGCACAACGCCGCTCAGCAGAACACGATGCCGGTCTCGGGGTCCATGCTCTGCACGCGGGCGAGCGATTCCACGCGGTAGCCGCGCGCGCGGATGCGCGCACCGCCGGGCTGAAACGCCTTTTCCACCGCGATGCCGGCGCCGACCACGGTCGCGCCCGCGCCCTCGATGAGCGTGATGAGCCCGTCGAGCGCCGCACCGTTGGCGAGGAAATCGTCGATGACGAGCACGCGGTCGTCCGGCGAGAGATACTCGCGCGAGATGCAGATGGTGTTGTCATTGCCGTGCGTGAACGAGTGCACGACCGTCGTGTACGCATCGTCGGAGACGTTGCGGCTCTTGGTTTTCTTGGCGAACACGACCGGGCAGTCGAACACGAGCCCGGCCACGGCCGCGATGCCGATGCCGCTGGCCTCGATCGTGACGAGCTTGTTCACGCCGCAGCCGTCGAACAGCCGCTTCCATTCCTCCGCCATCGCCAGAAACAGCTTCGGGTCCATCTGATGGTTCAAAAACCGGTCCACTTTCAGGATCTCGCTGGATTTGACCTCGCCCTCGGCGAGAATGCGCTGCTCGAGAAGCTGCATATCGCTCCATCCTCCCACAATCACTAAGATGGTTTTTATCGTAGCACCCGCGCCGGGCGCGCGCAACCGTTTTTCGCAAAAAATCCGGCAAATCGCCGAATGGACGGTTTTTGTGCCGGACGCGGTTGACTTTCCCGTCGATGTGCGGTATCATCTGTTCCTACAAGTAGGAAAAGTACGAATTTCTGCAACAGGAGGCGAGGCTATGCCCGGAGGCAAGCACGTACTCGGCCAGAGCCGCGACCGGCACATCTTCGGCACGGTGAAGGTCGGCGAAAAGGGCCAGATCGTGATCCCGAAGGAGGCGCGCACGGTCTTTGGCATCCAGCCGGGGGACACGCTGCTCGTGCTCGGCGACGAGGTGCGCGGCATCGTGGTCACGCGGCCGGAGGTCATGCGCGACGTGGCCGCAAAAATTTTCGACGAATCTGACGAATGATATGACGAATGATATAAGGAGAGGAACGATGAATACAGAGTCCATGTACACCGCGCTCGGCATCACGCCGGCGGTGCACCGCTTCGGCGAGGAGGTGCTCGCCGGTCTGCGCGCGCGCTTCGACGAGATCGACCGCGTCGCGGAATATAACCAGTGCAAGGTCATCGGCGCGATGCAGAAAAACCGTGTCGACGCGACGCACTTTGCCGCCACCACGGGCTACGGCTACAACGACGCCGGGCGCGACAATCTCGAGCGCGTCTATGCCGACTGCTTCCACACGGAAGCCGCGCTCGTGCGCCCGCAGATCACCTGCGGCACGCACGCGCTGACCGTGGCACTCAGCGCCAACCTCCTGCCCGGCGACACGCTGCTCAGTCCCGTCGGCGCGCCGTATGACACGCTCGAGGAGGTCATCGGCATCCGCCCGAGCGCCTGCTCGCTCAAGGAATACGGCGTGCACTACCGGCAGGTCGACCTGCTGCCGGACTACGGCTTTGACTATCCGGCCATCGAGCAGGCGCTGCGCGGCGGTGTGAAGCTCGTGACCATCCAGCGCTCGAAGGGCTACGCCACGCGGCCGACGTTTTCCGTGCAGCAGATCGGCGAGCTGATCGCGTTCTGCAAGCGCGTCGACCCGAACGTCATCTGCATGGTCGATAACTGCTACGGCGAGTTCGTCGAGACGATCGAGCCGTCCGACCTCGGCGCGGACATGATCGTGGGCTCGCTCATCAAAAACCCCGGCGGCGGGCTCGCGCCCATCGGCGGGTACATCTGCGGCCGCAAGGATGTGGTCGATCGCTGCGCCTACCGCCTGAGCGCCCCCGGTCTCGGGCAGGAGGTCGGCGCGAACCTCGGGCTCATGCCGGCGTTTTATCAGGGCTTTTTCCTCGCGCCGACCGTGACGGCCGGCGCGCTCAAGGGCGCGGTGTTCGCAGCAAATGTCTATGAGCGGCTGGGCTTTCGCTGCATCCCGAACGCGGCGGAGCCGCGGCACGACATCATCCAGTGCGTGGAGCTCGGCTCGCCGGAGCGCATGGTCGCCTTCTGCAAGGGCATTCAGGCGGCCGCGCCCGTGGACAGCTACGTCGACCCCATCCCCTGGGCCATGCCGGGCTACGATTCGGAGGTCATCATGGCCGCCGGCGCGTTCGTGCAGGGCTCGTCCATTGAGCTGTCGGCCGACGGCCCGATCCGCCCGCCCTACGCCGTGTATTTTCAGGGCGGCCTGACGTGGTATCACGCAAAGCTCGGCATCCTCATGAGCCTGCAAAAGCTCGTGGACGCCGGTCTCGTTACACTCGATCAACTGGAGGAAAAATAAAGTATGTGGTTCTGGCTTTCTCTCATTGCCCTGCTGTGCTGGTCGGGCTCGGATCTGTTTTCAAAAATCGGCTGCCGCGACGCGGACGATCATCTGGCACATTTAAAAATGGTCATCGCCGTCGGCGTCGTCATGGGTCTGCACGCGGCGTATGAGATCTTCATCGGCGGCGTGAGCGTGACGTGGCACGTCATCTGGACGTACCTGCCCGTGTCGCTGCTGTACATCGTGTCGATGGCGCTCGGCTATGTCGGCCTGCGCTATATCGAGCTGTCCATCTCGTCGCCGATCTGCAACGCCTCCGGCGCGGTGGTGGCCGTGCTGTACCTGTGCTTCGGCGGGCTGGACGAGGACCTCAGCGGCGGCATGCGCGTGATGGTGCTGCTGGCCATCGCGCTCGTGTGCGTCGGCGTGATCGGGCTCGGCGTGGTCGAGTCGCGCGAGGACGACGAGCTGCGCCGCGCGCGCCAGACGGCCTCGAACTACCGCTACGCCAAGAGCTGGCTCGCCCTCGCGCTGCCGGTGGCCTACTGCCTGCTCGACGCGGCGGGCACCTTTGCGGACAACCGCGTGATCGAAACGCTGACCGCGCAGGCCTTTGACAGCGGCAGGTTTGCCACACTGGACGAATGCACCAAGCAAGTGGCAGCCTCCGCCAACTGTGCCTATGAGCTGACCTTCCTCTTTGCCGCCGTGGTGTGCTTCGTCTACGTCGTGCTGATCCGCAGGGACCGCCTTATTCCCAAAAAGGAAGCGCCGAAGTACCTCGGCGCGGTCTGCGAGACCGCCGGTCAGTTCGCCTACATCTATGCCATCGCGGACACCGAGCACCTTGCCATGTCCGCGCCCATCATCAGCTCCTACTGCGCGGCGAGCGTGCTGTGGAGCCGCCTGTTCCTCAAGGAAAAGCTCTCGTGGAAGCACTACGCGATGATCGCTCTCGTGGTCATCGGCATCGCCATCATGGGCGTGTTCGACGTCTGAAAGAAAACAGAAAAGGACGGCCTTGCGCCGTCCTTTTTTTATTCCTCGATGGGCACGTCGATGATATTCACGCCGCGGCGCAGGGCGTATTCGATGGTGTAGCGCGTGCCACCGGGCAGGCCGTCGTGCACGGCGATGAGCAGGTCGGAATGGTCGACCATGTAGCGGTTGCGCCGCTGCATACACTCGCGCGTGTAGCGTTCCTGCACCATCGTCTCATAGTCGCACTGCTCCAGAATCCGGCGGTAGCGCTCGCGCTGCGCCGCGCTCCAGCCGTCCGCCTGCGTCGGGCAGGGGATCGCCGCCTCGAGCGTCACCTCGCTGTGGCGCTCGCGCAGCGCCAGCACCGCCTCGGCGCAGTAGAGGTCGCAGCCCTCCGCCATGCCGCAGATAAAGTGCGTGTAGCCGTCCTCTACGGCGCGTGCGATCACCTCACGCAGCCGCGCCTTGAGCCGCAGGCAGCGTTCGTCTCCCTCGTCCGTCCCCCACGGCAGCTTCGCCGGGCGGTGGCCCGTAAAGCAGCAGCTCACCGGTTTTCCGCGCACACGCATTCCTCCCCTCGTCGTTTATCCTTTATTATAGAACATTCGTTTTTATTTGTAAAGTATTGTTTTTTCCTCTTGCATTTTTCCAAGCACTGTGCTATGCTTTAGCTAAACTTGAAATACAGGTCTTCGAGGCGTGGTGAAATTCCACACCGGCGGTATAGTCCGCAAGCGGCATTTTTTGCCGCACGATCCGGTGCGATTCCGGAACCGACGGTCACAGTCCGGATGAGAGAAGATGTGCTGCGCGCTGTTACCACGCAATTCCCTCGCTCTTTTTGCGTCATGCACCTTGGAAGACTCGTTCTTTCAAGGAAAATGATCAAAAGGAGTGTTTTTTCATGTCCGAACCCAACGTCAACGCCATCCCCTCCGCCCGCGCCGCGGGCCGCAGCCGCACGCATAAGGTAACGGTCACCGCCATGCTCTCGGCCGTCGCCTTTGTGCTCATGTTCATCGAATTTCCCATCCCCGCGCTGATCCCCGCCTTCGTCAAGCTCGACATCTCCGACCTTCCCGAGCTGCTCGCCGCGTTTTCGCTCGGCCCCGTCTACGGCGTGGTGGTAGCCTTTCTGAAGAACCTGCTCTTCGCCGTGCTGCACGGCACCTCGTCCGCCTACGTCGGCGAGCTGTTCAACTTCCTCATGGGGTCGGTGTTCGCCTTCTCCGCCGGCTTTGTCTACCGGCGCAACAAGTCCCGCCGGGGCGCGCTGCTCGGCGCGGTCATCGGCACGCTGCTCATGGCGGTGCTCTCCGTTCCGCTGAACTACTTCGTGGTCTACCCCGCCTACGTCGTGTGCTATCACCTGCCGCTCGAGACCATCATCGGGATGTACCAGGCCATCCGTCCCTCGGTCGACGGTCTGCTCGAATGTCTGCTCGTGTTCAATATGCCCTTCACATTTTTCAAGGGCCTGCTCGACGTGGCGCTGTGCTTTTTGATCTACAAGCCGCTCTCCCCCCTGCTGCACAAGTAAAAAGGCTCTCTCGGGCGGTCTGCCAAGGCAGGCCGCCCTTTTTATGCAAACAGCCGAAAATTTGTAAAAATTTTGTGCAAAACGTTGGGTATCTGCAATATTGACGATTTGCTCCCGCAAGACTATAATTCACTCATTCAATCCAATAAAGCGAAATGCAACGATCGAGACAAGTACCATGCGCCATTCGGTCACAGCGAGTCGGGGACAGTGGGAGCCCGATACACAGAGGCCATGCGAATAACACTCGGGAGCAGCGATCTGAACGGCTTCGGCCCGGTAGGAAAGACGCGGCGTGCGGCGTTAAGGCACAGGGGTTTGTTGGAACCCCGCAAAGGGGCCGGTCCTTGGATCGGCAAATTAGGTGGCACCACGGATACGCAGCGATTCGTCCTAAAATTTACAGGACGTCGCTGCTTTATTTTATTCGGAGGTGCTTTTTATGTGCGCTATCATCGGTTTTGATTCCCCCACCCTGACGGAGCAGGAGATCCGTCCTTACTTTGACCGCACCATTTCCCGCGGTCCCGACATGAGCCGAATGGAAAAGGCCGGCCGCGGTATGCTCGGCTTCCACCGCCTTGCCATCATGGGCCTGCACGAGGAGGGGATGCAGCCCTTCCACCTCGGCGGCGACATGGCGGTTTGCAACGGCGAGCTGTACGGCTTCCGTCCGCTCAAAAAGGAGCTGGAGGCCAAGGGCTACACCTTCGCGTCCGAGTCCGACTGCGAGCTCATTCTCCCCCTCTACCGCGAGTACGGCGTGGAGATGTTCGCCAAGCTCGACGCCGAGTTTGCCATGATCATTTATGACGCCAAGGCCGACCGTCTCGTCGCCGCGCGCGACCCCATCGGCATCCGCCCGCTCTTCTACGGCTATCTCGCCGACGGCGGCATCCTCTTCGCCAGCGAGGCGAAGAACCTCGTCGGTTTGTGCGAGCGCATCATGCCCTTCCCGCCGGGTCACTACTACGCCGACGGCAAATTCGTCCGCTACGCCGACCTCACCACGGTGACGGAATACTCCAAGGACGATCTGGACACTGTATGCAAAAAGATCCGTGAGAAGCTCATCGCAGGCGTGGAAAAGCGGCTCGACGCCGACGCGCCGCTCGGCTTCCTGCTCTCCGGCGGACTGGATTCCAGCCTTGTCTGCGCCATCTCCGCCAAGCTCCTCGGCAAGAAAATCCGCACCTTTGCCATCGGCATGGACCTTGACCCCATCGACCTCAAGTACGCCCGTGAGGTCGCCGACTTCATCGGCGCCGAGCACACCGAGGTCATCATGACGCGCGAGCAGGTGCTCGCCTCGCTCGAGGAGGTCGTTGCCATGCTCGGCACTTACGACATCACCACCATCCGCGCGAGCATGGGCATGTACCTGTGCTGCAAGGCCATCCACGAGCAGACCGATGTGCGCGTGCTCATGACGGGCGAGATCTCCGACGAGCTCTTCGGCTACAAGTACACGGACTTCGCGCCCTCGCCCGAGGCCTTCCAGCAGGAGGCCAAAAAGCGCGTGGACGAGCTGTATATGTACGACGTGCTCCGCGCCGACCGCTGCATCGCGGTCAACTCCATCGAGGCGCGCGTGCCGTTCGGCGACCTCGATTTTGTCAAATATGTGATGAGCATTGATCCCAAGCTCAAGGTCAACAGCTACCACATGGGCAAGTACCTGCTGCGCGAGGCGTTCGCCGCCGACCGCATCCTGCCCGAGGACATCCTCTGGCGGCAGAAGGCCGCCTTCTCCGACGCCGTCGGTCACTCGATGGTGGACGATCTCAAGGAATACGCCGAGAGCCTGTACACCGACGAGGAGTACGAGGAAAAGCGGAAGCAGTATTCCTTTGCGACGCCGTTCACGAAGGAAAGCCTGCTCTACCGCGAGCTGTTCGAGAAGTATTACCCCGGGCAGGCCGAGATGGTCAAGGACTTCTGGATGCCGAACAAGGACTGGGAGGGCTGCGACGTCAAGGACCCCTCCGCCCGCGTGCTCTCCAACTACGGCGCAAGCGGCGTGTGAGCTATACGGAATCAACAGGAAGAGGCCGCCCCGCGGGGCGGTCTCTTTTCATTTGAGAGAAAAGCCGCGCGGCGCATTGACATTCCTCCCCGCCGCGCCTATAATCAAGTTCTATTTTTCTTTCTTCTGTTCCCTGTACAAGTCTTGAGATAAATGAACGCTCATTTTTATCAAGATACTGGTATTTCTTTAAAGCATCCGATAATACAACATGAAGCAGTCCATTATTCTTCTGTACTTCATACAGTATTTCCATAGC
>ERZ773138.2736-NODE-2736-length-12652-cov-2.405493_pt1 | contig 12652 bp, 10 predicted proteins | sample MGYA00511114_ERZ773138 | MGnify/ENA primary metagenome ERZ773138 (study PRJEB29015, sample SAMEA2737805) | human gut metagenome | biome: human gut; feature: human-associated habitat; material: faeces | place: China | collected 2012 ...
CGGCCACGAGCTCGACGAGGTCGTTGCTCATGGTCTGCGTCATGGTGAGCGGCGTACCGAGAAGGAACAGGCGCTTGATGATGTCGTTGGCCGGAACGTCGAGCGCCTCGGCGAGCTCCTGGACGGTAACGCCCTGGGAGACCTTGATGGCGTCGAGCTCCTCGGGGTTCACGCCCTGGGCCAGCGCCTCCTCTATCTTGCGCTCCTCCTGAGCCTTGGCAGCCTCGCGCTCGCGCTTCTCCTTGCGCTTCTTGCGGCGACCGGTGGACTCGCGAGAGGCCTCCTCGACGGCAGCGCGGGCCTCCTCGAGCACCTTCTCGCGGCTGTACTCCTCGGCCTCGCGAGCCATGCGGCTATAGTGGTCCTCTTCGTTGTTGTGACCGCCCTTGCGCTTCTTGCCCTTGCCCTGCTTATCGGGGTTGGGGAAGTCCATGCCGGCAGCGACGTTGTTGCTGGCGTTGGTGCGATGGCTGTGCGGACGGCTCTCGGAGGCGTTGCGCTCGGAGTTGTTGTCGGAGGCGTTACGATCGTTACGACGGCCACCGCGGCGGTCGTTGTTGCCGCCACGACGGTTACCGCGCTCAGCGGCGCGCTCGGCCTTGGCCTTGTCCTCGGCGTCCTTCTTCTCCTTGAGCACGGTCTCCTGTGCGGCGATCTGGTCGAGCAGCGAACGGAAGCGCGAACCGGAGTCGGAAGCGGGAACGGCGCGGCGCTGGGCCTCGCGGGCAGCCTCCTCCTTCTCGCGAGCAAGGCGCTCCTGCTCAGCCTTCTTCTTGGCCTCGGCCTCCGCGCGGGCAGCCTCCTCGGCAGCCTGGGCTGCGGCAAACTGGCGGCGCTCCTCCTCGCGTGCCTTCTCGGCGGCGATGCGCTCGCGCTCGGCCTCGGCGGCGCGTGCGGCCTCCTCGGCGGCAGCTGCCTGCTCCTCGGCCTGCTTGGCGGCCTCGACTTCCTGAGCGCGGGCCTCGATCACCGAGGCGAGCTGCTTGCGGACCATGGCGACATAGGCGTCCTCCAAAGTGGAGGAAGCGGACTTAGCGGGAATCTTCATATCGGCGAGATGACCCATCAGTTCCTTGGAGGTCATGCCGAACTCTTTGGCCAGGGTGGACACACGGACTTTTGCCATATGACTTCACCTACCCTTTCTGGCACCTTGGGTGCCTAGAGACTGAACGAGCGTGGGAGATGCGCCGGGACCTGCCCGGCGCGACCGCGCGCTAGATCAGGTCCTCCGCATCATCGAAGGCGTCGGTGTCGTGGACACCGCAGAAACGGGAGCCGGGACGAGCCTGGTTGCGGCACTGGATGCCGTCCTCGGACACGTACTCGCAGCGGCGGACGTCCTCGTCCTCCTCGTCACCGATCAGGTCGGCGGCGGGCTCCTCGTGAACGGGAACGTTCTTGAGGATGTCGGCGGCAAGCGTCTCGGACTTAATGTCGATGTGCCAGCCGGTCAGGCGCGCGGCGAGGCGGGCGTTCTGGCCCTCCTTGCCGATGGCAAGGGACAGCTGGTCGTCGGGCACGATGACGCCGGCGTAGGCCTTCTCCTCGTCGATGAGGACGCGGGTGACCTTGGCGGGCGACAGGGCGTTGGCGACGTAGACGGCAGGATCGGCATCCCACAGGATGACATCGACGCGCTCGCCACGGAGCTCGCCCACGACAGCGCGAACACGGCTGCCCTTGGGGCCGACGCAGGCGCCCACGGGATCCAGACGGTCGTCGAGCGAGTGGACAGCGACCTTGGAGCGCTGGCCGGGCTCGCGGGCGATCGACTTGATCTGGACGGTGCCCTCATAGATCTCGGGCACCTCCTGCTCAAACAGACGACGCATGAGCTCGGGGTGGGTACGGGAGATGACAATCGGCGGACGGCTGTGCTCGCCACGAACCGGCTGCAGGTTGGAGTTGGGGTCGCGAACGTCGATGATCACAGCCTTGATGTGCTGGTTGTGCAGGTAGCGCTCGCCCATCGGGCGCTCGTTGCGCTCGTTCTCGTAACGGCGCTGATCGAAGTGCGGCAGCTCGGCCTCGACGCCCTCGCGAATCTTGACGATCGTGAAGTCGGGCGTGGATTGCAGCACGGTACCGCTGATGAGGTCACCGATGCGGCCGGAGAACTCCTCGTAGATCTGCTCGCGGGCGGAGTTGCGCACGATGGCGTTGATCTCTGCCTTGGCGTGCTGGGCGGCGATGCGGCTCGTGTTCTTGGGGGTGACGTCGATCTCCTCGAACTCGGTGAAGTTGCCCTCCTCGTCCATGGAATCGTCGATCGGCTCCAGGCGGTAGACATAGATCTTGCCGGTGGTGCGGTCGATGGTCACCTTGGCGCCCCACTCAAGATGCAGGATCTCGGCATAGCTCTTGGCGAGCGACTGCTCCAGGCGGTCGATCAGGTAGAGCTGGTCGATGTGCTTCTCCTGGCAAAGCTCCATCAGGGCGGACATCATGTCGGATGCTGCCATCTTACTTTCCTTCCTTCGCGGGCTTGAAGTCATAGGTGGGCTTCAACTTGCACTTTTTAACATCAGAAAAATCGAGGGTAACGGACTCGCCGTCCTCGAGCTCGAGGGTCACGTTCGTCTCGGTGGCGGCGGCAATCTTGCCGGCGTACTTGCGACGGCCCTCGGTGGCGGTGGAGGTGAGCTCGCAGTCCTCGCCCACAAAGCGGGCAAAGTCGCGCGGACGGCGCAGCGGGCGCGCCATACCCGGGCTCGACACCTCGAGCGTATAGCTCGAAGAGATGGGGTCGAGCTCCTCAATCACATCGCCGACCCACTTGGTGTTGGCCGTGACGTCGTTGAGCGACAGGCTCTGACCCTCGGCACCCTCGATACGCACGCGCACGCAGGGGGCCTTGGTGGCACCCACGAGCTCGACGTCGACGATGTCGACATCGTGCTGGGGAGCGACGGCCTCGAGCGCATCGATGATCGCCTGCTCGGTCTTAGTCTTGACCATTGCGGCACCTCCATCCATACAAAAAAGAAGCGGGGCCGAAACCCCACTTCTTTCAATTACAACTTCATTTGCAAGCAAACTATAGCAATAGCTGCGAAAACGTGCAAGCACAGTACGAATCTGCAGGTCAGCGTGCGCACAGCTTCTCCACAAGAATAGGACAATTGACCGCGGGCGCTTTGGGCAGGCAAAACAAAACGAGGGACGACCCAGCCGGATCGCCCCTCGTCTTAGAAGCATCAGCTATGCGTGCGACGTTTACTTGACCACAAGGTTGACAAGCTTGCCGGGCACGCAGATGGCCTTGACGACGGTCTTGCCCTCGGTCCACTTGGCGACGGCGGCCTCGGCGGCAGCCTGCATCTCCTCGTTGGAGGCGTCGCGGGCGACGTCGATGCGGCCACGGACCTTGCCGAGCACCTGTACGACGATCTGCACCGTGTCCTCAACGGACTCGGCCAGGTCGAACTCGGGCCAGGCGGCGGTGTAGACGTTGCCCTCGCAGCCGAGCGCCTCGTGCCACAGCTCGTCGGCCCAGAACGGGCAGATGGGGGCAAGGACGCTCACGATATCCTTAGCCACGCCGTAGCACATCGCCTTGTCACGGGAAGCGCCCTCAGTAGCATTGAGGTAGGCACTCGCGGCATTGACGAGTTCCATGACGGCCGAGATGGCGGTGTTGAACTGGCCGCGATCGAAGTCCTCGGTGCACTTGGCGATGGTGCGGTGACGCTCGCGATAGAGCTTCATCGCAACCTCGTCGAGCGCGGACTTGTCGAAAGCCACGTTGGCGTCGCCGGACTGGACGAGCTGCCAAACGATACGCCAGGCGCGCTTGATGAAGCGGTTGGCGCCCTCAACGGCCTTGGGATCCCAGTCGAAATCCTTCTCGGGCGGGGCGATAAACAGGATCGCCAAACGCATGGTGTCGGCGCCGTAGGGCTCGATGACCGAGCTCGGGGGCACGACATTACCCTTGGACTTGGACATGGTGTCGCCGTTCTCGTCCTTGACCATGCCCTGGCACAGCAGGTTGGTGAAGGGCTCGTCCACACTCAGCAGGCCCAGGTCGCGCAGCGCCTTGGTAAAGAAGCGGCTGTAGAGCAGGTGCAGAATGGCGTGCTCGATGCCACCGATGTAGTTATCGACGGGCATCCAACGGTCGGCGGCCTCGCGGGAGAAAGGCAGCTCGGTGTTGTGCGGGTCGGTATAGCGCAGGTAATACCAGCTGGAGCAAGTGAAGGTGTCCATGGTATCGGTCTCGCGCTTGGCCGGGCGGCCGCAGACCGGGCAGGTGGTCTCGTAGAACTCCTTGCACTCGGCGAGGGTCTCGCCGGCGCCCAGGTCCAGGTTCTCGGGCAGCGTCACCGGCAGCTGGTCCTCGGGTACGGGGACGATGCCGCAGTGCTCGCAGTGGATGGCTGGGATGGGGTTGCCCCAATAGCGCTGACGGGAAATGAGCCAATCGCGCAGACGGAACTCGACCTTGCGACGACCGCAGCCCATGGCCTCGAGGTCGGCCACGATCGCAGCCTCGCCCTCGGAGTGCTTGCCGCCGCGCATGCCGGTGTACTTGCCGGACTGGACGAGCGTGCCCTCGGCAGCGTGGGCGCAATCCCAGTCGACGGTCTCGGCATGGAAGGTATCGATGGTCTCGCCGCTGGCCTCGACGGCTGCGCGGTCGTCATCGTCCAGGATGATCGGCACGATCGGCAAATCATACTTGCGTGCGAACTCAAAGTCGCGCTGGTCGCCGCAGGGAACGGCCATGACGGCGCCGGTGCCGTAGTCGGCAACAACGTAGTCGGCAACCCACACGGGGACCTTCTCGCCGTTGACCGGGTTCACCACGTAGCGGCCGGTAAAGGCACCGTGCTTCTCGAGGGTGCCCTGGGCACGTTCGACGGCGGAGATATGCTTGGAGTCCTCGACGATCTTGGTCACGGCCTCCTCGTACTCCGTACCCTCGACGAGCTCGTGCAGACGCGCGTACTCGGGAGCCAGGACAAAGAAGGAGACACCGAAGAGCGTGTCGGCTCGCGTGGTGAAGACGGTGATCTTACCCTCGTCGCCCTCGATGGGCTCGCCATCCTGGTCGCACAGGGTAAAGTCGACCTCGGCGCCCTCGGAGCGGCCGATCCAGTTGGCCTGCATCTGCTTGACGCGCTCGGGCCAGCCGGGGAGCTTCTCCAGGTCATCGAGCAGCTCCTGAGAGTACTCGGTAATCTTGAAGTACCACTGCTCCAGGTCGCGCTTCTCGGGCTCGGTGCCGCAGCGCCAGCACTTGCCCTCGGTGACCTGTTCGTTGGCCAGAACGGTCTTGCAGGTGGGGCACCAGTTGACCGGGTTCTTCTTGCGGTAAACCAGGCCCTTTTCCCACAACTTCTCAAAGATCCACTGACCCCAACGGTAATAATCGGGGCTGCAGGTCTTGACCATGCGATCCAGATCGTAGGAGAAGCCCATGCGCTTCATCGTGGCGAGAGCCTGGTCCATGTTCTTATACGTCCAGGCGGCAGCCTGCGTGTTGTGCTTGATGGCGGCGTTCTCGGCAGGCAGGCCAAAGGCGTCAAAGCCGATGGGGTGCAGCACATCGTAGCCGCGCATGCGGGCCTGACGGGCCATGGCATCGCCGATGGTATAGTTGCGCGCGTGGCCCATGTGCAGATCGCCCGACGGATACGGGAACATCTCGAGCACGTACTTCTTGGGCTTGCTGGCGTCGGTGTCGACGGCAAAGAGGTTGGAGTCCTCCCAGGCCTTCATCCACTTGGACTCAATGGCCTGCGCGTCGTAGGCAGGGATCTCATCCTTATGATCTGTGCAATCGCACATATCAGCTCCTTTAATCTTTAATGGGGTCGGTCGGCTTAGCTTTATTCGCTACTGCGGACAGTCCTGCGCAAGACGAAGAGCACATTAAGTGCTCTTCTTTGCGTGCGGAACTTGTAGCGAACAAAGCTAAACCGCCCGACCCTAAGGTTAACTTGACTGATGATAGCAAATACAACAAGCGAGATGTCTGCGACTTGCAGGCATCTCGCTTTATCTAAATAACGTGGTTGAGGCTCAACCTTTATGTGCAGGTCTTATCTTATCGATACGTTACGCTCTGTTGGGAGTCCTTGACTACGACGTCGTGGGCTCCGCCTTCGACGATCGAGGTCGAGCTTACCAGTGTCAGGCGTGCCTTTTCCTGGAGCTCGGGGATCGAGAGGGCACCGCAGTTGCACATCGTGGACTTGACCTTGTAGAGCGTGCCGCCCACGCCGTCCTTGAGGGAACCGGCGTAGGGAACGTAGGAGTCAACGCCCTCGACGAAGCTGAGCTTCGCGGCGCCGCCCAGGTCGTAGCGCTGCCAGTTGCGGGCACGCGCAGAGCCCTCGCCCCAGTACTCCTTCATGTACTGGCCGTTGACGTTGACGCGCTCGGTCGGGCTCTCGTCAAAGCGGGCGAAGTAGCGACCCAGCATCATAAAGTCGGCACCCATGGCAAGGGCGAGCGTCATGTGGTAGTCGTAGACGATACCGCCGTCGGAGCACACGGGCACGTAGACGCCGGTCTCCTCGTAGTACTCGTCGCGAGCGCGGCAGACGTCGATCAGCGCGGTGGCCTGGCCACGGCCAATGCCCTTAGTCTCGCGGGTAATGCAGATGGAACCGCCGCCGATACCGACCTTGATGAAGTCGGCACCGCAGTCGGCCAGGAAGCGGAAGCCCTCGGCGTCGACGACGTTACCGGCACCGACCTTGACGTCCTCGCCGTAGTTGGCGCGGATCCACTCGATGGTGCGCTTCTGCCACTCGCTGAAGCCCTCGGAAGAGTCGATGCACAAGACATCGGCGCCGGCCTCGATGAGCAGCGGCACGCGCTCGGCATAGTCGCGGGTGTTGATACCGGCGCCGACCATGTAGCGCTTATCGCCGTCGAGCAGCTCGTTGGGGTTGGTCTTGTGGCTGTCGTAATCCTTGCGGAAGACGATGCCCATGAGGTGATCGTTGTCGTCAACGATGGGCAGAGCGTTGAGCTTGTTGTCCCAGATGACATCGTTGGCAACCTTGAGGCTGATGTTCTTGTCGCCCACGATGAGCTGCTCACGCGGGGTCATGAACTCGGAGACCTTCTTCTGGTGATCATCGCGGCTGGGGCGATAGTCACGGCTGGTGACGATACCCAGGAGCTTGCCCTTGGGAGTGCCGTCGTCGGTGACCGGCATGGTGGAGTGGCCGGTCTTCTCCTTGAGCTCGATGACCTGCTCCATGGTCATGTCGGGTGTCAGCGTGGAATCGGACTGAACAAAGCCGGCCTTGTGATCCTTGACGGCCTTGACCATAGCGGCCTCGGACTCGGGGGTCTGGGAACCGTAAATGAAGGACAGGCCACCCTCGGTAGCGAGCGCGACACCCATGTCGACGCCCGAGACGGACTGCATGATGGCGGAAACCATGGGGATGTTCAGGGTGATTGCCGGCTTCTCACCGCGCTTGAAGCGGGTTAGCGGCGTCTTAAGAGAGACGTTGTTGGGGATGCACTGCGAGGACGAGTAACCAGGGACCAGCAGATACTCCGAAAACGTGTGGGACTCACCGGGAAAGAACGTAGCCATGTTTCTCCTTTTTCCATGCGACCGGTCGGCTGCAGGCCTCGTAGGACCCAGCCCAACCTTGGGCGCCCAATACTGGGGAAGTATCTTAACGCACTTTGACTGCTACAATGCATGATTTAAGAAGAGCACACGAGGGTTTGACGCAGGCTTTGCGTTTGCCCAGCAAACACTTTAGCGGGGAGACGTGGAGCGTATGAAGTACAAGACGACGGCAAAGTTGGTCATTCAAGCGTGCGACAAAGATCTGCCGGGCGTCTTCGGCCACGGCTGTGTCTTGCTGCTGCAAGGTATCGCCCGCGAGCACTCGCTCAACCGTTCCGCCAAGAGCATGGGCATGGCGTATTCCAAGGCCTGGCGCATTGTGAACGAGGCCGAAGGCCAGCTGGGCTGCAAGCTCATCGAGCGCGACGGAGCCCGCGGATCCACGCTCACCCCCGCCGGCGAGCGAGCCATAGCGGCCTACGAGGAGCTGCAGGCCGACATCAACAACGTCATCGCCACCAAAGCAAACGACCTCATCGCCAGCATCAAAAAGTAGCTAATTTGGGACGGGGCTTTTTTAACTACACAACCCCTTCTCATAAGTTGCGGTGAAATAGGGACTGTTTGGGGGTGCGGTTAAAGCCGTAAATCAATCCATATTTCACCGCAACTTATGGAGTTGAGGATGATTTAGCTAGTTCCGGAGGGCGGTGTCTAGGGCGGCAGCCACTACCAGGGGATCATCAGTGCCGGCGAAGAGGCGGATAGTGCTCCCCTGCTTGCCGCGTGGGGCCGAAAGGCGCGTTGCTGAGCCGCCGGCGGGTAATGCGCGGAATTCGTCCGGCAGCATGCTGAAGAATTCGCCCGCGGTGTAGTCCATCAGGTCAAACTCTACTGCCGGGCCAAAACCATGCTCCAGGATGCCGGTCGAGATGGCATGGTCGGAATGCGAGGTCAGCCCGGGATAGCGCACGTTGCGCACCATCTCGTTGGCAGCAAGATACTCGGCCAGTGCACGGGCGCGGTCGAAGTGCGCCAGCATGCGGGTGTCGAGCGTTTCGAGCCCGTGCTCTAGAACCTCGGACTCAACGGAGGACAAGTCGAGCGCGGCCAATCCACACCCTTCGAGCAACGCGTGCGCGCACTCGGCAGCAGCATCCACACGATGGCGCTTGAGCTGCGAGCGCGCCACCGAAGCGGCAACGAGCTTACGCGGAGCCTTACCGGCACACACGCGGTCGAGTGCCTCGAGCGACAGCGCAGCGCCCAGCCGCAGCGGATCGCAGCCAAAAGCCGACGCCACGGTGTTGTCCACAACCAGCAGCGCGCGGGCCTCACGAGCCGCGCGGCCCAGAGCGCGAAGGTCACACGCAGACCAAACCCGCCGATGGAGTTGACGAACCACCACAGGTGCGGCCCCTCGGCATCAAACGAAGCATCAAAGCCCTCGGACGCAGCAGCGAACGCTGCAGCCGACGGCTCCCCCACGAGTACAACGTCGCGGCCATCAAAGCCGTGCGCAAACGCATCGGCAAAATCATCGGCAAACGCAACCAGGCGATCGCCAGGACGTACAATCCCCAGCAGAGACAGCGCCGCCGGCACATGCGAGGCCGCAAGCAACCGCGCCTCACGCGCGCCGGCCCTTGCAGTCCAGGCCTCTTCTAGCTGCCGCACATCCATAAGGCACCTTCCCTTCAAAACAATAACCCACGATGCGGATGTTTCCCGCATCGTGGGCAACGGCTGCAGTATAGCGCCGATAGGCGACTGAACGCCTAAATGTTGAGCGCGCGGTAGATCACGTAAGCCTAGACATTCATAAGCTGATGGCCGAGCTTGAGGGTCTTTAAGCAGCTCTCCCCTTCCACGCCATCGAGCGTGTCGATCAGCATATTGGTGGCCTCGATGCCACTGGTCAGGTAGCCATAATGCACGGTGGGAATACCGCCCGTCAGCGCGCGCAAAAACGCGTTGTCGCCAAAACCGCTCACGCGGCGCATCCCCTCGCCTGGCCCAGCGCGCCCGCCGCCATGGTGTCGGTCGCGCAGGCGATAAACGAAACATCCGGCACTTCGCTCAGCAGCTCGCGCGACGCACGATAACCGGAATCGAGGGTAAAGGAGCCGCGTCGAATCAGCTCGGGATCGAGCACAACACCCGCGGCGCCCAGACCAGCTTCAAAACCACGACGACGGTCGTAACCGGCCGCGCGGTCCTCTTCGGTAACTCCAATGTAGGCAATCTTGCCATCCACGCGATCCGCAAGCGCATGGCCCAGCTCAAAAGCGGCCTCGTAATCGTCGTGATACACGCACGCCGCGCCCTCGACATGTTGACCGATCAGCACAATGGGCACACGGCACGAGTCAATCGCACGACGGTGCTCGTCGGTGATCATGGTTGCCACCAGCACAATGCCATCAACCGGATGGTTTTGGAATAAATCAAGGTATTCGAGCTCGCGATCGGCCGCATTATCGGTATTGGCAAGCAGCATCTGGTAGCCACGGCGACCGAGCACCTGGCCAATACCGGCGGTAATGCGGCTCACGGATTCCGAGTTGATCTTAGGAACGATGACGCCGATGAGCTTGGTGGAACCGGTGCGCAGCGCGCGAGCATGGTTGGACCGCACGTATCCGGTCTGCTCAATCGCCTGCTTAATGCGCTCGGCCTTATCGGCCGAGATATATCCATCGTTAAGATATCGCGAGACGGCGGCGCTCGAAACGCCCGCCAGCTCGGCCACATCTTTCATCTTTACCACGCGGCCCCCTCATCTTGCAATCGTTTGCACCATCATACCCAGCCAAGTCCGCAATATTTAATATTTTAAATTGGACCAAATAAGCCCATCCAGGTCGAGCATACGCCAGCGAGCGGGCAGCTGCCGTGGCGAGGTGCCGCGAAAGAGGAGCGAAGCGTACTTTATGTACGTGAGCGACGGTTTGAGCGGCAGATCGCCCGGCAGATGCCCGCGCAGCATCGAGCGGTCCGGCGTTTGTTAAAACGCCGGAACATAGTTAGCCGTGGTATTCGCCGTTGTACTGGATGAGCGTGAGGTCCTCCACGCCGTCGAGCGCGCGGATAGCGTCGGCATAGGGCATATCCACGCCGTCTGAGAACACCTCGACGGCCATCTCGACCTTGTCGCCGCGCATGGTCTTAGATTTGACGGTGAACTTGGTGCGCCCAAATGCGCGCACGATATCGTCGCCGGTGGTCTGGCCCGTGTAGTGGATGACCATCATGTACACGCGCGCCTTGTCCTGGTGGCTCGCAAAGCCGACAATCATCACCACGATCACCACCGCCGTGAGCGCCACGAGCGCATACATACCGGCTCCCGCCGTAATGCCCGTGGTAATGGACCAAAACAGATACAGCAGGTCGAGCGGGTCCTTGACCGCCGTACGATAGCGGACGATGGACAGAGCACCGACCATACCGAGCGAGATGACCACGTTGGTCGAGATCGCGAGCGTGACCATGCAGGTGAGCACGCACATGCCCACGAGCGTTACAGCAAAACTGCGCGAATAGACTACGCCGGTAAAAAAGCGCTTGTACACGTAATAGATCAGGATGCCCATGGCGAGCGCCACGAGCAGCGACAGGCCGATCTTGGCAGGGTCGACCTGGCCAAACGCCTCCAAGACGGAGTTCTTAAAAAAGTCCCTGGTGCTCATGGTCTAAATATCCCCTCGGTTCTCAAAATCCGATTCCCAGTAATTAAATCCGCGCAGGTAGGCGGTCTTGTCATAACACAGGCAGTACTTAGAGACCGCCGTGAGTTCGGCCGCGCCCGGCGGCACCATATCGCGCACCAGCTGCGGACAAAACTCCGTAAACTTGACCTCCATCACCAGCTTACCGGGCTCCAGGACCGGCAACGCGGGCAGCGTCGCGTCAAAGATATCGAAGCTTCCCACCGCGGCACGCACGTTCATGTCAAACGTAATGCGCACGGTGCCCTCATCCATCACCCACGGCTCGCGCTCGTAGTCCACAATGGTCCGTGGGCGCATCATGTTGCAGATGCACTCGATGTAGAACTCGCGGCAGAGTTGGTGCGGGCTCCTCAGCAAAAAGTCGTAGTCGCCAGCCAGGATCTGCTCAAACTCGCCGCGCGTAAGCGGCGCGTCCTCCTTGTAGATCCAGCTGCCGTACTTCTTTTTGCGCTCGAGCTTAATCACCTTGTCGCTGCCGTTATAGATACGCACGCGATACTTTTTGCGCATGAGAATGCCGGCGTCTTTTTCCTCGTAGGCCGAGTTGCAGTAGTCGTCAAAGTACAGGCTGCGAATGGTGTAACCACCCGAGCGCGCATGCTTGTCCAGCTTAAACACCGGCGCCATGCGACAGACAAGCGCGGCGCGCTCGCCCTCGTTAATGAGATATTTGAGCTCGTGGCGGTAACGCTCCTGCGTGGTACGGACAGGCGGGGCCGCCAAGCGCTCAAGCAGCGCGCTAGCCCTCCTCATACGTGTCCTCCACGACCTTACCGCCGTCTTGCACGTAAAAACACTTCATGCCGTAGTGCTTGCCGTCGTCGGTCACATAGTAGTCAAACGCATCTTGCGTATAGCCGTCGGAGTTGGTGGCGCGCACGCGCACAAAATACTGGCCGGAATCGGGCACATCGCAGGTCACTTCGGGCAGTAGCACGTCCTCGGCCTTAAAAAGCACGTCGCTTATGGCATAGTCGCGCGCCAGCTCCACGGTATAACGAATGTCACGCGCCTTAAAGTCGTAGGACGCATCCCAGTTAATGCGCAGCTTAGCGTTATCGATCTGCGGCACGCCGATGTAGAACGGCATGGGCTTTTTATAGCTCTCGCGAAAGCTCTTGTAGTTTTCCTCAATCTCGGAGGGAATCGCCGCGGCAATCTGTTCGTATTCGTCCTTGGTGACGGGCAGATTCTCCAGGTCGGGCGCAGCAAAGACGAGCGGCTCCGTGACCTCGCGATAATGCTCGATCATCTTACTCAGTCGCTCCTCGGTCAAATACGAGCGCAAGTCCTTGACGGCGCGGTCGAGCTCACTGCGAAACGCCTTACTGCGCAGCGCACGATTGAATAGCACGTTGCCCCAGTAGTT
>ERZ773138.2744-NODE-2744-length-12608-cov-20.033777_pt1 | contig 12608 bp, 10 predicted proteins | sample MGYA00511114_ERZ773138 | MGnify/ENA primary metagenome ERZ773138 (study PRJEB29015, sample SAMEA2737805) | human gut metagenome | biome: human gut; feature: human-associated habitat; material: faeces | place: China | collected 2012 ...
GGCAGAAGAAGGGCACAGAGAAGCTTGCTCCTGTCATCTGTGCCCACGCTGAGGCAGAAGAAGGGCACAGAGAAGCTTGCTCCTGTCATCTGTGCCCACGCTGAGGCGGAAGAAGGGTACAGAAGGAGTTCGCCTAGCCGGCGGCAACCCTACGTTAACAATGCAAGTATAATACTGCATGGAAAATGTTAATGAAATCTCGACCGTACCCCATCCCGTATCCGGCAGATCCCGGTATAGACTCCGGCCCCGCAGTAGGGCATCAGCAACAGGCTGTAAGAGAAGATATACCGCGAATTGGCTTCCCAGAAGGTGTGGAACAGAAAACCTCCCAGTACGGCAATGAGGCCGACGTAGATGTAGAGTCGGTCCGCGCCATGCTGATCCGCGCCATGCCGGTCCGCGCCATGCCGGTCCGCGCCATGCCGATCCGCGCCATGCTGATCCGCGCCATGCCGATCCGCGCCATGCTGATCCGCGCCATGCTGATCCGCACCGAGCTGATCCGCATCAAGCTGATCCGCACCGAGCTGATCCGCATCAAGCTGATCCGCCATGTGGTCCGCAGTGCACCCTGCGGTATGCCCCGCCGTTTGGTCAGCCATGTGCCCGACAACTTTGGATTTCCGACGTTTCTTAAGACTGTCGATACAGAACACCAACACGCCCAGATACAGAACATTCTGCCATGCATTGCACCATTCGATATATCCCCCACTGAGAGAACCTTCATAGACTTCTTTAAAAAATGCACTCCGCCCTCCATAGGTAGCCAGGGTAGCCTGTCTGCTGGCATAGGTGCCGTCTGCCCACTGGGATAAATGTTTGTGAAGATAGAAGTCCGCTGTGTAGCCGGGATGTTCCAGGAAATAGGCCAGGCGCACGTCGATCGCCAGACGGCTGATCTCGTTGGCGAGAGCAGTATCCATGCCGGCGGTATCGTAAGTATCGATATTGAAGCCGTTATACCAGCCGCAGCCGCGGGAAGCTTCCTGCATTCCCATGGCGAGATAGGACATGGCGGTGACACCGGAGCTTAACGTGTTCCCCGCCTTTTTCTCGTAGATTTTCTGCGTAAGCGGCAGGACGCTTACGGAAGTCACAGCGAGACAGACCGCCATGATGAGCAGTCCCAGACGCATTTTACCGTTCCGCCCCGGACGCAATGCCTCGAACAACAGCACCAGCAACACTGCGATCACAGGGATCAGGGAATTCTTGCGCAGCAGCACAGACAGTGTGAGGAACAGGATACTGCTGAAGCCTGTGAAAAGTATCTGACGGAGCATGCGGGGGACGTGATCGTAGGCGGTGACTGAGGGCGCATCATTTCGGGAGACGTTGTCCCGGTAGGAGCCGCCCAGGGAGACGCTGTCCCGGTAGGAGCTGCTCGGAGAGACGCTCCCCAGCAACCGCAACAGCAGATAGCATCCCACCGACAATGCAGCGAAGGAAGGAATCTCGCCGTAGACGAAGGAGCTGTACATGATCATGGGCAGGTTACAGCATACCAAGACGAGATAACAGCAGGAGATCTTCTTGTAATTCTCCGGCCACAGATATTGCAGTGACAGATATTGGAACCAGATCGCCCCACACAACAGACAGACATAGACCAACTTGATAAAGTGCCAGGCCGGTACGGACAGGCCGGTGAGATTCCAGATCCGGAGCAACAGCTCCAAAAAAGCCATCAGCCCGATCTGCTGTGGATAATAAGACAGATAAGAAACGGTGGGGTGGATAATATCAGTATTTCCCAGGATCCACTCCGCAGCCGCATTGTATACAGACAGAGCATCCGCTGCGGGAACCGTGCGTCCGAAGAGGATCAGCAGGATACCAAGCCCAAATACAAAGGTCAAAGTAAAAACGAGCAGTCCGCGACGGAATTTCTCTCCTATTTTTTCATACAGATACAGACATCCGCAAAACAGTAATCCAAAGCCTGCCAGCTCCAACAGATTCCACAGGGGATTGTCCGGACGCAGCAGAACCTGCTGGGTCTCCATATTGTCAGCATAACAGGTCGTGAGAAAGCTGCCGGCGAACAGCAGCATGGAAAGCAACAGTGACAGAAGCATGACGATATTAAGCCCCAGGCGGTAAATGATATTGCAATAAGATCTGTTCTGAGATCTCCTCATGGAAACAATTCCTCCGTAACCACAACAATGAAATTGAATTATGCAAGCATATTGGCTCACTTGCGCTCATTGCATTATAAGCTCACGAATTCGTGCTATCGCACTTTACATCCTGCTTCGCAGGATATTCGTTCGCTAATGAGCCTGGGCTCATTATATCATAGGTTCTGGGCGACCCCCAAGAAAAATACGCGGGAAAAAGCAAAAATAGTGGCTGTAATGGAACAAGCGTGGTACAATAAACTTTGTATAAGCACTTTTAACACGCAGAGATAAGAGGAATGGAAAATGGATAAAATTGCAGTACTGATCCCTTGCTACAATGAAGAGAAGACGATCGCCAAGGTGGTATCCGATGTGAAAAAGTTCCTGCCGGAGGCGGTGACTTATGTATATGACAATAATTCCACCGACCGTACCGTGGAACTGGCAACGGAAGCGGGAGCGATCATACGTCATGAATATGCCCAGGGAAAGGGAAACGTGATCCGCAGAATGTTTCGTGAGATCGATGCGGAATGCTATCTTATGATCGACGGAGACGATACCTATCCTTTGGATTGTGCCCGGGAGATGGTGGCAAAGGTTCTGGAGCATCAGGCGGACATGGTGGTGGGAGACCGCCTGTCGTCTACTTATTTTACGGAAAATAAGCGGCCGTTTCATAATTTCGGCAACAGCCTGATGCGTGCGGGGATCAACAGCCTGTTTCGTTCTGATATCAAGGACATCATGACCGGTTATCGTGCGTTCAGTTATGAATTCGTGAAGACATTCCCGGTATTCTCCAAAGGATTTGAGATCGAGACGGAGATGACGATCCATGCGGTGAACTATAACATGCAGGTAGAGAATGTGGTGGTGGAATATCGTGACCGTCCCCAGGGCAGCGAGTCCAAGCTGAATACTTACAGTGACGGTTTCCGCGTGATCCGCAAGATGCTGCAGCTGTATAAAAACTATAAACCCATGCATTTCTTCGGCATGCTGGCATTTTTGCTGGCAGCGGTGTCGGTGATATTGTTTGTTCCGGTATTTTTGGAGTATCTGAATACGGGACTGGTGCCGAGATTCCCGACGCTGATCGCCTGCGGATTCATTCTGCTGGCGGGGATCCAGTCGTTTTTCTCCGGTATGATGCTGGAAGTTATGGCGGCCAAGGACCGGAAGGATTTCGAGTATCGTCTGAACCGTGTGCATGGGGAACATCAGGAACGTAAGGGATTATAATATGCAGGAGAAGAGAATACTTCCCAGACGCAGAGGCGGTGTGCTGCTTTGCGTTCTGGGATGTCTGTTTGTATTTTTCGTAAAAACAGAAAAAGATCTGGCGGCTGCGGGCAATATCCTGTGGACGGCCGGATATGTGGGAAGCACTCTGCTGTGGACCGTGCTTTTGGGATGCCTACTGGGTGTGATCGGAACGTTTGTGGTCTATCGCGCGGCAGAGAGGCCGGCACCTGAGGGTGCCGGTAAAGACAATACCGGTAAAGGCGATGCCGTGTTCTGCAGATCTGCCGTGTGGATACAGAACCGCTCCGGGACACAGGTGTTTTTCGGAAGCCTGTTATTGTTATGTCTTGCATGGCTTCCGGTATATCTGGCATATTACCCGGGAATCTGTGCTTATGATGCACCGGTACAGACCGGACAGATCGTGGAGCATTATTATTTTGATCATCATCCGATCGTGCACACGTTGCTTTTACAGGGGATGCTGTGGCTGGGAACGCAGCTGTCCGGGAGTATGAATGCCGGAATGGCACTGTACACTGCGCTGCAGATGCTGCTGCTGGCGGGCAGCATGTCCTACGGTGTGCTGGTATTGCACAGACGGCGGGTGGCGGCAGGCTGGCAGATCGTGATGCTGCTGCTTGGAATGTTTTTCCCGTTCCACTGGTATATGAGTGTCAGCATGACAAAAGATACGGTATTCAGTGCTTTTTTACTGCTGCAGCTGATCAGTCTGACGGATCTGTTGCTGGAGAACCGCAGGGAATGGCGTCCCGGAGTCCGGGATCTGCTGTTTTTTATCGGAACAGTGGGAATGATACTGTTTCGCAATAACGGAAAATATGCTATGATTGTACTATTAGCATTTCTTTTTCTGGCAGTATGCTTTGGAAAAAGAGCGAGGAAGCTCTGGGGGAGACTGTTTACGGTAAGTGTGGCAGCTTTCTGTATAGGGCTTTTTGTGCTGTCCACAGTGTTCTCCGCAACGCACGCGGAACAGGGAGACAGGAGAGAGATGCTGAGTATGCCGATCCAGCAGATGGCCCGCTGCATGATCTACCACGGAGGAGTGGGAGTACTCCCTGAGGATGACGGTACCATGTCGGAACAGGATCGGGCACTGGTGAATGATTTTATATTGGATGAGGCTTACAGGGATTATGATCCCGGCATCGCGGATCCGGTAAAGCGACATACCAACACGTATGTGGTGCGTTATCGCTCGGGAGATTTCCTGCGGACCTATTTTCATCTGCTGAAATTTTATCCCGGAGATATGATCAATGCCGCACTGGCAGTGGATGCAGGATTTTTATCTCCCTTTGATGTCACCCATGCGGCGGTGAATGAAGTGCAGGGGAGAGAGGGCCTCGGATATATACAGACACGATGGGAAGAAGATACCCTGAACAACAGAGGGATCTACAAAGACAGCAAATGGCCGGGACTGTATGACCGCCTGGAGACATGGGCGGACGGGAACAGTTATCTGGAGCTTCCGGTACTGAAATATCTGTTCGTGCCGGGCAGTTATCTGTGGCTGTATCTGGCACTGGCGGCGATCCTTGTGATCGTGGACAGAAAGCGATACTGTCTGCCACTGGCGGTGATCGCCGGATATTATGGGACGATGCTGTTAGGCCCAACGGTGCAGATGAGATATGTCTATCCGGTGATGCTGGCACTGCCGTATCTGGTGGCGCTGATGTGCGGAACAGGCCGGAAGACGGAAAATGAGAAAACAGAGACAGAGATAAAACAGGGACAGAGATAGGATAGAGAAATGGACAAGCTGATCATAGGAGCAGGGCTGTATGGATTGTATGCGGCGCTGTATTGTGCAAAAAAAGGGCAGCAGGTAGAGGTGCTGGAGATGGAAGAGGCTCCTTTTACCAGAGCCACATATATCAATCAGGCCCGGGTACACATGGGATATCACTACCCGAGGTCGCTGTCTACGGCCATGAAATCCGCCGGATATTTCAAACGTTTTACAGAGGACTATTCCTTCTGTCTTCATACCGCGTTTCAACAGATTTATGCTACTTCCGCTCATTTTTCCTGGACGGATGCGGCGGAATTTTTGAAGTTCTGCCGGGATGGCGGGATTCCCTGTAAGGCGCTTCCTGTGGAAGAATATTTCCAGCCGGGGCTGTGCGACGGAGCTTTTCTCACCGAGGAGTATACCTACGATGCCCATATCCTGCGGGATCATCTGATGGAGGAGATCGCGAAATATCCGGGAGTGAAGCTGCACTTCGGGCGGCAGATCACAGAGATCGTAAAACAATCGGACTGCTATGAGATCACCGCATTGCATGAGGGCCATAGAGAGGTATACCGGGCACCGTTTGTGCTGAATGCCACTTACGCTTCCGTGAATCAGGTGCTGGAAAAGGTAAAGGGAGTCACGGCAGAACCCTTCGGACTGAAGTATGAATTATGTGAGATCATCCTGTGCAAAACAGGTGACAAGCTCAGGGACATCGGATTTACAGTAATGGATGGACCGTTTTTCTCCATTATGCCTTTCGGCAGGACGGGATATCATTCCCTGACTTCGGTGACTTTTACACCGCATAAGACAAGCTACGATGCTACACCGCAGTTCTCCTGCGTGGGGGCGGACGGCAATATCTGCAGAGGCGGCTGGCTGGGGAATTGCAACGACTGTCCCTGCAGACCGGAGAGTGCATGGGAGTATATGTCTACGCTGGCGAGAAAGTATCTGCGGGAAGAATATAGCTTCAGTTATGAGAAGTCACTGTTCTCCATGAAGCCGATCCTGAAGGCTTCGGAGATCGATGATTCGAGACCTACCGTGATCCGGGCATTATCCGAAAGTCCCACCTTCATCAGCGTCTTATCCGGCAAGATCAACACGGTATATGACCTGGATCCTTTTTTAGATTAGGATAACCATTCCGAGAGATTATAAATAATAGATATAGGGGAAACGTTATGGAGAGAACCGCAATCCTGAATAAAGAGAAAAATTTTGTATCCTGCGTGCTGTATCTGCACAACGATGGTGCGCACATCCGTGATTTCCTGAATACGGTCTGTGGCACCATGGAAGAACATTTCGAAAAATATGAGATCGTCTGTGTGAATGACTGCTGCATGGACAATACCATCGAGGAGATCCATCGATTTCTGGAAGAAAGCAGAGGAAATCATGTGGTGAGCATGATCAATTTAAGCTTTTATCAGGGAGTCGAGATGGCCATGAATGCCGGAAGAGACCTGGCAGTGGGAGATTTCCTGTTCGAATTCGACAGATGCCTGCCGGATTTTGAGCCGTCACTGATCATGGATGTTTATTACAGAGCGCTGGAAGGCTATGATGTGGTGGCAGCCGCTCCGGGGAGAGATGTGGCACTGACCTCGCGGCTGTTCTATGCAGTATATAATCTGGGAAGCCGTAATACCCATAAGCTGCGTCAGGAGAGATTCCGTATCATATCCCGCCGCGCAGTGAACCGTGTGAATCAGATGAATGCGTACATTCCTTACCGCAAGGCGATGTATATGAATTGCGGACTAAGGGCGGATACGCTGGTCTATGAGAATAAAAAGAAGGCAGGCAGTGCCAGGAACCGGGAGGAGCGCAGTACCCGCAGCAGTCTTGCACTGGATACGCTGATCATTTTCACCAATGTCCTGGAGAAGTTCTCTATGCTGGTGAGTGCGATCCTGTTCTCTGTGATGATGATCATGTTTGCCTGGATCGTGTATTCGATCTTCAGCACGGTACGTCCCGTGGAAGGTTGGATGAGTCTCATGACGCTGATATCGTTTGGATTTTTCATGATGTCCGTCATGCTGACGTTGATCTTCAAATATCTGTCCGTGATCTTGAATATGAGCTTTAAGAGACAGCACTACGTAATCGAAGGAGTGGAAAAACTGACAAAATGATGTTTACGATTATTTTTCCGGTATTAAATGAACGTCTGCGCTTAGAGAGCGGTGTGACCCGCACGGTGGAATATCTGCAAAGCATTGCTTTTGAAGACTATGAGATCATTATCGTGGATAACGGTTCCGAGGATGAGACACCGCAGATCGCAGAAAAGCTGTGCAAAAAATATGATAAAGTAAGATATGAGAGGATCAATGTCCGCGGTGTGGGCGCCGCATTCCGCAGAGGTGTGGAAGTAAGCCACGGCGATGTGGTAGGCTATATGGACATCGACCTTTCCACCAATATTAGGCATCTGGGAGAGGCGATTCACCTCTTCGAGACGCAACCCGAGATCCAGTATATCAACGGCAGCCGTTTTGCCAGAGAATCCGATACCAGGGGCAGAAAATGGTACCGCAGGATCACATCCCAGGGACTTTTGATTCTGTTAAAGCTGTTCTTACGGATGAAATCCACGGATGCCATCTGCGGATTCACGTTTGTCCGCAGAGAGACGGCACTCTCGCTGATCGAGGGCTGCAGCCGGGATAACGGGTGGTTCTACATGATCGAATTCCTGCTGCGTGCGGAGAAACGGGGCGTGAAGATCCTGGATTATCCGGTGGAGTGGCAGGAAGACTATAATACTACCGTTAAGGTATTCAAGACGATCTGTAATTATCTGGTACAGATCGCAAGGTTATTCAACGAGTTTTATATTAAGAAGCATATATAAGATGCCGGATAATCCCGGTGAAAGATTGAAAATAAGAGAAGAAATGTACATCGTGCGAGTTTAGAAACGATGTAAATGAAATGACAACAGGTAAGAGAGAAGGACAAAAAATGGCACATATTAAGAGAATCGATCTGACGAGAGATGTAGAAGCACATGCGGATGCCTACAGAGAGGCTATTGAGAAGGTATGCAGGGAGACCGCCTTTTCCGGCGGAAAATATGCAGATGCATTTGACAAGGAATTTGCTGCTTATGTGGGCAGTAAATATGCCAGTGGCGTGAACAACGGTACTTCCGCCTTACATCTGGCCATGCTGGCCCTGGGAGTGGGACCGGGAGATGAAGTCATCGTACCGGCAAATACCTACATTGCCACGGCATGGGGCGTCAGCTATACGGGAGCCACGCCGGTGTTCGCAGATTGCACGCCGGATACCTGGGAGATCGATCCTTCCGTGCTGGAGGCGAAGATCACAGAGAGGACAAAGGGGATCATCGGTGTCCATCTCTACGGTCAGCCTTTCGATTATGCAGGCGTGCGCGAGATCGCAGACCGTCACGGTCTGTTCGTGGTGGAGGATTGCGCACAGGCCCATGGGGCACAGTTTGAGGGGAAAAATGTGGGAACCCTGGGAGACCTGGCATGCTTCAGCTTCTATCCGGGCAAAAATCTCTATGCTTTCGGAGAAGGCGGAAGTGTCACCTGTGAGAAGGAAGAGTACTATAAGCATATTGACCGCCTGAAAAATCAGGGCTGCGATGTGCGTTATTATCATGATGAGATTGGATATAATTATCGACTGGAGGGACTGCAGGGTGCGGTATTGAGCGTAAGCCTGAAATATCTGCCGGAGTGGACGAAGAGACGTCAGGAGATCGGACACCGCTATATCCGGGAGATCACGAATCCTCTGATCACCATGCAGCGTCATCCGGAGAACACTACACCGGTGTTCCACCTGTTCGTCATCACGGTGCCGGATCATGAGGACTTTATCCGCTATATGGCAGATCATGATGTGGAGTGCAACATGCACTATCCGGTTCCCTGCCATTTGCAGAAGGCATATGCGGATCTGGGATATCAGCCGGGAGACTGCCCCAATGCGGAATATCTGGCAGCGCACTGTGTGACACTGCCTCTGTTCCCCGAGATGCGGGAGGATGAGATCCGGAGAGTCATCGAACTGTGCAATGCTTACAGACAGTAAGGAGATCACAATGCAGACCGTAACAGCAGAAAATAAAACATCGGAAAATAAAACATCGGAAGCAATTTCTGAGAACTACCGGGATACGCAGGCCGGGATCTATCTGCGCCTCATGACCCATGAGGACACGGACCGGATCGTGGCATGGCGTAACAGCGATGCCGTGCGCAAAAATTTTATCTATCAGGAGCTTTTTACCAGACAGTCCCATGAGCACTGGATCCGGACCCATGTGGAGACCGGAGATGTGGTGCAGATGATCATCTGCGATCTGGAAGGAGATACTCCCCTCGGATCTGTGTATATCCGGGATATTGACAGACATCACAATAAGGCGGAGTACGGAATCTTCATCGGAGAAGAGAGCGCCCGAGGCCGCGGGATCGGCACAGCGGCGGCGAAGCTGATGTTACGGTACTGTTTTGAGCAGGAAAAGCTGCACAGAGTCTACCTGCGGGCATTGTCGGAGAACCTGCAGGCCATCCGAAGCTATGAAAAGGCGGGCTTCGTCAGAGAAGGACTGTTAAGAGACGATGTGTGTATTGACGGCGTGTACCGGGATATTGTCTGGATGGCAGCCGTGAATCCGGCAGATTAAGAAGGAGCAAGCAACAAAAAATGGACAGAATAAAAAAAGTAAGTTTTGTGATCCCCTGCTACCGTTCGGAGCATACGCTGCCCCATGTAGTTACGGAGATCCGCGAAAAAATGCAGGAACTGACACAGTATACGTATGATATTTTTCTGGTGAATGATGCATCACCGGACAATACCATGGAAACAATCCGGGATCTGTGTGAAAAATACGATAATATCAAGGGCATCGGCTTCGCCAGGAATTTCGGACAGCATGCGGCGCTGATGGCGGGACTTAGACATTCCGACGGAGATTATGTGGTGTGCCTGGATGATGACGGACAGACCCCAGCCGATGAAGTGGATAAGCTGCTAAATAAGCTGGAGGAAGGCTTTGATGCTGTCTATGCCAGTTATGAACACAAGCAGCACTCCGCATTCCGGAATCTGGGCAGCAAGGTCAATGAGCTGATGACGCGGATGATGTTAAACAAGCCTGCGAATCTGTATATTTCCAGCTATTTTGCGGTGAAGCGGTTCGTGGTGGAGGATATGATCCGCTATGAGAATTCGTATCCTTATGTCATCGGACTGGTGCTCCGTGCCACGAAAAACATTACCAACGTGCCGGTGTGTCACAGAGAGCGGGAAGAGGGCAATTCCGGTTATACGCTCAAGAAGCTGCTGGGATTGTGGTTCAACGGATTTACGGCATTTTCCGTGAAACCGCTGCGGATCGCCACATCTCTCGGTGTGGGCTTCGCAGGACTGGGTTTTCTCTATGGAATCTATACGATCATCAAGAGGCTGGTGAATCCCAATGTCCCTATGGGATTCAGCGCATTGATGGCGGCACTGGTATTTTTCGGCGGCATGATCATGATCATGCTGGGACTGATCGGAGAATATGTGGGACGTATCTACATCAGCATGAATAATTCTCCCCAGTATGTGATCCGTGAGCGAATCGGACTCGGAACAGATGAGGACCCGTGAGTCTGAATAGGTAAATATAAAGTGAAAAACGAAATAAAAGATTTTGAACAGAAGGGTAAGACAAGACCATATGAAAAATACACGTTTTGTAAATTGGTGGAAACAGGACAAACGTTATATTACCTTACTTAAGGCGGTACTTATGGCACTGCTTCCGCTGGTATGCTGTCTGATCCGGACGGCGGCAGAGGGGAGAAGCATCGGCCAGGTCTATTTGCCTTCTTCGGAATGGAATGATGAATTATTCTATTTTAAACAAGTGGAAGGCATTGTGAATTACGGATTTCCCATGGGGTATTTCGGGTTTAACGAAAGCCATGCGCTGCAGCTGTCTTTCGCAGCCTGGAGTCCCGTGCTGGTATTCCCCTGGATCCTGTGGGGACTGGTGTTCGGCTGGAATCTGCTGTCACCGGTGATCTGCAACATTGTTCTGATGACGGTTACGATGTTCGTATTTGTCTGGCTGGTAAAGCCGACCTGGAAGCAGCTGGGGATCCTGACGGTTTTGTTTGGACTGTATTCGTTATTCGTAAGATACATGCTCTCCGGTATGCCGGAAGTCATCTGTTTCAGTATGCTGATCCTGTTCTATGGTCTGGCAATGAGCTATCTGCAGAAAGAGAGTAAAGGCAAGCTGATCGCTATGTTTGTGATCTCTGTGCTGCTTGTGCTGATGCGGCCGTATATGTTATTGTTCCTGGCGCTTGCCTGCTTTTTCTGGATCCGGGAGGATCGAAAATGGGGGAGCATCGGATCTGTGATCGTGGTGGCAGTGACGGGAATCCTGTATGTGCTGATCAAACATTACCTGGGTGCGGAATATTTTACACCGTTGTTTTATACCGACTGGATCACGACGTTCTTCACGGATGGGATCGGTGCCGGTTTCCGTAACTTTTTCGGGACGTTACATTGGAAAGGACTGGAATTTGTCAGACATTGTATCGCCGGGGCGCAAAGCGGTCTGGCTTCGGGAGCCTTTTTTGACGGCTATCTGATCCTGCTGGGAATCCTGGCAGTGAACAGTATCTGTGACCGGAACAGACTGCGCAGGGCTGTCCGTGCGGAGAAGATCGTCATGGAACCGGCAGACGAAGCTGTTCGTACGGCGGTTTTCGGAAAATACACATTGACGGAAGAACAGAAAAAGAAGTTAACGAACCAGCTGATCATAGAAGTGCATTTTGCACTGAGCCTGATCGCGATGTTATTCGCACATCTTTTGATGTATAAGATGACAGAGGGCAGCAAGCATTTTCTGACCTTTATCGCAGCGGGAATTTTTATTGTTAGCATGCTGGAGACAAAATATTATAAAAAAGCGGTGCTTTTGGGAGCGGCTTTTCTTTACCTGTACAGCTATAAAGCAGTGGAACCGTATGATTATCAGGTCCCCTATGTGACGCAAGGACGACAGGAACAGATTGCATACTGGAGTGAGGTTTTTGCAGAAAAAGTGTCTGTGGATACAGAACAGGTTCCGGATTATAAAAATGTGGTGATCTGGACGTTGGGAGATGTGACAGAGGAAGGAAATCAGAGCCTGAAATGGCAGCTGTTATACGGTACGCCCAAGGGATTTGGCATCAGCTGCTGTGAATTTCAATATGTTTCGGAACACCTGACGGAGCTTGAGAGCCGTTATGTTGCCACAGTAAGCGGCGGAATTATTGATGGAATGTGTCAGGCACAGGGGTATGAAGAACTCGGGCGCGATGCGGATATGGTACTGTATCAAAGATACTAGTGTGAAAGAAAGTAGAGGAAAGCCATAAACTGGCGCACTTGAATAAGCTGTC
>ERZ773138.2746-NODE-2746-length-12597-cov-3.984931_pt1 | contig 12597 bp, 7 predicted proteins | sample MGYA00511114_ERZ773138 | MGnify/ENA primary metagenome ERZ773138 (study PRJEB29015, sample SAMEA2737805) | human gut metagenome | biome: human gut; feature: human-associated habitat; material: faeces | place: China | collected 2012 ...
TAAAGAAACGACGATGATATAAATGAGCTGCATTATCTAATGGCGCATAATATTCAGAATAAACACGTCCATATGTAAAATAATCCTTACGAATTAAACATCCTCCAGACACCATTTCTACACGATGTACATAATCATCCTGATCATTAACCATATAGGCCGTATAGAAATTGTTACTTCCATTAAACACATAACGACAAATCTTGCCTTCTCTAGATTTTGTATATTCTGTATTACTAAATGTTTTTTCCAAATCACTCAATGTATAAGTTACAGGTGCTGTTTTAAAATCTGTAAAGAACGTATATAGCCAAATGACTTCCGAATCTTCAAAACCAATATTCTTCGTCATATGCTCTATATTTTCTTGTGGAAACATGTCTGTAAACACGAATTTCGCATCAACACCAATATTTCTAAACATTTTAGCACGGTAAATCTGAGCATATTCAACACCACTACTTGCCCAGCCAATGCCTAAGTTAAAGTTATAAATCATAAAACCAAACTCCTTTCTTTAAGGATACAATATTATCATCTCGTTGTCTTTACCAAATGAAACTTCTCCCAATAAAATATTACGAATCATCGCTTTTTTTATTGATTTTTCCATATCTTCAAATGAAATTCTAGCTTCTCTTTGATATTCAAACAATAAGTTACGCTGCGCACTTGAACGACCCGAAATGGCAGCCTGTAATTGTTGAAGATAGTCAACCTCTTCAATCCAGCCATCATCCAAAGCTTTTAATGTACAAAGACGACAATATTCAGAGAATCGATCTCCTATCGCCTTCTTTTTATTATTGAAAGCCATCTTTGAATATTGAATCAAATAATCCTTTTGGTTCTTTGTACTCTCATCCATTTCCTGTAAACGATACGATAAATTATCTAGCACATATCTATGAACTGCATAAGAATCTAATTTCTTATTTGACTTCACAAAATCCTTGATGTTGTCTTCACAAATCGAAAGAAGGTAATTCTCATCCAAACTTTTTCCATCCAATAAATCATTACGAGTTTTATACATAATCGTCCTTTGACGTTGCATAACACTATCATAATCCACCGCATTCTTTCTTTGGAAAACCGATGATTCCGATTTGATTTTCTGTGACTTGTTAATTAATTTTTTAATTCGACGCTTAGAAATATGTTTATCCTTCTCAATATATTTTTCTAAGAAGTCCTCTCCTAATATTTCACAAACATCATCCTCTAATGATGTATAGAAAATAGATACACCTGGTTCTCCCTGTCTTCCAGCACGACCTCTAGCTTGTCTTTCATCACGCGTATTATTCATACGACCAATTCCTAGTACGCATAAGCCACCTAGTTCTTTAACACCAGAACCCAAGCGAATATCGGTACCACGACCAGCCATACTTGTAGCTACAGTCACTACATTTTTCTGACCAGCTTCTTTAATAATTTCAGCTTCCCAGAACGCATTATTCGCATTCAATACACTATGCTCAATATTTTCCTGTACTAATAATTTAGACAACATTTCCGTATCCGAAATTAAAGACGCAATTAGTAACACGGGTTGTCCTGTATTATGTCTTTTAACAGTTTCTTTAATAACCGCATCAAATTGTTCTTCACTCGTTTTAAAATACTTGTCTGGTAAATCCTTTCGAGCCATTGGTTTATTCGGCGGAATAACCACAACTTGTTTATGATAAACTTCTAGAAGTTCATCTTTTCCATCCGCAATCGTACCACTCATACCCGACATTTTAGGGAATAAATTAAATAAGTTTTGATACGTAATACTCGCAACCGAACGCTGTTCTTGACTCAATTTTAAATGTTCCTTTTCTTCAATCGCCTGATGAGAACCACCACGAAGCTTCATTCCCTTCATTTTACGACCCGTACTCTTATCAAGTAATACAATCTCACCAGAGTCCGTTACTACATAATCCACATCTTTATCCATTAAATAGTGTGCTCTTAATGCCAATACGACATGTCTTAGAACATCAAAATTTTCTTTACTATATAAATTTTCAATGCGGAAATAACGCTGCGCATATTCAATTCCCTTATCGGTTAGCCAAACCTTGTTATCTTCCACAATATAATGTTCATCCTCTACTAGAGTTGTGACAAAAAAATCTGTAATACCATATAAATTAGATTGAACACGAGGAGATCCTGAAATAACTAAAGGCATACTTGCACTATCTAATAAAACAGAATCTGCCTCATCAATAATGACGTAATACAATTCACGCATAAAACGATCTTCTTTAGAATGTACTAAGTTATTCAATAAATAATCAAATCCCAATGAACCATGTGTTGTATATACAATGTCCGCTGCATAGATTTCTTTCTTTTGATCATTGTTTAAATGCTCATTTGTATCACGCGTAACACCAGCCTTAACACTTAAACCCAAAAACTCATAAACCTTTCCCATTTCCTCGGCATCACGAATGCCCAAATATTCATTGGCCGTAACTAAAATACTACTTTTACCAGACAATCCATTTAAGTATAAAGGCATAGTGGCCGTTAAGGTTTTTCCTTCACCCGTATTCATTTCACATAAATAGCACAAATGAAGTGCAATACCACCTAAAATCTGTACATCAAAAGGAAACATACCTAATACACGATAATCGGCTTCACAACATACCGCAAACGCTTCAGGAAGAAGATCATCCGTAGTTTCACCTTCAGCCAATCTTCTTTTAAACTCATTTGTCTTATTTTTTAATTCATAATCACTAAGTTCTTTAACCTTTGTACACTCCTCTTTGACTTTACCCAAAAGAAAGTGTAATCTTTTATCAATTTTATTCATTTTACCCTTCCTTTTCTGTAATCACAAAAGAATGAAAATGCATCTTAGTACCACCCGCATTAATCAGCTGTACATGATAGCTATATGTTTTTAAAGGACACTTAAAATCCATTTCCGGTTCACGAATAATTAGTGTACCCGCCTCATTTTCATAACGATCATAGAACACCATTCGTATTAAATACGATTCAAAATCACTCATATTCACTTGAATATGATAAGAACTCTCTCCATCAATAATAGGTAAGGATGGTTCTGTTCGCATCATCTGGTAGTTAACTTTAGAATACCATTCCTTTATAACGGTTCCAGGAGGCATCAATTCATTTTCAAATTCAATATCTTCACGAGAATGAAACCAGATCTTAGATCCATAAAGATAAGTTCCAAAAGTATCTTCATTCCATACTACTTTCCAAGCCTTATTCTTCATCTAAATCACCTCTACCAAAATCTGATTTCAAAATACCATCATATTGATTCTTAAACCACGCAACAATACTATATGTATCATCATTATGACGACCATGAATTCCCTTACCAATAATCTCTACACCCACATCATCAATATGGGAAATTAAGCGATTATAAGCCGTCATATCATAATCATCTTCCAACATATAAGACACAATAAATTTAGTTTGAGACCAATCCGTTTGATCAAATAAATCCCAGAAATGATGATTTAGTGAATCTATAGATTTCTGACTCATATCCCCACAATTTTTTACTAAAACATCTAAAGAAGTTGGAAAGCCACCTGGACGACTAATTCTTTCATTGACTGCGATATCGCCTAAACTTGCCAAAGGCTTACCAATTATAATTGCGTGTGGCAGTAACTTACAACCATTATATAAAGCGCCAAAAGTACCCATAGATAATCCTGATAAAATCAATTGTGACCTATCAAAACCTAATTGATTTAAACAATCTTGAATACCCGTAGTAATGAATTTCTCATATTCATCATCCCCTAAATAGAATGCTCCACCTTCCAGTCTTGATTCTGCGACTAATAAGAATGGTGCTCCCATTTTACGCATCATATTGAATCCTTCAAAGCCTTCCTGTGTCTTATATCCACTAAAATATACATTTAATGGTGGTTTCATATCGCCTGGATCAAAATATAGAAAAACTTCTTCTCGCTTAGAAGAAACCATACGTACACCACCCGGCAAGAATTCACCATAAGATTTGCGTGAATGACGATCATGTAAACCAACTATTTTCAATTTACCTTTTCCCTTTGCGAGTAAAGAAACAAAGACAGGACCATCCATATTATTATTGGTAACATAGACAGTTGAACTTAAATCTTCTTCAGTAAAAATCCAACGATTCTGTAAACTAGATAAGGATCCAGACTGGAATTGTTCAATCTTCAATTGAATCGAAACCGAATCATCCTTTTCATACTCTAACCAAAAATTAATTGTCTGACCTTGGAAAACAGGAATATTACCTCTCCAATAGGCAACCTGGTAGTAATCATCTCCATAATCACCTTCTAATTCAACTCCATTGAATCCATTCCAAAATACACTACCCTTAAAGTTTTGTGAGATTGATAATGAATGAGGATCATATTTCTCTCCATATGTATAGGAATAAAATAATTGAATGTCTTTATCAATAAATTCCTGCAGAGTTCGAATGTCTAAAACCCTGGCTCTTCTAGACGTACAAATCCATGTTGTCCATTGATCTACAGCTACATCATCCAAAAGAAATAATGTATATGCACGAATTTTCTTTAATAAGATATACGCCTCTTCTTTATTGACGCAACGATTTAAAACACACACATCATAACTACGTTCGGTTGCATCTTTTAAATCATTTATATTATTCCACTCAACATAATCAGGAATATGAAGCTGTAAGCTTAAATCTTCATTTCCCACTTGTAAAACACTAATCTTGTTCAACTTGCTTCATAACTCCCTTCCATTTACGAATTAAACTAGCCGTATTATATTCTTTACCTAATTCATAAGAATAAATCACACACTTATTCCAATTGGTAATATTATCTAAATAATAGGTTAAACAATGAGATATCTCAGACATATCCTTCACCACAAATCCATTCTTTCCATTATGAACATATTGCGTAACATGAGAAACGATTTGAGGTATAGCACTACTAATACATGAAATCTGCAAGTATAAATCTGGCTGTGTTGTCACATCCACCATAATACGCTGTTCCCTGATACATTTAGAAATGCTTAATTCATCTACACATTGATCCACAAAAAACTTAATTGGAACTTTCTTTTCTTCATCCAAATCAAATTCTGCTTTATCATTCGACTCTTTTAGAGCCAATCTTTCATCTAAACCATTCGCTTTTAATACATCTCGAACAAAACTTAAAACAGAATCCACTCGATCCCAGTTCGCATTTCGCGTAAAAAAATGAACTCGAGCTGTTTCATTTGTTTCAAAATACTTGGCGAATAAAACAATCAAAGCTTCTAATTTAGATTGTTCAATTGAATCGATCGGAACTAAGATATTCTGAACCGTTAATTGTTGACTAATCCCAAAATCGGCACGCGTATCAAAAGGCGTAATATCTACAATTGGTAAAGTTTGACCAGCATACTTTTCTAAAGGACGTATCTTATGTTTCGAATCGACAATACAATAGTTTGTACTTCGAATCAAAGATTTCAATTCTGCATCTTCAAATAATTCCATACGATTTTGATAGAAAGATAGAATCGTTTTTCTTTGCGTAAATAAACTTTCTAGTAAATCATGATGAAGTGTATGCATAGCCAAGCAGAAAATATCCGACTTTTCTGTCATTTCGTCTAAATAAGTAGAAAATACTTCTTCAATTAAAGATTCCATTGAATCATAATTCAAAGAATCAAACTTAAATCTTTTATTTTCAATTAAATAATATGGATTTTCAGAATTAATCTCTATATGATCATCTTCAAAGAAATGGAGTAACTTCCAATTTCCTTTTCCATCCAAATATTGTTCATAAATCGGTTGATTATTTTCATAAACAATTGTCGTAGATAAAAAACCACGATCATCATAAACATTTTTACGAACCATGACTTCAGATTGAAATAAGAAAACTTCAATCATATTTCCATCTTCACCAAAATGAATTTCTGCATACTTTTCATTATTTACATATGCCACAATACAAAATGGTGTATACACAAATTCCGTGTGGTCTGGCCACATTAAATCTCTATAAGATAGAATATCGACTTTAGTACGTTTAATATCTTGAATTGCATCAAAACAAGACCAATATGGCGCATGAAATACGCTTTGACGGTGCAAAAAGTGTCTAAAGTTAGGACAATAGCTCAAGTTTAAAATCTTATAATCCATAATATTATTTCGATTAAACATTTGAACCTGCTTCACACTATCATCAAACTCAGTTACAGTTCTTCTTCTATACCAATATTGTTCATTTTCTTTATATTCATTTCCATGATACCAGGAAGGTACAAAATACATCATAATGACTACCTCCTAAATGAATGGCTTATATGAATCAAAATCACGATAAGCACGAATCTCTAAATAAACACTACACAACAATCCCGAAAGCATCATAAATGTCGTTGGAAGCATGGACACGGATGCATCTACAATTCCTTTATACTGTAAATACATACATAAACTTAAACAACCACACATAATCAAGCCACTTAAGCAGCTAAAGAATAAGACCCATTTACGAATATAACGACGCGTTGCCTTACCTGCAGGAACATTCACAATACTATCTCCACTCTGTAACAAGTCTTCCGATAAATCTTTTGGGTTTACAAATAATAAACTTAATAGCACAGTAAACACAAATAACATCACAATATAAACTCGCATACCAAACACGGTCGACATATTTAAATTCTTATATAAAAAATTAACTATTTCTGATTTATGATAATGATGAATCAGCGCCACAATCAATTGTGGAATCATAAAGATTGCTGAGCCAAACATTAAAGCCATAAAACCGACTGGATTATATTTAATAGCCAAATAATTCTTTTTGGCGTGTACATTATGCACAGACACTCTTTGTAAAGGAATCTTCTTTTCATGAAGTTCCATAAAGATCATAATGATGACCATCACAATAGAAATCAAAAGAGGAATCATAAGCGAATCAACAGAGGATTTCATTAATATCGCAATTAAAGATTCAGTCATATTCACAATAATAATTGGTGCAAAACCACCAACTCCATACTTCTTATTATTGATCAATAAATATTGAGCAATATTTGCACCAGCCATTAACTCAAAAATCACAACCAAAATGCTCATTAAATCTTTTTCAACATATTTCAATGACAACGCATAAAAAATAGATTGCGCAAGAGCAACCACAAAACATACACCCGTAATCCAATAATTCATAGCCTTAGGTGAAGTACGAGCTCTAGCTTCTTTTGATCGCATTGCGAATAAAATACTAATCAATAAACTTGCCGTAATATATGGTGAAATACCCAAACTCATCACATAACATTTTTGACCAGCACCGCTGACAGCCATCGTCAAAATAGCACCTAAATCAAGCCCTGCATTATTATATTCACTCATATCTATTCCATTTAAAGGAATTCGGTGACATAAAAAATAAACTAAAATCACAACAATAGAAAATAGACATCGATTTCTAACCAAATGTGTCTTTTCCTTCATAAACATCACTCCCAAATAAAAATAACAGTAACCAAAAGTTAGCTACTGTTATTTTATCATTATTTTATTTATTTATCTTCTTTTTCTTTAGAAGCATCGTTTCTTTCTTTTGAAGCATCATTACGATTCTTCTTACTAGTAAACGCATTTCCAAGAGAAACTAATGCACCAACGATTGGTACCCAAGACCACCATACTCTATGAGTTACATCCAATGTTGATTTTGGCATCTTTTCCTTTTCAATTGTTTCTGTTTCTTCCTCAAGATTTGCCTTTGGAGTTTCATCCTCTACAACTTCTTCAGTTACACGAGGAGCTACTTGTAAAGGAGCACGTGTATCCACAACTACTCGACGATATGTAGTATCTCCACCAGCAGTCGTAGTAGTTACACTAGTTGCGAAACTGTCAGATGCAGAAGCTGATTCAGAACTACTTAAAGAGTTAGATTCACTTGAACTTAAGCTATTAGACAATGATTCAGAAGCAGCAGTAGAAGTTGATACAGAATCACTGATACTTCCAGAAATTGATTCAGATTCTGAAACACTTAAACTTTCACTGACTGAACCTGAAATTGATTCTGAAGTATTAACAGATTCAGATGTTGATCCACTAGCACTTACTGAAGCTGATGCAGATGCACTTTCTGATTGGCTTACGCTTGTTGATGCTGACTGACTTGCTGATACTGAAGCGCTTGTACTTTGACTAGCACTTACTGAAGCTGATGCAGATTCAGATGCAGAGGCTGATTCACTTGCACTGATTGATGCTGAAGTACTTGCTGATTCGCTTGCGCTTGTTGAAGCACTTAATGATTGGCTTGCTGCTACTGAAGCGCTTGTTGAAGCTGATAATGATGCAACAGTACTTACAACTTTTGAATTTGTTTCTGAATATGAAGTTTTATTAGCATTCATATTTTCAATTGCACGTTGTTTTTTGTCATCATCCGTAATTGTTGAACCATGAAAATCTGAAAGTTTATTTCTATCCCAACTTATTGCATTAAATTTTCCATTAGCATAAGTTGCTTGATCTAGATAAAATTTATTATCACCAATTTTAATCTGAACAAACCATCCTGATTTAAAGGCTTCATTGTTATATACTTTATCTCCATTATTTTGAATTTCTACATATTGATAATCTCCATTATTATTAATATCAACCTTAACTGGAACCCAATATTCAGTACCTTCAATTTCTTTTCTAACCACATAAACATCTTTTGACTGTCCGTTTTCAGTAATAGTCATAAATGTTTTATCACCAGAAACATCATTTTTATCAGTAATTTGTGAAGTTAATTCAATTTTTCCATTATCATCTATAAAGTAACCATTCCAGTTAATTGTTGCATTTCCATTTGAATCAAATTTTACATTCTTAGTATTAATTTGAGTTTTTAATGCTTTTCCATTATATAAATAAATAAATTCGTATCCATCCTTTGTCTTAACTAATACACCCTCTTTGATTGGACCTTTATCACTTTTCACAACATAAGCATTATCTTTCTTCAATACATTATCTGCAACTTCACTTCCGTATGTTCCATAAGCAGTTGATATATAAGTAGAAGTAGATTGAGATTCACTGAAATGTTTGCTCAAACTTGTTGAATATCCTTCACTTCCATTTTCTGCAATAGGCATTGTAGAATCCCCAACTGTACTTGGTGTTAAATTTGCAGCCGATACTTTTTTATCACCTTTGAATAAACCATTAATTAAATTTCCAAATTTATTAGATGAAACCTCATCATTATTTACTGTTTCAGAATTTACTAATGATTCACTATCACTAAAAGATACAGAAGTAGATTCACTCTCCGAAGTACTCGTTAATTGAGATTCACTAAGACTTACAGAATCAGAAATTGAATTGCTTTCAACAATTGAATTATTTTCTGATTCAACCGTAGAATCAGATGCACTTGCTAGTACAGAAGCATTTGTACTATTTTCAATACTTGTGTAATCTTCAGTAGTCGAATCACTTTGAGATAATGATTCAGACATATATGAAGATGTAGAAGCTTGAGATTCACTAAGGTCACTAACTTGTGACTCATTATCTAATTCAGCAGCATAAACCGCATTGTTACCAGCAAAGATGGTTCCTCCACCTACAACAGCACCAGCAGCAGCTACACCCTTTAAAAGATTGTTCGATTTTTTTCTTCTAACATTTTTCTTTTTCGACATATACACTCATTCCTTCCCTTAAACTTTTTAATTTATACGAAGCCCTTCAAATTAAAAAACAAAAAAATCAAGCAGAGTACACAAAAAGAATGCACTCTTCCCTTACTAGGTTTAATAGTAAACGGAATGCTTGATTTATTCAAGTAAAATAATTGATTTCTAACCATTTTTTAACATTAAATACACAAATGTTAATATGCAAAATCACCTTTGTAAACATGCTCTTAAATTATATAACCACTTTTATAACTATAGTTATAATCTTAGTAACTAATCATTCTAGATTCATGATTGCATCAACGAATAATTTCTTAGTGAAATAGCCATTGTTGATTAAATATTGTACTTGTTTTAAATTAGAAACCATTCGATTATACTCTTCTTCCGAACAACTCTGAACAACTTGACTAGCTTCTTCTAAACTTGATACCACAAATCCTATACCTTTATCTTTAATGAAATCTGCATTGGATAAATAATCTGGAATTATAACCGGTATACCTGCAGACAAATAAGAAGCCAACTTATACGAACAATTCATCTTGTAGTAATCCCTTTCATCCTCAGGATTTTCTGAATTACCCCAAACAAGGCCAAAACCACCTTTGGATAGTTGTAATAATAATTCATATTTATTTAACCAACCACCAAAATTAACATTTGTAGAATCCGTAATATCTTCTTTCCCAAACACATATAAAGGTGTTTCTTGATGCCAATTCTTCACAAAAGGAAATCGAGATGCTTCTCCCGTAAAATATAGTTTTCTTTCAAATTTAGGATCATGTAGACGAATATCATTTTTAAAATCCCACATCTTTTGAATTACATATTTCTCATTCTTAACACCATGTTCTACTAAACACTTATACATTTTTTCTGAAGGAACAACTAAAACATCACACTTATTACATATATTCACAAACTTATCCATCAAATAATAATTGGATTCAAACTGAAGTGGCACAATATCATGAATAAACAAAATAATTTTAGCTTGATACAACTTCATTCGATCAATTAATGAATCATCCCATTCCATCGCATTCCACGTTGGAAACTGAAAAATGACAATATCCCCTTCTGTGATTCCAGAAATTAATCCATCAAAACGAGCACTCATTTCATTCCAAGGCTCCTTTGAACTATCATATAAATATATTGGAAGTTCTACTGCATCTAATGGACTTAATATTTTTACCACTTCATTTTGAGCCATTTTCGCAACACTCCAATATACTTGATTCGTAATATTTGTTACATGTACTTTCAACTTCATCCCATCCTTACATTAAACATGTCTCTAAATACATAAAAAATGGACATGTCCTCAACACATCCATTCTATCACACTATTCAATTAAGGTGACTCCCACTTTCCAGATCTGATTCAAGAAATTTAGATTCAATGTAGCCAAACGATTATGCTTATCATACTTCACAATGTAATCATCCATATCCATGAGTGGACCTTGTGTCACATGAATCTTTTTATTAATCATAACACCATACCGAAATGGACTTGAACATTCAATTTGACTACCATCATCATGACAAACTATATAGTCTATGTCATCTAAGCCCAAAAGTTCTTGGACATATCTCTTTTCATTCTAAACCCACAAATTATATTTAATACTCATTCTCATATATAAACGTTCATCTATAAAAAGTATGCCACATACGCATTTATATATTTATCATTACAATTGTTTCAAATACTCCTTTATATCTTTTATCATACTTTCTACATCATCATCATTATAGATGTTATTCAATCCTGAATTATCATGATTTGTACTCTCAAATGAATACACCGGCTTACCCATTTTATGAATATTTTCAATGATTTGATTCACTTCATTTTGATAATTAATATCTAAATAGAAATCTATTTTATTTAAAACTTCTTTGTTTTGTAGTGGGTTAAAACAAGGATATAATGAAACATTCATATATTTTTCTAGGCGGACAATTTCATTGCCAAAAAATGTATGTGCCAAAATATTAAAATGAACATTACTTAAATTTTTGATTAATATTTCAATTTCATGCAAATTAGCTGAATTTGTATAAATAGCCGTTTCATATTTTGTATTATCAACAAGATTTTTAAATTCTTTATATAAATCAATCTTATCTAAGATAATATCATCCCAAGACATACAATAATAGAACCACCAAATGTCTTTAAAACGAATCATATTATGCATTAGCCAAGGTTTATGTGTATATGTATAATGAATTACTTTAGGAATTCCATTATACAAATCATACCACCCCATATTTCTATGTAAACTTTCTAGACAATCGGAACCTACCTGTAAATTATATGTTAATGGTAGTCTACACCACCTATCCTTAAACAACATATTTAAGATTCCCTGATCCGCATAAACCTGATCATGATATTGAACCGTTAAATCCATTAATTGATTTAATATATTATTCGTTTTCCAATACATATTATCAATCAACAATATACCCGCATTAAATCCTAATTCTGTTGTAGGTAAATCTGCTACGGCACCGACTGGACACCCATTTAAATCCATATTAAATAATTCATCCAACGAATCCGTTATAATCATGTCACAATCAAGATATAACACTCTATGTTCTTTGACATATTCAGGAATTAAATATCTAAAGTAAGTCTGATATTTAATATGTGTCGATGGACAATTAAACTTCTTAAAGCTATCACCAGAAACCTTGATATTTAATATTTCCGAATTTAAATAAGACAACCTTTTTGTCATTAAACGAAACCATTCGATTGGAAGATCCTCATTTAAAATATAAAACTTAATATTTTTATTATGCGCGCAAATAGACTTAATTGTTGTTTCC
>ERZ773138.2754-NODE-2754-length-12538-cov-3.836738_pt1 | contig 12538 bp, 14 predicted proteins | sample MGYA00511114_ERZ773138 | MGnify/ENA primary metagenome ERZ773138 (study PRJEB29015, sample SAMEA2737805) | human gut metagenome | biome: human gut; feature: human-associated habitat; material: faeces | place: China | collected 2012 ...
TTATAAACAGATACGTTAGCCATCTGTGTGTTCCTCCTTTCCAAAAGAATTATTTCGTCTTAACGCTTTCCTTAATTACTACACAAGCCTTCTTTGGTCCCGGAACAGCGCCCTTAACAAGGATCAGATTCTGATCTGCGTCAACTCTGACGATCTCAAGATTCTGGATTGTTCTCTGTACGCCACCCATCTGACCAGGCATCTTCTTGCCTTTGAATACACGGCTAGGATCAGAACAAGCACCGTTAGAACCAGCATGTCTGTGGAACTTAGAACCATGTCCCATAGGTCCTCTGTGCAGTCCGTGTCTCTTGATCGCACCCTGGAAACCTTTACCCTTTGTTGTTCCGGTTGCATCGATCTTGTCACCTGCTTCAAAGATGTCAGCTTTAATTTCCTGACCAAGTGTGTACTCTTCTGCGTTCTCAAACTTGAATTCTTTCAGATATCTCTTACCGGATACACCTGCTTTTGCAAAATGTCCCTGTAATGGCTTGTTTACGCCGTGAGTTCTCTTGACCTCTTTCTTGCCTGTAGCATCCTTCGTGATAACTTTGTCTTTCTTATCAACAAATCCTACCTGCACTGCACTGTACCCATCATTATCAACTGTCTTTACCTGTGTAACATAGCAAGGACCAGCCTGAAGTACAGTAACCGGAGTTAATACTCCGTTCTCGTTGAAGATCTGTGTCATTCCGACCTTCGTAGCTAAAATAGCTTTCTTCATAATGTTGCACCTCCTGTTAATCTACAGCGGAATGCATCGCCAAGCAATCGCTTCGCCTGCATTCATCCTAGATGGTCTATAAGTTGGAAGTTTGTAAACCAAAAACTTAATGACGCTCCAAGGCATCACCTCTTTGCTGTCGTCTTTATATAAACCCTAAGGATCTTACTATTTCATAAAGAGAAATTATTTCTCTTTCATGACCAATTTAACTGCTACGCCAGATGGCATTTCCATCTTTGTCAGCGCCTCAACCGTCTTCTGGGTTGGAGCAATAACGTCAATCAGTCTCTTATGAGTTCTCTGCTCGAACTGCTCTCTGGAATCTTTGTACTTATGAACGGCACGAAGAATTGTTACAACTTCCTTCTTAGTTGGAAGAGGTACCGGACCGCTAACCTTAGCTCCTGTCTTCTTTACCGTATCAATAATTTTACCAGCTGCATGATCGATCTGATTGTGGTCATACGCTTTAAGTGTAATTCTCATTACCTTTGTTGCCATAAAAAAAGCCGCCTCCTTTTCGCACTTTCACGGACATTACTGATCTTGGCTCTTCGCCATGTCCGCCTGTTTCAGCGCAACAAGTGGTGACTGTACACTCATCCGGGTGTGTCCTGTCGGTTTACAAAATATACAGAACTCTTCCCGTGTTTTCCGGGCACATTCTTACAAATATGCTCTACAGAATATTGGATTTTCGTACAGTGACTTGTCGCCAATTCTCAACTTGACATTCGCTCCACGGAAAACCTCTTATCCGTTACCAGGTAAGAGCAACCTCGCGCTTCTACGCTATCATGTCACAGCATTTATTACTATACTATATTTTTCAAGGGTTTGCAAGCATTTTTTTGAATTTTTTTAATTTTTTCTAAAGCACAGTTTCAAGCGAAACGAAATGCTCTGTTGCAGACATTTTGAAAGGCAGGGGAGCTTTTCGGATTGTGTTTCTTCTTATTATATGTAGAAGCATTCCCCTTAGTCCCTTTTACGGGAAACGCATGCGATAACGATACCACCGATCACAACTACAGCTACAACTACAATTGCCACAACGGCTCCGGCCGGAATACTATTACTACTGTCACTGCTGCTTGTATCTGCTGCTACTGTTGGTGCCGGGGTAGGTGTTGCAGCTACTGCATCCGGATTGTCATAGTTAAAACCGGCTACGGTAAACTGCACTTCGATGGATTCCTTGCCGGAACCTGTCAAAAGTGTATAACCATTATCAGCATCCTCACTCTTTCCCTGACTCTGAACAACCTTGATCAGCTCTTCACGCCAATGATTTAACAAAACAACAACTTCACCGCCCTGGATGTATGGATCTTCATTCTCCATCCAGCCTTCATCAAACGACAATACTTTCTTGCCGTCGATTGTTGCTGTTACATCCGTAAACTTAATTTTGTCATTGACCGGAATATCGGTTGCGATATGAAGCTGTGAAATGCAGGTTTCACCTGCGAAATCAGCATCTTCCAATTTGACAGTATATGTTCCGTTTCCGGCAATTTCCACATCTGTAAATGTTCCATCGTGAACTTTTTTCTCTCCGTTGCTTTCCGAAATCAGCTTATCCGCTTCATCGGTGCCAAATGTCTTGTTCTGCGTCTTGTCATAGTAAGCCATGTGCTGTGCCCAAAGGACTGTGGCGGTCTGAATACCTAATGACGCATGATACTTACCGCCCAGATCAACCTCTTTTGCCGGTGCTGCCGCTGCCGGAATACATATTACCACGGTGAGTATGCCGGCAAATAACAACGCCGCTGCTCTCTGCATTATCTTTCTCATATTCTTCCTCCATTCTGAAACGTCTCATCCGTTCCAACTTGTTACACTTATTATAGAAGAAATTCTACACGTTGTAAATTTTATTGCCCTCTATTTTCTACACAAAAACTCTAGAAAAAATACAGTAAAAATTATAGGTTTCTTTTCTTTTCAAAAATTCAATTCAAAACTTCTTCTCACTAAATAAAATCACGAGTGAATATTACAGCACATTTAACCACTACTATCCCTACCAATATCATACCTATAATTATCATGTCCATAGCAATAAGCTCTAACCGATAACGATCCCAAAGCACCAGACTTATCATACTGAGTACAAATGACATAAAACATAATACACCCTGTGTTCTTAATGTTTCGAATAAAAGTTCCTCTCTAGAAACTCCAAAACATCTCCTAATCCATTCTTTCTTGCGAGATCGAAACCAGAACTTTTCAATAATTTCTATTGTAATAAAGGCAAACACAAAAAGAAAAATGAGCATTATGCGATAAATATTTTTTTCAATCCAATAGTTGTATTTTTGTTTTTCGCTTGATTTAGCTCAAATACTTCCGGCCCACATTCTTGAGATAACTTACTTATTTCAAGTAATTCGTCATTCAGTTCGTTAACCCCCTCTACCCGAATATATATATATCTATTCTGTCCCAAATAAGCATTTACTATTTCAATATCTTGTGTAGTTATTTTCTCCACAGAATCATATAGTATTACATCTTTCAAATTTTCATTCTGTAACCTCAAATTAATTATTGATTCTCGACACCTTATTGTCTGCATTTGTTTTAACCAATTATTCACATTATTTTTCGCGATTTTGGTATCATTTTTCACTATTTTTGCAGTATAAGCATATATTGCATCATCACTTAATATAACTTTTTGACTATGAAACAGCACTACTATGAACATTACAATGCAAACACTAAAAACAAGCATTATATTCGACCCCTTAAAAGCCTTTAGCTCCAACGCCATATATCCTCACCTAACAATTTTTCCTTTTTTTATTTGTATAACATAATCGCAATAACTGGCAACTTTCTCATCATGCGTCACCACTATAATAGTCTTTCCTTGCTGCTTTAAGCTTTTTAACAGTCCCATAATTTCACCAGCAGTTTCACCATCCAACGCTCCTGTAGGTTCATCTGCCAATATAATATCTGTGTCGGCAACTATTGCCCTCGCTATTGCACACCGCTGCTGTTCTCCGCCCGATATCTTATGAGGCTTCTTTTTTCTATAATCCCAAATCCCTACTCGCTTTAATGCCGAATTAATTTTTTCCTTTCTTTTAACAACATTTCTCGCTAATAAAGGTATTTCTACATTTTCATATACACTATATTCTGGAATTAATTCAAAATTTTGAAATATAAAACTTATATGTTCTTTTCTGAATTTATCAAAATCTTTTTTCTTCAAATCCGATACTTCTATATCATTATACCAATAACTCCCTGAATCTATTCTCTCTAAACATCCGAGCAACATCAATAATGTTGTTTTCCCCACTTCTGACCTACCCATCACTGCAATCATAGAACCATTTTCCACATCAAAGGATATCCCATCTAAAACCTTATTATATGGCTTAAAATATGTCTTTTTCACATCTATAAAACGTATCATCCTAACCTCCCACTATATCTTAACTTTCAGAATTACGAATCATATTAACAGGCATCATATGAGAAAATATACTCATAGGAATTACAGAAGTAACACAGCAACAAATCAAAACAATCGCAAACTCTCCCTTGAACACTTTACTTACCAACAAGGCTTGCACAATTCCCTCTAGTGCGCCATATGACCCCTTATCAATTCGTGCCATAAAAGCGCATCCATTCCACAGAACAATACAGGCAATTGCAAATGCACAAAAGAACAACAATATGTTCTCCAGCCAAATACTACCCCCTATTCTGCTAGTTGTCATTCCAGAAATATAAAACACTCCGTACATTCTTCTGTCTTTCCAAAAAGAATACACTTTTATCACCATTATGAGCATTATAACAATTAACATGACTTTCCACGCATATTTAACTAGATTTAAAAATATTTTGTTATTGCGTTCTTTTTCCTGAGAAATATATTCCGACATTGGATATACAACAGCCGTAATCCCCCGTTTTTTTGAAAGTTCTTGAACTTTCGCAACAAATTTTGGATAATCAGTCGAATTTTTCAAACAATACCATCGTTGCGACGAAGGATCATCTTGCTTTCCATATACATCAAAACACATGTATCCTGTATCTACTAACGCACTCAACTCTGGCATATTCCAACCAGCAACTTCGTGTGATAACCAAACAGAATTTTTTTAGTAAACCCCAATATAGGCACATCACCATCTACACAACTTATTTTCGTTTTATCTTTGTATTTTTCTCGATAACGCCATCCCAATATGATACCATCTGTTGGCGCATTTTTTTTGCGATTCCATTGTAACTTCATAACATTTAACATATCCCTATTCATGACCGTTTCTTCTATCAAACCCTTCCCATCATATTGTGATGTATAATGATGACCATTTTGCAACTTAGCAATATCTGGACTTTTTTCTTCTATTCCATAATCTATAAAATTTCCCATTGACTTAATGCAATCTAATTTTTCGATACTGCGAAACCACTTAGCCGCCTCAGTCAGATTAAAATCTTGACAGTTTTTCTCATCCCACTCTAATAGTATACGTCCTGTTTTATCTATGTCACAAAGTCTTGTGATTTCTTTTTCATCGTACGAACTAAAATCAATCACTATCAACGATACCCCGATTAACAAAAAAGAGACAAATAAAAGCAACATAAAAAACATATTTTTCATTGTTTTTTGAAGCATAATGTCACATGTAAATCTCCAAACGCAAAGAACCTTACTTATCTTTTCTCTCATCAACACCAATTCCTTTTTTGAAAATCATCTATTATTCTTTTGCAATTAACTCATATTTACCTGAAAACGTATCCATTCTCAATGTTGCTTTTTTATATTTTGCATCAATCTTTTTGTCTTCAAAAAAAGCTTTTTGATTGCGTATGTACGGCAAATGAAAACCTGTATGCCTCTTTCCACCATAATACATTATATAATCTGTTTCACAATGACTGTCTGCTTTTGAAATATTTCCATGCCATGATACATAGTCCTTTGTCATTAACCCATTTTTTTATCATAATTAACGGTTCCGCTAACAGTATACGCAACTTTTTCTATAACTTTCGTAACATATTTTGATGCTGTGTGTGTTCTTGAAATAGTTTCAGCAAGACTCTCCAAGCTTGTTGCCATTGTAATAAAACACATTAAAAACATCACCACTATTATTCTTCTTTTCATATTCTCTCTCCCTCTGTTATAAAACGCTTTCACCCTCACATAAAAGTTTTCATTCATGATATAATACTTTAAAAAAATACATAAAGAAAGCAGGTGCCGTTATGAAACTGACCAAAAACGCCCTTCTCGCACAATGGAGTGCAAAACACGAATACATTACCAATGAAATGTCACAATGCAAACATAAATTAGAACTCCTCGACAAACGCCAAAAAGATCTAATGACAGATCTTCGTTTTGCTGAAATATATTTTGTAGCATCATTCCTATTAGGACTTTTTCTGCTTTATATGTCAAAACAGATTTTTTCTGCATTTCTTTATTTCTATTTACCCGTTGTCGCACTTATTCTGTTTTTCACATTAGGAAGGAGCATTATTAAGCTTTCTCGAATCGTTACACTCATGCATTATCATGACAGAATGGACCTTCCATTTCAATATCCTAGAGAGCTGACGGCTGCTTCCAATTATCCAACCTGCATACCGCCCAACAATTACGCTGAGCAAATGTGCTTAAACTGGCTACTGCAAAAGTACTCTATGCAATTACAAACTTTACAAAAAATCAACGAGCAAATAAAAACAGCACCCGAAACTGACTATGAAAATCTTCCAAAAGCGATTTCTTCACTTTGCGCATATGAACGTGTCAAAAGCACTCAATATAAATAGAAATCATGATTTTCAAAAAAGCACCGCCCCGGCAGCAAGCATTCAGCTCACTACCAGGGCGGTTATGTTAGTTTGATTGCGTGCAATCCTCATCACACTTCGGAAGTCTCCTCCTCATCAGCAGACTCCTCCATAAACCTCTCATATCGTTCTAAAACAATCGCCTGAAAACGCTCACGCGTTTCCCGGTTGATCGGATGCGCTACATCGCGAAATTCTCCATCGCCGGATCGACGACTCGGCATGGCAATAAACAATCCTTTCTCACCTTCGATAACTTTAATGTCATGTACAACAAATTCATTATCCAACGTGATTGATACAACGGCTCGCATCTTACCTTCTTTCGTAATCTTGCGTATCCTAACATCTGTTATCTGCACTCCCTGTAACCTCCTTTGGTTATTTTTCTGTGCATCATCACATCTTTACTATTCCCCTATTTCTTGAAAAGAATTCTCCTTTCTACAGTGCGTATCTCTCATTCTTCTCAACTACAATGCGAATCTTACCATCCTCTGATGTATAATTTGTATTGGCACGAATCGTATCTCTGCTTTCAACGATGCAATTCTCAATATGTGTATTATCACCAATGTAAACATCATTAAGGATGATCGAATTTTTGATGGTGCAATTATTTCCAATATATACTTCCTTGAACAAAATGGAATTTTCAACAGTTCCATTAATGATACATCCACTGGAAACCAAACTGTTCTTCACATTTGATCCGACATTATATTTAGCCGGAGGAAGATCCTCAACTTTCGAATAAATGTCCGGATATTGACGGAAGAAATAATCCCGAATATCTTTGTTCAGGAAATCCATATTCGTGTTGTAATAAGAATCTACCGAAGAAATATTGCTCCAGTAGGAATCCATTGGATATGCATAAATCTTCTTTACATTCTTATAACGGATCAATATATCCTTTACAAAATCATAGCGCTCTTCCTGCATTGATTTCTCGATCAGCTCGATCAACATACGACGGCGCACAATGTATACACCTGTCGAAACAGTAGATGTTTCTGCATTGATCGGCTTCTCCTCAAAATCTGTGATCCTGCCTTCACCGTCAACACGAAGCACACCGAAGCGGCTTGGATCGTCTTTGTCGGTTACATCTGCAGTTACAACGGTAAAGTCCGCTTTTTTCGCAATATGGAACTCTAATACCTTATTGTAATCCAGCTTATATACGCCATCGCCCGAAGCGATCACAACGTATGGCTCATGGCTGTTCTTCAGGAAACTCAGGTTCTGTGCCATCGCATCCAGCGTTCCACGATACCAGTAACTATTTTCCGGTGTCGTCGTCGGCGTGAATACATACAGACCACCCTGCTTTCTTCCGAAATCCCACCATTTCGAAGAATTCAAATGTTCATTCAGCGACTTTGCATTATATTGCGTAAATACCGCAACTTTCTGAATGTGAGAGTTACTCATGTTGCTCAGTACAAAATCTATGCTGCGAAATCCTCCTGCGATCGGCATTGCTGCCGTTGCACGCTTATTGGACAATTCACGCATTCTGCTATTATTACCACCTGCTAATACTATTCCAATCGCTCTCATTATCTGTCACCTACCTTAATCAAAGTTTCACCGCCTGCAAGAACTCCGTCCGGATAATCTGATGGTTCCGTAACGCCTTTGATCGCCGTATTTTTGCCGATCTGTACGCCATCCGGAATCACACTGTCTTCGCCAATGGTTACAAGGCCAAATGCATACACATCCGGTTTAACCTTATTTGGCAGCTCCTCTCCGACACCAAGCTTACAATCTTTGCCAACAGTTACATTCTCGGCGATAATCGACTTATCGACTACCGTTCCTGCTTTGATCGTAGTAGAACTCATAATGATAGAATCCCGCACAATCGCGCCTGGCTCGATCGTAACACCCGAACCGATAACAGAGCTATGTACTTCTCCATATATCTCTGATGCTTCACCAATGATCGCCTTATCAACGATAGCATCCTCTGCGATATACTGAGGCGGAATACGATCACTCTTCGTATAGATCTTCCAAAATTCTTCATACAGATTGAAGACCGGAATGAGATCGATCAACTCCATGTTTGACTCCCAATATGAGCCAAGCGTTCCGACATCTTTCCAATAGCCATTGTATTCATATGCAAAAATACGATCACCTTTCTCATGGCAATATGGAATAATGTGTTTACCAAAGTCACATGCCGGCTGATCCTTTAACTTGATCAACGCTTCACGAAGCACCGGCCAAGAGAAAATGTAGATACCCATCGAAGCAAGGTTGCTGCGAGGATGCTCCGGTTTCTCCTCAAATTCCTGAATCTGCTTATTCTCATCTGTGATAACAACACCAAAACGACTAGCCTCTTCCATCGGAACCGGAATCGTTGCAAGCGTTACATCTGCCTTGTTTGCTTTGTGGAAATCAAGCATCACTTCATAATCCATTTTGTAAATATGGTCGCCACCCAAAATCAGCACATAGTCCGGGTTGTAATATTCCATATATCGCAAATTCTGATATATAGCATTCGCTGTACCTGTATACCACTCACTACTGGTACTCTTCTCATATGGTGGCAAAATAGAAACGCCACCTACATTACGATCCAAATCCCACGGAATACCAATTCCAATGTGTGTGTTCAGGCGTAACGGCTGGTACTGTGTCAGCACGCCGACTGTATCTACTCCCGAATTAATGCAATTGCTCAATGGAAAATCGATAATACGGTACTTCCCACCAAACGCTACCGCTGGTTTAGCAACATCAGCAGTCAGAACCCCCAACCTGGATCCCTGTCCACCTGCCAGTAACATTGCTATCATTTCTTTCTTAATCACGCAATCACCCCTTACTATGTATTTCTTAATGATTTAAGTATATCACAACCACTGTAAAATGTGAACAAATTTCATAAATTTTCTTTTGAAAATTGATATTTTTTATACATTTCATACAATTTTTTGCATAAAAAACCCTTATTTGACGAGTTTTTTACATTGTCCACCAGCTTTGTTTCAATTTTTAACAAATTATTTCTAAACTGTAAACACTATTTAATTTGCTTTTTTGCATTTGTGTTCTATAATAATAGAAAAGACTGACACAAGGATTGGTTCGCTGGAGCACATTTCTTGCAGGCAGGCCAATTTTACAAAATATGCCGCCCCACTTTTGGACGGCTTTTATATGGAGGGAATTATGTATCAAATTCAATTAACCAAACCATGTACTGCATATTTTATAGGCATCGGAGGCATCAGCATGAGCGGTTTTGCTGAGCTGTTACACGATGCCGGCTTTACCGTAAAGGGCTCCGACGCAAACCGCAGCAAAATTACAGAGCATTTGCAATCCTTAGGAGTGGAAGTATTGTATGGTCAAAAAAGCAATAACATCACTTCCGACATTGACTTTGTCGTATACACCGCCGCTATTCATCCGGACAATCCCGAATTTCGCGCCGCCAAAGAAATGGGACTTCCTATGATGGAGCGTGCCGAAATGGTTGGACAGGTCATGAAAAACTATACGAATGCCATTGGCGTTTCCGGTACACACGGCAAAACAACAACAACTTCCATGCTGACACATATTTTCTTAGCCGCTAAGAAAGATCCAACGATCTCCGTTGGCGGTATCTTGGATGCGATCCACGGCAATATCCGTGTCGGCCATTCCGAGAATTTCATCACCGAAGCCTGCGAATACACCAATAGCTTTCTGAAATTCCATCCAACGGCAGGTATTATTTTGAATATTGATGCAGATCACCTAGACTTTTTTAAGGACCTGGATGACATTCGCCACTCTTTTCACCGCTTTGCAAAGCTCTTGCCAAAGGACGGTGTACTGATCATCAACTCCGATATCGAAAAGCTTGATGCGATCACAAACGATCTAGACTGCCGGATCATTACATTCGGCTTGGAAAATCCTGCAGATTACGAAGCAAAGGATATTACATTCGGCGAAGATGGCTGCGGTTCTTTTGAATTAGTTCGATTCGGCAAAGAAACCGGCATCCGCGTTCGTTTGTCAGTAATCGGAAGACACAACGTAGCCAACGCTTTATCAGCCATCGCCACTGCAGAATATTATGATATTCCTATGGAGACGATCCAAGAGGGACTCCTCGCCTTCCACGGCACGGAACGTCGTTTCGAACAAAAGGGATCGTTCCACGGAGTCACCGTGGTCGATGATTATGCACATCATCCTACGGAGATCAAAGCAACGCTGCAGGCTGCTGCCAAGTTTCCACATAAGCGTCTTTGGTGCGTATTCCAGCCACATACATACAGCCGTACCCGAGCATTGCTGCATGAATTTGCAGAGGCGCTATCCCTCGCAGATAATGTTGTGCTTGCAGACATATATGCCGCCAGAGAGGCTGATCCCGGTGATATTTCTTCTAAAACTCTACAGGAAGAAATGAAGAAATTAGGCAAAGATGCTTATTACTTCCCGGATTTTGAACAGATCAAAAAATTTTTATTGGAAAATTGTATCGACGGTGACTTGTTAATAACTATGGGTGCCGGAAATATAGTAACTATTGGCGAAGACCTGGTCAAAGAATAGTTATCCACATTATCCACAATGTGACTGTGCATATCTCTGCACAATCCGTTGTGGATATTTTTTACACAATTAACATCAGATAAATGTTGAAAATCCGCAATCTTGATCATTTTAATACGAGTTATCCACATTATCCACAATTTAGTCCACAGCTTGAATGTGTATTTGTGTGCTATTTTCTTTCCAAAGAAACTGTGTTAAAATACAATTCGCACGGAAATATAACGTGTAATTTACTTTACATATACGGAGGCTGCAATGGATCATATATTACTTTGTACTAACCATATACCGCCGATCACAACGATATATAACAGCTTTATTGAAGATTATATGCCAGCTGCCAACGGCAGTTACGTTAAGGTGTATCTCTACATTGCGAAATGTCTGCAGGCAAAGGAAAGTAATTTTTCCATTTCCTCTCTTGCGGATCAATTAGAAAACACAGAAAAAGATATTTTGCGGGCGTTAATGTACTGGGAGAAAAAGGGGCTTATGTCCTTAAACCGCGACAAAGCAACCGGAGAGATTTTAGGACTCGAAATGCTGATCCCCTTTGCGGAACGTGATTTCGACACTTATGAAAACGCAGCAAAAGAGTCTGCTGCATCGCTAGGCGTAGATTCTGATCTCTCAGAAACCGGCGCAGCGAATACCTCAACTTATGAATCATCCGGAACCGACGCTCCTTCTAATGTCAATTCCGATGTTCACAGAGCAAGCAATTCCGCGCAGGAGAAGAATTCCTCTGCCGTGAAACCAATTCAAGTTTCTCCGGAACAGATTCAAGAATTGTCCGCCAACGAGGATTTCGTATGGGTATGCAATGTTGTCGAAAGCTACCTTGAACGCCCAATGAAACCAACCGAAATACAGCTTATTACCTATTTGTATGGTACACTGCATTTTTCCAGAGAACTGATCCTGCATCTCTACGACTACTGCATTTCTATGGGAAAGACCGCCTGCAATTACATTCAGACAGTCGCCCTGTCATGGCACGAGCAGGGGATCAAAACGCCGGAACAGGCACAGAATGCTTCTGTACGATATCTGGCTTCCTACAATGCTGTTTCCAAGGCTTTAGGACTTGGTCGCGGTCTTGCAGAAATCGAAAAAAAATATGTGGATCATTGGCAAAATGACTGGAATATGGATCTTAGTGTGATCTTAGAGGCCTGCAACCGCACTGTACTCAAGCTGCACCACGCAGATTTCAAATACACCGAGGGGATTTTGTCTCATTGGAATGAGCAAAATGTTCGCACATTACAAGGTGTAGAACAATCAGATCTGCACTATGCACAGACCAAAGAGCAAAAAGAAAAGAAGAACTTCGAAAGGAGTTAAAAAATTATTAAT